>Ga0208563_1000006_pt1 | contig 329715 bp, 270 predicted proteins | sample June2015DPH_17_1_2_FD_184717 | JGI IMG/M metagenome (GOLD analysis project Ga0208563, IMG submission 184717) | Peatland microbial communities from SPRUCE experiment site at the Marcell Experimental Forest, Minnesota, USA - June2015DPH_17_150... | ecosystem: Environmental > Terrestrial > Soil >... | reverse complement strand
GTGGGCGGGAACTCGCTGTAAAGCGGGACCCACAGCTGTTCATTCAACGGGAAGGCGAATCCCGGCGCCATGATCCCGACGATGGTGGCGGGCTTGCCGTTGATGCGAACGCTCTTCCCGATAACGTCGGTGGTGGCGCCAAAATCGTGCTGCCAGAGGTCGTGGCTGATGATCGCCACTTTTTCCGCGCCGGGCTGGTTGTCCCCGGCCGTGAAATCGCGACCGATGATCGGGGCGACCCCGAGAACGCGGAAGAAATCGGAGGTGACGTAGGCGCCCGTGTAGCGCTTGGCGTTGCCGTCGATGGTGACGTTGACGGTTGATCCGTTGATGTAGGCCGCCAGCAGGTCGAGGGACTTCTGCTGCTCGCGGAGGTCCTCGTAGTCGAGCGTGAAGATCTGGCTGCCGAAGCCGTTGACGTTGGCGTTGCGCTGGGTGAGGTCGATGATCTGCACGCCGACCAGACGGCTGGCGTTGGGAAACGAAAAGCCCCGCAGCATCACGCCGTTGACCACGCTGAACTGCGTGGCGACGCCGCAGATGCCGAGCGCAAGGACGATGACGGCGAGCAGGCAGAAGGATTTTTCCTTGATCAGGACGCGTGCACCGACGCGGAGGTCTTGAAAGAAGGTGGCGAAGATCATCGGGGGAAGTGTGGTTCAGGCTGCCAACCGCCAGCCGGACTCCGAATCCATTTGGACGAAGGGTCGAAATCCGTGCTGGCTGGCGTGAGGTGTGATTGAGTGAGCGAGTGCGAGGAATTCAGAACTGCGGCGAACACGAGTGATAAATCGAAAGGAAGCAGGATTGCTAACGCAGAGAACATGCCATGCTTATGGCATCAGACAGAAGTCGCCATCTGGTAATAAATTAAAAACCAGGCCTCGAGCCAACTCACTGAATCCTGCCCGCCTTTGGAACTGCAATTTCCCGAAAACGGGACAGTACAGCAGGCTTTAGGCGCTAAGCTTTAGGCTGTAAGCGTGGGTTGAGATTGATTGAGAGCTTCCGGCTTAATGCCTAGCGCCAACGGCTATTCTGCGCGGAGCGCTTCGACGGGGTTGACGCGCGTCGCGCGCCGCGCCGGCAGCCAGCAGGCGAGCAGGGCGACCGCGAGGAGCACGAACGCGACCATGGCAAAGACGAGCGGATCCGTTCCGGTGACGCGGTAGAGTTGATTGGAGAGAAGCTGCCCCGCACCAAGGCTGCCCACCACACCGATGGCGAGGCCGACTAGCACGAGCTTCATGCCGTCGCGCAGCACGAGCGCCAGCACCTGCTCGGCGCCAGCGCCGAGCGCAATGCGGATGCCCATCTCCCGCGTCCGCTGGGCCACCGAATAGGCCATGACCCCATAAATGCCGATGCAGGCCAGCACGAGGGCGGTGGCGGCGAACAGGCCGACCAGCGTCAGCACGATCCGGCTGACCTGCACCGAATTTCCGACCGACTGTTCCAGCGTTCCCAGATTGGCGATCGGTTGCTCCGGATCCACCGCCTGGACCGCGCGCCGGACGTCGGGCGCCAGCGTGAGCGGTGGCATGCGCGTGCGCACCACGATGCTCGTGTACCACGGGAAGTAGACTTGCGGGTAATAAACTTGGGGCGTGGGATCAACGCCGAGCGTGAACCGCCGGACGCTGCCGACCACGCCGACGATCTCCCAAGTCGCGTCCTTGAAGTGCAGCAGGCGCCCCAGCGGATCTTCCTCGCCGAACAGCCGGCGCGCCAGCACATCGTTAACGATCATGACCTTGGGCGCCGCCTCATCGTTGTCCGCCTCGGTGAAGAAACGGCCGCGGAGCAGCGGGATGCCGAGAGTCTGGAAAAAATCGCCGGCCACGGAATCGAATCCGGCGGCGAAGCGCGAATCGTTCCGGGTGTCCGGCTGGTCCTCACGAGTGACCAGGTCGCCGTAATAGAAGTTGCCGTTCATCGGCGTGGATGACGCCATGCCGACGCTGGCCACGCCGGGGATCTGCCCGACGCGCTGGAGAATCTCGCGCACAAAGCGCACCCGATGCCCAATCGTGGGGGCTTTCGTGCCCGGTTGCGAGAGATCGAACGTCAGCACGTTTTCACTCTTGAAACCGGCGTCCGCAGTGAGCGCCTTGACGAAACTCCGCAGGAGCAGTCCGGCGGAGACGAGCAGCACGACCGTCAACGCGGTTTCGGAAATGATGAGCAGCGACTGCAGGCGGCGCCGCGCCCCGGTCGTCGACCCGCGCGCGCCTTCCTTCAAGTGCTGATTCAGGTCCGGCTTGGCGATGCTCAGGGCGGGAAAGATCCCGAAAAGGAGTCCGGTGGCGAAGGTGGTGGCGAGCGCGAAGAGGAGGACGCGCGCATCGATCCCGATGGAGACGCCGGGAACGGCTTGGACGCCGGTGAAGGTGACCAGCGGGTCGATTGCGCGCCAGCCGAGCAGCACCCCGGCGGCGCCGCCGGCAAGCGCCAGCAGCATGCTCTCGGTGAGCAACTGCCGGATGATGCGGCCCGTCGTCGCGCCCAGGGCGATGCGTACGGCAACCTCCCCCTGGCGCGATGACGCCTTGGCCAGCAGGAGATTCGCGACGTTGGCGCATGCAATCAGCAGCACGACACCGACGGCCGCCAACAGCGTGAGCACGTAGGGGCGCGTATTACCGAAGGTCGCCTCGTGCAGTGTCTGCAGGGTTACGGTCCAGGGAACTTTGAACTTCGGGTAGGACGAATTGAGCGCCTGCTTGGCGGCCGTGAGTTCGGCGGTGGCCCGGGTCAAGGTCGCGCCGGGTTTGAGCCGGCCGATGACGGCGCAGACATAGTTGTAGTCACGCGATTGTTTCCACGCCTCGGCGCGGATGGTGGCGGGCGTGAGAAAACTCACGTTGGGGGCAAGCAGCCCATGGGGAGGGAGCACGCCGATCACCGTGAAACTCTCGCCGTCGAGCCGGATGGCGCGGCCGACCACGGCGCGGTCGCCCTGAAAACGCGATTGCCACAGTTCATAGGTGATGACGACCACGTGGCGGTCGCCGCCCGGAGCGTCGTCCGCCGGGGCAAAGCCGCGGCCCAGAACCGGATTGAGGCGCAGCACCCGGAGATAGTCGGCCGACACTTCCAAGCCGCTGATGCGTACCGGTTCGCCATCGCCGGTGAGATTTTTGTTGGACGCATGCGCTGCCGCGATGGTTTCGAGCTGGGTCGTATGGTCCTGCCAGTCCATGAACACGCCGCCGGAGGTGACCGCGCGGCCGCCGGTGTTGGGCGCTTCCCAGACCTGCACGAGCCGGTCGGATTCCGGGTAGGGCAGAGGCTTGAGCAGCAGGGCGTCGACGACGCTGAAAATGGCCGTGTTGGCGCCGATGCCGAGCGCCAGCGTGAGCACGGCCACGATCACAAAGCCGGGTGACTTGGTGAACTGGCGAAGGGCGAAGCGGAGATCGTTCATAACAACAGTAGTGAGTAGCGGGTAGTGAGTGGGTGGAAGGACCGGGGTTTTGGAGACCCGGTGCGACGCTCATGTGCTCTATGGGATGGTCGCATTGCTGCCTGCGCACGGCGCGTAAGGAATCCGTTCCCGCCGCCGGAGATGAATTCGATGGCGGGAGGTGCGCATCATGCTTCGAGGTAGCCGAGGCGCTTGATCAAATCGAGCATCTGCGTGGGGGTTCCCGTCCTCTTCGCCGGGCGGCCCATCCACTCGGTGAACATCCAGTCGAGGTAGTGCTTGTGGCCTTCGGCCCGCCAGTTTCCGCCATAGTCGAGCCCGAGATGGCGGGACTCGTCGTCGTAGATGCGGGTGATTTCCTCGGCCTCCTCCGGAGTGACGTGGTGATACTTCCCCTCGTGAATCACCCCGGTCCCGTCGAGCCGGCCCTTCAGGTAAGCGGGTTCCTTCGCCGGGTAGCCGAGCACGAGGGCGATGACGGGGAAGCAATGTTCCTTGGGGAGATCGAGGAGCTTCCAGTGGCGCTCCATGTCGCCGCGGTGGACGCCGTTGGTGAGCAGATAATCCACGCCGCACGACCGGGCGGCGATCGCCGCGGTCTGGGCGGCGAGCGTTGTATCGATCAAAGCGGTGACGAACGCCGTCACATCGTCCGGTTGGTAGGCGTGCCCAAGCGAGCGGGCGCTCGCCGCCAGACGGTTGTGATCGGCGAGGTAAAGCAGGAGACGGCTGCCGCGGTAGCCACACAGCTTTTGCATCATCTGGCGGTCGCGAACGACCACGATCGAGTAGCATTGCATGTTGGAGGCATTGGCGGCGCGCACGCTCGCCTGGAGGATCGCCTGCAGCGTTTCCTCGGGGATTTCCTGGTCGGTGAAGTCGCCGTGGATGGTCCGGAGACGGTGCAGCGTGGCGAGGGTGGGGTTCGTCGCGCCGGGCGTCGGCCCCGCGCTCGGTTCCGAGGCGGTTCCGCGGGCGCGGCTCGCGAGGAAGAGCAGGCTGCCACCGGCCAGCGCGCTCTGTTTTAGAAAACAACGTCGGGACGAGGGGTGATGGGGAGTTTTCATGCTGGAGGGTTGACGGTTGCGGGCATTCCCGGCCCGGACCGGAGCAGGCGGCGGCCGGAGCGAAGAGGAGTCGGAGGGGAATGATGAAGAGAACGAGCGGAGAGATGGGGTCAGGCTATTCCGCGCGCAGCGCCGTCACCGGATCGACGCGGGTGGCGCGGCGCGCGGGCAGCCAGCAGGCGAACAACGCAACGGCGACGAGGACGACGGCAACCAGTAGCAGCACCAGCGGGTCGGTTTGGGACGTCGAATAAAGCTGGCTCGCGATGAGCCGTGCCGCACCGTAGCTTGCCACTGCGCCGACGCCGATGCCGAGCGCGACGAGCTTCAATCCGTCGCGCAGCACCAGCCCGATGACGTGCGGCAGGGAGGCGCCGAGCGCGATCCGGATGCCGATCTCGCGCGTGCGTTGTGCCACAGTGTAGGCCATCACGCCGTAGATGCCGATCGCCGCGAGGAGCAGCGCGACGGCGGCGAACAGGCCCACCAGGGTCAGCAGGATCCGGCGGTTCTGCAGCGAGGCGTCGGCCACCTGCGCGAGCGTGGTGAGGTTCGCGATGGGCAGCTCGGGATCGACCGACTGCACGGCGCGGCGCAGGTCGTCCGCCAGGCCCAGCGGCGCCACGCGCGCGCGCACGACCACCGTCGTATACCACGGGAAGTGCCGGAGCGGCAGAAACAGGTGCGGGAAGGGATCGATATCGAGCCGGAACTGGCGGACGTTGCCGACCACGCCGACGATCTCCCAGGTCGCGTCCTTGAAGTGCAGCAGGCGCCCCAGCGCGTCCTCGTTCGGGAACAGCTGGCGGGCGAGCGCCGCGTTGATGATCATCACGCGCGGCGCGTTTTCGGCGCTGTCGGCTTCGGTGAAGAAGCGGCCGCGGAACAGCGGCACGCCGAGCGCCTGGAAGAACTGGCCGTCGGCGGAGTCGAACCCGGCGTTCAGGTCGTTGCGCGTCGCGGGCCGGTCCTCGCGGCTGACGAAGTCCCCGAAGCCAATCTGCCCGTTCATCGGGGTGGACGACGCGAGGCCGACGTGCGCCACGCCCGGCAACAGGGCGATCCGGCGCTGGACTTCGCGGGCGAACCGCAGCCGGTGATCGACGGTGGGCGCCTTGCTCGCCGGCTGGGTGTAATTGAACACCAGCACCTGCTCGCGCGCGAAGCCGGCGGCGGCCCGCCGACGTCGAGCCCCGCACCGTCTCCTTCAGCGACTCGTTGAGGTTCGGCCGCGCCGCGCCGAGCGCGGGGAACAGGCCGAACAGCACGCCGGTCAGGGCGGTCGCGGCCAGCGTGAAGGCGAGGACCCGCCCGTCGATGGTCACCTCGAGTCCGGGGGCGTTGACGTTCAGCCGGGTGAAGACGATCAGCGGATGGATGGCCCACGCGCCGAGCAGTAGGCCGGCGGCGCCGCCCGCGGCGGCCAGCAGCATGCTTTCGGTCATCAACTGCCGCAGCAGCCGGCCGGTCGAGGCGCCGAGTGCCACGCGCACGGCCATCTCGCCCCGGCGCGTCGAGGCGCGCGCGAGCAGCAGGTTGCCGACGTTGGCGCACGCGATCAGGAGCACGGCGCCGACGGCGGCGAGCAGCGTGAGCACGAAGGGCCGTGTGTTGCCGTAGGTTGCCTCCTGCAACGAGCGCGCACCGACGGTCCAGGCCTGCCGGAACGAGGGATACTGGCCGACGACCGATCGGCGGGCGGCCTGGAGCTCGGCGGCGACGTGTTCGGTCGTCGCTCCCGGTTTCAGGCGGCCGATGACGTTGCAGACGTAGTTGTAGTTCGGGACCAGCTTGTAGGCGTCGGCCCGAATCGTCGCCGGCGCAAGAAACCCGACGTTCGGGTTCAGCAACGCCCGCAGCGGCAGCACGCCGATGACCGTGAAGCTCTCCGCGTCGACCTGCACCGCCCGGCCGATGACGCCCGGATCGGCCTGGAAGCGCGACGCCCATAACTCGTGCGTGAGGATCAGCACGTGGCGGTTGCCGCCGGGGGCGTCCTCGTCCGGCGCGAAGTCGCGACCGAGGAACGGCTTCACGCGGAGGACGCGGAGGTATTGGGCCGAGACCTCGGCGCCGTTGAGGCGCACGGGATCCCCGTTGCCCGCGAGATTCTTGCTGACCGGATGGATCGCAGCGATCGACTCGAGCTGTGTCGTCTGGTTTTCCCAGTCGGAGAACACGCCGCCGTCGCTCGACGCAAAGCCGCCCGTCGTCGGCTGTTCGGCGATCTGCACGAGACGGTCCGCTTCAGGATAGGGTAGCGGTTTGAGGAGCAGCGTGTTGAGGACGCTGAAGATCGCCGTGTTGCCGCCGATGCCGAGGGCGAGTGTGAGCACGGCGGCGGCGGTGAAACCGGGGGACTTGGCGAGTTGGCGGAAAGCGAGGCGGAGGTCGGAGAGCATGGTTTTAAGTTCTAAGTGGTAAGCGGTAAATTATGCGCTTTGAGGTGAGGAAAGTCGGTTTGTAGCTTATGGCTTAAAGCTTATCGCTTACGGCTCATTCCGCGCGGGGCACCTCGACTGACCGGCGTCACAGGGTTTCGTAGGCGATGAAGTCCTCCAGGGGTTTCTTCTTCGGTGACGGGGGCCACTCCAGCGGCACGCCCAGCGGCGTGAAACACACGCGGGTGTAGCGGTCGGGGATGTTCAGAACCTTCTTGGTAATCTCGCCGGGGACGGAGTCGGTGATGAACACCGTCCCGTAGCCGAGAGCCCGCGCGGCCAGCATCAGGTAGCCGGCGGCCATGGGGCCGTCCCAGTGGTTGTAGTCCGGGTAGGTGGACTGGTTGTCCGTCAGCACGACGATGTGCACAGGCGCGGAAAGGTAGCCGTCGAAGGCGTTTCGAACCCGGGTCTCGCGTTGCTTCTTTTCGTCTTCGGACAGCGGCTTGTTCGGATCGACCCGGCCCAGCGCCCGCTCGATGCACGCCGCCTTCAAAGCCGCGATCTTGGCGGGATCGCGCACGACCAGGAACTTCCACGGCTGCTGGTTGCCCGAGGTCGGCGCCAGCCGAGCGGCGTCGAGGATCCGCCGGAGATCCGCCTCCGGAACGGGATCGGGCTTGAACCGTCGCACCGAGCGGCGGTTCTTGAACACGTCCCAGATGTCCATGGGAGGCGTGGCCGAGGACTCGGTCGCGGAGGCTGCGCGGCTGCCGAGGAGCAGGCTCGCGCCGACGAGGGTACTTGATGTGAGGAAGGTTCGACGGGAGGGGTTCATGAGTGGTGGGGGTTGATGGGAAGGGACCAAGGGAGTGCGGGAATGAGGGGAAGAGGTAGTGAGTAGCGGGTAGCCCTTCGACGGGCTCAGGGCAGGCGGGTAGTGAGGAGGAAAGAGGAGTGAAGGATTGAAGGAGTCAGGGAAGGGGGGAACGCGTGGATTTGAAATGCTCTCTACTCGCTCCTTGATGCTCGCTACTGGGGTTCATTCGCTGCGCAGCGCCTCCATGGGGCTGATGCGGGTCGCACGCCGCGCGGGGAGCCAGCAGGCGAGCAGCGTTGTGCCGGCGAGCACGGCGACGTTGACGCCGAGCAGCCAGAGTCCGGGCATCCGTATCTCGGGCATCGCCCGGCCGATCACGGCGTTCAGGGCGTAGAACGCCGGCACGCCAAGGACGACTCCGACGGCGAAAAGCCACACGCCCTCGCCGAGGATCATCCGCATAATGTCGCCGGGCTGCGCCCCGAGCGCGATGCGCACGCCGATGTCGCGGGTGCGTTGCGCGGTGAGCTGCGAGATCACTCCATACAGCCCCACGGCTGCAATCAGCAGCCCCATGCCGGCGGAGATGCCGAGGTTCACGATTACCAGATTGAGGTTGCTGAGATTGCGTTCGAACGACGCGCGCAGCGATCCCGGCGCGGCGACCGGCAGGTCGGCGTCGACGGCGGCCACCGCTTCGCGCACGCTCCGGGTCAGAGCTTCGGGCACGATTGACGTGCGCAGCACGAGGCCGACGTAACGGCTCGGCGATTGCGCGAGCGGGCGGTAGAGCTGCAGCGGCGTCTCCGGGGTCGTGAAACGGGCCAGCATCCCGACGTCGCCGACGACGCCGACGATCTCGATCCATTTTTCATCGTCGCCGAGGCGGACGCGGCGGCCAATCGGACTCTGGCCCGGCCAGTAACGTCGGGCGAACGTCTCGTTGACGACTGCGACGGCGGGATCCTTTTCCGTGATGCCGGCGGAGAAGACCGCACCCTGTTTCAAGGGAATCTGGAGCGCCGCGAAATAGTCGGACGAGACCGTCCCGACCTGGGTCAGGGGCCGGCGGCTGCGCTCCTCGACGGGTTGACCGTCGATCGCGAGCGGTACGGTGGGGCCGATCGCGAACATCGGAAGGTTCGTGCAGATGACGGCGTGCTGGACGCCGGGGATGACCGCCAGCTTCGGGAGGAGCGCCCGATAGAATTCGCGGCTGCGCGCGTCGTCACCGTAGGGATTATAGGGCAGCGCGAGGTAGCCGGTGAAAAGCCCGTCCATGTTCCAGCCGACCTGACGGTGGACGAAGGTTTTCGCGCCGACGCCAAACGCAGCGGCGACACCCACGAGCGCAAGCGCGAGCGCGAGTTCGACGACGATCAACGTGCGCTTCAGCCGCTGGTGGGAGGGCCCCGAGGTCGACGAACGCGCCCCCTCCTTCAAGGCCTCCGCCGCCGGGGCGCGCGAGGCGAGCCAGGCGGGTGCGAGGCCGAAGGCGACCCCGCTCAGCAACGAACTGAACGCCGCAAAGACGAAGACGCGCCCGTCCAGCGGAATCGCGTAACCCTGCTCATTGTTGATGAGCAGCAGGCTGCCGATGATGTCGTTCGACCATGCGGCGACGAGCAGGCTGAACACGCCGCCGATGAGCGCGAGGATCACACTTTCGATCAGCAGCGGGAACATCAGCTGCCGCCGGCCGCCCCCGAGGGCGGCACGGATTGCGAATTCACGGCTGCGACCGAAGGCACGCGCGACCTGCAGGCTGGCGAGATTGGCGCAGGCGATGAGCAGCATCGCGAGCGCGATGCCGGTCATCAGCCAGAGCAGGCTGCAGCTGACGCTGTCCATGTTCGACTGCGCGAGCCCGACGACGTTCAGCCCGCGGCCGTTGTTCTCCTTCGGATAGGCCCGCTCGAGGCGGGCCGCGAGCGTGGCCAGCTCGGCCTGGGCCTGGCGCAGGCTCACGCCGGGCTTGAGGCGGGCGACCACCTGCATCCAGTTGTCGCTCCGGTTGGTTCGGAAACTCGCGGGCATCGTGCGCGGCATGACGAACTCCACCGGGCCCCACACGATCGGCGCCTCGAACGTCGCCGGCAGCACGCCGATGACCGTGTACGGCTGGGTGTTCACCCGGACCGTGCGGCCGATGATGTTGGCATCGCCGGCATATCGTCGGATCCAGGCGCGGTGCGTGAGGACGATAACGGACGGTTTCTCGGGTTGATCCTCGCCCGCCACGAAGCCGCGGCCGAGCGCCGGCTGCACGCCGAGCAGGTCGAAGAAATCCGCGGTGACCGCCATGCCGAAGACCTGCTCGGCGGGTTGGCCGGGTTCGCCGAGGGAGTAGTTGTCGCCGTTGTAAAGGGCCACCGCGGAGAACGAGGTGGCCGTTTCGCGCAGGTCGATGGCGTTGCCCGGAGCATGCCCGCCGGTCTGCGACTGCCGCGAAGTGACGAAAATGCGCACGAGCCGGTCGGCCTCCGGGTAAGGCACATTCCTGAGCAGGAACGCGTTCGCCATGCTGAAGGACGACGTGCTCAAGCCGATGCCCAGCGCGAGCATGAGCACGGCGACGGCGGTGAAACCGGGGGATTTGGCGAGCTGCCGGAAAGCGAAGCGGAGGTCGGAGAGCATGGGGGAATGGGGTCGAAAGATGAAGGTAGAAAGGCGAAAGCTGCCCGGCGCGAAGCGTGTTACGGTAGTTTTTTCAAAGCCTCCCGCACGACGGCGAAATCGGGGTTGAGCTTGAGCGCGGCCTCGTACTCGGCACGGGCGGCGGCTCGATCACCCTTCTTCTCGCGGATCATGCCCAGGCGCCAGTGCGCGGCCGCGATCCCGGGCTCCTTGCCTTGGGGCGAATACTGGAGGTAGGCCTCGAGCGCCGTCGCGCCCCGGTCGAGCTGTTGACCCGTAATCGCGGCCAGGCGGCCAAGCTGGTATTGCGCCGGCTTGTTGTCGGGGTGCTGGGCCGCAAGCTGATCGATGACCGCGAACGCCTCGGCATATTTCCTATCGGCCACGTAGAGATCGGCCAGCGCCTGCGCCCCGCGCAGCGGGTCGCGTTTGCGGATTTCCTCGGCCTCGGCATAAGCCTTGTCCATCCCGCCGCCCATGAGGGCCGGCGCATGCCAGTAGTAGCTGAGCCGCGCGGCGCGGGCGTCGAGGTTGTCGGGATCAAGCTCGATGGCCTTGTCGTACGCCGCGAGGCACTTCCTGGCCCAGCCGACTTTGCCGAACACAGAGGCGCGCTGCGCGGAGACGCCGTAGGCGTCGCCCAGCACATAAAAATAGAGCGACCGGGTGCCGTCGAGCGTCGTGGCCTTCTCCAGGAATTTCACAGATTCATCGGGCTGGTTGAGGCGGATCGCGGTCCAGCCGAGGTAGAAGGTGGCCTCCGCATTCTGCGGTTCGGTCGCGGCGATCTTCTCGAACACGGCGCGGGCCTCGGCGTATTGGCCGCTCTCGAACATTCGCTTGGCGGCAGCCAGGGGCGTGGCATCCGTTGCGCCGTCGGCGGCGCGGGCACGGATCGTCCCGACGAGCAGGCTGGCCAGCAGGCCGACACCGCACCAGCCGCGCAGAAAGGGAGGAAGGGAGGTGCTTCTCATGGGAAAATTATTCAGCGCGCAGCGCCACGATCGGGTCGACCTTCGTAGCCCGGCGGGCGGGTTGCCAGCAGGCGAGCCATGCGATCGCGAGCAGCAACGCAGGGACGGTGAGAAAGACCGTCGGATCGCCTGGCGGCACTTTGACCAGAATGCGGCTGAGATAGAAACTCGCGACATAGACGGTGCCCAGGCCGACGACGAGGCCTGTCGCCACCACGGCGAAACCCTGGCGGACGATTAGCGCGACGACGTTGCGCGGCGAGGCGCCGAGGGCGAGCCGCACGCCGATCTCATGGGTGCGTTGCGCGACCGAATAGGAAAGCACGCTGTAGATGCCGATGGCGGCGAGCAGCAGTGCGAGGGGTCCCAGCGCGGCGAGTATGAGCGCCGGGATGCGGATCACGACGAGGCTTTCCTCGATGCTCTGCGTCAGAGTTCGCACGTCGCGCAGCGGTAAGTTGGCTTCGAGTCCGTGCACCACGCGGCGGACCTCCGGCGCAAAAGCCAGCGGGTCGCCGCGCGTGCGGACCTGTAGCGTGAGATTGAACCAGAAGCGGTCGCGCAGCGAAAAGTAGAGCAGCGGCGCCGGTTTGGCGCTGAGCGAAACGCACTGGCAGTCGCGCGCCACACCGACGACCTCGTAGGTGCTGTCCTCCACGACGAGCTTGCGGCCCAGCGGCGAGACCCCGGGCCAGTAGCGGCGCGCGAACTCCTGGTTGACGATGACCTCTGCCGGCTTGGCGTCGTTATCGAGGTCGACGAAATCCGCTCCGTCCACGAGCGGAATGCCCAGGGTCTGGAAGTAGCCGGGCACCACGTAGCCGAAGAGCGCGACCTCGGGCCGGCCCGAGGAGGCCGCCTGGCCTTTGATGGCGAAGGCTGTCTTGGGCAGGCCGCGCACATCGAGCGGCACGAACGTGGCGACGGTCGCCGCTGCGACGCCGGGCGTGGATTGCAGGCGGGGCAATAGCTCGCGCACGAAGGCGCGGGCGGCTTTCCTGTCGTAGCCTTTCGCGGCGAGATCGAAACTGCTCAGCAACACGCCGCGGGTGTCGAAGCCCGGATCGGCGGTGTGGGCGTTGCGAAAACTTTTGAGGAAGAGCCCGGCGAGCACGAGGACGATCAGAGCGATCGCCACCTCGGCGGCGACGAGGAGATCGCGCAGCCGGTGGCGCGGCGCCGCTCCGGCTCCGCGGCCGCCGACTTTCAACGCCGGATTCACGTCGGCCCGGGTCAATTGCAGCGCTGGCGCCAGGCCAAAGAGCAGACCGCAGGCGATGCCGAGGAGCACGGAGAAGGCGCAGCCGGTGGCGTCGAGGTGGGTAACCACCTTGATCGGCAGATAGCCGGGCATCGGTATGTGGTGCAGGGCATCGATGCCCCACAGCGAAAACAGGACGCCCCCGAGGGCGCCGAGCAGCGCGAGCAACAGACTTTCGGTGAGCAGCTGGCGGATGATGCGGAGGCGTCCGGCGCCGAGCGCGAGCCGGATGCCGATTTCTTTTTGGCGCACGGTGGCGCGGGCGAGCAGCAGGTTGGCCGTGTTGGCGCACACCACCAGCAGGACGAGGAAGACGAGGATCTGCTGGGTGGCGAGCGCGCCGAGCATGTAGGGCTGGGCGCCGATCGGCGAACGCCACAACGGCAGCAGGTCGGGTGTGAGGTCGGCATTGGTTTCGGGATACGCGGTCGCCAGCCGCCGGAAGATCGCCTCCAACTCGCCGCGGGCCTGGACCACGGTGACGCCGGGCTTCAGGTCGGCGAGCAGCATCAGCGGCCGATTGTCGCGGGCGGTAAGCTCCTTGCTGCCGGGGATGAGTTGCCCGGCCATCGTCAACGGCACCCAGACATCGAAGCCGAGCGCGACGATGCTGCCTTTGAATTTTTCGGGGGCGACGCCGACGATCGTGAACACGACGTCGTTTAATCGGAGCGTCTGCCCGAGGACGGTCGGGCTGCCGCCGAACCGCGTCTGCCAATACGAGTAGGCGATCACCGCGACCGGGCTCGAACCGGGGTGGGTCGACTCGTTGGCAGTAAAGAATCGGCCGAGTGCCGGCCGCACGCCGAGCAGCGGGAAGAAATTATCCGAGACCAGTTCGGCCCAGATGCGCTCGTCGCGACCATCCGCGCCGCCGAGGTTGAGCGCGCGGACGCTGGAGGCCGCGATCTCTCGGAAGGAGGTCTGCTGTTCGCGCACATCGCGATAGTTGAGCCACGACGATAGGAGGTAGGTGCCGCTGTGGTCGCGCGGATCGATCACCATCAACCGGGCGCCGTGCTCGACGCCGGGCAGCGGGTCGAAGAAGGACGCTTGGATGGAACTAAAGACGACGGTGTTGGCGCCGATGCCGAGGGCGAGCGAAAGGACGACCACGGCGGTGAAGCCGGGGGATTTCGCGAGCTGACGCAAGGCGAAGCGGAGGTCGTTCATGGGAGCAGGCGTGAGGAGCGAGAGTGAAAGTAAGAGTGGCTATTCCGCGCGGAGGGCCGTTAGGGGGTCGACTTTGGTGGCGCGGCGCGCTGGCAGGTAGCAGGCCAGCAGGGCGACGAGCGCGAGGAACAATGGCACGCCAAGGAAGATCAGCGGATCAAACGGACTGACCCCGTAAAGAAATCCCGCCATGAGTCGCGTCACGGCGATAGCCAGGACGAGTCCCGCCGCCACCCCTCCAGCAGCGAGGACCAGACCCCGACCGAGAACGAGCCGGAGCACATCCCGAGAACTGGCGCCCAGCGCGATGCGCACGCCGAACTCCTGCATGCGCTGGCTAACGGCGTACGCCATGACCGCGTACACGCCCATGGCCGCTAGGGTCAGCGCCACGGCTCCGAGCAGGATCAGGAGGCTCGACGCCAAGCGCTGCGGAAACAACACCAGGCTGGAATAGGCGGCCAGCGGCAGGGTTTGCAGCAACTCGACACCGGGATCGATGTCGCGCATGGCTTGACGCAGGGTATTGGCGAAGACGGAAGGATCGCCCTGCGTGCGGAGGCAGAAGCTCAGGTCGAGATCCGGCACGCCCTGCTGGTACGGGAGGTAGAAGAAACACCACGGGCCTTCATCCAGGTGATTGTATTTCCCCGCCTTGGCGACCCCGACGATCGTCCGCCAGACGCCGCCGGTGCGGAACCGCCGGCCGATCGCATCCTGGCCCGGCCAAAACCGGCGGGCAAAGTGTTCGTTCACGATCGCCACGGGCGTGGAGGTCGCATCGTCGGCGTCCGTGAAATCGCGCCCGGCGACCAGCGGGATGCGCAGCGCCGCGAAGTAACGCGGCGAAACGATGGCGAACTCGTAGGTGGTGTCTTCGCCGTCCGGGCGCTGGTAGCCCTCGACATACGCGTCCCAGCCCTTGCAGCCGCTGAGCCCGAGCGGGAACCAGCTGGCGAGAGCGGCCTCTTCCACGCCCGGCAGGGCGGCGAGGCGCTGCCGGGCTTGGCGGTAGAAGACCTTGCCGGTTTCCTGGTCATAGCCGTTCATCCCGATCTGGAGTCCGGCGATCAGCACGTGGTCGGGCTTGAAGCCGATGTCGATCTGGCGCGCCTGCTGCAGGCCTTTGACGCACAGGCCGGCACCGATCAGCAGTACCAGCGCGACCGCCACTTCCGCGATCACCAGAGTGTTACGCAGACGGTGGTGGGATGCACCGCCTTGGGACGAGCGCCCGCCTTCTTTCAACACGGCGTACAGGTCAGGCCGTGACGCCTGCAAGGCGGGGAAAACCCCGAAGGCGAGTCCGGTTCCGAGGGTCAGCAGCAGCGTGATACCCAGCGTGACGGCGTCCAAAGGGAAACTGAGTTTGACGCTTCCCGGGAACGCCGCGGGCAGAAACAGCGGGAGGGAGTCCACCGCCCAGCTGGCGAAAAGCAAACCCACGGCGCCGCCGAGCAGCGCGAGGAGGATGCTCTCGGTCAGAAGCTGCCGGATCAGCCGTGCCCGGCTGGCGCCAGCGGCCAGCCGGATCGCGATCTCCTTCTGGCGGCTGACCGCGCGGGCGAGAAGCAGATTGCCGACATTGGCCACGACGATCAGCAGCACCCCCAGGCTGACGGCCAGCAGCAGCGCGAGGGCGGGGCCCATGATCGGTCCCGCACTCCAGGGACACTGGGAGAGCGGCACCACGCGATGATGGGTGCCCGTGCTGGTCTTCGGGTAGGCCTGGGTGAACTGCGTGTCGAGCAGTGCCACCGCCGCCTGCGCTTGTTTGATGCTCACTCCCGGCTGAAGACGCGCGAGGTTGTGCCAGCCCCGGGCGTCGCGCGCGGTTAGAAAATAGGTGCCCTGGTTGCGGACCTCCCAGATCATGGACGAGGGCGACCAGACATCGAAGATCATAGGGGACATCGAACCGTGAAACGAGGCCGGTACCACGCCGACAATCGTGAAGCTGTGACGGTTCAGGTCGATGACCCGGCCGAGGATGGACGGGTCGGCGCCGAACCGCCGGCGCCAGAGGCTCTCGCTGATGACCAGCACGGGATTGCCGCCCGGCTTCTGGTCCTCGTCCGGCAAGAAGGTGCGGCCGAGGACGGGCTTCACGCCGAGCAATTCAAAGAAGTTCGCCGAGACAATCTGGGCTTGGATCCACTCCGGCTGGTTGTCGATCGTGAGGCAGGCGGCCGTGAGCATCGACGCCTCGGTGCCGGCAAAGACTTCGTGGTGCTGGCCGAAATCCCGCAGATCGGGCAGGGAGGCACAGCCGCCGCCTTGATTCGAGACCAGGACGACGAGCTGCTGTTGATCCGCTACGCCTGCCAGCGGGTGCAGCACGAGGACCCGGAGCCAGCACAGCACAGTGGCGTTTGCTCCGATGCCCAGCGCCAGCGACAGGACGACTACGGCCGTGAAGCCGGACGACTTCAGAAGCTGTCTGCTGGCGAACTTGAGGTCGTGCATGTTGAGTGGCGGTCAAATCGAGCAGGCGCCCGCCTACGCTCTGCGAGCTACGGCGCGGCTCGTCCTGCGGCGGTGCCGCAGGCGAGGAGGGCGAACTTGAGGTCCTGCATGGGAAGAGGTAGCGAGTAGCGGGTAGCGAGTAGTGAGTAGAAGCTGGCGAACGTTTGGGATTGGTGGAGGATGGGCTTGGTCTACTCGCTTCTCGCTACTCGATGCTCGCTACTGATTGGTGCCTACAGCTTACTGCTTGATGCTTATCGCTTACTTGTCGGTCAGGGTGAGATGGTAGTCGTCGAGAGTGGTGCCGATTTCGTGCTCGTAGTACGCCACGGCGCTGCGCTGGTCGGCAAGAGCCTGGGCATACTGGACATCCGCTTGGATGAGCTGGGTCTGCTGGTAAAGCACGCTGAACGTGGAGCCCGTGCCGGCGCGCAGGCGTTTGAGCTCAGCCTGCAGCAGCTGATCGTTGAGGTCGCGGGCGGCCTTCGCGGCGGTGACGCGTTTCTGCGTGGTTCCCACCTGCCCAACCGCCTTCGCCACGCTCAGCGCAATATTTTCTTCCATGAGGTGGAGGCTGGTCTCGTCCTTGCGCAACTGGAGCCGAGCGGCACGCGCCTGGCCGCGGCCCGCGGCGAACGTCAGGGGCACGCTGACCTCCAGCCCGGCGGAATACGCCCGGTTGTCCTGGTTGGCAACCATGCGGCGGCTGACAGCGAAGCTCTGATCGAGTCCGGTATAGCCGTAACTGCCGACAAAGTTCACCTGCGGCAGCAGTTGATTGCGGGCCGACGCCACGTTGTAGCGGTCCTTGTTGAGAGAGAGACGCGCCTGCTGGTAGTCGGGGCGCAGCCTGTAGGCCTTCTGCAGATCTGCCGCCGGCTGCACGTCCACCTCGGGGGGCGGTGGCGGATCGACGGCGAGCAACGGGCCGTCGTTCGAAAACGCGCTCTCGCCGAAAAGGAGGCGCAATTGATTGTCGTTGTCGCGCACCAGCTGCTCGGCCGATACAATCCCCTCTTCGCGCAGGGCCATCTGGGCGCGGGCCGAGGTGACGTCGTTTTCCGACATGCTGCCGACCTTGAAGCGCTTTTCGTTTTCGGCGACCAGCCCGGCGGCCAGCTGGCGGGAGAGCTGCGCGGTGCGCAGGGAGGCGTGGGCGAAGACCAAGTTGCTGTAGGCGACCACGACTTGGGTGACCGTGTCGATGATCGTCTGGCGGTACTGCCAGTCGGAGATGGCGCGGTTGGCCTTGGCAATCCGCACGCCGAGCAGGTTCGCACCGAAACCGAAGCCGCGCAGCAGCGGTTGCGTGATGGAAAGGCCGCCGGTCGTCAGGAAGTTGTTGGTGAATCCGTTGTAAGTGCCGCGCTGGTTCTGCGAGGTGCCGCCGAGCGAGTACATCGTGCCCCAAGGCAGGGTGCCACTGAGTGAGAGGCCGTAGTAGTCAGTCTGGACGAGGATGGAGGGAGGGAGGAATCCGTTGTCGGCCGAGGCGAGCGACGGGCTGTATTCTTCACTGTGGCTGCGGGTGAAGTTGAGTGAGGGATCGAACGCCCCGTAAGCCGAGAGCAGGTTGGCCCGCGCGATGGACCGGGAATAGGCGTCGACCTTGATGCTTAGATTGCTGGCGAGGGCGAGACGGATGGCATCGTCGAGCGTCAGGTGCTGGACGGTGTCCTGCGCGGCGAGGGCGGCGGGCAGCAGCAGGAGGCACGCGAGGGTGGCGGGAAAGCGCATGGGCGGTTACGGGACGATCAAGCCGTCGGCCAGGCGCACGATGCGCGAGCCGTAGGCGGCGTTCTCCTTGGAATGCGTCACCTGCACGATCGTGACGCCGTCTTCACCGTTGAGCTTCTTGAAGAGCTGCATGATCTCGCGGCCCTGATCCGAGTGCAGATTGCCGGTGGGCTCGTCGGCCAGGATGAGCGCGGGCTTGGCGACCAGCGCGCGCGCCACGCCGACAAGCTGTTGCTGGCCGCCGGAGAGCTGATTGGGATAGAGGTCTTTTTTCCCGACGATCTGAAAGCGGTCGAGCACGTCGCATACGATGCTCTCGCGCTGCTTCTTCGGTACGTCGCGGTAGCTGAGGGGAATCTCCAGGTTCTCGTAGACCGTGAGATCGTCGAGCAGGTGATAGCTCTGGAAGATGAAGCCGATGTTTTTTTTCTGCAGATCGAACCGCTTTTTCTTCTCCAGCTTGTGGACGGCGTCGCCGCGGAACCAGTATTCGCCCTGCCACGCACCGTCATGCAGACCGAGGATGTGGAGCAGGGTCGATTTGCCCGAGCCCGAGGGACCCATGACCGCTACGAATTCACCCTCGCTGATTTCGAGGTTGATGTTGCGGAGGGCGTAGAACGGACCGCCTTTCAGCGGATACACGCGGTCGATGTTACGGAGTGTGATCATGGGAGGGCTTGGCGATGGATGGGAATGCCAGTCGAAGCTGACGGTCCGGCCGGCGGGTCGGATTAGCAGGCGGGAAAAAGTTGAGCCACGTCATCTGGAGAAGATCAGCCATGATCTGCATGCGGTGTGCCACTAGCGCTGTCGTTATGGAACCAGCAGCGTGTCAATGGATTAAAAATCAAGCCATATGATTCCCAACGAAAACTGCCCGCCAATGGAACAGGTCCTTCCCAAAATCGGGACGAATATAAAACCGAACTCCGTAGCGCCGGATTCAAAATTCCCAGCGGCAGGCGGGAAGTGAATAACGAGCCCGATCGGTACGATTTGCGTAAAGCTTATGGCTTATCCTCGGCCGCTTATTCCGTTCGCAGAGCCACCATGGGGTCGACCTTGGTGGCGCGGCGGGCGGGCAGGTAGCAAGCGAGCAGGGCGGCGGCGGTGAGCACGAGGGGCGCAAGGGTGAAGGCGACCGGGTCAACCGGGCTGACTTGATAAAGCATGCTTCCGAAGATGCGTCCGATGCCGAGCGCGAGCAGAAGCCCCAGGGCGGTGCCGCTGAGGATCATGACTAGGCCCTCGCGAAGGATCATGTACAGCACCGCGCCGGGCTCCGCGCCGAGCGCCATGCGGATGCCGATTTCGCGCGTGCGGCGCGCGACGGAATACGCTTTTACGCCATAGACGCCGACGACGGCGAGGATCAGGGCGAGTGCGCCGAAGATCGAGAACAGCGTCGCGCCGCTGCGTACCACCCAAAGTTGGACGTTGCCGTCGAGGTGCTGGCGGAAGGTTTTGACGGCAAAAACGGGAACCCCGGGCGCGGCGGAGCGGAGTTCGCGCCGGACAAGGTCGAACATCGCGGCATCGGCGCCGGGAGGCCGAGCGGCGGTGCGCACATGGAAGAATGCGTTGCTTTGGAAGCCTTGCGCAAAGGGCACACAAATGAGGCCGCCCCCTGTCTGGCGCTTCTGGAAAAGCTCCCAACGGATCGCCGGGACGATGCCGACAATCTCGACCGATTTCACGTCATCAGCGCTCTTGGCGAGGTCGTTACTGACGCCGCCCATATTGCCGCTGTCGCCACCGGGGGCCTTGGGCGCGTCGCTTTCGGCCCACTGGATGCGCTGGCCGAGCGCGTCACCGTCGGGCCAAAGCTTCCGGGCCAGCACATCGTCGATGATGGCGACGGCGGGTGAGTCCGGCGACTCGGCTTCGATCTTGGTGAATGCACGGCCGCGCAGGAGCGGCAGACCCATGGTCGTGAAATAGTCGGCGCCGATGCTGTTCCACCGGACGTTATAAGCCAGACCCTCGGCCGCGGTGGCGGGTTTCGCGTCAGGGGCCAGCTTGACGCCGGCGCGCTGGACGGGACGGTTGATTTCGAGGAAGCCAAACGGCACGATGGAAGCAATGCTGGCGGATTGCACGCCGGGGAGCGCGGCCAGGCGGTCGCTCGCAGCGCGGTAAAGCTGGAGGCTGCGGGTCTTGTCCAAGCCGCCGAGGCTGGCATCGACTTCCACCAGGACAGTGTCGTCGGCTTTGAAGCCGGTTTCGACGCTGCCGGCCTTGAGCGCGCCACGGATGAAGAGCCCGGCAGCGGTGAGCAGGCCGAGCGAAAGGGCGATTTGCGTCACGACCAGGGGATTGCACGGGAGCCAGCGGCGGCGCGGCGTGGCGTCCTCGCCGGCGTGTTCCTTGAGGTCGCGGATCACGTTTCCGTGCGAGAGCTTGAGCGCAGGCCCGAGGGCGAAGAAAACCGTGGCGAGCGCGCAGAAGGCCAGCGTGGCGGCGAAGATCGCCGGATCAGGTCCGCCGCGGAAGAACAGAGCCACCGGCATGTGCGCGCCGAGGGAGGCGGCCAGCAGATTCGAGGACCAGAGTCCAAGGACCATGCCCCCGGCGCCGCCGGCGAGGGAGAGCACGAGACCCTCGGTGAGGAGCTGGCGGACGATGCGCCCGCGCCCGCCACCGAGTGCGAGCCGGATGGCGATCTCCTTGCGCCGGGCGGCACCGCGGGCGAGGAGCATGTTGATGAGGTTGAGACAGGTGACGAGCAATACGAGGCCAGCCATGCCGAGCAGGAGTGTGCCGAGCAGATTGAGGTCGCCCCCCTCGGGCGAGGGGTAGGTGCTGGTGCTGAGGCGCGGCAGGGGGCGAGTGGTGAACGTTTGGTCCTTCTGTTCGACTGGATAGGATTTCTCGAGGTTGGCGGCGAATCCTCGCAGGGAGGTCTCGGCGGCGGCGGCCGTCACGCCAGGCTTGAGGCGGCCAACGACGAACAGGTCGTAGGCGTCGCGGCGCTCGAGGGTGCGCTTGGTCTCGGCCTCAGAACCGCCCGTCAGGAGGTCGAAGTCACCCAACGGAAAATAGAGTTCTGGACCCAACAGCATCATGGTCCCGCAGAAATCTTCCGGCGTGATGCCGACGACCGTGAACGGGCGCTCGTTGACGCGGATGGTCCGGCCAACGAAGTACGGATCGAAACCGGATTTTTCCCAGTAGAGGTGGCTGGCGATGACCACCGGCACGGCGCTGCCGGGTTTTTCCTCCTCGGGCAGAAAGCCGCGGCCTTGCACGAGCGGCACCCCGAGCGTGCTGAAATAGTTCGAGCTGACGATAGCCGCGAAGGTGCGGCGGGAGGCCTTGCCCTCGCCGACGCCCACCATGGCCAAAGTATGGGCCAAGACCCCGGAAAAGACGGTCTGCTGCTGGCGGATGTCCTGATAGGTCGGGTAGGAGAACTGGCGGAAGCGTTGGGGGTTCTTGGTATCCTGAGTGTAGAACTGGACGACTTGCGCCTCGTCCGGATACGGGCGCGGGCTGAAAATCAGCTCGCGAACGACACGGAAGATGGCCGTGTTAGCCCCGATCCCGAGAGCGAGAACGGTAATGGCGGCGGCGGTGAAGCCGGGGGTCTTGGCGAGCAGTCGGAGTGAAAAGCGGAGGTCCTGCAATAGGGTGTCCATGAGGGTGGGTGGAGGAGGACAAAACGACCGGTGCTTGCCTGATAACACCGGATCCACCCGCCAAGTTGTAGAAATCCGGGATTATTCCGCTCGCAACGCGATCATCGGATCGACGCGCGTCGCGCGGCGCGCCGGCAGCCAGCAGGCCAGCAACGTCACGATGCCCAGCAGCAGCGGCACCCCGACAAAGGTGACCGGATCGAACGGGCTGATGCCGATCAGAAAACCAGCCATCAGGCGGGTGACGGCCAGCGCCAGTGTCAGGCCGATCGCAATGCCGATGGCGGCGAGCGCCAGACCTTCCCTGAAGATCAGGCGCAACACGTCGCCGGTGCCGGCGCCGAGCGCCATGCGGATCCCGAACTCCTGGGTGCGCTGGCTGACCACATACGCCATCACGCCATAGACGCCCATCGCCGCGAGGGTCAGCGCAACCATCCCCAGCCAGCTGAGCAGGCGCGAGGCGAGCACGGGTGCCAGAAATGCGGCTTTGATGAAATCGGTCATCGGCAGGGTCGCCCAGATCTCGACGCGTGGATCGAGCCGGTGGATCTCCTGCTGCAGCGCGCCCGCCAGCATGGCCGGATCGCCGGCGGTGCGGAGGCAGATGCCCAGGTTGAGATCCCACAAGGTCTGCCGGTAGGGCCGATAGTAGAAACAGCGGGGCGGTTCGTTCAGCGAGCGATACTTGCCGGCTTTCGCGACGCCCACCACGGTCGTGGTGCGGCCGTTCTCCTTGAATTTTCGGCCGATCGGATCCTGGCCCGGCCAGAATCTCTTCGCCATGGTTTCGTTGATGATGGCGGCGGCCGGCGCTTTTTCGTCGTCCTGATCGGTGAAATCGCGCCCGGCGACCAGCGGGATTTTCATTACGGCGAAATAACGCGGCGAGATGTTGCTGTACTGGAAGGTGGTGTCCTCCCCCGGCTTGCGCTCATAACCCTCCACCTCCACGCTGTGCATCCCGCCGCCCTCAAAGCCGAGCGGAAACCAACTGCACAGCGCGGCGGACTGCACGCCGGGCAGGGCGGCCAACCGCTCTTCCAGCCGGCGGTAGAAGATTCGGGCGGTCTCCTCCGTGTAGCCATTCATGCCGATGCGGAGTCCGGCGAGCAGCACATGGCCGGGGTCGAAGCCGAGGTCTGCCTGGCGGGCCCGCTGGACGCTTTTGATACACAGCCCGGCCCCGACCAGCAGCACCAACGAGAGCGCGACCTCTGCGATCACCAGCAGACTGCGCAGGCGATGATGAGAAGCAGCCGCACCCGACCCCCGGCCGCCTTCTTTGAGGGTCGAATTAAGATCGGGCTGCGAGGCTTGCATAGCCGGCACGAGCCCGAAGACGACCCCGGTGGCGAGGGTCAGCAGAACCGTGAAACCCAAAGTCTGCGCATCCACGCTGACCGCGAGGCCGATTGGCAGATACGTATGCGGCAGCCAGGCCATCAACAGGTCAACCGCCCAGAAGGCGAGCAGCACGCCTAGGATTCCACCCAGCAGGGCCAGCAGCAGGCTCTCGGTGAGCAACTGCCGGATCAGCCGGCCGCGCCCGGCGCCCATCGCAAGGCGGATGGCGATTTCCTTTTGCCGGCCGGTCGCCCGGGCCAGCAGGAGATTCGCCACATTGGCAGCGACAATCAGCAATACGCCGACGCTGACCGCCAGCAGAATGCTCAACACGATGCCGAAGACCGGCTGCGCGCCGTAAGGCGCTTTGGCGAAAGGCAGGACCCGCAGGCGGATCAGCCGGTTGGAGTCGGGATACGTCTTTTCCAAGCGCGCCGCGAACGCATCCACGACGGCTTGGGCGCGCTCCAAGCCAACGCCGGGCTGAAGCCGGGCCTGGGTGTGGAGCCAGCGATCCCAACGGTTGTCCAGCGAACCGAAACTGGCCACCTCTCGGTGCATCGAGACCGGGGCCCAGAAATCGCAGATGAGTCCGCTCATCGTGCCGTGGAATGCGGCCGGCACCACCCCGATGATGGTGAAGGGGTGTTGGTTGAGTTCCACATTCCCGCCGACGACTGCGGGATTGCCGTGGAAACGGCGCCGCCAGAAGGTTTCACTCAACACCAGCACCGGATTGCCGCCGGGTTTCCGGTCCTCCTCGGGCAGGAAGGTGCGTCCGAGGACCGGCTTGACGCCCAGCACGTCGAAGAAATCCGCCGTGGTGATCTGGCCGTAGATCCACTCGGAATTGTTGTCCACAGTCAGGCAGGCGGGCGTGACTTGCGAACCGATGATGCCCGCAAAAACCTCCTTCAGCTCCCGGTAATCCTTGAGGTCCGGCAGGGAGACGGTGTCCCACATCTCTTTGTCGTGGATGGTGGTGAGCACGACCATTTGTTCCTGCCGATCGACGCCCGGCAGCGGATGAAGGACGATGCCTTGCATCCAGCAGAACACCGTCGTGGTCGCGCCGATACCCAAGGCGAGTGAAAGCGCGGCGACGGCGGTGAAACCGGGCGCCTTGAGGAGTTGGCGGAAGGCGAATTTAAGATCGGAAAGCATGACGGGTCGCCGCTGGAGGGTCAGGGGAGGTGCGGCCGGGACGGTGGGTTGGGCCCTTTTTTAAGATACGCCGGAGCTTGCGGACTTTGGTGACTAGTGCCGAAAAACCGTCCGGTTGGGTAGTACTCGGCTCCGAACTGGATTTTGCCGGCGACCGTTTCACCCGCGACGGATGCGATGAAGGCCAGGGCGAGATCAATGCCCGCGGAAACACCGGCGGCGGTCCAGATGTTGCCGTCCCGGACGACGCGTTCCTGGCAGACCTCGACATTTCCAAGTTCGGCGAGACGTGACAGCGAGGACCAGTGAGTGGTGGCGCGCCGCCCGGACAGCAGGCCCGCCCGGTGCAGGATGAAGGAACCGGTGCAGACCGAGAGGACGGCTTGGCAGCCCTTGGCCTGGTCGGCGACGAAGCGAACCAGGGTGGCGTTGTCCACCTGCTGGCGCGTGCCTTCGCCGCCGGGCACCAGCAGATAGTCAAGCGGCGGACATTCGTCGAAGGCGACATGGGGATTGATCGACATGCCCTTGGCGCACACGACCAGCTCAAGGGTCTGCGCCACCATGAGGCACCGTTCGGGGCCCTGCAGGTGTTTGCTCCAGAGCGAGACCATCTCCCACGGACCGACGAGATCCAGTTCCTCCAAGCCGGGGAAAATGAGAAACCCAAAGATCATGAGGTCATGGTTGGTGTCAGGCGGAACTTGGGTTGTCGGTGTGAAAGTCGGGAGGTCTACTCCGCGCGCAACGCCTCCACCGGGTTGACACGCGTGGCGCGGCGGGCCGGCAGCCAGCAGGCGAGGAGCGTGGTCACGGTCAGGATGGCCGCGCATGTTCCGAGCACCAGCGGATCAGCCGGGCTGACGTTGAACAGGGCGGAGGCCAGCACGCGCCCCACGAGCAGCGCCAAAACCAGGCCCGCGGCGATCGCGACTACCGTCTGCAGCACGGCCTGCCGCATGACCAGCGCCAGCACATCGACCGGCATGGCTCCGAGCGCCATGCGGATGCCGATCTCGCGCGTGCGGCGTTCGACCGCGTAGGCCTTGACGCCGTAAACGCCGACGGTGGCGAGCAGCAGCGCGATCCCGCCGAAGGCGCCGAACATGACAGCGCCCAGCTTGACCACCCACAGGCTAATGTTGCTGTCGACGAGCCGGGAAAACGGCTCCAGGCGCAGGAGCGGCAGGTCGGGATCGACGGCCCGCAGTTCCCGGCGAAGCGTGCCGATTGCCGCGGTTGTGGCCCGCGGGTCGTCCGTCGCGAGGCGCACGTTCAGGTACACGTTCGCGCTGTAGGCTTGGGCGAGCGGCACGTAGATCCGGCGGTCGGGCTCCTCAGTGCCCGGTTGCTGGCGGTGCGTCACCACGATGCCGACCACCTCCATCTCCGCCGGCGATCCGTCGACGGGCGGCCGGGTGTACCTGATGCGGCGACCCAGCGCCTCGCCTTGGGGAAAGAGCGACTTCGCCATCCGCTCGTCCAGGATCACGACCGGCGGGGCCTCGCGGTTCTCCGCTTCGGTCGCGGTGAAGGTCCGGCCGCGGAGCAGGCGTATCCCGATGGCGTCAAAGAAATCGGGCGTGACGGCGGAGAAGAGTCCTTCGAAGCCCGGCTGCGGCGCCTTGGGATCGGTGACGGTCGCGGTCTCGGCCGGCATGATCCGGCGCATAATGGTGATGTTCGTATAGGGCAGGAGGCTGGCCAGGGCGGCTCGCCGTACGCCGGGAAGTGCCCGGACACGGCCCAGGAGGGTCTGCATTTTCTGACGGGCCACCGCCTCATCCGTGTGGTTCATCGAGTAATCGATCTCGGCGACGACGCCACCGACGGTGTTGAAACCCAGATCGAGGCCCGCCGCGTTGAGGGCGCCGCGCAGAAACAGGCCGCCGGTGAACAGCAGCACGAGCGAGAGGGAGATCTGGGTCATGACCAGGCAGTGCCGGGCCGAGAAAAACCGGTTCCAACGGCCGGTCATCGCCGGTTCGCCCGCCTGTTGCTTGAGATCGTGGACCACGTCGGCCCGCACCGATTTCAACGCGGGCCCGAGACTGAAGACGAGGGTGGCGGCGAGGCAGAAGAGCAGCGTGACGCCGAGCACGGTGGCATCGGGTTGCAAGTTGATCGTGAGGGAAAAATTCATCGCGCGGAACAGACTGTTCAGCGATTGCGCCAGCAGGTCGTTGCTCCATTGGGCGATGAGCAGGCCGATCCCGCCGCCAGCCAGGGACAGCACCAGGCCCTCGACGACCAACTGGCGGACGACGCGCCAGCGCGGCGCCCCGAGAGAAAGCCGGATGGCGAATTCCCGGCGGCGGGCCGTACCGCGCGCGAGCAGCATGTTCGCGAGGTTGAGGCAGGCGATCAGCAGCACGACCGCAGCCATGCCGAGCAGCAACGCGGCGATGCCCAGGACGGGGCCATCCTCGGACGGACTGGTGCTGATGCTGAAACGGGAGGGGTGTTGGATCTGCAGCTCGCGCTTGTTCGAGGCATCCGGCGGTTGGACGGCGTCGAGGCGTTTTTCCAAGACAGGCAGCAAGGACTCGGCCGACTTGAGGTCGACGCCCGGTCGGAGCCGGCCCATGAGGTTGAGCGCGTAGGTGGTCGCGCCCGCCAGGTCGTTGGACCGGACGGAGTCGTCGAACCGGTTGGTGAACAGCCCATAGACGCCCAGCGGGAGCCATAGATCGGGAGCCAGCACGGCATTCACGCCGCTGAAACCGCGGGGCGTCACGCCGATCACAGTGAACGGCTGTCCGTTGACCTGCAGCGTGCTGCCGATGAAATCCGGTCGTCCGCCCATGCGCTGCCACAGCGCGTAGTTCGCCACGGCCACCGGGATGTTGGCGTTGGGGCGGGCCTCGGCGGCATTGTAGAAACGGCCGGCGGCGGGTTTGACCCCGAGCAGCTCGAAAATGTTGTTTGAGCTGAAAAACACGAAGCTGCGACGCATGGACTCGTCGCGGCCGACGCCGGTCAGCGTGAAGCTCAGGGCGGCGACGTCCGTGAAGACGGGGTTGGACTCCCGCAACGCGTTGAACTCGGCGCTGGAGAACTGGCGGTAGTCGCGGTTGGCCTCCTTGCGGGCCGTGAAGATGTTGACCACCTGCTCCGGCTTGAGTGGCACGACCGGACGCAACATGACGCTGTTGACGATCGAGAAGATCGCCGAGTTGACGCCGATGGCGATGGCCAGCGTGGCGATCGCGACGGCGGAGAAGCCGGGCGATTTGCTGAGGGTGCGGAAGGCGTGGCGGAGGTCGTTCATCATAGCTTTAAGCGCTAAGCGTTAGGCGGTAAGTTATGGGCTTTGAGGTAAGGAAAGTTGGTTTGGAGCTTATGGCTTAAAGCTTATCGCCCATGGCTCATTCCCGCCGGAGCGCCACGGCCGGATCCAGGCGCATGGCCCGGCGGGCCGGCCAGTAACAAGCGCCGATCGTCGTCGCCAGCAGCAGGGCGGTGATGCTGATGAATACCAGCGGATCCGCCGGGCTGATGCCAAAGAGAACGCGCGAGAGGACGAACCCCATTCCGAGCGCGAGTACCAGCCCGATGCCGAGGCCGATCACCGCCAGACGCATGCCGTCGCGCAACACCAGCCGCAGCACGTCCCGGCGGTCCGCGCCGAGGGCCATGCGGATGCCGATCTCCTGGGTGCGCCGGGTCACGCCGAACGAGACCACGGCATAGAGTCCGATCACCGCGAGCAGCAACCCGATGACGCCCTGAATGCCAGCCAGCATTGCGCCCATGCGCAAGGGCAGCAGGGCGAATACGCTGGAGCGAAGGTGCTCATCCATCGTGCGCACGTTGTAGACCGGTAGATGGGGGTCGAGTGTCTTCACCGTCTCCCGCACGGCGTTCATCAGGCTGTCCGGCGCAGCCGTCGTGCGCATGACGAGGGTGATCGGAGTGCCGTAATCCTGCGCCAGCGGTAGGTAGGCGAAGGGCCGCGGCGGTTCCGAAATCATGACATATTTGCCCGTGACCGCGATTCCCACCACTTCGATCAGTGGTCCGTTCCGCCACAGATGAAAGCGCCGGCCGAGGGCGTCCTGCCCGGGCCAGCAAAGATTCGCCATCGTTTCGTTGATGACGGCCACGCGCGGAGTCGATTCGGTATCCGTCGGAGCGAGCTGGCGGCCGCGCCGGAGGATGGTGCCGATCATCGGCAGGTAACCGGGATCGACGCTGGTTCTGGAGATGGTGGCGGCGCCGTCCTTGAGCTGCGGCGGTGGATTTTCCGGATAAACCTCGTTGATCTGGATGCCCAGCGTGTCGAAGGGAACCTGCCGCGCCAGACCCGCGCCCTCGACTCCGGGCATCGCCCGGATCTTCTCGAGGAGTTCGCGGCAGAAAACCTTCCCGCGATCATCGCTGTAACCCTGCAGGCCGAGATCCAGCGAAAGTGTCAGCAGATGGTCCGCACGGAAACCGAGATTGAGACTGCGGGCACGCTGCAGGCTGTGCAGAAACATGCCGGTGCAGATCAGCACCACCAGGGACATCGTGACCTGCCCGATGACCAGCAGGTTGCGCAAACGGTGCCGGCCGGCAGATGCGCGACCGCCGCCGTTCTCTTTCAACCCTTCGTTCAAGTCGACGCGTGAGGCCCGCAACGCCGGCACCAAACCGGTCGCCAGCCCGGCCACGAGCGAAATTATGGCGGTGAAAAGATAGACGCGCCCGCCGGGAGCAAAATCCGTGACGACTGGAATGTCGGTGGGAGGCGGCACCAATCGGTTGATGGCCGCGCCCGTCCAGTCGGAGATCAGGTACCCCAGCACGCCGGCGATGGCGGCGAACAGGAGACTCTCCACAAGTATTTGCCGGATCAGCCGCCACCGGCTGGCGCCCAGCACGCTGCGCATCACCATTTCGCGCTGGCGCGTGATCACGCGCGCCAGCATCAGGTTCGCGACGTTGGCGCAGGCGATGAACAGGACGAGGCCGACCATGCCGGTGAAAACCGCGACGAAAACCGGCGTGAAGTCCGCAAAGATGGGATCGGGGCGGGCCCGCGTTTCTGGAATGACCATGAGGCGCGCCCCCTTGTGATCGTCAGGAAAATCCTGAACAAGTTTTCGACAGATGATGTCGGTCTCAGCGCGGGCGGCGGACAGCGTGGCACCGGGCTTCAGGCGGCCTAGGACGCGCCAGTTCTTCACCCACCGTTTCTCGAGTATCTGGTAGGTGTCGGGGAGCAACCGGCTCCCCGCGCCCGCGGGAACGAAGACCTTCATCGCCATCGCCCACGAAAAACCGTGGAAACCCTCCGTCGCGACCCCCACGACGGTGAACGGCTTGTCATTGAGTGTGATCGTCCGGCCCACGATTCCGGGATCGCCGCCGAAGTGGTTCTTCCAGTAATCAAAGCTCAGCATCGCCACTGGTTCGGCTCCGGCGTTCTCGCCGTCCGCCGGCAGGAGGGTCCGTCCGAGCGCGGCTTGGACGCCGAGCGCGGTAAATCCGTTCGGCGTGACGATTTCCATCCACGTCCGGTCTGCCGCCTGGCCCGCGGCACTGACGTGGACGGGACTGGGCATATAGGCAATCAGGTCGGTGAGGGATTTGGTCTGCTCGCGGAGATCCTTGAAGTCGGGAAACGACAAGCCATGCGGCATGTTAAAGACGTCGCTGCGCATGAGCACGAGCACGAGGCGGTCGGCGTCCTTGAAGGCCAGCGGCTGCAGGAAAAACAAGTTCACCATCGAAAAGATCTGCGTGTTGACGCCGATGCCGAAGGCGAGGGTAAGCACCGCCACGATCGTGAAGCCGGGGAACTTGACGAGCTGGCGGAGGGCGAAGCGGAGGTCGTGCAGCATAGGTTTATGCTCTAAGTGGTAAGCGGTAAGTTACGCGCTTTGAGGTGAGGAAAGTTGGGTTGGAGCTTATGACTTAAAGCTTATCGCTTACGGCTCATTCGGCGCGCAGCGCCTCCACCGGGTTCACCAGCGTTGCGCGGCGGGCGGGCACCCAGCAGGCGAGCAGCGCGGCGAAGAGGAGGAGGACGGCTCCCACGGCGTAGGTGACGGGATCCGTTCCCTTGACGGCGAAGAGCTGGCTCTGGAGCAGCCGGTTTCCAGCCCAGGCTCCGGCGAGCCCGAGCAGCACGCCCGGCAGCGCGAGTCGCAGGCCGCGGGCGAGCACGTCCTGCAGCACGTCGCGGCGTTGCGCGCCCAGCGCCATGCGGATGCCCACCTCCCGGGTGCGCTGGCCGACAACGCACGCCAGCACGCCGTAGATGCCGATCGCGGCGAGCAACAGCGCCGTCGCCGCGAAGAACGTGAACAGGCCCATGTTGAAGCGCCGGTCGGATGAGAAATCCGCGATGCGCGAGGTCATCAGTTCGATGTCGTAGATCGGTTCATCCGGGGCGACCGAGCGCACCGCGGTGCGCACCGATGCGAGCACGCCGGCGGGATCCGCGCGGGTCCGCACGACGAGATGCAAATACATCGGCGCCGGGAACTGCTTCAGAAGACAGTAATACTCCGCCGGCTCGCCGCGATCGAGGCCGATTTGCGTGGTGCTGCCGACGATGCCGATGATGGTCGCGGCCGGCAGGTGCATGTCGGGATAGCCAAACTGGAAACGCTTGCCGATCGGATCCTCGCCGGGCCAGTACTGGTCGGCCATCCGCTGGCTGATCACGCAGGCGATATCGAAGTCCTTGTAGATCTTCGGCAGCAACGCCATCGTGAGGACCTCGCCGGCGGGCATCGTTGGCACAGGTTCGTGACCGTCGAAGAGCCGGCCGCGCAGCAGCGGAATGCCCAGCGCCCGGAAATACCCGGGCGTGACCACGTGCGTGTTCGCCGCGGGGAACTTGCCCGGTTCCGGCGCGGGCCGGTCGGTGCGGAAAAACGTGCTGGTCGACGTGTTCCAGGTGAACGGCAGGGCCGAGCCGAAGGCGGCGGTCTCCACTTCCGGCAGCGCGGCCACACGCTCGAGGATGCGTTCGTGGTAGGTGACGTAGGCGAACGGGTCGTGGAGGTATTGCTCCATGGGCGGCGTGCCGACGCGCAACGTGAGCACGCGATCCGGCTGCACGCCGGAATTCACCTCGCTGAGGCGCGCGAGGCTGCGGATCATCAATCCCGCGCCCACGAGCAGCATGAGCGCGAGCGCGACCTGGACGACCACGAGTCCGTCCGCGAGCCGGACGCGGCCGAACAGCGTCCGCATCGCGGGCTTCGTGTTCTTGAGCGCGTCGTTCGGGTTCGCGTGGGAAAGCTGCCAGGCGGGCGCGAGGCCAAAGGCGAGGCCGGTGACGAGCGTGAGGCCGACGATGAACAGCAGCACGCCGCGGTCGACGCCGCCCGTGCCTTCCGTCACCGCGCGCATTTCCCACGGCACCAGGCGGCTCACAAAATCGTAGCCCCACGCACCGAGGAGCGCGCCGGCGAGCCCACCCATGGCGGCGAGCACGAGGCTCTCGGCCAGCAGCTGGCGGATGAGCGCCCCGCGCGTCGCGCCCAGCGCGGTGCGGATCGCCATCTCGCGGGTCCGGCCGAACGAGCGCGCGAGGAGCATGTTCGCGACATTGACGCAGGCGATCAGCAGGACCATGCCGACCGCGCCGAGCAGCAGCAGGAGACTCGTGCGCGCCCAGCCGGCCAGGCGCTCGCGCAGCGGCTGCAGGTTGATGCCGATGCCGGCGTTGCTCTTGGGATATGCCTGTTCGAGGCGCCGGCCGATCGCGGTCATCTGCGCCTGCGCGGCCGCGAAGGTGATGCCGGGTTTGAGGCGGCCGACGACGTACGTGCCGTTGCGGTTATCGCGTTCCCGCATGAACTGCTGGTCGACGAACTGGCCGATCGGCACGAAAAGGTCGGCGCTGCGGTGAAAACGAAAAGCGGACGGCAGGATGCCGGCCACGCTGGTCGGCGCGCCATCCAGCAGCACGGTTTGCCCGACGATGTTCGGATCGCCCGCGAAATAGCGCTGCCAGGCCGCATGGGTCAGCCATGCGACCGCCGCGGCGCCGGCGCGGTCGTCGTCGGCCGTGAGATCGCGGCCCTGGGCGGCGTGCACGCCGACGGCGGGGAAAAAATCCGCGGAGACCTGCGCGATCGTGACCTGTTCCGCGCTGTCGGGCGTCTTGAGCTTGCGGCCATCGGTGCGATAGATGGCGAGCGCGCTGAACACGTCCTGTCCCGCGCGCCAGTCCTCGAAGTTCGGGTAGGAGACGTCCATGTCGCTCGACTGGTCGTTCTTCTCGGAGAGGTGGACGAGGCGGTCCGGCTCCGGGTAGGGCAGGGCGCGGAGGAACGTCGTGTTGACGAGGCTGAAAATCGCGGTGTTGGCCCCGATGCCGAGGGCGAGCGTGAGGACCACGATGACGGTGAAGCCGGGCGACTTGGCGAGCAGCCTGAATGCGTGTTTGAAGTCGTGCATGCGTGATGACGGTAGAAATTGTGCGGGCGCCGGCCTTCGCTCGTTGAGCTATGGCGCGGCTCGTCCCGCGGCTTTGCCGCAGACGAGGAAGGCGTAACGAAGACCATTCATCGCGAAAGTGACGGGGAAGGTGAAAGGGGTGGAATCGAACAGCGCGGTGGGGTGGGAGTGCCGCCCGTCTCGGCGTCAGCCCCCCTCCGCTTTCACTCTCACGGTCACTTTTCTCGCGGGGCGAAACGGGCGCGGGTAGAAAGGAAGCGGGAGGGTTTGAATCCGCCGATCGATGCGGACGGGGCGAACCGTGAAACGCTCAGAGGGAGGTCTCCGCCTCCTTGGTGATCGCGCTTTCCTCCACGACCCGGCCGTCGAAGAGGTGCACGGAGCGCGCGGCATGACGGGCGAAGCGATGATCGTGCGTCACCATCACGATGGTGGAGCCGCTCCGGTGCAGATTGGCCAGCAACTCCATGACCGCGTCGCCGTTCTTCGAATCGAGGTTGCCGGTCGGCTCGTCGGCGAGCAGCACGGATGGGTAACCCGCCAGGGCGCGGGCCACGGCCACGCGCTGCTGCTGGCCGCCGGAGAGCTGGGAGGGAAGGTGCTTGGCCCGGTGGGCCATGCCGACCTTCTCGAGCGCCTCGTTGACGCGCTGCTTGCGTTCGCTCGCCGGCATGCCGCGGTAGGTCAGCGGCAGATCGACGTTTTCGTAGACGGTCAGGTCGCCGATGAGGTTGAACGACTGGAAAATGAACCCGATCTCGCGGTTGCGGATGCGCGCCCGCTCGGCGAGCGAGAGGCCCTGCACGGGACGGCTGTTGAGGCGGTATTCGCCCTCGGTCGGCGTGTCGAGCAGGCCGAGGATGGACAGGAGCGTGGACTTGCCGCAGCCGGAGGGGCCGGCGATCGAGACGTATTCACCCTTGAGAATCTCAAGGTGAATGCCGGAGAGGGCGTGGGTCTCGACTTCGTCAGTCAGAAAAACCTTGGTCACGCCGTCGAGTTTGATGAGGGACTGGCCGTTCGTTTCGGTGTTCATATGAATGAAGGGTGGGGCTGGCAGCGGTTTGCAGAGCACACACGGCGGCGCTGCAAAGTTGTAGGTTTTTTGTGGGCGGGGTGAGGGGTGGGTTAATTCAGGCGGACGCGCTCGTTGGCATCATAGGGAGTCATGTCGGAGAGGACGACCCGGTCGCCGGGCTGGAGGCCGCTGACGATCTCGATGGTGTTGACGGAGCTCCGGCCCAGCTGCACCTGGGTGCGCTCCGCATAAACGCCGTTGGCATCGAGCTTGAAGATGCCCACGGTGCTGCGTTCCTGGCCGAAGGCCGGGCGGTCGACGAAGATCACGTCGTCCAGGCGTTCGAGTTCGATGGTGCCGTCGACGCTGAGGTCGGGGCGGGCACCCTTGGGGAGCTCGCCGTTCAGCGAGACGTCGACCGTGACCGTGCCGTTTTGCACGGAGGGATCGACGCGCGCGACGCGGCCGGCCACGAGGCCGTTGCGGGTGTCGATGGACGCGAGCTGGCCGATTTGAATGTCCTTGGCCTGCGTTTCCGCGATGCGCACCTCGGCCTTCAGACGCGTGGGGTCGGCCACGCGGGCCAGATTGGCGCCGGGCTGCACCTGGGCGCCGACCTCGACGGGCAGCACCTGCAGCACGCCCGGCATGCCGGCGCGGACGGAGAGGGCGTCGGCCTCGTCGCGGCGGAGTTTCGCCTGGGCCCGGATGCGATCAACTTCCGCCTCTTTCACGGCGAGCTGCGGCGCGACCGACTCGTTGGTGAACGCATAACGTTTTTGCTCGATGGTGTACTGCGTGCTGGCGTCCTCCGCCGCGACCTTCGAGCGGCGCAGCTCAAGGGCGGAAACGAGACCGTCCTTGAACAGCTCGTCGTTGACCTCGGCCTGGAGCCGGGTGGTTTCGAATTCGGACTTGGCGCGGGCCAGGGCGGCCTCGGCGTCGAGGACGCCTTTCTGGAGCGTCATCTTGTAATTCGCGAGTTCGGCCTCGGCCGACTTGAGCTGCGAATCCGCGCTGGTGGCGGCCTCCACCACGCTGGGATTGCTGAGCATCAGGATCACGCTGTCCGGCGTGACGACGGCACCCGGCCGCAGCACGATGCGATCGACGCGGCCTTCGGTGCGCGCGGCGATCCAGCGGATTTCCTCCGGCACGAGCGTGCCCAGACCGCGCACCTGCCGGACCATCGGGCCGCGTTTCACGGTACCGATCCACACGAGGTTGCGATCGACCGTGGGCGCGGCGGGCTTGAGGCGCGAGAGAGCGAAGGTCACGCCGATCAGGGCGACAGCGACGATGCCGGCGATAATGATGCGCTTCCTGCGCTTTTCCTTGGCTGCGTTCGGGCGAGGAATATCCATGAGAGGATCGTGGGTACCAGACTGTTTGCATCGCCTGTGCCAAGCCCCGCCCTGTGGCATAAGTCATTGGTTCGTAAGCCTAAACATTTCAGATCAATCATCCCGGCTGGCGCACCGACGCCGCGGATGGGACTGAGGCGTCCCGGAAATGGGACCCGCCTTCGCCTTGGGGACTATGACGAGGCAGGTGAATTGCGAGGCGAAGGCCGGTTGCCTACCGAGCTCTGCTGGCCAGCAGAGCGACATGAGCCAATGCCGATTGGATGAGCCCTGCCCGTTGCGTTTATGGCGATCCTTCGACCGCCCATTTGGCAATCGGCCCTTGGCAATCTCCGTTCGTTCTACACCGGCAGCCGCAACGTGGCCAGGCAACCCAGGGCGCCACCTTCGCGATTCCGGAGGTTGATCGAGCCGCCATGGTTCTCGGCGATCTGCCGGCAGAGGAGCAGGCCGATGCCGGAACCGCTCGGTTTGGTGGTGAAGAACGGCACGAACAGATTGGCCGTGTTCGCGATCCCGGGTCCATCGTCCTCGATGTGAACCTCGAGAAAAGATCCTTGCTTCCTCCAGCTCACCCGCACACCGCCACCGGCCTCGAGCGAGGCCTCGACGGCGTTTTTAAGAAGGTTGATCAGCACCTGCTCGATCTGCGCGGCGTCGAGATTCGCGGTGAGATCGGGGCCGGCCTGCACCTCGATGGGCAAACGCGTTTCCAGGGCCGCCGCGCGACGGATGAGCGGCGCGACCTCCGTCAAGGCGAGCGTCGGCTGCGGCAGTTTCGCCAGGCGCGCGTACGCCTGCATGAAACGACCGAGGCCCTCGGCGCGGGCCTCGATGACTTCCAACCCGGAACGCATGTCGTCCTCCCAGTCGGGGGCGCGCGGGCCATGCTTGAGCATGGCGGTGAGGCTGCCAGCGATGGATTTGATGGGGGCGAGCGAGTTGTTGAGTTCGTGGCCGAGCACCCGCACGAGGCGCTGCCAGGCTTTGAGTTCCTCCTCGCGCAGAGGCACGCTCAAGTCGGCGATGACAATGAGCGAGTGCGGCCGGCCGCCTTCCCGGAACGACGTGCGGCGCATGCCCCAGCGGCCCATGCCGCCGGGAAACCTGGTCGCAGAGAGCACGCGGGTGTCGTCGCCTTCGAGGCATTCCTTGAGGCCAAGCTCGATGGCGGAGCGGCCGAGGAGGCGTTCGGCGGGCGCGGCGAGCAGTTCCTGGCCGGCGCGGTTGACCAGCCGGAGCGTCTCGTTGCTGTCGAACGCGAAGATGGCCACGTCGATCTCCTGCATGACCGTGCGCAGCAACGCGGTGGCCTCGAGAGCGCCCAGACGCTGCGTCTGGAGAACGGCGCCGAGAGAATTGATTTCCGCGTACACATCGCCGAGCGGCTCGTCGCGCTGCGCCCCGCGGGCGCGGATGGAAAAGTCGCCTTCGCGCAACGCGGAAAGGAGATTGGCCATGGTCTGGAGCGGCCGCACCACCCGGTGGCGGGCGGCGGCGCCGTACCCCAGCCAGAATCCGAAGATGAGCAGCGTCAGCGTCCATTGCACCTTGGTATAATCGGGCGGATGGTCGCCGAGCCAGAGGAAGCACATGGCCACGATGACGGCGGGCGCGCCGGCGAGCAGCGCGAAGAGGAAGACATGCTGGTCGTGCGTGAGGCGGAGACGATGGGAAGCCATAAGCTGTAAGCCTTAAGCCTTAAGCTTCTGGATGAAGGTTCCAAGCATGCGCCTGATCTCCATGACCTCGGTGGCTAGTGGCTGGCCAGCGGATTCTTCAAGGTACCCGAGCTCGCAGGAGAGGAGGAGGTAGTAGTCCAGCTCGCAGGCGGAACCCAGGGCGATTGTCAGGAATCGTTTCAATTCGGCATCACCCTCCCGGCCACAACCCTCGGCAATGTTTGCCGGGATGGAAACGCCCGCCCGGCGCATTTGATTCGTCAAGGCGAACAGCTCGTCCTTGGGAAAGCCTTTCGTCGCTCTATAGAGTGAGACCGTCAGCGCATGACTACGCTGCCAGATTTTCAACTCACGATAGTTTTTCATCGGCCGCGTGTTTACTCTGATGCGACGCAATGACCAAGCTTTTAGCTTACTGCTTATGGCTTATCGCGGGTGACCTACAGCCCGTACTTCTCCAACCGCCGGTAGAAAGCGCTGCGGCTGAGGCCAAGTTCCTCGGCGGCCCGGCGGGCATTGCCGTCGCACCGGGCGAGCGTCTTCTTGATCAGATGGGCCTCGACCTCCTCCAGGCTCATGTCCTCGATGCGCGACACGGCCTGGCCGGCGCTGAGCCCGAGGTCGGCGGCGCGGACGACCTTGCCCGTGGCCATGAGCACGCCGCGCTCGACCGCGTGGTCGAGTTCGCGGACATTGCCGGGCCAGGCATGGTTCTGCATGGCCTCGACCGCACCGGCATCAAACCCGGTGACGGCCTTGCGGTAGCGCTCGACGTGCTGCTTGAAGAAATGCTGCGCGAGGAGCGGAATGTCTTCGCGGCGCTCGCGCAGCGGCGGAAGATGGATGGAAATGGTGTTGAGGCGGAAAAGCAGATCCTGGCGGAATTTGCCGGAGGTGACTTCGGCGGACACGTCGGCGTTCGTGGCCGAGATGAGGCGGACGTTGACGCGGTAGGTCTTGGACGAGCCGACGCGCTCGTATTCGCCGGTCTCGAGCGCGCGCAGAATCTTCGCCTGCTGGCCGAGCGGAATGTTGCAGATCTCGTCCAGGAACAGCGTGCCGCCGTCCGCGAGCTCGAAGCGGCCGGCCCGATCGCTTTTGGCATCGGTGAAGGCGCCGCGCACGTGGCCGAAGAGCTCGCTCTCGAACACGCCCTCGGGCAGACCGCCCATGTTGACCGAGATGAAGGGCTGGGCCGCGCGGACCGACACGGCGTGCAACGCCTGGGCGATCAAACCCTTGCCGGTGCCATTTTCGCCGGTGATGAGGACGTTGGCGTCGGACGGGCCGACGCGCGCAATGACTTCGAGCACGGGCCGCATCGCGGCGGATTGGGCGATGAGCGTGGGCCCGCCTTTGCCGCGGAGCAGCTGGTTTTCCTGTTCGAGCCGGCGGTAGGCCCGCACCGCGTTGCCCAGCTCGATCTGGTTGCGGACGATTGCAATAAGGCGCGGGTTTTCCCAGGGCTTGGTGATGAAATCCTTCGCCCCGCGCCGCATGGCCTCGACCGCGACGTCCACGCTCGCCCACGCGGTCATCACCACGACGGGCAGCGAGGTGTCGATGGTTTGAATCCTGTTGAGCAGGTCGAGCCCCTCTTGGCCGGAGGTGGTGTCGCGCGCGTAGTTGAGGTCCATCAACACGAGCGAGAAATCGCGCGCCTCAAGGGCCTTGATGACCGCCGCGGGTGATTTCACCGTCTCGATCTGGTAGCCCTCCGCCTTCAGCAGGAGACGCAGCGCCTCGAGAACGTCGGGCTGGTCGTCGGCAACGAGGATCCGGTGGGTCGAAGCGTCAGGGGCGGTCATCGCAGGAGAATGCTGCCGACAGAATGAGGAAGGCCGGTTGGCTTGAGCAAGCGGAGAGTGGCTGGAGCCGGGGCGACGCCGGCGACCGACGGCTGAAAGCTGAAATCCGGCTCAGGCGGCGGCGCATTCCGAGCGGCGGAGATGGCAGGTGCATTCGCGCCCGGCCGGCTTGAAAGCCACGATCGGGCACAGATCGACCGGCGCCTTCCGTACCGCAATGAATCGCGGGCGGCCGTGGTCATTGCCACCGATGAGCAGCAGACCAATGGCGGCGTAGAGCATGAAGGCGACTTCGCTGCTGAAGAATGCGGCGGGCGTATGGATGCCAATGAGCCCGGCAAACGCGATGCATGGATAAGCGGCGCCGAGGAAAAGCAAAAGGAACTTGAGGGTGGTTTTCATGAGGGAGCTTTCGTTGTTGTCCCTCCTATTGCAGGCACCGTGCCAAGTTGTTTTGATTTCTGTAAGCCAATGATGATCTGCCAATAAATAAATCACACCGCGCTGACGTCATCTCGGGGTTCTCCAAACTTTTTCGCTCACGGGAAGCGCGTTTCCCGGAAATGGGATGGAGAGAAGCAAGCGTGAAAGTGAGGGTGAAAAGGTTTCCTGCCGGACGTTACCCGGGATGATCACCACTTTTTTTCCACCTTCCCGCCCGCGTCGTTTGGCGCGGCTCGCGTCACTCGTAGCGCAAAGCTTCGATGGGATCGAGCTGGGCGGCTTTGCGCGCGGGATAATAGCCGAAGAAGACGCCGACCGCCGCGCTGAAGGCCACCGCCACCACCACCGAAGTCGGCGAAACCAGGATCGGCCAGCCGGTCCTCAGCGAGACGAGTTCCGAGAAGCCGACGCCGAGCACGATCCCGATGATGCCGCCAAGGGAGCTGAGGATCACCGCTTCGATCAGGAATTGCAGCAGTACGTCGCGTCCGTGTGCGCCCACGGCGAGGCGGATGCCAATCTCGCGGGTGCGCTCGGTCACGCTGACCAGCATGATATTCATGATGCCAATGCCGCCGACGACGAGCGACACCCCGGCGATCGCGCTGAGCAACAGCGTCAATGTCTTTGACGTGGCGGTGGCCGCCTGCGCGATCTCCACCTGGTTGCGCACGGTGAAATCCTGGTCGCGGCCCTTGCGGCGCTGCATGAGGAGGTCGGTGATGTCCTGCTGCACCTTGTCAATCGCCTGGGCGCTGGCGGCCTGAACCAAGATGGAATTGATGTTGGGGCGGCGGGCCACACGCTTCATGTGGCTGGTGTAGGGGATGACCACGGTGTCATCCTGGTCCTGACCGAAGAGGTTGAAACCCTTGGCGGCGAGCATGCCGACGACCTTGAAGGGGATGTTGCGGATGCGGATGGTCTGACCGATCGCGTTGCCGTCGGCGAAGAGCTGGTCGGCGACGGTTTTGCCGATCACGGCCACTTTGGCCACGCTGCGGACGTCTTGGTCGGTGAACATGGCCCCATCGGAAAGCCCCCAGCTGCGGATCGAGGTATAGTCGGGCGATTCGCCCATGATCTGGGTGTTCCAGTTGAGGCCGTTCGCGAGCACCTGGGCGCGGTCGCGCATCTCTGGGGTGACCCCGATGGCGTCGGACACCTCGCGCTTGATGGCATCCGCGTCGTCGATGGTAAGGGTGGAGGCACCGCCCCAGCCGGTGCGCATGCCGGCGCTGGTGAAGCTGCCCGGGAAGACGGTGATGACGTTCTCGCCCAGGCTGGCGACCTGGGCCTCGACCTGCGCCTTGGCGCCGTTGCCGATGCTGACCATTGCGATCACCGCGCCGACGCCGATGATGATGCCCAGCGCCGTGAGGATGGAGCGCATGGTGTTGCGCCGCAGGGCGCGCAGGGCGACCTTGATGGTGTTGATGATGCGCATGGTCAGACGGAGATCAGTTTCGCCGCCGCCTCGGCCTCCCGGAGTTTTCGCATTTCCTCATTGGCGTGCAGACGGTCCTTGACGAGTTCGTCGCGCACCAGGCGGCCGTCGCGCAGGATGAGGTCGCGCTTGCAGTAGCGGGCGATGTCAAGCTCGTGCGTGACCATGACGATGGTGATGCCCTGGTCATTGAGCTTTTGAAACACCCCCATCACCTCGACGGAGGTCCTGCTGTCGAGGTTGCCGGTCGGCTCGTCGGCGAGGAGCATCTCGGGATCATTGACGAGTGCCCGGGCGATGGCCACGCGTTGCTGCTGGCCGCCGGAGAGCTGGTTGGGAAAATGATCGGCGCGGTCCGAGAGGCCCACGATCTCGAGGCTGTGGAGCGCCCGTTTGCGCATTTCGCGGGACGAGTGGCGCTGCCGCCCGTACAGCATGGGCAGCTCCGCGTTCTCGAGCGCGGTCGTGCGGGCCAGGAGGTTGAAGCCCTGAAACACGAAACCGATCTTTTGGTTGCGGATGTCGGCCAGTTCGTTGCGGTCGAGCTGCGACACGTCGGTGTCGTCGAGCAGGTAGCGGCCGCGGGTGGGGCGGTCGAGGCAGCCGAGCAGGTTCATGAGGGTGGACTTGCCGGAACCGCTTGCGCCCATGAGCGCCACGAATTCGCCCTTGTGGATCTCGAGCGAGACGCCGCGCACGGCGTGCACGGGAATCTCGCCCGAGTCGTAGATCTTGTGAATCTCCTCGATTTTGACGACAGCAGCCATCGGCGAAACGCGGTGGGTTGGATCAGAAGCGGCGCGGCCCGCCGCCGGCGAAGGGATTGCCGGAAGTCGGGGCGGCCGCCGCGGTTTGCGCACCGGGCAGGGTCACGCCAGTGACGATCACGTCGCCTTCCTTCAGGCCGTCCAGGACGGCCGTATTGATTCCATCGGTGATGCCAAGCTTAATGCTGACGGGCTCCAGGGTGGCGGTGTGCGGATCGGCGCCTTTCAGCTGGTAGACGGTGCGGGTGATGATGGCGCTGCCGCCACCGCCGCGTCCGCCGCCGGTGAAGCGGCTGAAGTCGAGATCAAGGCCGCGCTCCTTGGCGAGTTGCTGGGCTTTCTGGAGGATTTCCGGCGTGGGCGGTCCACCACCCCGGGTGAAACCGGCCTCGGTCATGATTGCGAAAGTGGCGCGACGGCGCTCCTCGTCGGTCATGGGCTTGACGGCCGGAGTGGCAGTGGCGGCGTTATTACCGGCACCGGAAGGGTCGAGGCTGGCCTCGGGGGCGCGTTTCGGAAGCAGCTCGTCCGGGATGCGCGCGCGCAAGGCGCTGTTGGCGATGCGGAGGGTGTTGGAACTCTCGGCGATGACAATGGAGACGTTGGCCGTCATGCCGGGCCGCAGCTTGAGATCGGGGTTGTTGACGTCGATGATCGTCTGATAAACGACGACGTTCTGCTGGGTCTGCGGCGCGTTCCGGATCAGGCTGACGCGGCCGTGGAACTGCTGGTTGGGAAACGCATCGACGGTGAAGTTGACCGACTGGCCGACCTTGACGTTGCCGATGTCGGCTTCCGCCACCGCGCCGATGATCTGCATTTTCGTCAGGTCGTTCGCGATCATGAAAAGCGTGGGAGCGCTCAGACTGGCGGCTACCGTATTGCCGACGTCCACCTGGCGGGAGATGACCACGCCGTCGATGGGGGAGAAGATGTCGCAACGGGCCAGATTCACCTTGGCCATGTCCAGCGCGGCGCTCTGGATTTTCACCTGCGCATCGGCTTGGAGGAGCTGGGCCTCGGCTGTGTCGAGGTCGGACTGCGCCACGAGACTCTTCTTGAAGAGCTCGCGGGTGCGCTCCGTGTTTACCCGGGTGAGTTCGTAGTTGGCCTTCGCGTTGGCGAGCTGGCCCTCGGCCTGCAGCACAGTGGCCTGGTAGGTGGCGGGATCGATCTGGGCGATCAGTTGGCCCTGCTTGACCGGCGAATTCCAGTCCACGAAGAGCTTGGAGATGATGCCGGAGATCTGGCATCCCACATTGACGTCGAGCACCGGCTCGATGTCGCCGGTGGCCGTGACCACCTGGACGACGTCGCCGCGCGCGACGGTGATGGTGGAATACTCCGGCACCCGGTCAGAGCTGCGGATCCAGTAGTACCAGCCACCGGCGGCCACGGCGACGATGGCGGTGATCATAATGAGGGTTTTCCAAACACGCGAGCGGGCGGAGGTGGCCATGATGATGAATAAAGGGGAAGAGATTAGTTTTGACGGCGGCCAAGGCAAAGCAAACCTCCCACGCGATTGCGAAGCTGGAAGGCAGCGCATCAGCCGATGCTAAGACGCGCCCCGGGCCGGCAGGTAACAGGACCGCTCATTTTGTCCGGCGGCTGGCAGGGGGGGCAGGAGTCAGGCTTCACTTGAACCCGTAGGCGGTGCGCAGGGCCGCCACCACGTTGGCCGGCACGAACTTCGAGACGTCACCGCCGTATTTGCTGACCTGCTTGACGAGCTGGGAGCTAGTGTAGCTGTAATCCTCGTTGGGCATCACGTAGATGGTTTCGACCGCGGGTTGCAGATGGCGGTTCATGAGCGCCATGTTGAACTCCAACTCGAAGTCTGACATCGCCCGCAGACCGCGGATGATGGCGATGGCATGCTGCGCCATGGCGAAGTCGACCAGCAGGCCGCGAAAGGTGGTGGCGGAGACGTTGGCATAGCAGGCGATGTTCGGCCGGATCAGCTCAAGGCGCTGTTCGGCGGTAAAGAGGGGGCTCTTTTCGGGATTGTGGGCGACGGAGACCAGCACGTGATCGAAGAGGCGCGTGGCGCGCTCGAGGACGTCGAGGTGTCCATAGGTGATGGGGTCAAAGGTGCCCGGATAGATGCAGAGTCTCATGGGGTGGTACGTGGATTGGTCTGCTCGTGCTCTCGCTCCCGCTCGGGCCCAACTGCAGAGCAGGGGGACAGTAAGAGCAAGACTGCGGCCAAGGGCAAGAGGGTAGGAGGAACCACCGCGATCGAGCAGGCAGGAAGGGGAAAGCGGGGAAGTGGGGCGGAATCTACATCCTTGCCTGCGGCGGCGTGCTCGGTCCATACAGTCCATATCTTGCGCCGTCTTCTCCCCCGCATGAATTTGCCGAACGTGCTGACGCTGATCCGCATGCCCCTGACCTTCGCCATTGTGGCGCTGATGTACGGCACCTGGCCGGGGGCGGCGACGCTCGCCTTCTGGCTCTTCATCGCCGCCGCCATCACCGACTGGCTCGACGGCAAGCTGGCGCGCGAACGCAACACCGTCTCCGATTTCGGCAAGTTCATGGATGCCCTGGCGGACAAGGTGCTGGTGATCGGCGTCATGGTGGCGCTGCTCGACCTGGAGGCGCTGCGGCTGCCGGGCGCGTTCGTGATCATGCTGGTGCTGATGGTGATTGCGCGCGAGTTCACGATCTCGGGGCTGCGCATGATGGCGGCTACCCGCGGCGTGGTGATGGCGGCCGAGCGTGGCGGCAAGGTGAAGACAATCATCCAGCTGACCGCGCTGGGGTTCCTGATGGCCGAGCCGATGGTGGCGCGCGACCTGCCGCGCATCTGTCCTTTCCCGCTCAATGGCGCGGTCTGGCTGGCCCACTGGACCGGCCTTGTGCTCTTCTTCGTGTCGATGTGGTTCATGTTCTCGTCGATGTGGAGCTACTACCGGAAATACCGGCATGTGTTGTTTGACGCGCCGGCGGCATGAAACTCGCGCAACCGATCTGGCCCCGCCTGCTTCCCTCCAGTTTGGTGCTGGCGTTTGCCACGCTCGGTCCGCTCGGCCGCCGGCGCCGCGCGCCGGGCACGTGGGGCTCGGTGGCCGGACTGCTCTATTTCACGGTCTTCTTCTGGCCGCTCGGCTTCTGGCCGTGGTCCGCCTTCTGGACGCTGATCTTCAGTCTGCCCGGCCTCTACCTCGCGGTGGCGATGTGCGGCGAGGCGGAATTCCGCCTCGGGCGGCGCGATCCCAGCGAGGTGATCCTCGATGAGTTCGCCGCGATGCCCCTGTGTTTTCTCGGCTGGCCGGTGCTGGTGCGGCAGTGGCCGGCGTGGACGGTTTTCATCGCGGGATTCCTGCTGTTCCGTCTCTTCGACATCGCGAAGCCGCTGGGTATTCGTAAACTGCAGGATCTGCCGGGCGGCTGGGGCATCGTCGTCGACGACGTGGCGGCGGCCCTCGCGGCGTGCGCCGTGCTGCACGGCGCGGCGTGGGCTTGGAAGGGGCTATGAAGGACTGGCTGGCGATGCTGGCCTCGCGGATCGGTGATTTATTCTTTCCCGCGGGCCGTCGCGTCATGGGGTAGGCGTTCGGCGGCCGGCGTTAAAGTCCCGGCGGATCGGCCGGCTGGTCGCGACCGAAGAGGCGCTTGAGGTTCACCTCGCCCCGGAACCGGCCGCCGGTGCTGAACGTGTTGCCGTCGGGGCCGAAGACAGCCGTCACGCTGAAGCCGGCGAGCCAGCGGCCGCGCGCATAAAACATGAGCTGCTTCGGCAAATCCCAGATCACACCCGGCCGGATGGTGAGGAAGTAGTGATCGCCTTTACCGATCACGCTCGTGGTGGTGCCATCCACTTCCAGGGTGTAGTGCCAGGCCTTGCGATCGTAGAGCAGGCCCGGCGTCAGCGTCAGCGAGTTGCTGTGCGGCTCGTTCTGGCCGAAATTGCCGGGAGTCGATGACTTGGAGAGAAAGTCCACGCTCGTATGAAGGAATCCCGAGAGGCCCGGCATCCAGCCGAGCTTGCGCCCAAACACGATGTACGGCGTGACGTGGTTGTGGCCGTCGGTCAGATCCATTGGGGGGCGGCTGACGGGAATCGAGGAGTTGAAGCCGACACTGGCGTCCCATGTGGGTTTGAGCCACTTGAGCCAGGCGTATTTGGCTCCAAAGTGCACTGTGCTGAATCCGTAGCCGCTGGGGCCGCTGCGCAGGCCGTCGTCGAAATAGGTCTCGAATTCACTGTTCAATTCGAAGTGGTCGTTCACGCCCCAGCGAAACTCGAGGGGGATTCGCACGTAAGGCTTATCGAGCAGGTCGCGAAAAGAGGGCTGGAAGCTGAATCGGATGTTCCCCCTTCGCTCGGTCTTCGGCAGATCAATCTCGAACAGGCCGGGAATACGGGGGATGGTGGCTTGTTCGCCGTTGGCGGTCACAGCCGCGGGCGCCGCGTCAGGGTCCTGAGCCGCGGCGCTGACGGCCAGAAACAGGCCGGAGACAAGCAGGAGGCAGGTTTTCCAAGGCAAAGTGGTCATGGAAGAGTGCAGACGATGCGAGGCGGACACGCCCATGGACAGCGCCCCGCGCCTTCGGTTGCGACCATCGTCTGTGCCGGAAGCCGGCAGGCGAACCCCGCGATGCAGGTTGGAAAAGAGGAGGGGCACGTGCGCTAGGGCAGAATCTGCAGATTCTCCATCGGCATGCGCACCAGGAGGCCCTGCTGCAACACGTCGACGGCAATGACGACACCTTTGGGATTCGCGGGATCGTCGACGACACCCTCGAGACCGTGGAGCGGCCCGCCGGCAACCTTCACGCGTGTGCCTTTCTTGAGCAGCGGATGCAGGCTCAGTTCCAGGCCCGAGGCCACGACCGCCTTCACGTCCTCGAGCTGCCGGAGGAAGCCGGCTTGGTCCTCGACCCAGATGGCGCGGACGAGCAGGTCCTGCTGGTAGACGCGGTTCTTCCGCTCCGGCGCAATCTTGGCGAACACGTAGCCGGGGAAAAGGGGCTTGGTGAACCGTTTCGTCTGGTCGCGGTAGCGCCGCACGCTCGGCACGAGCGCCAGGTAATGCGTGAAACGCTCGACGGCGAGCAGCGCGGCGAATTTTTTTTCGCACCGCGGCCTGGTGTGGCAGGCGAACCAGCGCGGCTCGGCGAAGTTGGGTAGGGTCTCGGCCATCGCTCAGGCTGCCAGCCGGCGCAGGGCCAGGACATAGCCCGGCAGGCCCCGGCCGCAGATCATCGCCGCACAGGCGCCGGCGGTCACCGACTTGCGGCGGAAAGGCTCGCGCCGGCGGATGTCGGAAATGTGCACTTCGATCGCGGGGATGCCCGTCCCCGCGATGGCGTCGCGGAGCGCGACGCTGGTGTGCGCGAGGCCGCCGGGGTTGATGATGATGCCGGCGAACCGGCGGTCGGCCAGCTCGCCGAGCTTGTCGATGAGCGCACCCTCATGATTCGACTGGAAGAAGGTGAGCGCCACGCCGAGCCTGCGGGCCTCGGCGCGGAGCATTTTTTCGAGGTCCTTGAGCGTCGCCCGGCCGTAGATTTCGGGCTCGCGTTTGCCGAGCCGGTCGAGATTGGGGCCGTTGATGATGGCGATTTTTTTCATGGAGGGATGCCCACGGAACACACGGAATACACTGAAGGATCCGGCTGGGACAATCTTCTTTCCGGGGGTTCCGTGTCTTCCGTGGGCGGCTTAGAGCGGATTGCCGGTCGCGATGAACTCCCACGGCAGGCGGAATTTTTTCGCGAGTTCGGCCGCCAGGGCCTGCACGCCGTGCGTCTCGGTGGCGTAATGGCCGCAGAGGTAGAGATTGAGGCGGCACTCCTGCGCGTAGGTGAACCATTCCTCGCGCAGCTCGCCGGTCACGAGCGTGTCCACGCCCGCGGACCCGAGCTCGCGCACGGCGCCGTTGCCGCTCCCGCTGCAGAAGGCCACCGCGCGCGGCGCCGTCGATCCACACTCGATGGCCACGACGCGCGGGTACAGCGCCGTGAGCTTCCGGCGCAGGTCGGCGCGCCGCACCCGGCTGGGCGCGATCCAGCCGATCGCCTCGCCCTCGTGCACGAGGAACGAACGGCGGGGCCTGAGCCCCACCTGGCGCGCCAGCAGGACGTTGTTGCCGATCTGCGGATGCGCGTCGAGCGGCAGATGGCTGGAATAGAGCGCGCAGTTGCCGTGCAGGAGGGAGGCCAGTTTCCGGTAGGTGGATCCGGTGATCGGGCGCGGCGGCTCCCAGAACAGTCCGTGGTGCACGATCAGGAAATCCACGCCGGCGGCCACGGCTTTTTCGAACGGCGCCAGGCCGGCGTCGACCGCGGCGCCGATTTTGGTGACGCGGCCGCGGTTGGCGACCTGCAGGCCGTTGGCGGCGCCGGGAAAATCCGTGAAGGCGGCGCGGCGCGTGCGCCGGTCGCAGTAGGCGACGATCTCGTCAAGCGTGGGCATGCCCTGTTGTACCCGGCCGGCCGGCCGGTTGAAGGCGAAAATGCCAGCCGGGTTTGTGATGCTCCTGGAGCGGACGGCGGGCTAGCCTGCATCCCTCACACTCCCTCGGGTGATGGATGCACCCTGTGGGCCGACTTTGTCGGGGCTAACCGCGACCAAGTCGCCTTGCCCTGCTGCAGCGGTGGGGCAAGCGGATGCGCCTGAAGGAGAAAAAGTGTGATGCATCCGGGCTAGGGTCGGGCGGCCTGCAGCCGGGCGATCCATTCCCGGGCCGGTGCAAAATCGGGTTTGATCCTCAATGCCGCCTCCAAATGCGCCAGCGCCTCCGGCCGGCGATCCGGCTGGGCGGACAACAGGATTCCCAGCGCGTAGTGGGCCTCGAACGACTTGGGATTGATCCGGACGGCCGCCTCGAAATGGGCCATCGCCTCCGGCGCTCGCTCCGGGAGGCCGAGCAGGGCTTTTCCCAACTGGCTGTGAACTTCGGCCGAGTCGGGATTGAGGCGCAACACCGCCTCATATTCGGCGATGGCCTCGGGCAATCGTCCGGGAATATTCACCAGGGCGTCTCCCAGGTTGTTGTGCGCTTCGGCAAAGTCGGGTTTGAGGCGCGTCGCCGCCTCAAACTCGGCGATCGCCTCCGGCGCCCGCTCCGGGATCCTGCTCAAGGCTGCGCCGAGGTTGTTGTGCGCCTCCGCCGAACGGGGATCCATGCGTGCCGCCGCCTCGAACTGGGCGACCGCCTCCGGCCATCGCCCGGGCATTTGCGCCAGGGCCACGCCGAGGTTGCTGTGCATTTTCGCGGAGCGGGGATCAAGCCGTACCGCCTCCTCCAAATGGGCCGCCGCCTCCGGCCATCGTCCGGGGATTTTAGCCAGGGCCGTGCCCAAGTTGTTCTGCATGTCCGCGGAACCCGGATTGAGGCGCACCGCCGCCTCAAACTGGGCCAGCGCCTCCAGCGCTCGCTCCGGAATCTTGAGCAAGGCTGCGCCCAGGTTGTCGTGCATGTCCGCCGCGTCGGGAGCCAACCGCACCGCCGCCTCCAAATGGCCGATCGCCTCCGGCAGGCGTTCGGGGATTGTCTCCAGCAGGACCCCCAGGTTGTTGTGCGCCGGCGCAAAACCGGGATCGATTCGCAGCGCTGCCTCATACTCGGTGATGGCCGCGGGCTGGCGGCCCGGAATTTTCGTGAAGGCGTGCCCCAGGTCGTTGTGCGCATTCACATCCCGGGGATTGATGCGCAGCGCCGCCTCAAAATGGCCGATCGCCTCGGGCAGGCGCCCGGGAATTCTCGACAGGAGGTCGCCCAGATTCGTGTGTGCCATCCAGCAGGCGGGGTTCCGCGCCAGCGTTGCCCGATAGAGTGTGCCGGCATCGCGGTACATGCCGCACTGATGCCAGGTCAGAGCGCCCAGTGTCGCGAGCAGCAACCCGCCCCCCGCGGGGCTCAGCCACCGGACGGCGGGGGCTCTGCTGTCCAGCAGAGTGCCGGCCGCCAGCGTCAGCCCCGCCGCCACCGGTACGATGATGCCCAGACTGGCCAGGTACTGGAAATGGTCCGCCACATAGGAATAGATGAACGGGTAGACATTGATGAATCCCATGGCCGGAAACAGTGTACCGGCGAAGATCAGAAATCCGGCCAGCCCTGCCGTTGCGGCGCGGGCCGGAAGTCCCCGCTGCCGTCGGACCACTATTCCCAGCCCGGCCACCAGCGCCAGCACTGCCAGCGGGAACAGATACTGCCACCACACCGCCGCGTCGACGTCCCACCGCGGATAGATGAACATCAGGTCCGCGGGCCACACCAGCTTTCCCAGATAAAACCAAAGCACCCGGCCGGCCAGCAGGCAGCGTTCGAGCAGGGTGAGCGTGAAATCCGCACCTAGCGCGCCGATGAAGGTCTGCTCCACCCATGACGTAAACAGTCCTGCGGTCGCGCCGAGTCCAATCCACGGCAGCAGCGGCCGCACATCCCGGGTCCAGTGGAGGCGGCCCCGCTGCCACCAGAAGATCACTAGCAACGCGGCCGGCAGCGTCGCCGTCACCGTCTTGGTCAGCAGCGCCAGCACAAACAGGCCGAGCGCCAGAAAATACCGCGCGGGCCGGCGGTCCTGGTCAAAACGCAGATAGACGAGCGCCGCGCCCAGGTAGAAGACGGCGGAGAGCGTGTTCTTTTGCTCCGAAATCCACGCCACCGACTCCACGCACGCCGGATGCAGGGCAAAGATGAACCCCGCCAGCCATTCGACTCCGGCGTACCGCCTCCGCTCATGGCCTGCGGCCACCTTCTCGGAGTCGAATGCCCTGAGCTCAGTCGAAGGGCTGGTTCCCTCGTCGATCAGCCGCCGCACCAGCGCCACCACTAGGCAGGCGGCCACCGCGTGCAGCAGGATGTTCGCCAGATGGTAACCCACCACCGAGTCGCCCCACAGCCGGTGCTCCACCCAAAATGCGGTGTGCAGCAGCGGGTAATATTGCTGGGTTGCCCCCACCTCAAACCAGATGCGTCTCAGTCCGTCGACGGATTGCTGGTCAGGCTGCGTCACATGAAAATCGTCGTCCCAGAGGAATCCGCCGTAGAGAACCGGCAGGTAGGCGACCAGCGTCGCATAGAATATCAGCGCCCCCGCCCCGAGGTTCCGAAGGTTCACTGACCGGAAGTTCATTGCCGGAAATCAATTCGCGCTGGCGGCGATCTCGTCAAGCGTGGGCATGACCTGTTGTACCGGACCGGATGTCCGGATGAAGGCGTTCTGCTGGCCAGCAGAATGCCGCCGGGCCTGAAATGGGTATTATTTAGAATTCCTCTCTGCGGTAAATAGCGTTAGAAATGCCAAAGACTCACTGTCAGAGCGCGTCTGCGGAAGACAGGCGTCGACCGTGCTCCTAACTTCCGCCGCCTGATCGCAATTGTTTTAACCTGACTCTTTATGATCCTCCCGAGAGACAAACAGTGAAGCTGCCCCTTTGGACGCCTCGAACGCTGGTTTGCCTGTGAGCGAACTAGTCCCTAAGAATGCCATCATTGCAGCCCGTTCCTATAGTCTTTCCGTGGCTCCGCTATTGGTTCCCACGCGGATCGTCGCCGACCTTAAGGAATGGCTACCTCATTGCTCCTTCCGACAAACCCCAATGGTTCGTTCCGCAGCAATCGGTCAAGCTGGCGACGTTGGCGGATTTGGAGAGCGTGCCTTGTCTGGTCCTCCTCGGTGATCCGGGAATCGGGAAGAGTTTTGAAATCACAGCCGAGGGCGAGCGGCTCAGACGGACGCGCTCAACACCAGACCACTGCACGCTGCGGCTCGATCTGAAGCTCCGGTCAGCCGCGCTTATTGAGCGGGAGGCCTTTTCTAGCCCAGAATTCCTTGATTGGACGGAAGGCAAGCACGCACTGACGCTGTTGTTCGACAGCATCGACGAATGCTGGCGGCGAGTTCCTGAACTCGGGCGACTCATTTTGGCGCATCTGCGCCCGCATCTGGCCAAGAAGCTTCCGCCCCTGCAACTCCGGATGAGCTGCCGGGCCGCGGAATGGCAGGACGAAATCGAAGTTGAACTGTGCCGGGTGTTTGGCGAGCAACAGGTCGGCAAGAAAGTACAGGTTTGGCAGCTCGCGCCGCTAACCCGGGAGAATGTAAGCGCGGCAGCCACTACAATGAGCATCGATCCCGACCGGTTTTTGGAGGAAGTGGCCGCACGCGATGTCAACGCTTTTGCCGCCCATCCGATCACCCTGCGAATGTTGCTCGGCGCCGCCAAGGCCGGCGGCGTTTTGGGCGGCGACAGAGCGGAGATTTACGCGACGGGCTGTGCGCTCCTCTGTGAGGACACTTATCAAGTCCCGCAGCAAGCGACACCTCGTCTGCATACCACTCTCAACGAACGGTTGGCCTGCGCCAGCTATCTTGCTGCAGCGTGCGTGTTGTCGAACCGCTACTTGATTTTCAATTCAGTCGACACAAGACCGGAGGACGAAACCGGTATGTTGGTCGGCGTCGATTTGCTCGGGAGATTTGTACGCGCTAACGCGAGCCAAATTGAATTCACGCGTGAGAGCTTGGCTGAAACGCTGCAAACCGCGCTCTTCGAGGCGCAGCCCGGCGGCATCCATACTTGGCGACACCAATCCTACGCGGAATATCTCGCGGCGCGCTATCTGAGCGAACGCCACTTATCCTCGGATAAACTCGCACAACTGCTATGTGATACCGCAAGCGGACACCCTCGACTTTGGCCGCAACTGGAGGAGACGGCGTGCTGGCTGGCAACGCTCGAGCAGCGGCTGTTCGAAACTCTGGTGCAGGACAACTCGGACATATTTCTGCGGTGCGACCCGTCGCGGCTCGATCCGGAGAAGCGCAAGCAGATCGTCACCCATTATCTCGATCAGGTGCGTCGGCACGAAGCGCGAGTTCCACAATGGAGCGAGGACATCCGGCTGAACCGCCTCCAGCATCCAGTGCTCGTCGTACAGCTCGAACCAGTGCTGAAGAATCGGGCAGAAAGTTGGATGGTCCGCGACCTCGCGATGGACATTGCGCGGGCGTGCAATCTTCGCGAACTCGCTCCGCTTTTCGTTGAGATCATGTTCGAGCCCGCAGAGGTGTTGCGCCTCCGGCATAGTGCGGGCGTGGCCTTGCGATCTTGGGCCGATGCCACCATTCGCCCGCTCGTAATGCAACGGCTTACACCGGCCGGCCTACATGACGATCATGATGACGTTCGCGGCTGCGTGCTTTCGATCCTTTGGCCCTCTCACCTGAAGGTCGACGAACTCGTTCCTTTGCTCACCTTACCCCAGCAGGACAACTACTACGGATCCTACAGGCGTTTTCTTTCCGCCAACCTGGTGGAGAATATCGCTCCCGCCGATTTGCCGGCGCTGCTGCGATGGGTCGGCACCGTCGAACCGGACTCCGATCACGTGGACGGCGATCCTTTTGATGGAGCCTGCGCCCAGATTACGCTAGCCGCATATCGGTCCATCGCCGATCCAGCAATTCGCGCCGAGTTCATAAACTTCGTTCGCAGCCTCTCGCGCCGCGATGGGCGTTTGTTTTCCCTCGAGGGACGAGACCTCACGGCGGAGACTCCGTTCCGGCAGCTCTTCTGGCAGGCATTCATGGCAAGCGACGAGCCGGTGCGCGATCGGATCGTTAAAGCGTCGTTACATGAATCCGGCTTAATTGTGGCGGAAGACTTCAAATGGGTGATGACCCAGGCTTTGGGTGCCGCGACGATGGAACTACGCAAGCGCTGGCTTGAACTAGCCTTCTGGCTTTTTTCCCCGCTGACAAAACCAGAACATCTTGTGCTCATGTGGCCTTTTGTGGAAGCGGACGAGGAGGTGGCTGCCCGCGTCCAAATGTATACTTCGGAACCACTGGTCGAGGCTGGGGAGGCCAACTGGCGTAAGGATCACTATTATCGAGAACAGAAACGGCAGGCCGAGCTGACGAAGCGAAAGCCCTTTTCAGCCCAAGTGGACGAAGCGCTAGATCTCTATACCGCCGGCAAAGCGCACGCGATGTGGTTGCTGATGGAACGCCTCGACGGACGCCTGCGCGAGCCCGATGAAGACGGCAACACCAACAATGAGATGGGCTGGAAGCGCCTCTCGGCCGAACAATACCAACGAATTATTGTAGTTGCTCCGGGCTACCTCTTAGGCACGGCGGTCGATCCTCAAGAGGTCTACGACCCAAAGCACACCTATCGTTCCTATTATGCCGGGTTGCGTTTGCTCATCGAACTGCAGCGGATGCGGCCAACTTGGCTTACGGAGCAATCGTCGGAGTTTTGGGCTAGTTGGATGCCGGTGCTTTTCGTTTATCAGGATCGGATCTACTCCACACAAGAAGAACTGTGGCCGCCGCTCTTTGGGTTGGCTTACCGAAAAGCCCGTGAAGTCTTCCTGCCGGCGCTGGAACGCTGGCTCGCGTCCCGTCGCGATCGCTATGTTCCCATCAAACGCATGTCGGCTATTCCGGTCTCCACTGATAAGGAAGCTGAGACAATCATTCTCGCCGCGGCCATGGACTCGACCGCAGAACTGGGGACAGATTTCGATCTTTTTAGTTTTTTGTTGAAGCAAGGCTCCCGTGAGGGGGAAACCACGCTGCGGTCCTGGCAGCCAACAGCGCAGAGCATCGGCACGAACCGGCGCGCCACGCTCGCGGACGCGTTGCTCCTTTGCTACCGCACCGCCGTCGATGGGGTCAACATTGTCGCTCGCATGATGGCGGATGTGTCATGGGGCGAAAGTGTGCTGGGCCACCTAAACAACGGTGGCACCATGCGATCAGCTTGGATCACCGATTTACCGGGGGAGATAATTGCGCAATTTCGGGAGTGGCTTGAACTCAACTTTCCCGGCGATCCGTACAAAGAAGGCCATAGTGGGACCGTAACTTTGCGCCATGAAATCTATCATCTGCGAAGCACTGTCCTTAGTTACTTGGAGGACTGCGGCAAGGAAGAGGCGGTCGAAGCATTGGGCGGACTAGTGCACCGCCACCCAGATCTTCCGTGGTTGGGCCAGGTGCTCGCTAAGGCGCGACACGCCTGCCGGCGCCGCGAGTGGAAGCCACCGACGGTGAAGCACACCTGCGACTATCTTGCCTTGTTGTGGCAACGCCCACTGTGCAGCGACGGCGACCTCTGCGACGCGCTGCTCGCATCCTTGTGCCGCTACCAGGAAAAGTTGCGGCAGGACAATCCCACCACCGAATTGTGGAACGAGCCGGCCGGCCCGGTGAAAGACTGGAGTCCTAAGGACGAGAACAATTTATCGGATTGTCTGGCGCGCCATTTCAACACCGACTTGCAATCCTACGGTGTCAACGCCGTGCGCGAATCTGAACTGCGCCAAAAGACTGGCAGTACGCCCGGCGACGAACCGGACATTGTTGCCCATGCGCCCAGCGCCGCAGACGACGGTTCTATCCTAAGGGTTGTTGTAGAGGTGAAGTGTGCCTGGAATCCTGATGTGTTGACGAGCATTCAGCAGCAGCTGCATGCCCGCTACCTACGCGGAGCACGTTGCGGCATACACGTGACTGGCTACTTCACCTGCGCCGGTTGGACGGACAAAGACCAACGGAAGCGAGCTTACTTATGCCGCGAGACTCTTGCCGATGCCACGGCCCAGCTCGAAGCCGAAAGAGCTTGCATTGTGGCCACAAGCAGCAAGCGCATCGACATAGTCGTACTCGATGCGCGCATGTAGCCTGTGAGTGTTCATTGCACTAGGTGTTATCACCACGGAAAACGACCGTAGAAGCAGGGGTCAGGTTGAGAAATATTGATATTGTCGTCTGGTAGCAGGCGGTCTGGACGGAGGCATGGCGGCGCTTTGCCGGCCAGCAGAACGCTGCTAAATGCCCGAGCGGCGCTGACGGAGCAGAACGCCCTCCATCGGGCAACGCAGCAGCGTTTTCGGACAGTTTCTAACAATCAGTCGCCGAGGGGCAGCGTGAGACTGAAGCTCGTGCCGGCCGGACCGGTGGCATCGAGCGCCAGCGTGGCGCCGATCTGCCGGGCGAGCAGACGGCTGATGGCCAGACCCAGGCCGGAGCCTCCGGGCCGTCCACTGCGGCCCGGTTCAAAAAGATGCTCGCGCAGGTCTTCGGGAATGCCGTGGCCCTCGTCGGCGACGGTGACCTTCACAGTGCCACCGCCGTTGTGGAAAACCACGCCGACGCGCCGGCCGGCGTCGGTGGCGTCGATCGCGTTTTGCACTAGGTTGCTGGTAATGAGGCAGAGCAGGCTGCCGCGGTGGCTGTCAAGATTTTGGTCGAAGCCGCCCTCGACGGTGAAGACGACGCCTTTTTTCTCCGCCAGCGCGGCGTTGCGATGGCGGGTGATTTCGGCCAGTTCGTGCCCCGTGAGTTCGTAGGTGGTCTGCGCGGTGCGGTCGCCGAGGAGGGCGACGGTTTCCTGGATCATCGCCTGCATGCGCTCCGTGTAGCCGGCGGCGGCCTCCCAGTCGGAGCCGGCGGCGCCACCGGCACTGCGTCCGGCCACCACCGCGCGCAGGCCGGCGACGGAACCCTGCAGGTCGTGCATCAAATGCGAGGTGAGCTGGCCGAGGGCGGAGGCCTTGGCGGCGAGGGTGAGTTCGAAGTTCGCCCGGATGAGCCGCTCGTTGCGCTCCGCGATCACGCGCTGGGCGCGGCGCAGTCCGAAATAAGCCGCGGTCACGACGGCGGCGATGAGCAGCCCGCCGATGCCGAGCGTGGCGGCCGTCTGGCGGTTGACGCGTTCGTCGATGGCCGCCAGTTCCTGCGCCAGCGGCCGGGCGTCGATGTAATATTGGGCAAAGCCGAGGATTTTCGTCGCGTCGCGTCCGTGCAGCGGCAGCAGCACCTCGAGCACGGGCGTCCGGCGCTGCTCCGGCGTGCCGCCGACGCCAAGGAAATAGCGGTCGAGCGGGAATGCCGGATCATAACGGCTGATCGGCTCGAGCTTGAGCAGCCGGAGGTAGTCGTCCAGCGGCAGTTCGGCGAAAAGCAGCGACTCGGGCGCGACGCGCAGGACTCGGCCCTGGGCGTCGAAGATCACCATGGCCAGCATGCCCTCCTGCTGCGCGCTCTCCAGCACGGCGGCGAGCAGGTCGGCCGGACCGGCGGGCTGGCCGGCGAGGGCGGCTTCGCGCTGCGCGAGCTGCCGCAGCGCCACCGGGCGCAGCACGGCGGCGTCGCGGTCGATGATGGTCTGGCGGATTTCCGCGCGGAGCTCGGCGCGGAAACGCACGACCATCACGGCGAAGATGGCGACCAGCAGGGTGCCGGCGGCCAGCGCCGGCAGGGCGAGACGCGAGAGCCGCGGATTCATGCGGTGGAGTTGAGGGATCGTTTCAGCGGCAGGGCGCCGCATGGCGTCACTACAAGTCGGGACTGGACGATGTTGCCATCTCCTGGACGCCGTCGGCGAATTCCTTCAGGAGCGTGTTCAATGATTTGCCGGCTGCGGCATTCGTGTTGGCGGCGGCCAGCCCGGCGAGTTCATCCCGGATCGCCTCCCGCTCCCGGGTCAGCGACGCGATGCGCCCGGCGTTCTCCTGGTTGAAGACGTCGATGGCTTGGCGGGTGTCCGCGCCCGGCGTGCGCTTCTTGATCAGGGCGGTCAGCGCGTCCTGCAGGGCGGATTTCTCATGCTCGTAGGCGTTGATCCGGGCCGCGAGTGCCGGCGGCAGGAATGACAGAGCCGCCGGCCCGGATGGCGCCGCGGCGGGGAGGGAGTCGTTGCTGGAGCGAACCTTGAGCGGCTCCCCGGAGAACTCGCAGTGCTCGAAGGCTAGCAGGTTATGCAGCAACTGCTCGTCGACCCGCTGGGTGATTTCGGCCGGCGGCGCAGTTTCCGGCTCGCCGGGGACGCCCGCCGACCCGCTCCGTGTGGGAAACAGCGGCGCGTGGAGATTCTGTGGGTCATCCAGGTTGCGACCGAAGTACGGTCCGCCCCCACTCAAGAGGGCCGGCAGTGCGTCGACCATCGCCACGCCCGCTGCGCGCGTACTCATTTTGGTGCGCCAGAGCAGTCTGGCCTCTCCATGGTTGAGGGCGGCAAAATCATAGGCCGACACGACGACGAAATATCGTTCATTCACCGCGAAATCGACCGTGTAGGGTTTGTAAATATGAGTGAGTCCCGGGAGCGGCTGCCTGGCGCCGGCGAGACTAGCTTGGTCGACCTTGCCGGCGTATTCTCCCGGAGCCACGACGGTGACGCCGGCCAGCGGGTTGGGTTTAATCCGGAAGTTGCTGCGACCTGCGAGCGTGTCCGAGCTGAGGAGTCCCCAGCTGTAGACCATCGCCACCGAGGGTGGCGACTGGACAGTGGCGGGCCGGAAACCCTGGGCCGCGAGGGACTGGCGCAAGGCCTGCGCGACCACGGCGGGGTCGGGCGGGTTCTCGCCGGCGATGCGGTCGCCGGCATCGACGTAGCCTGAATCATAGGCGACGTAATAGACTGGCTGCGCCCCCGTCGGCAGGGCCGATTTCGCCTCCGGATCGGTTCGTTCGGCGACAACGACCATGTAGAATTTCTTGTCGTCAGCGCCAGAGCCGAAGGCCGGCCTGATGGCGAGGGCGGCGGTCAGCCCGAGAAGGATGCAGATTCGTGTGCTCATGGATGACGAATGATGGGGTGATGATGTCCTGCCGGCTTGCGAGCGGCGTGCCGATTACGGGCGCGGCTGGTTAACGGTTTAATCGTCAGACGCTGGGGCGGCGGGTGGCCGGCGGCCTCTGGTTGGCGATGGGATCGCCAGTTTCGATGCAGTTGCCTTCAGAAGCGATGGGTTGCGGGGGATGGGGAGTTGGCCGGGCGGGCGCCGAATTCCGTCGGCTGTGATTTCATTGGCTGGACCGGCTCGGCGGCGAATAGTTGCTCTCTTTGGCATCCGAGGCGTAGATCCCGGAGAATTCGACGTGCTCCTGATACATGAGGTTGTGCAGGTAGCTTTCGTCAAGTTGCCGGGCGATCTCGGGCGGCGGCAGGAACTCCTCCGCCTTGGGCGTGCCAGCCTCAGCCCGGCCTTCCGGAACCAGGGGCTCGGTGGCGTATTGCGTGTCCGCCAGGTCGCGGCCGAAATAAGGCGCGCCGCCCCGGAGGAGCGTCGGCAGCGCCTCGGCCATCGCGGCTCCGGCGCTGCGGGTGCTCACCTTGAAACGCCAGAGCAGCTTCGTCTCGCGGCGGGTGAGCGCGGCAAAATCGTACGCCGACACGATGACAAAATAACGGTCGTCTCCGGCGAGCTGCAGGAGGTTCTGTTCGGTGGGGTCGAGGATCGGAATATGCACCGACACGGGCTGCCGGCGGTCCATGATGTCCTGCTCCATCCGTTGGGCGTATTTACTCGGCGCGATGAGGTCGATGCGGGCCTTCAGGTTCGGCTGTATTTTGAAGATGCTCCTGATCTGGTGGGTATCCCGGTTCAGCAATCCCCAGTGATAGACCAGCAGGAGCGACGGAGCCGACGTGGCGGGGGCGGGCAGATAGTGTTGGGACGCCAGGGCCGCAGATAATGCCTGGGTGACCGCGATGGCGGGCGGCGGGTTTACGCCGGCGATCGGATCGCCCTCTTCGATGTAGCCGGCGTCATACGCGACGTAATAGGCGGGCTTCTCGGCCGTGGGCGGCGTGAGTTTCACGGCGTGATCCGCCTGCTCGGCGACCACCGCCATCTGGAGTTTGCCGCCCCAAGGGTCGGCCTGGCATTCGGCCGCCAACCCGGCCGCGAGCAGCGCGATAAGCACATGGGAAATAGGAGACGTTGTTTTCATGGTATTGATGGGACAAGATTACGAGTTGCCTCCCATTATGCCAGCCGCGTGCCAACCGCGCCGTTGGTGTTCGAACCGCCGGTCCGTCCGTGGGTTGGCGCGCGCGGCGCCGGCCCGGGCCGCCGGGAGCGGCAAGCGAATTGGCTGATCACAACCAACTCTGAGTTGCTGGCGGTCGATCATTGGTGGATGGCAACCAACGCCGGAATTCCCGGCGGCTCAACGGTCAGATTTCTGCTGTGACAGTCGATAGCGGACAAACTCGCGCGTGACGCCGAGACGGCGCGCGGCAGCGGAGACGTTGTTGCCGGTTTCCCGCAAGGCCTCGGCAATGATTTCGTTCACGAGCGCGTCGATCGAGAAACCAGCTTGGGGCAGTCTCCACGCGGGATTGCGCCAGCCGCCCGCGGGCGCGACGGCAGCACCTTCGAGGTGCGCGAAGTCCAGCGCGGTGCTGCCGCTGAAGATCACGGCCCGTTCGATTTCGTGGGCCAATTCGCGCACGTTGCCCCGCCACGGTTGCGCGAGCAGGCGCGCCTCGCCCTCGGGCGTGATCGTCAATCCGGTCAGCCGGTGGCGGGCGGCGATCCGCGCGAGCAGGTGACGGGCGAGCGCCACGATGTCGGTGCCGCGCTCGCGCAGCGGCGGCAGCGTGATGCGCAGGAGATCGAGGCGGTGGTAAAGGTCCTCGCGAAACGCGCCCTGACGCATGAGTTCGGTCAGCGGGCGGTTGCTGGCGGCGATGAGCCGCGTGTCCACGGTGATCTCCCGCGTGCCGCCCAGCCGGCGGATGGTGCCTTCCTCGACGGCGCCGAGCACCTTGGCCTGTGTGGCCGGGGCGAGCAGGCCGATCTCGTCGAGGAGCAGCGTGCCGCTGTCGGCCGCTTCGAACAGGCCGATGCGGGCGCGTTTGGCATCGGTGAAGGCGCCGCGCTCGTGTCCGAAGAGTTCGGCCTCGGCGAGCGCCTCGGGCAGCGCCGCGCAATTGATTGTGACGAAGGGCCGGGCGGCGCGCGGGCCCTGGCGGTGCAGCCACCGGGCGAGGACGCTCTTGCCGGTGCCGGTTTCGCCCTCGATGAGCACGGGCGGCAGGCGGCGTTCCAGGCGGCGTTCGGTCGCGACGATCGTCTCAAGCTGCGTGCGCACGGCATCGAGACTCCGGCCGAAAAAGATCCGATCGGCCTCGCTGGCCGTCTCCGCGGCGCGGTGCTCCTCGCGCCGCGCGGCGGTTTGCGTGCGGCGGCAGCGGAGAAACGCCAGCGGCAGCTCTTCGGGCTCGAACGGCTTGGCGAGATAATCGCCCGCGCCGAGCCGCATCGCCTCCACCGCCCGCTGCACGCCGCCGAACGCGGTCATCACGACGACGCCGGTGTTTTCGGAAAAGGCGCCTTCGCGCAGCAGTTCCAGCGCCTCGCCGTCGGGGAGGTGCAGGTCCACCAGCGCAAACTCAAACCGCAGCTCGCGCAGCAGGCGGCGGGCCTCCTCCAGGCGCGCCGCCTCGGTCACCTCGGCGCCGAGGCCGCGCAGGTACGCGGCGAGCCGTTTGCGCAGGGGAGCATCGTCCTCGAGCACGAGAATCCCGCAGCCGGGGGGAAGCGTGGTTTCCACAGCCATCGCCCCCCGTAATGCGTGCGAATGACCGGAGATTTCAACCCAAATCCCGGCCGGCCTGCGCTGCGGGCACGGCCGCACGCCTTCGCTCTGCGCTCCCCCAGAGACCGCAACCCGGCCCTCCAGGGGCCTGCGCTGAGCTTGCCTGCGGTGAGCATGTCGAATCCGTCGAAGGGCCTGCCTTGAGCTTGTCGAAGGGCTCGCGCTTACGACCAGGCTTCCATGCGAGGGAAAATCCGCATGAAACTCTTTTTCCCGCGTGCCCGTTCACCTCAGGTGTTGGTCAGGCATTTTTTGACCCGAGCTTCTTCACGAAATGCACAGATCTCCCGACTTCGGTGAAGCCCAGCGAACGATGCAGTCGGATACTCTGGTGGTTCTGAATCTCAGCGTCGCTCGCGAGTTCTCCGTATCCTCGGCTGATAGCCCAATGCTCGACGAAATCAAGCAGCCTGCGACCGATGCCCTGCCCTCGATGAGCGGCTCGCACGTACCAACCCTCAAGATACGGTACCGGCGCCGATCTTGTGCCCTCCACGTGATCGCGGCGCACCGACACTTCCGCAAATCCGATCAGCTGCCCATCGGCATCGGCGACAACGACAACTCCATCGCTCGGGAGAAGCTGCTCGACCTCCAGCTCGTGGCGATCGGCCGGGCACTGGGGCCAAAGCTCAAAACGGAGAGCCACCCAAGCTGGACGATCCACAGGCGTCGCAATGCGAATGGTGGCTTGCATGCCTAACGCTCAAGACGACCCACGGCCACAGGCTGGCGCGAATGGTGCGTCAGCAGCAGGCGTGACAGCCAAGGCCGTTGGGTCCGGCGACTGGTTCGGCAAATCAAACCTGCTTTGCTTTGACATAGACCGTGTCGATGTTCCGAGCGGTAGCCTCTTGGGTAGCAAGTACGACAGCTTGGTCGCGATTCATCCGTTTCCGCTCTACGAACTTTGTGATTTTGAGCGTCGCATGCGGTGCCGGTGAAAACACCTCGAAGAGACTCACTGTAGCGACGCTGACCTTTGGATCCTTTGGCGATGGCCAGAGCTGCACTTCGATCGCTGGATAGATGCCGTCAGGGGGGGGTCCGTCGATGATCTTCATTTGATTTGTTCTCCTGCCGAGACACTATAGCTGCGTGAGGCGTGCCGCAGATAAAGAATGTGCTGGTCCCCGGAAGCGCGGGTTACTCGCGGTGAGCGAGCCTATCCGCATGGTGGAGGTGTTAGCCGTAACCACCAACAAAGGAGACCAGCACATGAAAACTATTCAAAGATTCGTGGGCCTCGATGTCCACAAAGATACCATCACCATTGCGGTTGCCGACGCCGGCCGCGACGGGGAAGTGCGCGCCTACGGCACGATCAGTTCCGACCGGCATGCGCTGGAGCGGGCGGTGACCAAGCGTTACAGGTCTGCCATGCCGGGGGCTTGGCAATGATTGGAAACCGCGCGCCTGCCCGGCATTGGCAGCGGCGGCTGGTTCGGCGGGCCCCTCACGTTGCCTTCCCGCCACGGTCAAGGAGTCGGTCGAGCTTCTCGTCGATCGCCGCCAATTTCGCGCCGAGTAGTCCAAGACAGCCCGCGAAGAAGAGTATGCCCAGAATGCGAAATTGGTGGATGCCACTGGCGGATCCGACGAATCTGCTCACACCGCTAAACTGGTCGATTACCAGCGCGGCGACGGCGATGCCGAGGAGCCCGAAGGTTTGCTGCATCCACGTCATCCGTCTCTTTCGATCCGCGCGCTGCTGCCGGCTCTGCGCGGCAAAATCAGCGATGATCCGCTCCTGCTCGATGGGGTCTGTGATCTCTTTCTGCATGGGGTACCTTTTTTTGCCTAACGCTCAAAGGTGTGCCGCGCCGGACCGCGACCCGTTGCCGTCAGCCGTGACGCTGCCCGGCGTTGGCACCAGTGCCTCGTTCGGTTTTCTTCATGTGCTATTCTGAAACAATCTTAGAGAGCCTTTGGCTCGAAAAGAAAAGCGCGATGCCGACGACTATCGTGAGTCCGGCCATGATGGGATAAGTCCACATCGTGTTGTTTGTGTTTTTAAAGGAGGCAGACATCTGAACCGCCAAAATAGCTCCTCCGATAAGCCCGGAGAGGCTTTGAGCGATCAACCAAACGCTCAGTATTCGAAGAAGTGTTCTTGCTAATCTTTGGTAGTCCATAAAGCAGGTAAATTTCCGTGGTTCTTCATCGCCGAACGTTTAGAGCTGAGGCGCGCCGGGGGACGAACTCGGTTCCGACGGCAGACGTTGACCCGGCGTTGCCTCGGGCGGTTGGTTGGGCTGCTTCTTCTTGACCAATGCGGCGACGACTACCGCGAGAATGAAAGGAATCACCATGCCTCCCGCGATCATCTGCCAAATCGGTATCCTATGGCCTTGGGAATCGATAAACGTGATGAAGCTCACCGAGAGGAGAAACCCCTGAATTGCGCTCGGGATCATGGCAAGCAGAACGGCCAACTTCTTTGAAGACCCGAGCAAGCGAGCAATCGCGCTGATCAAGACTGTCGAACCAAGGACGGTGACCAGGGTAATCATCTTTTTTCGCCCAACAGTGTTATTGGCATCAACTCAGTTGAGCTTTGCCAGGTGGGGATTGGAGGGTCACGGAGCGAGATTAAGCCACGCAAGCACTTGTTCTTCAATCACCGAATTTGCTGAGTTGAGCTTTTCCGGGTTGCTATCGATTCCGATAAAAGCTCAACTCGCATCGTGGCTCAGTCCGCATCCCCGCTCGGCCACCGCCAGCCCGTGTCGTTCCCGGAGTGGAACGAAGTGCTTTGGCGCAGCCCCCTGCCCCCGGCGGTCAAAGCGGCGCACGCCCGGGAGATTGTCGCGTTTCTGCGGCACTGCCGCGACCGGCACGCGCCCGCTACCCTCCTGCTGGCGAAAGCCTACATCGACGGCCTGGAGCCGGCGCCGGATCCGGCTGGCGCTTCGCCGCGGCGCGAGGCCCTGCGTTGGTTCTTCCGGACCGCCCGCGCGCGGGCTCCCGGCGTGCCGCCGGCCGCGGGCGTGCATCAGCCCGAACCGCCGCCTGCCGCCACCGACCTGGGCGTGAGCGAATGGGAGACAGCGCTTATCCGCGCCGTGCGCGAGCGGCACTTCCAATGGCGCACGGAGCAGACTTACCGCCAATGGGCCGCCCGTTTTGCCCGATTCATCGCGCCGGACTCACCGCACAAGGCTGATGCCGGTCGGCTGGAGGCCTTCCTCAGTGACCTGGCGGTGCGCCAACGCGCAAGCCCGGCGACCCAGAAACAGGCCTTGAACGCCATCGTGTTTCTGCTCCAAGAGGCGCTGCACCACGACCTCGGGGAGCTGCGCTTCCACCGCGCCCGGCGCGTGCAACGGATCCCCGTCGTGCTGACGACCGCCGAGTGCGGTCGACTGTTCGCCCAGCTCGAAGGCACGACTCGGCTCATGGCCGAGTTGGCCTACGGCAGCGGCCTGCGCTTGCTGGAGCTGCTGCGGCTGCGGGTCAAGGATGTCGATCTTGAACGAGGGCAACTGACGGTCCGCGGCGGCAAGGGCGACAAAGACCGCGTGACAGTGCTGCCGGCGCGCTTGGTCGCGCCGCTGACGGATCACTTGGGCCGTTTGCGCGGACTGTACCTTCAGGATCGACGCGAGAACCTGCCGGGCGTCTGGCTGCTGGAGGGCCTGGCCAGGAAATACCCGCGAGCCGGCACGGAATGGAGCTGGCAATGGCTGTTCCCGTCCCGCGAGACGGCCATCGATCCGCAGACCGGCGTCCGGCGCCGGCACCACGTGCTGGAGGGCGCGTTCCAAGCGGTGGTCAAACGGGCGGCACAACGGGCCGGCCTCAACAAGCGCGTCACGCCGCACGTGCTGCGGCACAGCTTCGCCACGCATTTGCTCGAATCCGGCACGGACATCCGAACGCTGCAGGATCTGCTCGGGCACAGCAGCGTCGAAACCACGCAGATCTACACCCATGTCATGCAGAAGCCGGGCTTGGGTGTGCGATCGCCCCTGGATGCCCTGGCTCCGTAAGCCAACGGACGCCGGCCGCCGGAATGTTTTCGGCGCTCGACGCGCAGCGGGGAAAGTCCGAGCGTTGGCTCATGCTGAAGCTGCTATTCATCGGGGACATCGTTGGCCGGCCGGGCCGGGAGATGGTGGCCGAGCGCCTGCCGCGGCTGCGCGACGAACTCGGGCTCGACTGGGTGATCGCCAATGGGGAAAACGCCGCCGGCGGCTCGGGTCTCACGGCCGCCACGGCCCGCCCGCTGCTCGAGGCGGGGATCGATGCCATCACACTCGGCGACCACCTGTGGGATCAGAAGGGTTTCGAAGCCGAGATCGCGCAACTGGAGCGGGTCTGCCGGCCGGCGAATCTGCCCGCGGTCTGTCCGGGGCGCGACCACGTGATCATCGAGAAGAGCGGCTTCCGGCTCGCCGTGTTCACGGTGCTGGGCCGGCAGTACCTTAACCTCAAGGCCGAATGCCCATTCCTGGCGAGTGATCGCATGCTGGCGCAACTCGCCGGCCGGGCCGACGCGACGCTCGTGGAAATACACGCCGAGGCTACTTCCGAAAAGCAGGCGCTGGGCTGGTACCTCGACGGCCGGGCGGCCGCCGTGATCGGCACGCACACGCATGTGCCCACGGCCGACGCCGGCGTGCTGCCCAAGGGCACGGCGTTCCTGTGCGATGCCGGCATGACCGGCCCTTATGCGAGCGTACTCGGACGGGTGATCGAGCCGGTCATCGGCCGGTTCCTCGACGGCATGCCGCGCCGGTTCCCGGTGGCCGAGGGCGACGTGCGGCTCTCCGGAGTGCTGGTGGAATATGATCCGGCGGCGAAACGCGCGGCGCGCTGCGAACTGCTGACGGTGCGGAAATGAACGGGCCTGGCGGCGGGCTTTGGTGTGAAGCCATCCGAGAACCCGATTGAGGAGTGATTCCCCCGGCATTGGCAGTGGTGTTCTGCCGGCCGGCGGAATGCTCGCGACCCGTCCTCCGAAGCCTCGGCGGAGGAGGATGTCAGAGGGAAAATCGCCTGCAAGCAGGCTCCTACATGATTTTCCAAACGGTTCCGGGCGATTTCCCGGCCCGACGGCATGAGCCCGCCTAGCTTTTCACCACGCCGGCCTCCTCGTAGAAGCCAAGATGGCGGTAGCGCTCGTAGCGCCGGTTGAGCAGTTCCTCCACGGGAAGCGCCTGCAGCTCCCCGAGGTGTTTTTGCAGGGCGGCTTTGACCGCCGCGATGGTCTGAGCGGGATCGTTGTGCGCACCGCCGAGGGGCTCGGGGATGACCTCCTCGACGATCTTGAATTCCGCGAGGTTCTGGGCGTTCAGCCGCAACGCCTCGGCAGCCTGGGCGGCGGCGGCGGCGTCCTTCCAGAGAATTGCCGCGCACCCTTCGGGAGAGATGACGGAATAGTAGCTGTTTTCGAGGATGAGCACGCGGTCGGTCACGCCGATGCCCAGCGCGCCGCCGGAACCGCCCTCGCCGACGACGACGGCGATCGTCGGAACCCCCAGCATCGCCATTTCGCGCAGGTTGACGGCGATGGCCTCCGCCACATGGCGCTCCTCGGCGCCGATGCCGGGATAGGCGCCCGGGGTGTCGATGAAGGAGATGACGGGCAGGCCGAACCGGTCCGCCATTTTCATCAAGCGCAGCGCCTTCCGGTAGCCCTCGGGATGCGGCATGCCGAAGTTGCGCGAGATTTTTTCCTTGGTCTCGCGGCCTTTCTGCTGGGCGAGCAGCATCACCGCCTGGCCCTCGAAAAACGCCGGGCCGCCGATGAGCGCCTGGTCGTCGTGAAACTGCCGGTCGCCGTGCAGCTCCTGAAAGCCCTCGAAGAGGGCGTTGATGTAGTCGAGCGAGTAGGGTCGCTTGGGATGGCGGGCAATCTGGACCCGCTGCCACGGCGTCAGGCCGGAATAGATTTCCTGTTTTGCCGCCTCGATCATCTTTTCGAGGGCGGCAATCTCGCTGGAAAGGTTGAGATGGTTCTCGAGGGACTGCTGGTGGAGCTGCTCAAACTGCTTCTCGAGCTCGCGCAGCGGCTTTTCGAATTCCAGCGTATAGGCGGGTTTGGCCATGCCCCAAGGCTACGGCGCGGGCGGAAGCGGTGTCAACCGGCCCGGCAGACGAGGAGTGGGTCAGTTTGCTAGGACTGGACCGTAACTGTAGGTCGGGGTTTATCCCCGACAGAGTGATGTCGATGCACATTGGCGTCGGGCATGAAGCCCGACCTACATAAACCTGACCCACCATCGGCAGCCACCATCGCGGACACGGGGTCGGGGTCCGCCGCCAGCGCGGGCGGGGCAGGCCGGATCAACGGCAAAAAAAGGACGACCCGCGCGGCCGTCCTTTCTTCAATTCATCCGTCGCTCAGAGCTTTCAAATCCTGCAGATCGGCCTCTACGGTGATGGTTACGGCGACGTCGTCACCGAGCACCTTCGGATAGGCCGTGATGCCAAAATCGTTGCGGTTGATCGTCGTTGAAGCCTCCCAGCCGGAAAGCATCGCGCCTCTCATCCCGGGGCCGAAACCGAGGGACTTGGTCTTCAGGACCACCTCCTTGGTGACATCCCTGATCGTGAGATCGCCGGTGACGTCGAAGGCATCCTCTCCGGTTTTCTTCCAGGATTTGCTTTTGAAAGTAATGGCCGGGAGTTTGGCCGCGGAGAAAAACTTGTCACTGCGCAGATCGTCGTCACGCATGCTGTTGCGGGTGTCGACACTGGCCACCTCGATCCTGGCTTCGACGGTGCTGTTTTCGAGGTGGTCGCGGTCCACCACGATGGTCCCGGAAAACTTGGTGAAGGCGCCGGGGACGTTGGTGAAGAAGTGGCGGATGGTGAACCCGACCGACGAGTGCACCGGATCGATTTTGTAGGTTTCGACGGCGGCCGGGGCGGAGGCGAGCAGGCCGAAGATCATCGAACCGAAGGTGAGGAGCTGGAGGGGACGTTTCATGATGGATGGATTGATTGCAATGGAATGGATGAGGAACCCAACACGGTCTGGTTATTTAGCAACTCGCCGCGCAAATGCAAATCGCTGGTCACGATAGGCGGGGCCGGCGCCGCCGTGGGGAGCCGCCGTGACGGAAACCCGGCACGGCGGACGGTATGAATTGCGGTGCCTTGAGCTTTTCGTCAGACCGCATGCAGTGGAAACGCAGAGCGGCTGATGAACATACGCGAACGCATCGAAGCCTTCTGGTCGGGGGAGCGTCCCGATCAGATTCCCTACACCATCTACTGGAACGAGTGGCGGCACACCGCCGGTGATCCGGCGTGGCAGCCCATGTATGAAAATGGCCTGGGTGTGACTTGGTACCTGCGCACGTTCGAGACCCGGCTCCGCGACGTGGAGGTCGGCGATGAGCAGTACGTGGAGGGGGGTAAACCGATGCGCCGCCAGATTCGGCGCACGCCGGTGGGCGAGATTCAGGCCACGTGGGAGAACGGCTGGAACAAGAAGTATTTTCTCGAAACCCCCCAGGACTACCGGGTGATGACCTACATCGTCGAGCATACCGACTGCACGCCCTGCTATGAAGCCTATCTGGCCAAAGCGGCGGCGCTGCCGGCCTGGGGAATCGCCATCCCGGAATTATGGCGCACGCCGCTGCAGCAGATCCTGGTGGATTTTGCCGGGCTGGAGAACTTCTGCTGGCACCTGTCCGCGTACGAGGAGGAGGTGCGGCGGTTGTACGATGCGCTGCTGCGAAACTTCCGGCGCATCGTCGAGATCGTCGCCTGTGGACCGGGCCGCTACCTATCCAACCTGGAGAACTTCACGGCCGACACGCTGGGACCCCGCCGTTATGAGGAGTTTCTGCTGCCGGTATACGAGGAGTGCTTCCCCGCGCTCCATGAGGCGGGCAAGCTCATCGGATGTCATTATGACGGCCGGCTGGCTAGTTGCCGGCGGCAGATCGCGCGGGCGCCGATCGACCTGATCGAGTCGCTCACCCCGCCGCCGGAGGGCGACCTGACTCTGGCCGAAGCCCGGGCGGCGTGGCCGGACAGACTGTTCTGGTCCAACATCAACGTCGGTTGCTACGAACTGCCGCCGGCGGAACTCAAGGCCCTCGTGTGGCAACGGGTGGCGGAGGCGGCGCCCGACGGCCGGCGACTGGCGTTGGAAGTGTCGGAGCAGTATCCGGCCAACTGGAAGGAATCCATGCCGGTCGTGCTGGAGGCCCTGCAAGAGATGCGGGCTTGAAACGGCCTCCCGGCCCAACCCGTGCGCCGGCATCCGGCTTCCGTCACAGGATCAGCATGGCATCGCCGTAGCTGAAGAACCGGTACTCGCGGGCGATGGCGTCGGCGTAGATTTCCCTGATCCACGCGACGCCGTCGGTCGAGCCCGGCGTGAGGAAGGCGGCGACGAGGCAGAGCAGGGTGGAGCGCGGCTGATGGAAATTCGTGATGAGGGCGTCGACGCCGCGAAACGCGCGGGGCGGGTGGATGAAAAGATCCGTCTCGACGATGTGGGGAGAGCCCTTCGACGGATTCGACATGCTCACCGCAGGCAGGCTCAGGGCTGTCGGCGCTTGATGCGCCGACAGAAAGTCTTCGACCGAGCGCACGGTGGTCGTGCCCACCGCGACGCGGCGGCCGCCGGGTTGAAAAATCAGGTGCTGCGTCTCCGGCGGCAGCTCGTAGAGCTCCCGCTGCATCAGGTGTTGTTCGATGGTCTCGGTCATGATGGGACGGAAGGTGCCGAGGCCGACGTGCAGGGTGAGGTCGGCAAACCGCACGCCGTCGGCGGCGAGGCCGGCGAGCAGCTCGGGGGTGAAGTGCAGACCGGCGGTGGGCGCGGCCACCGCGACCTGATGCGCGCGATCGGCATAGACGGTCTGATAGCGCTCGCGGTCGAGCCGGCGCTCGTCCCCGGTGCGGCGGCGGCGGATGTAGGGGGGCAGCGGCACCTCGCCGAGACGGTTGGCCACCGCCACGATGGATTCGCCCCCGGGCGTGGTGAAGGCGACGCGTGCGGCGCCGTCGCCTTCCTTGGCGAGCACGGTGGCCGTGAACTCACCTTCCCGGCCGAAGGTGGCGCCGGCGGGAAGCTTCCGACCCGGGCGGAGCAGGCACCACCACTCGGCTAGGTTGTCATTGCGAGAAGCATCGCGACGAAGCAATCCAGCGAGATCGCCCCGGCACGCATCGCGCGCCTCGTGCTGACGGGTTGTGTCTGGAAGGTTCTCCATTACCGGGCGCAGCAGGAGACATTCGACCTGTCCGCCCGTCGGCCGCTGCGCGAACAGGCGTGCCGGCAGCACGGCGGCGTTGTTGCGGAAGAGGATGTCGCCGACGCGCAGGAAATCCGGCAGATCGGCGAAGACATGATGCGCCACCGTGCGCGTGCGACGGTTGACGACGAGCAGGCGCGACTGGTCGCGGCGCGCGGCGGGAGTTTGCGCAATGAGGCGCTCGGGCAGCGCGTAATCGAAAAGTTCGGTGCGGAGGCTCACGGCGCGAAAGAGTGTGACTGCATCTTGAGGGTAATGCCCGCCTCCGCCAAGGCTGCGGCGGGCAGCCTTCGCCGCCGTGTCTCAGATCGCATAGGGAAGCGAGGGGACGCTCACGCAGGCCCGCCAGCCGTAGCCCGGAGGGCGAAGGCTGGAGCCGAGCGTCGGATTTGAACCGACGACCTGCTGTTTACGAAACAGCCGCTCTGACCAGCTGAGCTAGCTCGGCCCGCAAGAGGGGAGGGATTTCGCGATTTTGCCCTGCGCGAGGCAAGCTTTGTTTTTTGGCTCCATGGTGGAGGAAGCGCCCTCGGGCGCGATCAACTTCCTCGCCCGCCAGCGGGCTTCCTGCCTTCCACCAAGGGGCGCGTCAGTTGTGGGAGATGGCGTCGTCGCCGAGCGGACCCTGGAGCTTCCGGCGCAGCTTGATGGCCTCGATTTCGGCGCGGACCTGCGTGCTGAAAAGCTGGAGCCGCCGGTGGGTGTCGAGGGTCTCAAGCAACTTCTGTTTCACACCGGCGTCCTCGCAGAAACCAAAGGCGGCAAGGTCGACGAAGGTCGCGGGGTCCTCGACCGTCCGCAGGAAGGCGGTCATCTCGTCCGACATGGGCGCGCCGAACTTCCGCTTCAGCGAAAGGAGGCGGGCGAGTTCCTGGCGCAGGCGCCGGTTTTCCTGGTCGTCGGCGCCCGGTGTGCTGGCCAGCGGCCGGGCGTGCACGCAGCGGTAGGGCTCATCGTGGAGAATGGCGGTGAACTCCACGCGGCACAGTCCCTGGAGCAGAAGGTGGGAGGCGCCATTTTCATTCTTCTGGCACGCGCGGATGATGCCCGCCGTGGCCACACGATGCGGGGGCTCGTACTGGCCGGGTTCGGCGGCGAGATCTTCATCGAGCCGGGCCACGGCAAAGATGCGATGGGTCGCCAGCACGTCGCGCAACATTTGCCGGTAGCGTGGTTCGAAAATATGCAGCGGCAGCAACGCCTGCGGGAACAACACGGTGCCGGGCAGCGTCATCACCGGGATCGCCGGCGGGAGGTTGATTTCCATCTCCATGCTGCCAACGTAGGAGCCCCCTGGCGTGTGGCAACCTAACGCCAGCGCTTCATGGGGATGTGACACGGGACAAGCCTCTGCCGAAGGCGGTGAGACACAGCTGTGACAGGGTGGCGTGTCCGCCGTCTTGAATGGACACAGCCAGTGGTAGAAGAACTATTTTTAGGCGTTCATGGATAAGGAATTAGGATGAAGTCGATGGCCTGGGCACACGCTCTGCTAAGATAACCGGCATGAGCCGTATTCTCGGTATTGATCTTGGCACCACCAATTCCTGCATGGCCGTCATGGAAGGCGGCGAGCCGGTGGTGGTCCCCAACGCCGAAGGAGGCCGCACGACCCCGTCCGTCGTGGCTTTCGCAAAGACCGGCGAACGTCTCGTGGGCCAGGCCGCGAAGCGCCAGGCGATCACGAATCCCAAGAACACCGTTTTTTCCGCCAAGCGCCTCATCGGCCGCAAGTTTTTCGAGGTGCGCGAGGAGGCGAAGAACTACCCCTTCAAGGTGGTGGAGGGCAAGAATAGCGATGCCTACATCGAGATTCAGGTGGACGACAAGGTCGAGCAGTTCGCCCCGCAACAGATTTCCGCGATGGTCCTCGCGAAAATGAAGGCCGACGCCGAGGCCTACCTCGGCGAGAAAATCACGCAGTCCGTCATCACCGTCCCGGCCTATTTCAACGACGCCCAGCGCCAGGCCACCAAGGACGCGGGCAAGATCGCCGGCCTCGAGGTGCTCCGCATCATCAACGAGCCCACCGCCGCGTCGCTTGCCTACGGCCTCGACAAGAAGAAGGACGAGAAGATCTCCGTGTTCGACCTCGGCGGCGGCACGTTCGACGTGTCGATCCTCGAAATCGGCGACGGCGTGTTCGAGGTGAAGGCCACCAACGGCGACACCCACCTCGGCGGCGACAACTGGGACGACGCCATCATTTCGTGGCTCGTCGACAACTTTAAGAAGGAGAACGGCATCGACCTGCACAAGGATCCGATGGCGCTGCAACGCCTCAAGGAGGAGGCCGAGAAGGCCAAGATCGCCCTGTCGTCCGCCCAATCGGTCGACCTCAACCTGCCCTTCATCACGGCCGACGCCTCCGGTCCGAAGCATCTCAATGTCACGCTCACCCGGGCCAAGATGGAACAGATTTGCGACCCGCTCTTCGAACGCTGCTTCCAGCCGTTCAGGAACTGCCTCAAGGACGCGGGTCTGACGGCTTCCGAGATCAACGAGCTCGTGCTCGTCGGCGGCATGACGCGCATGCCCAAGGTCGTCGACATCGCCAAGAACCTCGGGGGCAAGCAGCCGCACCAGGGCGTCAATCCCGACGAGGTCGTTGCGGTCGGCGCGGCCATCCAGGGCGGCGTGCTCAAGGGCGAGGTGCGCGATGTGCTCCTGCTCGACGTCACCCCGCTCACGCTCGCGATTGAAACCCTCGGCGGCGTCGCCACGCCGATGATCCCGCGCAACACCACCATTCCGACCAAGAAATCGCAGGTGTTTTCCACCGCCAGCGACAGCCAGCCCTCGGTCGAGATCGTGGTCACGCAGGGTGAGCGCCCCATGTCGCGCGACAACAAGATCCTCGGCACCTTCCATCTCGATGGGATTCCGCCCGCCCCGCGCGGCATGCCCCAAATCGAGGTCACCTTCGACATCGATGCCAATGGCATCCTGCATGTCTCGGCCAAGGATCTCGGCACCGGCCGCGAGCAGAAGATCACCATCACCGGTTCCTCTGGCCTCGCGCGGGACGAGGTCGACAAGTTGACCAAGGAGGCCGAAGCCCATGCCGAGGAGGACAAGAAACACCGCGAGCAGATCGAGGCGCGCAACCAGCTCGACACGGTCGTCTACCAGCTCGAGAAGACGCTCAAAGACGCCGGCGACAAGATCCCGGCCGAGGTGAAGGCGAAGATCGAGGCCGGCGTCGCCGACGCCAGAAAAGACTTGGAGAGCAACGACGCCGCCCGCATGCGGGCGGCCATCGAAAAGCTCACGAAGCTCGGCGGCGAGATCTACGCCCATGCCCAGCAGGCGGCGGCGGCCGGGGCCGGCGCGACTGCCGGCGGCGAGACCGGCGGATCCACCCAAGCCGGGACGAAGAAGAAGAGCGACCAGAAGTCCGACGTCGTCGATGCCGACTTTGAGGTGGTCGACGACAACAAGAAGTAACTTTAAACCCTTTGCCCGAACCCGCCCCGATCCGGTGCGAGTTCGCGCGTTTCCCTCCCGAACAATCCAACTCTCAACCCAAAACCAAACTCAACCACTATGGCTAACGTCAAAATCAAGCCCATCGGCGATCGTGTTCTCGTTGAACACATCGAGGAAAAAGAGCAGGTCCGCGGAGGCATCATCATCCCGGACAGCGCCAAGGAGAAACCGCAGGAGGCCAAGGTCATCGCCCTCGGCACCGGCAAAAGGGAAGAGGACGGCAAGATCCGGCCCTTTGAAGTGAAGGTCGGCGACCGCGTCCTCATCAGCAAGTACGGCGGCACCGAGGTGAAGATCGAGGAGAAGAAATACACCCTCGTTCGCGAGGACGATATCCTCGGCGTCCTCGTCTGACCCGCAAAAACTCTAAACCCAGAACCCTGAACTCGGAACTTTTACCACTATGCCTGCCAAACAACTCATTTTCGAAGAAGCCGCCCGCCAGAAGATTCTGCGCGGCATCGAACTTCTCTCGCGTGCGGTCAAGGCGACCCTCGGCCCCAAGGGCCGCAACGTCGTCATCGACAAGAAATACGGGTCTCCGACCGTGACCAAGGACGGCGTGACCGTCGCCAAGGAGGTCGAGCTGCCCGATCCCTATGAGAACATGGGCGCCCAGATGGTGAAGGAGGTCGCCTCCAAGACCTCCGATACCGCGGGCGACGGCACCACCACCGCCACCGTGCTCGCCGAGGCCATCTACAAGGAGGGCCTCAAGAACGTCACCGCCGGCTCCAACCCGATCTACCTCAAGCGCGGCATCGACCGCGCCGTCGAGGCTGTCGTCGGCGAGCTGGCCAAGATCTCCAAGAAGGTCTCCGACCGCGAGGAGATCCGCCAGGTGGCCGCCGTCTCGGCCAACTGGGACTTCGAAATCGCCGACAAGATCGCCGATGCCATGGACAAGGTGGGCAAGGACGGCACCATCACCGTCGAGGAGGCCAAGTCGATCGAGACCACCCTCGAGGTCGTCGAGGGCATGCAGTTCGACAAGGGCTACCTCTCGCCCTATTTCGTGACCAACGCCGAGAGCATGGAGGCCGTGCTCGAGGACGCCTACGTGCTGATCCACGAGAAGAAGATCACCGTCCTCAACGACCTGCTCCCGCTGTTGCAGACCGTGGCCAAGAGCGGCAAGCCGCTGCTCATCATCGCCGAGGAAGTCGAGGGCGAGGCGCTCGCTGCGCTCGTCGTCAACAAGATCCGCGGCGTGCTCAACGTCTGCGCCGTCAAGGCCCCCGGCTTCGGCGACCGCCGCAAGGCCATGCTCGAGGACATTGCCATCCTCACCGGCGGCCGCTGCCTCACCGAGGACCTCGGCATCAAGCTTGAGAACGTCACGATCAGCGACCTTGGCAAGGCCAAGCGCATCACCATCGACAAGGAGGACACCACCATGGTTCAGGGCGGGGGCAAGTCGTCCGACATCCAGGGCCGCGTAAAGCAGATCCGCCGTCAGATCGACGAGACCACCTCCGACTATGACCGCGAGAAGCTGCAGGAGCGCCTGGCCAAGCTCGCCGGCGGCGTCGCCGTCGTCAGCGTCGGGGCCGCAACCGAGACCGAGATGAAGGAGAAGAAGGGCCGCGTCGAGGACGCGCTCCACGCCACCCGTGCCGCCGTTGAAGAAGGCATCGTGGCCGGCGGCGGCGTCGCGCTGCTCCGCTCCCTCAAGGCGGTCGACCTCCTCAAGCTCGAGGGCGACGAGGCCGTCGGCGCGCAGATCGTACGCCGCGCAATGGAGAGCCCGCTCCGCCAGCTCGCCGCCAACTCCGGCGTGGACGGCGGCGTCGTGGTCCAGAAGGTGCTGGAGGGCAAGGGCAACTTCGGCTTCAACGTGACCACCAGCCAGTACGAGGACCTCGTCAAGGCCGGCGTGGTTGACCCGACGAAGGTCACCCGCATTGCGCTGCAGAACGCGGCGTCCATCGCGGGCTTGCTGCTCACCACCGAGGCCATGATCACCGAGATTCCGGAGAGGAAGGAGAAGCCTTCCATGCCTCCGGGCGGCGGCGACATGGACTACTGAGTCTGTCGCGGCTGAGTCAACACCGCATCAACTTCAAAGGCGCTCCCGCAAGGGAGCGCCTTTTTTTGCCGGCCGACAGAAAGCTGGATTTATAAGGAAAGGGTTTGCCGGGATGTCATCTATTCACAATGACAAAGGCGGAACCGTCCCTTCTGAGTTTGTCATCTAATAGATGACAAAGCCCGCTTGGGACCGGTAGGATTATCGAGCGGGACAGCCGGGGGTTTGTAACGTAATACGTTACAAGTAATCCGCGGCGTTCGGTCGGTGGGGCGAGCGGGAAGTTCCGGGCAGCCGGCAAACTTTTTGTCGGAAAGGTGCGCCCGGCGGTTCAATACCCGGCCGAAGCCGGTTTGGGCGCGACGGCACTGGCCTGCTGGGCCGCCGCGTATTTTTTGGTCTGATAATCGATCACCAGCAAGGCGCCGACACCCTGTTTCTTGATCACCGCCTGGATCAGGCTCAGGTGCGGATGCAGAATCCAACAAGACTGCGCCCCCAGGTTGTTGGGTTCATCCATCAATTGGAGATACTGGATGTAATGCTGTTTCCAATCGGCTTCGTCGCCCGCCACATAGACCGTCAGTTCAGCGGTATCCAAGTCCCCGAGGCGCTGAAGCGCCCGGTATTCTGACTTCAAGCTCTGGTAGGTGTTGTCGAAGAACTCCCGCCAGCCGATAGCGGTGTGCGATGTCTTGAAAAACTGGAGCCGGACAATGGTGCCGGATGCATCAACCGTCACCTCCACCCGGTCAAATCCGTATTTTCTGTCCGGAACCGTGTAGACGGTCCAGTTGCCGTCCTTGCGGCTTTCCTGGATGGGAAGGCTCGGGTCCAGCCGGCCCTCCGGTTCGAAGCCATAGACGTGGTTGTCCGCGATGGTGTATTTGGACATATCCGCCGCGGCGAGGGCGGCATAATCCCTTACGGGGGGTGAATAGGGTGACGTCGTCTGGCACGAACAGAGCGATAGGACAAGAGCCGCCAGCGTAATCCGCTTCATGGGCCTAGGATGTGGCAGGAACCAGGCACTAGCAAGTTTGAGATGATGCCAGATTGCAGTACCTTGATCACATCCCATGCCCCGCCCGGCGGTCGCCATCCCGTCCTTGGATGATGAGCCGTATTTTGATTTGGCATTCCGGAGCCGGGGTTGGCATAAGTCGGCAAAAGATTTTTCATGAACCTTGTTGAGCAAGTCAGACGGGCCGGGGTGGTGGGCGCGGGCGGCGGCGGATTTCCCACGCATGTCAAGCTGGCGGCCAAGGCGGACACCGTCATTGCCAATGGCGCCGAGTGCGAACCGCTCCTGCACAAGGACGCCGTCGTGATGGAGCATCAGGCCGCGCAGATCATAAAAGGCATGCAGCTCGCCATGGAGGCCGTCGGCGCGCGCACCGGCATCGTGGGCATCAAGGCGAAGAACCAGCACGCGGTCGAAACCGTCCAGGCGGCCTGTCAGGGCACGGCGGTGCGCGTGCATCTGCTCGGCGATTATTATCCCGCCGGCGATGAATATGACCTCGTGCACGAGACCACCGGCCGGCTCATTCCGCCGGGCGGCATCCCCCTTCAGATCGGCGCGGTCGTGTGCAATGTCGAAACCTTCGTCAATGTCGCCGCCGCCGCCGAGGGTCGGCCGGTCACGCACAAAACGCTCACCATCGCCGGCGCCGTCCGCGAGCCCCGGACGCTCGCGGTCCCGGTTGGCACGAGTTTTCGCGAGTGCATCAAGGCCGCCGGCGGCGCCACCACGTCCGATCCCGTGCTGTGCATCGGCGGCCTGATGATGGGTGAGACCACCGACGATCTGGACCGGCCCGTCGTCAAGACGACGACCGGGGTCGTGGTGCTGCCGCGCGACCATCACATCATGGAGCGCAAGCTCAAGCCCCCGGCGATCCAGAATGCCATCGGCAAATCCGCCTGCGACCAGTGCCGCTACTGCACGGAGTACTGCCCCCGTTTCCTGCTCGGCTATGCCGTCGAGCCGCACCAGGTCATGCGCAGCCTCGCCTTCACGGCCACCGGCCAGGAGCACTGGAACCAGTGGGCCGCGCTCTGCTGTTCCTGCGGCTTGTGCACGCTCTACGCCTGTCCCGAGGAACTCTACCCGAAGGAGGCGTGCGACCAGTCCAAAGCCGAGCTGCGCAAGGCCGACCTGAAATGGACCGGCGCCCTGACAGTCAAGCCGCATCCCATGCGCGACGGCCGGCGCGTGCCGATCAAGACCCTGATGAAGAAGCTGCACATCCTGCAGTACGATCACGCCGCGCCGTTGCAGAACGGGGTGCTGTCACCCCGCCGGGTGGTGCTGTTGCTGAAGCAGGGTGCCGGTTCGCCCAACCAGGCGCTGGTGAAAACGGGCGACCGGGTGGACGCGGGCCAGCCGTTGGGAGGACTGCCCGAAAAAGTGTTGGGCGCCGTCGTTCACGCCCCGTTCGCCGCCAGCGTGGCCGAGGTCACCGAGCAGCACATTGTTTTAAACCGCCTCTGACAGGAATCCATCATGAGTGAGAAATCCATCGGTATGATCGAGCTTTCCAGCGTCGCGGCCGGCTTCCAGGTGGCCGACACCATGCTCAAGGCCGGCAATGTCCGGCTGTATCTTTCGCGTTCCATCTGCTCCGGCAAATACATGGTGCTGATCGCCGGCGACGCGTCGGCCGTCGAAAGCGCGGTGGCAGCCGGTGCCGAGGCCGCCAACGGCTGCCTGATCGACCGCTTCGTCATCGCCAGCATCCATCCCGACGTGATCACCGCCCTGGGGCGCACCTCGGTGGTGCCGCCCGACGGCGCGCTGGGCGTCATCGAATCCTTCAACGTGGCGACCCTGCTGCAGGCCGCCGACGCCGCCGCCAAGCGCGCCCCGGTGCAGCTCCTCGAAATCCGCCTCGCCATGGCGCTCGGGGGCAAGGCGTTTGTCACCATGACCGGCGACGTCGCTTCCGTGCAGGACGCCGTGGCCGCCGGCCGGAAAATCATCGCCGACGCGGGCATGCTGGTGAACGCCGTGGTGATCTCGCGTCCGCATCCGGACGTGTACCGCGAAATCGTCTGACTGACGGCTGAAGGAGTGGGTGGAAACCCGGGCGGCGGAATCTCGGGCGCGCCTACGCTGTTTTCGCCAGTTCCTGCCACAGCAGCGCGCTCAATCGCTGGCCGGCGGCGAAACAATCGAGATCAAATTTCTCGTTCGGCGAATGCGCGTTCGCGTCCGGCAAGGCCAGCCCCAGCAACAGGGTGTCCGCCCCGAGCGTCTGCTTGAAGTCGTTGACGATCGGGATCGAGCCGCCTTCGCGCAGCAGCACCGGCTCGCGATGAAACGCCGCCCGCAACGCGCGCAACGCCGCCCGGGCATGGGCGCCGGTGGGCTCGACCAGATAAGGCATCGAGCCGTGGCGATCCCCGATCTCCATCCGCACGGTGGGCGGGCAGCGCTGCTCCAACCAGGCGACCGTCGCCTTGATGATCTTTTCCGGCCGCTGGTTGGGCACGAGGCGCAGGGTGATCTTTGCTCGCGCCCAGGCCGGCACGATGGTCTTGCCGCCTTCGCCCTGATAACCGCTGGTCAGCCCGTTGATTTCAAACGTGGGACGGGCCGTGGTGCGCTCATGGGAACTGAACCCCGCCTCGCCGAAAAGCTCCGGCACGCCGAGAAACCGGCGGTAACTTTCCTCCGTGCCGGGCAGCCGCTTGAATTGTTCTCGCTCGAACTTGGTCAGCGGCTCCACGTCGTCGTAAAAGCCCGGCACCGTGATGCGCCCCCCGGCATCGCGCAGCTTCGCGAGCAGCTGGCAGAGCGCCATCGCCGGATTCTCGACCGAGCCGCCAAAGAGGCCCGAATGCAGGTCGCGGGACGGTCCGCGCAGAGTGATTTCGAGGGCGACGATCCCCCGCAGCGCGTAAGTGAGCGCGGGCAGATTCCGGGCGGGCATGCCGGTGTCGGACACCACCACGGCATCGCAGCGAAGCTCCCGGCGGCGCTCACGCAGGAACCGCCGCAGGTTGCGGCTGCCGACTTCCTCCTCGCCTTCGAGCACGAACGTGAGGTCGCAGGGTAGGGCGGTGCCGGTCTTGAAATAGGCTTCGACCGCCTTGAGATGGGCGAAATGCTGACCCTTGTTGTCGGCGGAGCCGCGGGCGATCAGCGTGTGGCCGCGGATGGTCGGCTCGAAGGGCGGTGACTCCCAGAGTTCGAACGGCTCCGGCGGTTGCACGTCGTAGTGGCCGTAGATCAGGAAATGCGGACGGCGTCCCGCCCGGCGGGGCGTGCGGGCGAGCACGACCGGATGGCCCGGGGTCGGACACAATTCGGCCTTGAGGCCGATCTGCCGGCAGTGCTGCGTGAGCCAGACGGCGCAGGCGTGGAGGTCCCGCTGGTGTTGCGGCTGCGCCGAGACGCTGGGGAAGCGAAGGAAATCGCACAGTTCGCGAATGAAGCGGCGCTGGTTGGCTTTGAGATAATCAAGGACGGCGTGCATGGGAATTTCCGATCACGTTCTACGCTTCCAGGGGAGATGGCAAAACGAATAGCGCAGCCGGATTTTTCGGAGCAGCCAGGCCAACGGTGAAAATCCGGCGGAGCGGTGCGCCCGCGTCCGAATAAGGCTTGGCGACGATGGCTTCCGGGGTTCACCTGACAGGATGGAAGTCATCATCCTCGGCTCGGGCACCTCGCAGGGCGTGCCGATGATCGCCTGCTCGTGTCCCGTCTGCACCTCGGCCGACCCGCGCAACAAGCGCACCCGCTGCAGCATTCACGTCGTGATGGACGGACTGCACATCCAGGTCGACGCGGCGCAGGAGTTCCGCGAACAGTGCCTGCGCCACGGCGTCGACTGGCTGGATCTCTTCATTCTCACGCACGGCCACGCCGATCATGTGGCCGGCATGGATGATTTACGGCGCTTCTGCGACCTGCGCGGCGGCAACGCGCTGACCATCTACTCGACCGACGAGGGCATGAGCCGGGTGATCGCCATGTATCCCTATGCGATCATGGAACGGCCGGTGATGCGCGGCTACCCGGCGTTCAACCTCCTGGAAATGCCGCCGGTGCTCGAACTGGAGCAGGGGATCATTCGTTCGACCCTGCTGCCGCATGGCGGGGTGAACGTGCTCGGACTGGTGTTCGAGGAACGCAGCAGCGGCGCCAAGTTCGTTTACTATACTGACTGCAAGCGCGTGCCGGCCGAGGCACGGGAGCTCGCGAAGGGCGCCAACGCCATCGTGCTCGACGGGCTGCGCCCGGAGCCGCATCCCACGCACCTGAACATCCCGGAAGCGGTCGGAGTCGCCCGCACCCTCGGCGTGCCGATGACGTACCTCACGCACCTCACGCATGCGGTCGACCACGGGCCATTCGAAGCCACGCTGCCGCCCGGCATCCGCCTGGCGTACGACGGGCTGAGGTTGACGCTCCCGCCGTGATGGCCGGCGTTGCCGGCTCCGTTCTACGGGCGTTTCACCCACACCGTGTCATGAAGAAACTGCATCTCCTCCTCGCGGTCATGCTGATCGCACCCGCCATCGTCTTCGCCCAGCCGAAGAAAGACCGACCCGATACCGACATCGAAAAGGCCATGGAAATGATGTCCGGCGCCTATCGCAAACTCCGCCGGCAGGTCACCGATCCCGCGCAGAACGCCGCCTCGCTCGAACTCGTCGCCACGATCAAGGCGGGCGCCACGGAGGCGCGGAAGCACACGCCGCTCAAGGCGGCCGATCTGCCCGAACCGGAGCGCGCGGCGTTTGTGGAGAACTACCAGAAAAAGATGGATGAATTTCTCGGCACCGTGGGCAAACTCGAGGACGCGTTGAAGGCGGGCAACAACGACGAGGCGGCCCGGTTGGTGGCCGAACTCGGCAAAATCCAGAAGGCCGATCACAAGGAATTCCGGCGTCCCGAGAAGGACGAGTAAATGTGACGGTTTGCGTGCGGTAAGCAGTGTCTTCACCCCGTCCTGTCATCGCGAGGCAAGCGGAGCATGCCGTGGCGATCCAGCCCCTCGACCGGGCTCGGGGCCCTGACCCTTCGACCTTGCTCAGGGTCATCCTGAGCCTGTCGATGGATGAGCTTGTCGAAGGGCTGAATTGCTTCGTCGTCCCGCTTGGCGGGACTCCTCGCAATGACGGTTGGAAGGCACGCCGTGGTTTGGGATTACCGCAGCCGGCGGATCTGCGGCACACGCCAGAACAGGTACAAGTCGTAGGCCAGCGCAATGGTCCCGCCGAACGCCGCCCCGGCCGGCACGCCGAACTTTTCCGCCACCGATCCGGCGATGAGCGACCCGATGGGGAAAAGGCCCTGAAACACCATCATGTACACGCTCATCACCCGGCCCCGCAGACCGTCGGGGACGGTGGTCTGCACCAGGGTGTTGGCCGTCGCATTCTGGGTCATGAAACCCAGGCCCGCCACCACCAGAAATCCCATGGTCAGGTGAAACGATTTGGACAGTGATACGGCGAGGACCATGGTCGGGAAGAGCAGGTTGCCGGCCGTCAGCACGAGTCCTTTGTGCTGATAGTTGCCCAGTGAGGCGATCACCAAGGCGCCGGAAAGCGCGCCCAAGCCGACCGCCGTGCTCATCAAGCCGTACCCGACCGTTCCCGCATGGAGGACATCCTGGGCGAACGCCGGCAGCAGCGCAGTGTAGCCCATCGCGAACATGTTCGAAACCGCCACCAGGGTGATCAACGGACGCACGGTCGGCTGATGCCAGATGTAGCTGACTCCTTCTCTCATTTGCTTGAAGGGGGACTCCGTCGAAGCTGCGCCGACATACGGCTTCACATCCATTAGGGCCAGCCCGGTGATCACGGCCAGAAAGCTGACGCCGTTCAGCACGAAGCACCACGCCGTGCCAACCGCTGCCAGCGTCACCCCCGCCAGGGCGGGGCCGATGATTCGGGCCGAATTGAACATCGCCGAATTCAGCGCAATGGCGTTCATCAGTTCCCGCCGGCCCACCATTTCCACCACGAACGCCTGACGCGTCGGTGCATCGAAGGCGTTCGCCGTGCCCAGCAGGAACGCGAGAATCGCGACGTGCCACCATTGGACGGTGCCGAGAAACACGTCCGCCGCCAGAATGAAGGCGAGGGTCATCATGGCCGTCTGCGTCAGCAGCAACAGCCGGCGCTTGGGCACGCGGTCGGCCACCACCCCGGCCCAGAGCGAAAAGGCCAGCACCGGCACCCCCGCGCAAAAGGCCACCACGCCCAGCTTGAACGGCGAGTTGGTCAACGCATACACCATCCAGAGTTGGGCGACGTTCTGCATCCAGGTGCCGACGAGCGAGACCAACTGGCCGAAGAAAAACAGGCGGTAGTTGCGATGCTGCAGGGACGCAAACGTGCGCGCCCAGGGAAGCCTTGGCTCCGGCTCGACTCGGTCGGGTGAATCCGCGGTGGCGGGAGGCGGATTCTGAAACTGTGGAGCGGAATCCATGCGGTTGTCGACGAAGCGAGCTTTGCGGCGGTGAAACATGCTTTCGGCCAGGCTGGGCTGCGACACTAGACGCGGGGTTCCATCGGTTGTTACCACGGTCGTCCGACCATCCTGGCGGGAGCCGGATATTCCCAACCGTGCATGGCGAAGCAAGCAAGGTTAGTCGACAAGAGGTTCAAGCGGAAGACGGAGGCGGATGACGCCACTTTGACGACGGAGGCGTTCATACCCTGGCACAGCGACGGAACCGGTGCAGATTGGTCTTAAAAAACGCTTGCCTAAAGTCTACCAAAGAAATCTAGATTAAACCGGTAGACATTATGAAGCTCTCCAAAAAAGGCGAATATGCCCTCCGGGCATTGATCGACCTGGGCATTGCCGCCGAGGTCGGCCGGTCGCTGGTGCAGGTCACGGAGCTCGCCGCCAACGAGCAGCTTCCCATCAAGTTCCTCGAGCAGATCATGCAGTTGCTCAAGGAGGCGGGGTTGGTCGAGAGCCAGCGCGGCAAGTTTGGCGGCTATCGCCTCGCCATGCCGGCCGGAAAAATCACCGTCGGCCAGGTCGTGCGTCTTATCGACGGCCCGCTTGCCCCCATCGGGTGCGTCAGCCAGACCGCCTACGAAAAATGCTCGTGCCCCGACGAGACGCACTGCGGCCTGCGCATGCTCATGCTCGACGTGCGCAACGCCATCACGAGCATCCTCGACCGCTACTCGCTGGCCGACGTGGTCGAGGTGACGCTCCGCAAGATGCGCCGCGACGGCGTGACGCTGCCTTTCACCCGGCCGCTCCGCAATTCGCGTCCGGCGGGTGAACGCCGGAAATTCGCCCGGCTGGTGGCCACCTCCGCCCGCCTGCAGCCCGTCCACGGGCTCATCAACAATCTCCTCGGCGATTACGCCATATGAACGCGATCACATCATTGATTATCCGGACCACGGTGGCTGTCGTGACACTGCCCGCGGGTCTGGTCGGTTTGCGTGCCGCTGATGACAGCGACGCGGAGATCAAAGCCCTGCGCGAGCAGATCCGGTTGCTTGACCAGCGGCTGCATCAACTCGAGCAGAAACAGCAGCTCAAGGAGCAGGAGGCTGCTGCCGCGGCCAAGACCGCGCCCAAAATTGCCATCTCCGACAAGGGTTTCACGTTCGCCTCCGGCGACGGGGCCAACTCCCTCCGCATCGGCGGCCTCGTGCAGCTTGATTCGCGCCTGTTCTTCGGCGATGGCGGCGGAGTCTACAATAATTCCTTCGTGCTGCGCCGCGCCCGCCTCATTTCCGAGGGCACGCTCGGCAGGATCTATTCCTTCCAAATCATTCCCGAACTAGGAGGCAGCACCGTCAGCATCCTCGATGCCAACGTGACCGTCGCGCCGACCAGCGCCATGCAGTTCAAGTTGGGCCGCTTCAAGGCCCCCGTCGGACTCGAATTACTGCAGTCCGACTCGGCGACCTTCTTCGTCGAGCGTTCCCTCGTCACGAACCTCGTGCCGAACCGCGACCTCGGTGTGCAGGTCGGCGGCAGCTTCGCGGACAATGCCTTCACCTACGCCGTCGGCCTCTTCAACGGCGTGGCCGACGCCACCAGCACCAGCAACGTGGATTTCGACAACGACAAGGATGTCGTCGCCCGAGTGTTCGCCCAGCCGTTTAAAAATGACAAGGACTCGCCCTGGCAGGGCCTCGGTCTCGGTGTTGCCGCTAGCCTCGGCCGCGAGAAAGGCCCCGCCGCCGTCACGGCCGGCTACAAGACCGACGGGCAGCAGACGTTCTTCAAATACAACAGCACGGTGGTGGCCGACGGACGAATCTGGCGCGTTTCCCCCCAGGCATACTATTACAGCGGCCCCTTTGGGGCGTTGGGCGAATATGTCGTTTCCACCGTCAATGCACGGCCCAGTGCGACGGGCGTGAAGACGGCATTGCAGAACAAGGCCTGGCAATTGGTCGCCGGCTTCGTGCTCACCGGTGAGGACGCCTCCTTCACCAGCGTCACGCCCCGGCAGCCGTTCAGTTGGAACGATGGCACGTGGGGCGCGTGGCAGATCGTCGCGCGTTACGCGAACCTCAAGCTCGACGACAACATCTTTCCGCTTTTCGCCTCCCCGGCCACCAACGCCGGCGAGGCCACGGCCGCCGGCATCGGGTTGAACTGGTATCTCAGCAGGACGGTCCGCACTTCGCTGGATTACTTCCAGACCCGCTTCAACAACCCCGTGCCGGTGTCAGCCACCCAGATCCTGCGTCAGGATGAGCAGGCGCTGATCACGCGCTTCCAATTATCCTTCTGACCCGGCCAATCGGATCCGCTCCCATGAAACTCCGGTGTTTCCTCCTGCTGCTTCTCTCCGCCGCCGCCGTGCACGCCGAGAAAATCGTGCTGCGGGTCGGCTACTTTCCCAACATCACCCACGCCCAGGGTGTGATCGGCAGCCAGACGACCCGCACCGGCCATGGCTGGTTTGAGCAGCGGCTCGGGCCCGACGTGACGATCCAGTGGTTCGCCTTCAACGCCGGTCCGAGCGCGATGGAGGCGGTGTTCGCCGGCTCCATCGACCTGACCTACGTCGGGCCGAACCCGGCGCTCAACGCCTACATCCGGTCGCGTGGCGACGAGATCCGCGTGCTGGCCGGCGCGGCCGAGGGCGGCGCGGCGCTCGTCGTGGCGGGCGACGGCCGCATCAAGACGCCGGAGGATTTTCGCGGCAAACGGCTCGCGACCCCCCAGTTTGGCAACACCCAGGACGTGGCGGCGCGCGTCTGGCTGAAGAAACAGGGTTTCAAGATCACGCAGACCGGCGGCGATGTGTTCATCCTGCCCACGGCCAACCCCGACCAGCTCGCGCTGTTGAGCACGGGCAAGATCGACGCCGTCTGGACGGTCGAGCCGTGGGTGTCGCGGCTCGAGCAGGAGGCCGGCGGCCGGGTGTTCCTGGAGCAGCGCGACGTCGTCACCACGCTGCTCGTTTCCAGCGTCCGGCTGCTGAAGGAGCATCCGGAGCTCGCGCAAAAATTCCGCGCGGCGCACGTCGAGCTCACCGCGTGGATCAACGCCCACGAGGACGAGGCGCGCGAACTTGTCCGGGCCGGTTTGAGTGCGGAGACCCGGCGCGAATTTTCCGCCCGCCTTGTGGCGAGCGCCTGGCCGCGGCTGCATTTCACCTCCTCCCTCGTGCCAGCGCAGATCGAGGGGCTGGTGGCCGACGCGCAGGGCGTTGGCTTCCTCCCCGACGCCCTCCCGCTGGACCGCCTTTTTTCCGGAAAACCATGACCCTGCAGCAGGAACTTGCCGTCACGCCCAGCGCCAAGCTGGCCGTGAAAAATGTCTCGAAGACCTTCCGCACCGACCGCGGCAGCGTGCACGCGCTTGACCGCGTCACGCTGAATGTCAGCGACGGCGAGTTCGTCTGCCTGGTGGGTCCGAGCGGCTGCGGCAAGTCGACCCTGCTCAACATCATCGCGGGACTCGAGACGCCCGATGAAGGCGTGGTCCTGACGGACGGTGAGCCGATCCGCGGCCCGGGGCGCGACCGCATGGTCATGTTCCAGGAGGCGGCGCTGTTCCCCTGGCTCGACGTGTTCGACAACGTGATGTTCGGCCTGCGGCTCAAGCCCGGCCTGTCGAAAGCCGAGCGCGAGGAGGTGGCGTACTACTACCTGAAGCTCGTCGGCCTCGAGAAGTTCGCGCGGGCCAACATTCACGAACTGTCCGGCGGCATGAAGCAGCGCGTGACGCTGGCCCGGGCGATGGCCCCCAATCCCCGGGTGCTCCTCATGGACGAGCCGTTTGCGGCGCTCGACGCGCTCACCCGCGAGCAGCTTTACGGCGACCTCCAGCGGATCTGGGAGGAGCGCCGGAAGACCATCGTCTTTGTCACCCACAACGTCCGCGAGGCGGCCTGTCTCGGCAACCGGGTGGCCCTGTTCTCGCCGCACCCCGGCCGCATTCGCGAGGAATTCAAAATACCGCTGCCGCGGCCGCGCGACATCAACAGCGTCGATCTCGCGGAGCACGCCACGGAAATCATGCGCGCCCTCAAGGGGCATCTGCGCGCCACGGAGGTCCAGGAATGAAACGCGTCGTCATTGCTCTGGTGTTTTTCGCCGCGCTGATCGCGGCGTGGCAGTTCGCTTTCAATGCCCGCATCTGGTCGCCGGTGCTGGTGCCGTCGCCCCAATCGGTGGCGCTCTATCTCTGGGACTACACCTTCAACCCCGGGAGCGCGAAGGAGCCGAACCCGTATCAGTGGCAGCTGTTTTTCGCCATCGGCATCACGATGAAGCGGCTGCTGGCGGGGTATGTGATCGGCTTGGCCGTGGGCCTCCCGCTGGGCCTGCTCACCGCGCGCTTCCGGCCGGTGCGCGACACGCTGGGCGTGCTGGCGCTGGGCCTGCAGGGGCTGCCGAGCGTGTGCTGGGTGCCGCTCGCGCTGCTGTGGTTCGGCCAGACCGAGGGCGCGATGCTGTTCGTCGTCGTGATGGGCACTTTGTGGTCCGTGGTCCTTGCAACCGAGGCGGGCGTGCGTAACGTCAATCCCATCTATGTCCGGGCGGCACGCACCATGGGCTCGCGCTGGCTGCACATCTGGCTGAAGGTGATCATGCCGGCCTCGCTCCCATTCATCGTCAGCGGCATGAAGCAGGGCTGGGCCTTTGCCTGGCGCTCCCTCATGGCCGCCGAGATCTTCGTCTCAATCCTCACCGGCTTCGGCCTCGGCCAGATGCTGCACAACGGCCGCGAACTCAACGCCATGGACCAGGTGATCGGCATCATGGTGGTGATCGTGCTGATCGGACTGCTCGCGGACAAGGTGCTCTTTTCCCCGTGGGAGAACTTCCTGCACCGGCGCTGGGGCACCTCCAAATAATCTCCGGCGCCGCCTTCCTTTGCCCCTTCTCAACCAAACCCAACCTCAATCCCGAACCCTATGGCCAAGATATATGACACCATCGTTGACACGATCGGCAACACGCCGCTTGTCCGTCTGCACCGCACCGCCAAAGCCCACGGCGCCCTCGCCGACGTGCTGCTGAAGCTCGAGTTCTTCAACCCGCTCAGCAGCGTGAAGGACCGCATCGGCGCCGCCATGATCGACGACGCGCTCAAGTCCGGCAAGATCAACCAGGACACGGTCCTCATCGAGCCGACCAGCGGCAACACCGGCATCGCGCTGGCGTTCGTCGCCGCGGCGCGCGGCCTGCGGATCATCCTGACCATGCCCGAAACCATGAGCCTCGAGCGCCGCAAGCTGCTCAAGGTGCTCGGCGCGCGGCTCGTGCTCACCGAGGGACCCAAGGGCATGAAGGGCGCCATCGCCAAGGCCGAGGAGCTGCAGAAGCAGATTCCCAACAGTGTCATTCTCCAGCAGTTCAACAACCCCTCGAATCCGGAGATCCATCGCAAGACCACGGCCGAGGAGATCTGGCGCGACACCGACGGCAAGGTCGACATCATCGTGTCGGGCATCGGCACGGGCGGCACCATCACGGGGGTGGGCGAGGTGCTCAAGCCACGCAAGCCCGGCCTCAGGATCGTGGCGGTGGAGCCCGACGCCTCGCCGATCCTCTCCGGCGGCCAGCCCGGCCCGCACAAGCTGCAGGGCCTCGGCGCCGGCTTCATCCCGCAGGTGCTCAACACCAAGATCTACGACGAGGTCATCCGCGTGAAGGAGGCCGACTCGGCTCCGATCTCCAAGCAGGTCAACCAGCAGGACGGCATCCCGATCGGCATCTCGTCAGGGGCCGCCGTGTGGGCTGCGCTCCAGCTCGCCAAGCGGCCGGAGAACAAGGGCAAGCAGATCGTCGTCATCATCCCTTCCAGCAGCGAGCGCTACCTGTCGACCTGGCTGTTCGCGGACGTCAACACGGAGAGCGACTCGATCGACGATCTCCTCAAGAAGTGATCCCGCGGCCCGCGCCGCCCACGCTTCCTTCGAGGGCGGACGCCAGTCCGCCCTTTTTTGCAGTAGTGGGTTGGATTGTTATTGAGAGGAAGCGGGCCAAGGCCATGGCGGGACAAGTCTGCTTGCCTCGCGATGACAACGTCCTTGCAGACGGTATTCCACCGATATCCTGGAAATTTCGAGACCGGCGTTGACCCCTATCGGACTTTTGGCTTTTGTCGGGGGTTTACCCGTCCTTCTCCAAACATCCTGCTTTGTCCCAATACACTTCTCTGAAAGGCAGAAGCTATGGCGCATCCAGACTTGAACGCTCTTCTGAATGATCTTCTTCCGTTTGCGAAGCGGATGCTCACTGAGTTTGGAGAGTTTCATCCATTCGGTGCAGCGATGGCTTCCGACGGTAAGATTGCATTGTACGGAGCATACGATGGCGATGAGCACCCACCGGCTCAGCGGCTCATCGATATGATGACGCAGGCGTATCACCAGAAGGCAGGCGCAGGTGAGATTCGCGCTGGCGGCATTTGTTTCGACGTTCGCACGGTTCCACCGGGTCAGACGGAGAAGACCGATGCCGTGTGCATGGCGTTAGAGCATCGCTCAGGTGAGTCAGTTGCTGTATACGTACCTTAGCGCAAGACAGGTTCAGGGAGCATTGAGTATGGGCAGTTGTTTGCATCACGCCGTACTCCCCAGTTCTTCGTCCAGACCGGAGGAACGGCCTAACCCGTCAGTGGAGCGAACTGACGACTCGCTGTGGAGCAAGCAAATGGGGTTAGGTCACGGATATTGATATTATCGGGAATGGGCTCCGTGTACGCTTGGCACGTCTGGAGAGCTTCGGCCGATGCCTACACAGCGACAGGGGTAGAGTCTAGCGCGCGGCCCGGTTCGAGGCCTGGTACCAGCGGTAGAAGCTCACGCCGAAGGCGGTCAGCGGTTGTCTTGATGGAAGCCGATCCTGCGTTTCGGCGGTTCGTCGGGCGGTGCCAGCAACTGGCGGATGGCCTCGAAAAGGTTGCCGATCGCCTGATCGTGTCCCTCCAGGCGTTTTTCCAGTTCGGCGAGCTTGGCAGCCAGCTCGCGGTGACCGGCGAGTATTTCACGCAACTGCACAAAGGCGCGGACAATCGCGATGCTCATCGAGACTGCGCGCGGACTGCGCAGGACGCTAGCGAGCATCGCCACGCCCTGCTCGGTGAAAACCCTGGACGGTTTGCGGACGCCGCCGCGACCTTTCTTTGATGTTCCAAGCTGGAACATCAAAGCCGTGGTCTCCTCTAGAGACAGGCTGAAGGCGAAGTCCTCGGGGAAACGGTCAAGGTTGCGTGTGACGGCCTTGTTGAGATCGCGGGTGCCAACCCCGTAAAATCGGGCGAGGTCGGCATCGAGCATGACGCGCTTACCGTGCATGATCAGAATGCGTCGCTGGATTTGCTCCGCAGGAACAAGACTTGTATGGGATCGGTGAGGCATGGCAGAGCGGTAGATTACCATGACCTATCGTCGTCGGAGAATTTCTGTCATGCGGAAATACCACGGTCAACAGAGCTTCTTAAGCCGGCCGGCACTGCCCGATTGATGCTGGCGGTCCGCCGCAGAAAGGCTGGGTCCGGGAATTGAGACGCCCGGTTCAACCCTGGCTGTGCACAGTTTTGTTCGACGCCTGGTACCAGCGGTAGAAGCTCACGCCGAAGGCGGTCATGGCCACGGCCATGCCGACGATCTTCATGAGCGCCCCGGCGAGGAGCTGGTCGTCGAGCGGGCCGAAATTGGCGATGATCCGCGGTGCGTACTCGTAGGTGGGATAGAGTATGTCGTGGGAGAACGTGATGAAGGCGAAGACGGGCGTCATGCCGATCGCAACCACGACAAGATAGAGCATCTGGCCGGCGTAGCTGATGGGCGGAAACTCGCGCGAGGGGCTGTACAGCGGCCACCAGTAGAGCAGCGCCGCCATTCCCCAAGGCTCGAAGCGGACAGACAACCACGCTGCTCGACGCTGCATCGCAACAATCTATTCATTGCGACGAAGCTACATCAACCCCGATATCGCACAATTCCCCGCGGTGAAATCGATCCGATAGGTCATGCGGCCAGACTTTCGTTGAGGGCGCCCGCTGAACTGTGACGGGCCGAATTAGCATCGTGTTTTGCTCCGATCGGACGTCGTCGGGAAAACCGGCTGTCTTCCACGCTGACATCTGAAAAGTCGCCAGTCCCGGATTGCGGCGGCGGGCTGTTTGCTGCTTAGCGTATGGGCGTGAGCGTGCCACTCGATGTTGCGGAGCCCGGGCTGCAGGCCGACCAGCGGTTGCTCGACCATGCCTGGCTGCGCATCGGGGTGGGGCTGGCGGTGGTCGGTCAGGCCATGGTGTTCAGCCTCGCGGTCAACCTCACGCCTCCCGCCGGCACGGCCTATTGGATCTTGCACGGGGGACTGATTCTGTCGGCGGCGGGCGTGCTGGCGTTTCTCGGCGGCGATCTCGTGGGTTCCTCGATCGCGTCGCTGCGGCAACGCCGGATCAGCATCGACCTGCTGTTTCTCGTGACGCTGGCCGGCGCCTTCAGCGGTTCGTTGGTGGCCACGTTCACGCACACGGGTTCGGTGTACTACGAGGTCGTCGCCATCCTCATCGTCGTGCACACCACGGGCAAGATGCTCGGCGCGCGCAGCCGGGTGGCGGCGCTGCGGGCCGTCGATCAAACCCGCGAACGATTCGACGTGTGCGACGTGCGGCGGGCCGACGGTTCGCGGACCCGCCAGGCGGTGCGCGACCTCGCGGCGGACGCCGTGGTGCTCGTGGCGCCGGGCGGCCCCATCTGCGTCGACGGCGGGATCATGGCGGGCCGGGGTTACGTGCAGGAAACCTCGATGACCGGGGAGTGGCGTCCCGTGCCGCGCGGCCCGGGTGATCGCGTGCTGGCGGGAACATTCTCGGTGGACGGCAGCTTCGAGCTTCGTCCCGCGGCGGGGCCGCGGCGGCTCGACACGGTGCTCGCGGCGGTGGCCGAAGCGCGACTTGCGCCAAGCGAGCTGCAGCGGCAGGCGGATCAGTTCGTGACGTGGTTTCTTCCGGTCGTGGCGGGCGTGAGCCTGACGACCTTTGCATTCTGGATCATGCGCGCGCCGTGGGACCGGGCGTTGTTTAACGCGATGGCCGTGCTGCTGGTGGCCTGTCCTTGCGCGGCGGGACTGGCCACGCCCGTGGCGGTATGGGGCGGGCTGGCGCGGCTGGCATCCTTCGGCCTGGTGGCGCGCACGGGCGATTTTCTCGACGCGCTCGCCCGCTGCGACTTCGTGTGCCTCGACAAAACGGGGACGCTTTCCACCGAAACGCCCGCGGTGCGCGCCTGGGTCACGGAGCCCCCGTTCCGCGGGCGCGAGGCCTGGCTCAAGGCCGCCGTGGCCGCCGCCGAGGAGGGTCTGGCGCATCCGATCGCCGCCGCCCTCCAGAAGGAATGTAACGTATTACGTTACAAACCGCCGCAGGCTGCCTCCGGGAAAGCAGATGAGATTTGTAACGTATTACGTTACAAACCCGCGGTGGCCACGGAGCGGAGGATTGAGGCGGGGCTGGGCGTGGTGGCGTGGGTGGAGAACGAGGCGGGGCAGTCGGTGGAAATCCGCGTGGGCGAGCGGGAGTTGGTCGATGCCGGAGCGAGTTCACTCGCGATGAAAGATGAGCGCCGGGAGCCTGCTCCGACCAGGGAAGAGATCCTCCTTCGCCAAGGCTACGGAGGACAGGTTGCGAGCAGGCCCGCTCCTGCAAAGGAAGTCGCAGGCAAGGAGATTTTCGTATTCGTCGACGGCGCGCCCGCCGCGACGGTCGAACTGGCGGAAACCTGGCGCGAAGGACTGGATGAAGCGTTGCGGGAGTTGCAGGCGCTCGGCGTCGAGGTGGAAATTCTGACCGGCGATGCTTCCGCCGTGGCGGGACGGTTCACGGGAGCAAACGTGCGCGCCGGGCTTACTCCCGCCGACAAGCATGTCCGGGTGCGCGAGCTGGTCGCCGCCGGCCGCCGGGTGGCGTTCGTGGGCGACGGGATAAATGACGCGGCGGCGATGAGCGCGGCGCAGGCTTCGATCGCGATGCAGGCGGGTGCGGAACTGGCGCGCGCGGCGGCGATGGCGGTGTTTGCGGGCGGCGATTTGCGCTTCCTGCCGCGGGCGATCCGGGTGGCGCGCGCGGCCCGGCGGAGCATCCGCACGAACCTGCGGTTTGCCGCGGCCTACAACACCGCCGGCATGGCGCTGGCCGCGGCGGGCGCGCTGCATCCGGTGGTGGCGGCGCTGCTCATGGTCGGCTCGAGCGCGTTCGTGTCGGTAAACGCGCTGCGCAGTTCCGCCGCCGGGAACCCATCGACCTAAAACACTTGGAATCAAACCTCGGTGACGTCGTCTCCCATGGGAATGTCAACTAATAGTTGACAAATTTCCCGGCGGGCGGAAGCGGAAGGTCAAACCGGCTCTTTGCGCGGTGGCGGCGCGGCTCATAATCGGGTCGAGCGCGTTCGTGTCGGTAAACGCGCTGCGGGGCGCGGGGCGGTCCGGGCAGGACGCCTCATGACCGGCGATCAGCGCATCAGGATCAGGTAACGACCGACCAGCTCAAAACCCATCCGGTGATAAATGCGGCCGGCCTCGGGATTGTCGTAACACAGGCAGGCGGTGCGGCCGGTGGCGAAGAGGAAGCAGCTGAGGCGCGCCATGACGGCGGTGGCAAATCCGCGGCCGCGAAAATCGGGATGGGTCGCCACCCCCACGATCATGGCCGAGCGGCTGTTCTCGGCGGTGGTGCGCGCCACGGCCGCCATCGCGCCGTTTTGTTCGATCCAAAAACCATGGGAGTGGCCGGCGGTCAGTTCACTCCGGGCCAGCTCCGGCTTTTGCGCACTGAACTCCGGAATCCGGGCGTAAAGGTCCATCATCTGTCCGACGTCCTCCGGACGCAGGGGAAGAACCGGCGCGGCGACCGCCCGGGCGTTGATCCGCCGCGCGTCGGCCAGCCGGCAGAGATGGGTCCGCTTGATCTGCCGGAAGGGGAACGCCTCGAGAAACGGCGCGAGGGAGGCTTCCGCCCCCGACAGGGCGCGAAAGGCGAGGGTGCGCATCAGTTTGACGAGTCCCGCCCGATCGCAGTCACCGGGTGCGTAAAGCACGAGGTAATCGTGGTACTGCAGCAGCACGGCAGTCAGCTGGCCGGCGGAGTCGTGCTCGCCCCACAGGCGTTGCACATCGGAGACCATGCCGTTGTTTTCGACGTCGCCGATGATGAATAGATTCACCTCCGGCTCCCGACCGACGAATGCCAGCACCGCCTCCTGATCAGCCTCGGACAACTGCCGGATCATCGGCGCGGCCCTCCGTTACTCAAAACTTCAGGTGCTTTACCGTGAGGCCCTTGTTGATGAGCTGCTTGAGCGAGTCGATGCCGATGCGCAAGTGGCTGGTGACGTATTCCGCATCAACGAGCTCGTCGCTTTCGGCCGTCTTGATGCCTTCGGGCGTCATCGGCTGGTCGGAGACCAGCAGCAGCGCGCCGGTGGGGATCTCGTTGTAGAAGCCGGTCATGAAAATCGTGGCCGTCTCCATGTCGACCGCCATGCAGCGGATCCGCTTGAGGTATTTCTTGAAGGTCTCGTCGTGCTCCCAGACCCGGCGGTTGGTGGTGTAGACGGTGCCGGTCAAGTAGTCGCGGGCGTGATCGCGGATGGTGGTGGAGATGGCCTTCTGCAGCGCGAATGCCGGGAGCGCGGGCACCTCGGGTGGAAAATAGTCGTTGCTCGTGCCCTCGCCACGGATGGCGGCGATGGGAAGGATCAAGTCGCCGATTTCGGCGCGGTGCTTGATGCCGCCGCACTTGCCAAGGAAGAGCACGGCTTTGGGATGGAGGGCGCTGAGCAGATCCATGATGGTGGCGGCGGTGGCGCTGCCCATGCCGAAGTTGATGATGGTGATGCGCCCGGCCGTGGCGCTGGGCATGGGCTTGTCGTGGCCCTCGACGGGTACGCGGTGCCACTTCGCAAACAGTTGCACGTAGCGCTGGAAGTTGGTGAGGAGGATGTAGTCGCCGAACTCCTTCAAGGGCACGCCGGTGTAGCGCGGCAGCCAGTTCTGAACGATTTCGCGGCGGGATTTCATGGGGGGAGTCTGCCCAAGAAACACGCGAAATGCACCAAAAAGATGCAGCGATGCGGTGCGGCGCCGCGCCAAGGATCGAGTCCTGCGCCTAGGCGCTGGCCAGCGCGTTCCGTGTGTTGAGGTGCTCCCCGCCGGTGTACTTCTGCGACTGTTCGTCGGCGTGGTAGCTCGAACGGACCAGCGGGCCGCTCTCGACCACGCCGAGGCCGACCGACAGGCCGAACTCTTTCCAGTGCTGGAACTCCTCGGGTGTCACCCAGCGGGCGACGGGCAGGTGCCGCGGCGTGGGTTGCAGGTACTGGCCGATGGTGAGAATCTCGACCCCGTCGCTGACCACGTCGCGCAAGGTCTGCTCGATCTCGTCCGGACGCTCGCCGAGGCCGAGCATGAGGCCGGTCTTCGTGGTGAAACCGCGCGCCTTCGCGTGGCGCAGCACGGCGCGGCTGCGGTCGTAGCGGGCCTGGACGCGCACCGGCTTCTGGAGGCGCTCCACGGTCTCGACGTTGTGGTTGAAAATGTCGGGTTGCGCGCCGAGCACCGTGTCGATGTCTGAAAGGCGGCCCTTGAAGTCGGGCACGAGCACCTCGATGGCGGTCTGCGGATTGCGGTGGCGCACGGCGCGGATGGTCGCGGCCCAGACGCTGGCGCCGCCGTCGGCCAGCTCGTCGCGCGCGACACTGGTGAGGACGACGTGGCGCAGGTTCATCCGGGCGACGGCGTCGGCCACGCGCGCCGGCTCGCCGAGGTCGAGCTCAGTCGGCCGGCCGGTCTGGATGGCGCAGAAGTTGCAGGAGCGCGTGCAGATGTTGCCGAGGATCATCACCGTGGCCGTGCCGCGCGACCAGCACTCGCCCAAGTTGGGGCACTGGGCGCTCTGGCAGACGGTGTGCAGGCCGTGCTGCTCGACGAGCTGGCGCACGGCGTGGTAGCCGGGGCCGCCCGGGAGCCGGGCGCGGAGCCAGGTTGGTTTGCGAGGCACGGTCATGGAATTTGGGAGAGAATTTTAACCACGGATGGGCACGGATGAACACAGATTTTCCCCGACATGCAAGCAGGCTCTGCCGATCCTCACTTCATCCGCGTTTATCCGTGTGATCCGTGGTTTCCGAAAAAAAGCGTGGCAGGAGACTCCAGAACTCGGCGGCCAGCACCTGCTTCACCTCGGCCAGGTCGCATTCGCGGCCGAGCTCCTGCCGCATCGAGGTGACGGTGCCGTCGGTGATGCCGCAGGGCACGATACCGGCGAACGGCGTGAGGTCGTTGTTCACGTTGAGGGCGAAGCCGTGGTACGTCACCCAGTGTTTCACCGCCACGCCGATGGCCGCGATCTTGCGGGGGCCGAGCCAGATGCCGGTCTGGCCCGGCCGGCGGGCGGCGGCGAGGCCGAGGCTGCCGAGGGAATTGATGAGCACCTGCTCGAGCAAACGGAGGTAGGCGTGCAGGTCCTTGTGCGGCGCTAGGCTGAGGATTGGATAACCGACAATCTGGCCGGGGCCGTGGTAGGTGATGTCACCGCCGCGGTTGGTTTCGATGACCTCGATGCCGCGGCGCGTGAGCTCGGCGGCGTCCCACAGCAGGTGGCGGGCGGCGCCGAGACGCACGCCGAGAGTGTAAACCGGCTCGTGCTCGGTGAAGACCAGCGTATCGCCGATCTCGCCGGCCAGCCGCCGGGCGACGAAGTCCTCCTGCCGGCGCCAGGCCGGCGTGTAGGGCGTGCGACCCCAGTCAACGGTGGCGGGCGCCAGCTCTGCTGACCGGCAGAGCGCGGCGGATGGAACGTCGGAAGCCATGATCGGGTGGACTATCGCTGACGCGGCGTCTTCGCGCAACTCCAGCCGGCGTCGTTCAAGGCGGAGGGCGGAATCTCACCGCACGAGCCAGAGGCACCCGACGCCGACGAGGATGGTCAGTCCGAGCACCAAGGCCACCTGGCGGCGCAAGGCCGGCGAACCGAGCGAGAGTGCAAAACCGGCCTTCATGACGGAGTTGCCCAGGGCCGCCAGGATGACGGACTGCGTGGCCAGCACGGGCCCCACGCTGGCGTCGTTGCGGCTGTTGGCCATGAGCAGGGAAATGGCATCCATGTCGGTCAGACCCGAGATGAAGCTGAGGGGCAGCAGGCCGCCGCGAAGCTCGAAGTGGGTGGCCGTTTTCACGAGGAAGGCCACGACGGCGTAAATAACCCCGAATTTGATGGCGATGCCGAGATTGAGGGGATTAAGCAGATGGGGCGTGGCCACGTCGTTGTCGGCCGGCCGGTTGAAGAGCCATACCCACAGCGCGAAACCGAGGCCCGGCAACGCCATGAGCACAAACGGAACGATGAGCGAGACCGCCAGGTCGCGGTTGATCACACCGACTACGACCAGGATGCGCGCCAGCATCACCGTGCAGGCGATCACCACGGCGAGCGCGTAGCTGGCGGACAGGGCCGGGTCGTCCTTGCTGCGGCGGCTGAAAGCGAGAGTGGTGGCCGTGCTCGAGGCGAGTCCGCCGACCAGGCCCGTGATCGAGATGCCGGCCTTGGCGCCAAGCAGGCGCATCATGATGTATCCGACGAAGCCCAGACCGGAAATCAGCACCACCATCAACCAGGTCGAGTAGGGGTTGAATGCGGCAAACGGCCCAAGGTCCTGGTTCGGCACCAGCGGCAGCATCACCCCCGTGATGGCGACGAACTGCAGCGTGGCGCGGATGTCGTCGACCGTGAAGGTGCGCGTCCAGGCGTGGATGGGCTGCTTGAGGCCGATCATGACCGCGGTGGCGGCGGCGACGAGGACGGCGGCCTGCATGTGGTCCCATTGCACGAGCGCACCGAGCAGGCAGGTGAGCAGCGAGGCCGCGAAGGTCGTGCTGCCGGGGTGGCTGCCGCCGGTGTTCTTGAGGTGCAGGGCGGTGAGGTGCACGCCGACCAGCGCGATCACAATGGGCAGCACCGCGGCGGCGTAGCTGTCGGTGATGAACGCGCCCACGCAGCCCAGGATCGCCCAGAAGGTGTAGGTGCGCACGCCGCCGAAATCGGCCTCGCCGGTGGGGGAGGCTTTCTGATCGCTCCACTGGCGGATCAGTCCCACGAGCGCGCCGAGGCAGGCGCTCAACATGATCGAGGCGGCAAGGTTGGGCACTTCGACCTCATATCGTCCGTTTTTTTGCCAACGAAGCAAGGACGCACTTAATCGCCGGTCATCCCGTCCCTGTCCGATGTTGCCCATGCAGGCGGCGGTCGCCCTCGCCCGAAGTTTCCCGTTGCCCACGGCGCGCCGGCGTGCGAGACCGTCGCGGTTCCATGAGCGACATTCCGAACGAGATCACCCATGACCAGTACGCCGTGCGGCTGAAGAAGCTGCAGGATCTGCGCGCCGCCGGGTGCGACCCTTTCCGGGCGGACTTTGAACCCACCCATTTCTCGGCCGAGGCGCTCAAACTATACGTCGACGGCCAGGACAACGCCGTGCCGGTCAGGGTCGCCGGCCGCCTGCTGGTCATGCGTGACATGGGCAAGAGCCACTTCGTCAAGATCCTCGACCAGCAGGGCTTCATCCAGCTTTACCTGAAAAAGGACGCCTTGGGCGACGAGGTCTACGCGGCGTTCAAGAAGCTCGACCTCGGCGACATCATCGGTGCCGAGGGCCCGCTCTTCAAAACCAAGACCGGCGAAATCACCGTGCGCGTGCAGCACTACGTGCTCGTGGCGAAGGCGCTGCGCCCGCTGCCGGAGAAATGGCATGGCCTCACCGATCCCGAGCAGGTCTACCGCCAGCGTTACCTCGACATAATCGTCAACGAGGAGTCGCGCCGGCGCCTGCTGCTGCGCAGCCGCATTGTGTCGGCGATCCGCCGCTTCCTGGAGGACCGCCGGTTCATCGAGGTCGAGACGCCCATCCTCCAATCCGTGGCGGGCGGCGCGGCCGCCAAACCGTTCACCACCCACCACCAAGCCCTCGGCTGCGATTTCTTCCTGCGCATCTCGCTCGAACTCCACCTCAAGCGCCTGCTCGTCGGCGGCTGGGACCGCGTGTTCGAGATCGGCCGCAACTTCCGCAACGAGGGCCTCTCGCGCAAGCACAACCCCGAGTTCACCATGCTCGAGGTCTACCAGGCCTACTCCGACCATCGCGGCATGATGATCCTCATCAAGGACATGATCACGACACTCTGCCGCGACGTGCTCGGCACCTTCGAGATCAAGCATGCGGCGAGCGGCGGGGTGATCAACTTCGCCGGCGGATGGCGCGAGGTGAAGTACAAGGACCTGGTCATCGCCGAGACGGGCGACCCGCAGTGGTTCGATCGGGGCAGGGCGGAGAAGACCGCCGCCGCCGAAAAACTCGGCCTCAAGATCGAACCGAACTGGGAGGACTTCGAGATCACCCAGGAAATCTTTTCCAAGCGCGTCGAGCCGAAGCTCGTCCAGCCGACCTTCGTCCTCAACCTGCCGCGGGAACTCTGCCCGCTCGCCAAGATCAACCGCGAGGATCCGTCGACGCTCGACGTGTTTGAACTCATCATCGGCGGCATGGAGATCGCGCCCGCCTACTCGGAGCAGAACGATCCGTTCGTGCAACGCGAGATGTTCGAGCACCAGGCGGGCGGGGGGAAGCAGAACATCGACCACGACTTCCTGCTCGCACTCGAGCACGGCATGCCTCCGGCCGGCGGCATGGGCGTGGGCATCGACCGCCTCTGCATCCTGCTCACCGGAGCCGAGAGCATCCGCGACGTCATCCTCTTCCCGCAGCTGCGCCCGGCCGGCGCTCCAGCGCCGTAGCCATAAGTTTCAAGCGGTAAGTTTTAAGCCGGCACCGTGGAGGCTCGACTTGGCAACTTACAACTTACACCTTAAAACCTGCGCATGCCCTGGTATCTCTATCTCGCGCTGAAGCAGCTCTTCCCGAGCGGGCGGCGCATCGCGTTCTTCACGCTCGCCTCCATCGCCGGCGTGATGCTCGGCGTGGCGGTGCTCATCATCGTGCTCAGCGTGATGAACGGCTTCGGCGACGAGATCCGGGAGAAGATCGTCGAGACCAACGGCCACGTGCGCGTCGAGAACGGCGGCATCATGTACGACCAGGAGGCGGTCATGGCGAAGATCCGCGGCCGGCCCGAGGTCGCCGCCGTCGCCCCCTACGCCCAGGGTATGGTGATGCTGCAGGCGGGCAACCGGCCGTCGTTTCCGTTCATCCGCGGCATCGACGTCGAGCGCGAGCAGGGCGTGGTGCCGCTCGAAAAATTCCTCATCGTCGGCCGGGTGGAGGACCTCGACGACGACTCGGTTTTCCTCAGCTCCGAGCTGGCCGCCTCGCTGGGCGCGCACGTCGGCCAGAAGGTCGACGTCTATTCGCCGCTGCTGCTGGAGCGCCTGAAGAAGGACGAGGTGCTGCTGCCGCGCCAGCTGCGGGTGGCGGGCATCTTCTCGACCGGCTGGAACCAGGTCGACAGCAACACCGTCATCTGCTCGCTCCGCCTGATGCAGGATCTGTACGGGCTGGGCGCCGGCGTGCACGGCGTCAGCGTGCGGCTGCAGCCCGGGTTCGATTCCGACGAGTTCGCCGCGAAGCTCAACGCGCTGTTCGACGGCTCCGCCCGCGCGGTCTCGTGGATCGAGAGCAACCGCGACTTCCTCTTCGTGCTCCAGCTCGAGAAGAACATGCTCTTCTTCCTGCTGCTCTTCATCGTGCTGGTGGCGGCGTTCGCGATCACCAGCTCGCTGCTCATCGCCGTCGTGCGCAAGACCCGGGAGATCGGCCTGCTCAGCGCGCTGGGCGGCAAGCCCCGCCAGGTCGCGGCCTGCTTCTGCTTCCAGGGCTTCTTCATCGGCGTCGCCGGCACGGTGCTGGGCATCGGATTCGCGGTGACGGCGCTCACCTTCCGCAACGAGGTGGTCCACACCTTTGCGCGCATCACGCAGAGCGAGGCGGCGCTGCTGCGGTTCTACCAGTTTTCCAACCTGCCGCTCAGTTACTCGGTGCACGACTTTGTGCTCATCATCGTGAGTTCGATCGTCATCGCGACCCTGGCCGGCCTGCTGCCGGCGTGGCGCGCCGCGCGGCTCAAACCCGTGGAGGCGCTGCGCAGCGAATGAATTCGCCGCGACCCCCCCTGCTGAACCTTGAACGCTCCATGAAGCATCCACCGCAGCCCTCCGAAGCGTTCGGCGATGGACGTTCGGCGTTGGACGTCCAACGTTCCGCCGCGCCGGTGCTGCAGGCAACGGCGCTGCGGAAGAGCTATCGCAGCGGCGACCGCATGATCGAGGTGCTGCGCGGCGCGGCGCTCACGGTGGCGCCGGGCGAAAGCGTGGGCATTCGCGGGGAATCCGGTTCCGGCAAGACCACGCTGCTGAACCTGCTCGCCGGCCTCGACACCTCCGAAGGCGGCGAGATCGGCTGGGCGGACGCGCGGATCACCGGGCTGAGCCACAATGCCCTGGCCGGGCGACGCGCCCGCTTCCTCGGCATGGTGTTCCAAGCCTACTACCTCATACCCGAAATCGACGCGCTGGCCAACGTGCTCATGGCGCGGCGCATCCTCGGGGCCGTCGGCGTGACGGAGCGCGACCGGGCCTGGACGTTGCTGGTCCGGGTGGGTCTGGCCGAACGCACGCACCATCTGCCGTCGCAACTCTCCGGCGGCGAGTGCCAGCGCGTCGCCATCGCGCGGGCGCTGATGAACCAGCCGCGGGTCATCCTCGCCGACGAGCCGACCGGCAACCTCGACGAGCATACCGGCGACGCCGTCATCGACGTGCTCCTCGGGACCTGCGCGGAACACGGCGCCGCGCTCGTGCTCGTGACGCACAACCCGCAGCACGCCGCCAAGTGCGACCGGCGGCTGCTGCTGCATGACGGAGTGCTGAAGGAGGTTTAGGGTTTTGCGTTTTGGGTTTTGAGTTGGAACGATTCGACGCCTATTGAACCGGAAAGCATGGACTCACCCCAAACCCCAAACCCAGAACCCAAAACCGGTGCCGTACCGTCACGCGTGCGTTGCGGCGTGGCTGGCGTCGGTTCGCTCGGCCAGCACCATGCGCGCATTTATGCGTCGCTGCCGGCCGCCGAGCTGGCCGGCATCTGCGACCCGGATGACGCCCGGGCGGCGGCGATTTGCGCCCAATATCACTGCCGCCGTTTTGCCACGCTCGAGGAGCTGGGAGCGGCATGTGACGCCGTCTCCGTTGTCGTGCCGACGGACCGGCACGCCGCCGTCGCCCTGCCGTTGCTCGCCCGGGGCTGCCACCTGCTGATCGAGAAGCCGCTGTGCGCCTCGCTCGCCGAGGCCGGGGAGGTGCTGGCCGCGGCGCAGAAGCACCACCGTCTCGTGCAGGTCGGCCACGTGGAGCATTTCAATCCCGTCATGAGCTTCCTGGAGAAGGCGGCGAACCATCCCCAGTACATCACCACGGAGCGGCTCGCGCCCTATCAGACGCGGGGCACGGAGGTCGGCGTGGTGCTGGACCTGATGATTCACGACATCGGCATCGTGCTGGCGCTGGTGAAGGCGCCGATCCGCCGCATCGACAGCGTGGGCATCAACGTGTTGTCGAAGACCGAGGACATTGCCAACGCCCGCATTGAATTTGCGAACGGTTGCGTGGCCAACCTGAACGCGAGCCGCATGAGCCTGAAGAAAAACCGGGAAATCCGCGTGTTTCAGGACAACGCCTATCTCTCGCTCGATTTCATGAACCAGAAGGGCCATCTGGTGAAGAAGAGCGACCTCATCGCCTACGGGGTGAAGCTGAAGATCGGCCTGGTGAAGCCCGGCGACGCCAGCTCGATCCCCGTGCACGAGATTCCGATCGAGAAGGGTGAGCCGCTGGCGATCGAACTGCGGGACTTCGTGGACAGCGTGGCGAAGACCCGGCAGCCGAAGGTCGGCGCGGCGCTGGGCAAAAGCGCCCTCGAGGTGGCCCTGGCGATCACCGAGCAGATCCGCGCGGCAAGAGGATAAGGCCGATGACTGCTGAGGAGGGTAGGGCGGGACCGCTGGGCCCGCCGCCATCAGGGGCAAAACTGCCGCGAAGAAAAATCCTGCCTCATCACACCCCAGGCTGGGTTAAGTCTGATTCGATTTTTTTCGTGACGATCTGCTGCCAGCCGCGAGGGTTGAATCAGCTTTGCCACGAGTCTGTGGCGGCCGTGCTGTTTGATGCCGTGGCGTTCCGCCAGTGTTCGAGTCGCTGGTACGTGCATCTTCTGCTGCTCATGCCTGACCATTTGCATGCCCTCATATCCTTCCCTCGGGCAGAGGATATGAAGAAAGTGATGGCCAACTTCAAAGAGATCACCGCGAAACGGGCCGGCGTTGCCTGGCAACGCGACTTTTTTGACCACCGGCTTCGCACCAAGGACTCGTTCCAAGACAAGGCGCGATACATTCTGATGAACCCTGTGCGCAAAGGACTCATTGAAAACCATGAACAGTGGTCTTACATCTGGCTGCCGGACCATCCGAACGGCGGTCCCAGCGGTCCCGCCCTACCTTGTTGATGCCTGAAACCCCACAACTGCCATTTTCCCTGCCGCCGCCGGAGGGCGGGCGCGTGGACGTGTTGATTGTCGCCGGCGAGCATTCGGGCGACGAACATGCGGCGCGCATGGTGCAGGGGCTGCGCGCCCAACAGCCCGCCCTGCAGGTGTGCGCCCTGGGCGGACCGAAGCTGGCCGCGGCCGGCGCCCAGCTGCTGCACGACCTCACGGCGTCGTCGGTGGTCGGTTTCGTGGAGGTGCTGAGGAATCTTCGCTTCTTCCGGATGCTGTTCAACGCGACGCTGGACTGGATCGGGCAACACCAGCCGCGCGCGGTGTGTCTGGTTGACTATCCCGGCTTCAACCTGCGCCTGGCCCGGGCGCTGCACGCCCGCGGGCTCACCACGAAGGGAGGCGGTCCCATCCGGGCGCTCTATTATATCAGCCCGCAGATCTGGGCGTGGAAGGCCGGCCGCCGCTTCGAGATGGCCCAACATCTCGATGCGATGGCGGTCATCTTCCCGTTCGAGGTGAAGAGCTACGCCGACACACCGCTGCCGGTGGAATTTGTCGGGCACCCGTTCGTGGCCGGGGATTACCAATCGCCCGTCAGCTACGATTCCGCGGGACCCGTGCTGCTGCTGCCAGGCAGCCGCCCGCAGGCGGTGGCGCGCATCTTCCCGGCCCTGCTCGCCGGTTACGCGGAGTTTGCCAGGCGGCATCCCGGCCGCGCCGCGGTCGTGCTGCACCCCAGCGAGGAAATCAAGGGCGTGCTGGAGCCGCTTTTGCCCCGACCGCTGGCGGCCGAGGTGGCGCTGCAACGCACCGGCATGCCCGTCGCCGCCTCCGCGGTGCTCACCAGCTCAGGCACAATGTCGATGCACTGCGCGCTGGCAGGCATCCCCGGGGCGATCGCCTACCGGACCAATCCACTCACCTATCTATTCGGCCGCTGGCTGGTGAAGGTGCCTTACATCGGCATCGCCAATCTCCTGCTCGGCGGGCCGATGTATCCCGAGTTCATCCAAGGGGCGGCCACGCCCGCCAACCTTGCGCGTGAGCTCACCGCCTGCCTCGAGGACCCGGTGCGCCGCACCCGCAGTGAGGAGCAGGCGCGGCGCCTCCGCGCCATCCTGCATCAGCCCGCGTCCGGCACCGCGGCCGACTGGCTCGCACGCCAGCTGACCCAGTCAGGCGAAGGTGGAGAGAGGTAGGGCGCCGCTGATCGGTCGGGATTATCCCCGGAAGGCGGTCACGTTTGGTCCAGGCATTTGCGCACGGTGGCGGCCAGCGTCTGCACTTCATACGGCTTGGGCAAAAAAGTAATCGCCGGGTTGGCCGACGCGCCTGACTTCAAGATCTCCTCGCTGTAGCCGCTGGAAATAACCACCTTCAGCGTGGCTTTGGTCTGTTTGAGCCGTTCGTACAACTCCAGCCCCGACATGCCTCCGGGCATCCTCATGTCCGTGAACAACAGATCAATCTCTTCGGCATGCTGGTCCCATATTCGCAGCGCCTCCTCGCCGCTGGCCGCATAGAGGACACGATATCCATACCACTGCAGACCCAGCATGACTATGTCACGAACGGCCTGTTCATCTTCGACCAGCAGAATGGTTTCATTGCCCTTGGGAGTTTCCCCAATAGCGGGTACGGAACCACGCGATACGTCTTTGGTCAGGGCGGGAAGATAGATACGAAAAACGCTCCCGTGGTCCACCTCGCTGACCGCCTCCACCCAGCCCTGGTGTTGTTTCGTTATTCCATAGACGGTGGCCAGCCCAAGACCCGTGCCCTTGCCCACATCTTTGGTGGTGAAGAAGGGTTCAAAGATGTGTTCCAAGGTGGTCGCATCCATGCCGCAACCGGTGTCGGCCACCGAAAGACACACGAACGAGCCCGGGCGCGCCTCGGCGTTCACCCGGGCGGCGCCGGCGTCCAGTTCCACGAGTCTGGCATCAATCGTCAGCCGTCCGCCTTTCGGCACCATCGCGTCCTGCGCGTTCAAGCACAAATTCATCACCACCTGCTCGATCATCCCTGTGTCCGCCTCAATCCACAGGGGATCGGTGCCGCCTCGGAATTCCAGGCTGATATGCTCGCCCAGCAGCCGGCAGAGCATCGTGATCAGATTGGCCAGCACCAGGTTCAGATCCACCGGCTTCAGCTGGATGATTTGCTGGCGGCTGAACGCCAGCAATTGCCGGGTCAGGCCCGCCGCGCGCCTGGCGTCGCGCTCCAGTTCCCTGAGCGAACGCTTCACCCCCTCTGACAGGCTGGGATCGTCCAGCATCAAACCTAGCTGCATGAGGGTCGCCGTCAGAATGTTGTTATAGTCGTGCGCGACCCCGCCGGCCAGTTGTCCCACCGCCTCCATCTTTTGGGCCTGCCTCAACTGATCTTCCAGCAGCTTGCGCTCGGCGATGTCGCGGAAGCTCCATACCCGGCCGACAATTCGGTCTCCAATTCGTTGCGGTCGTGAATATCGTTCAAAAACCCTTCCATCCTTGAAATTCAGCGTGTCAAAGTCCTCCCGATCAGGCTGCGCGTAAAGCTCCTTCACCTTGGCGAGAAAGGCGTCCGGGTCCGCCAACTGTTCCAGCACGAAATTCAGGAGCAGCTGATCCTTGCGGGTGGCCACAATGTCCGCGGGCAGCCGCCACATATTTCTGAATTGTTGGTTGAAATCGACCACGTTACCGGCCCCGTCCACTACCAGGATTCCATCGGCGGTGGATTCCAGCGTCGCTTTCAGCAGGGAGACGGACTGCTTCATCGCCTCCTCCGCCCGCTTGCGCTCGGTGATGTCGCGAATGATGGCCTGGTGAAACTGCTTTTCCCCCACGTCGATCGCACGATTACTGCTCTCGACCGGGAAAACCGATCCGTCTTTGCGCTGATGGAGCGTCTCAATGGTCATGCCTTGGTGGGGCACCGCCTCGTTGATCAGGCGATCAAGATCGGCCTGGGTCTCAGGCGCCCCCAAGGCCTGTAGGTTCAGTTGCTGCAGCTCTTCCAAGGAATAGCCGTAAGCCTGCAGGGCGCGGTCATTGGCCTCCAGAATCCGCCAGTTTTCGTCCATCAGCAGGATGATGTCGTTGGCGTGCTTGTTCAGATGCAGGATGCGCTCGGCCAGCGCCTGCCGCTCTTGCTCGGTGGCCATTTGTTTTTGGAGCAGTTGGTAATCCTGCTGGTGCCACAAATGTCCCACGCCCAAGGCGGTGGTCAAAAACAGGAGGAGGAGGACGATTCCCGTAATCAAGGCCCGTTCACGCAGAGGCGCATAGATTTCCTCCCGATCCACCTTCGCCACCAGAAACCAGGGCGTGCCGGGGATGCCACGCATGGCGGCCAGCACTGGGACCCCGCGATAGTCGGTTCCCTCGACAATGCCTTCCTGTCCCGTCACCGCTATGGCGGCGGGCAGGTCTTGATTCGCATCGATCGGCAGGCGGAGGGAAAGCGCCGTATTCTTGCGATGGCGCAGTTCATTCAAGTACACCACCTCGTTGCCCTCCCTCCGCACCAGAAGTGTTTCCGCGGTGGCGCTGGCGGAGGGCCACGATTGAACCAGCGGATAGAGGAACTCGCGCGGATCAATTTCTAAAAGCCAGGCCCCCTCAGCCGGTGTATTGGCCTCGGACTGGATCCCGATGGGGATCCATAGGCTGAGGCGAATGTCCTGTTGAGCTGCCGCCGGTGCGTCCGGATCGTGATGCAGGTCCGTCGTCAGGACATGCTTGGCACGCAGGGCGGCCTGAAATTGGGCGTCGCGCGATCTATCCGGGGCACTTGAGTTTGCCGGTGCTGCCAGCCGCGGTGATCCTGGGGCGTCGTAAAGCACCATCCGCCGGTAATGGTTTAGCGTTCGCCACATCTCCATCCACGACAACAACTCCTGCCCCAGCTGTACCGAAGCCGAACCCGACAGAAATTGCCGGGCCTGAATCTTGGTCATGGGGGTGTTGAAAATTATCTCGGCGTCCGCCTGGCGCTCTTGGTACCACCCGGCGATCTGGCCAACCTTCAAGTCGGCGATGGCTGACAGCGAATCCCGTGCTGTCTGACGGGAGTCTGTGAATTCATGTCTAAGATAAAAGATCCCGGTGATGCCAATGATGAAGCCGAGGAATAAGAAGGCCATCAGCGGGCCGCGCACCAACCGGCGAAGCGCCGAGGGGGAGCGCTCCAGCAACTCGGTCCTGAAGAAGGAGAGCGGCCAGACATCGGAACCGCCGGCGATCAGAAGGCCGCAGCTCAGCAGCGTGAACGAAGCAGCCGTCAGCACGGCCATGGGGATGGTCCGACTGTGGTAGAGCAGTGGCACCCCGGTCGCATAGCTCAGCAGCACGGTGAGGCTGAACAACCAGGTGACCAAAGCCAGCACCGCCGCCAGCTGTCGACACCAGCGGCGGCGGTCCCAAGGCGGCAGTTCAAACCAGAAGGCCACGGCGGCTAAAAGAAAAGCCGTCGCGGTGAGTGGCGACATCCGGCCGACCGGGACATCGCCCACTCTTTCCATGGTGGGAGCCAGCCATCGTTCCACCGGCAGCTCGAAGCGGAAGAGGGTTTGTGTCCACACCAGCAGGCTCATGCCGACCGCGCAGAACACCGCCAGAAGCGCTACCGCCGTGGTGATCGACCGCGCAGGCGAGTAGGAACGCAGGAAGACACCGCCACCCAGCATCATCATCAGCCCGGCCGTACTGGGCGCCGTGGGAATATAATCCGGGCCCAGCGCGGCGATGCTCCGGTCACCAAATACCCAGCCTAACAACGCAGCAACGGCCACCGCACCCGCGGTGGCGGCACAAGTTTCCACGAATCTTTGGGAGGCCTTTCCGGGGAGTGGTTCCGGGTTCATGCAGCTTTCCAGGGGGTGATTCGATCGCGGGTGGTCGGAAGGAAAACGCCGCGGCACGGGAGAGGTGAGCCTCCCGCAGAAGCAATTCTGCTCTGGGGCAGGCGGCCCGTCAGAAAGTATGCCGGTCGGAGCATTGTGGCGCCTAACAGGGCGCCGAGGTTATTCGCCATGCTGGAAGTGTTAAGAAAAATCTGCGCAGTTGACCCGAAGATCCGTTGCTGCCTGCTGCTTGGCCGCGGGACGAGGCGGGCAACGTCTGCACCCGGTGGGCGCCGGGAAAATGCGCGGTCCTAGGGAGAAACCCCCGGTTGCAGACGGTTTCGAGTTTGCCTAAAGCACGTGAAACGATGAGGCTGCCCGCCAACCCCATGCCTCCAAATGTAGAAGCCAACAAACCTGACGCGGCGCGTGGTTCGCGCCTGGCGTGGCCCCTGGCATTGTTGGCGATAGGAATCGCGCTGACCGCCGTGGCCGGCTGGCTGGTCTACGATCAGTCTGAGCAAACCGATGCATTGCGATTCCGGCGGCTGAGCGAACGCCTGACCGGCACGATGTCCACCCGCCTGCAGAGCATTGAGGAGGCATTGTATGGCGCGCGGGGCCTGTTCGCCGCCAGCAAAAGCGTGGAGCGAGCGGAGTGGACGAGTTACGCAAGGAACATGGAAAGTTATTTCCGGCGGGGCGTGCTCGGGTTCGGCTACATTGAGCGGGTGCGACGGCCGGACCTGCCGGCATTTCTGGCGCGCATACGCGCCGACGGCGCGCCGGATTTTGAGGTTCACCCGGCGGGCGACGGCGATGAGCTTTACATCGTCACCTACGCCGAACCGCGCGAACAGAACACCGGGGCGCTGGGCCTGAACCTCGCGGCCGAGGAACAACGCCGCCGGGCCGCGGAGGAGGCCATGCGGACGGACCGCTCCACGCTTACCCGGCGTATCATCCTGGCGCCGGACGAGCGGCGGCTGCCGGGTTTTCTCCTGCTGCTGCCGCTCTATGGGAAGGGCGACCGGCCCGAGACACCGGCCGACCGTCAGCGAGCCCTGCAAGGGTGGTTGTTTGCCGCCATCCGCATTGACGAGTTAATGGACGGCATTGCCCGGGTGACCGAGGATCAGGTGGATTTCGACGTATTTGATGGCGAATCAGCCACGATGTCGTCGCTGATCTATGATTCCGACCAGCACCTTATCGCGCACCGCGGCGAGTTGGTGACCGACGCGGATTATGCCGATCGTCGTTTTCACACCCTCACGCCGCTGTCGATCTATGGCCGCCAATGGACGCTGTGGATTTTTTCGCGGCCGGAATTCGGCACCGCGATCAGCCTTACGCTGGTGGCGGTGCTGGCTGGCGGCATGGTGATCAGCCTGCTTGGCGCCGTGCTGGTATGGTCGCTCATCACCGCCCACTCCCGGGCGGTCGCCCTCGCCGGGCGCATGACGCGCGACCTGCGCGCCACCGAGGCCGACCTCCGGCGCGAGCGCCGGATCATGGACACCTTCATGCGGTCGGTGCCCGACGCCGTGTACTTCAAGGACCTGCAGTCGCGCTTCATCAAATGCAGTCATTCCCTGGCCCGTTACTTTGGCAAGGACAGCCCCGACGACCTGATGGGCAAAACGGACTTCGATTTCTTTTCGGAGGAACACGCCCGACCGGCCTTTGAGGACGAGCAACAAATCATCCGCACGGGCCAGCCGATCGTCGGCCTGCCGGAAAAAGAGGTTTTCCCTGACGGCCGCGTCCAATGGTCGCTGACCACGAAGATGCCCCTGCATGACGAAGAGGGGTGTATCATGGGCACGTTCGGCATCAGCAAGAACATCACCGAGCTCAAGGTCGCCGAGGAGAAGTTGCGCAGCCAGGAGGCATTCTTTCGCTTCATCTTCGAGTATTCACCGGTCGGCATTTCCTGGAACAAGCCCGATGACGTCGCCTCCCACATCGTCAACCCCGAGCATGTGCGCATCACCGGGGTTTCCGCGGAGGATTCGAAGCTGCCGGGGGCCTTTGCGCGCGTCACGCATCCCGAGGACTACGCCCGGCAGCAGGCGCTGGTAAAGAAGTTCATCAGCGGCGAGATCGACGAGTATTTCCTCGAGAAGCGCTACCTGCATCCGGATGGCGAAATAGTGTGGGCCGCGTTCACGAGCCGGATGTTTGTCGACCCAGCCACGGGTGGGAAGCAGGCGGTGACCACGATGGTCGACATCACCGAGCTGAAGAAGACGCAGGAGGAGATGGCGCGGAAGGAGGCCCTGTACCGCTTCATCTTCATGCACACGCCCGTCGGCATCTCTTGGATGCAGGGACGCCGCGCCGAGACGCGCATCGTTAATCCGGCGCACGAGAGCATCACCGGCGTGCCGGCGGCGCTGTCCAAGGACACCAATAATTATGTCGCTGTGTCCCATCCGGAGGACCGCGAGAAGCAGCAGACGCTTTCCGACCAGCTGTATCGCGGCGAAATCGACCATTTCTCGATCGAGAAGCGGTACCTCCATCCCCAAGGCGGCGTGGTCTGGGCTGCATTCACGATGCACCTCTACAAGGATCAGTCCACCGGCGAAATGCAGGAGGTGACGACCATTGTCGACATCACCGAGCAGAAACGCGCCGCCGAAGAGCTGCGTCTGGCCAAGGATACGGCCGAGCGGGCCAGCCAGGCGAAGAGCACTTTCCTCGCGGTGATGAGCCATGAAATCCGCACGCCCATGAACGGCGTCATCGGCATGACCAGCCTGCTGCTCGATTCGCCCCTCACGCGCGAACAACGCGAATACGCCGAGACGATTCGCGCGAGCGGCGACACCCTGCTCACCATCATCAACGACATTCTCGACTTCTCCAAGATCGAATCGGGCCGCCTCGAGCTGGAACGCGAGCCGTTTGTCCTGCGCGATTGCGTCGAAGGCGCGCTCGACCTGCTGGCCGGCAAGGCCGCCGAGAAACGCCTCGACCTGCTCTATGAAATCGCCGACGGCGTGCCGCAGGTCGTCTGCGGCGATGCCACGCGCGTGCGCCAGATCCTCGTCAACCTGCTGGGCAACGCCATCAAGTTCACCGACCGCGGCGAAGTCGTGCTCGCTGTGCGCGTGAAAACGCCCGACGCCGTTCCCCCGGAAGCCAAGGTGGCCGAGGGCACCACCTCGCCCTTCAGCACCGCCTCGCCCCGGAAACCGGATTCACGCCCGCCGATCGTGGCGGCTAGGGCCAGTCTCTCGCCGCTCAGCCCGGCCTTGGGCGGCAAGCCGGATTCACGCGCGCCGCTCGTGGCGGCCAGGGCCAGTCGCTCGCCGACCAGCCCGGCCCCGGGCGGCAAACCGGATTCACGCTCGCCGCTGGCGGAGGAGGGTCCGCGCCAGCCCATCGAGCTGCTGTTCAGCGTTACCGACACCGGCATCGGCATTGCGCCGGAGGCGATGGGTCGGCTGTTCCATTCCTTCTCGCAGGTCGACGCCTCCACCACGCGCCGCTTTGGCGGCACCGGTTTGGGACTGGCCATCAGCTGGCGCCTGGCCGAACTCATGGGCGGAACCATGTGGGTGCAGAGCGAACCCGGCAAGGGTTCAATCTTCAGCTTCACCATCCGGACCGAGGCCGTCCAGAGCCGGCCGCGGCCCTTCCTCGCCGGTCCCAAGCTGCACCTCAGCGACCGGCGCATGCTCATCGTGGACGACAACGCCACCAACCGGCGCATCCTCACCGCCATTGTGACCGGCTGGGGCATGACACCCCGCGCCGCCCACTCGGCGTCCGAGGTGCTGGAGTGGATGCGCACCGGTGAGCTGTTTGACGTGGCCATCCTCGACATGCAGATGCCGGAGATGGACGGAGTGATGCTCGCCCGCGAGATCCGCCTTCTGCCCGGCGGGAGCCAACTACCGCTGGTGCTGCTCTCCTCGCTCGGCGTGCGCGATGTGACGACGGAAAAGCAGCTGTTCGCCGCCGCCCTCGCCAAGCCGGTGAAACCGTCGCAGTTGTTCGATGTGCTGGCGGGAATTTTCAAGGACGTCGAGCCGCCCGCCATCACCAGGATCCGGCCCCCGCCCGTCGTGGCAGCCACGGAGAAAGCCGTGCGGGTGCTGCTCGCCGAAGACAACCTCGTCAACCAGAAGGTCGCCTTGCACATGCTCGCCTCCCTGGGCTACCGGGCCGACCTCGCGGCCAACGGCCAGGAAGTGCTCGAGGCGCTGGATCGCCAGCCTTACGACGTCATCCTGATGGATGTGCAAATGCCCGAAATGGACGGTCTGGAGGCCACGCGCCGCATCGCCGACCAGCAGCCCGACCGCACGAAGCGACCCTGGATCATCGCCCTCACTGCCAACGCGGTTCAGGGCGACCGCGACATCTGCCTGGCCGCCGGCATGGACGATTACATCAGCAAACCGATCAAGAAGGATGAGCTCGCCACCGCCATGGGACGCGTCCGCAAAGTTGGGGCGGTCTGAGGCGACGACGGCGACGTGACGGCAGGCAAGGCGCCAATCTTCCGTCCCTCCCTGGCGCGGAGAAGGTCATCCTTCCGTGTGATTTCCGCCGATCCGCGGCTCAACCTGCCGCCACAAGGCCTCGGCTTTCTCGGCGAGCAGCGCGCGAACCCGCTCCGTCTCGGCCTGACGCAGGGCGAGGTTCTCCTCGGCGATCTTTGCCAGGTCGTCGAGGTTGTAGAGAAAGACATTGGGCAGGTCGGCGACACCCGGATCAATGTTGCGCGGCATCGCGAGGTCGATGAGGAAAAGCGGCCGGACGGCGCGCCGCCGCATGGCCGACGCCGCCATGGCGCGCGTCACGACCGCCTGGGGGGCGGCCGTGGAGCACACGGCGATGTCAAAGTCCGGCAAAGCCTCAGCCACCCGCTCAAAGGGGATGGCCCGCGTCGCGAAGGCCCTGGCCAGATCCTCCGCGCGTTGCAGCCGGCGGCTGGTGACGGCCATCTCGCCGACCGCGCGGCTCTTGAAGGCCCGGGCGGTCTTCTCGCCAATTTCGCCGGCGCCGAGCACCAGCACGCGGCAGCGCCGCAGGTCGCCGAAGATCTTGACCGCGAGGTCCACCGCCACGCTGGCCACGCTGATCTGGCCCTCGCCGATGGCGGTATGGGTGCGCACATGCTTGGCCGCTTGGAAGGTTTTTTGGAAAACCCGGTTGAGCACCGGTCCCGTGGTGCCCCGCGTCTGTGCCGCGGCGTAGGCGTCCTTCACCTGGCCGAGGATTTCCGTCTCGCCGACCATCTGCGAATCAATGCCCGCGGCGACCTCGAGGAGGTGTTGGATGGCGGGACGGTCGTGCAGCTCGATCCGGATCTGTTCGAACACCGTCGCATCCATCTGGTTCAACGCACACAAGGCTGCCTGCAGGCGGGCCACCGCCTCCGCTTGCGCGGCGACGCCATAGATCTCGACGCGGTTGCAGGTGTTGAGCACCGCAAACTCACTTAGACCGGCGAGCGACTGCAATTCCCCGTGGAGCGCGGCGAGCTTGTCGCCGGCGAGCGCCAGTTTCTCGCGCAGCTCGAGTGGTGCGGTCTGGTGGCTGGCGCCGAGGAGAAAGAGGGTGGGGACGCTCATGGCTTGCTGGCGGGTGGCGGAACGTCCGGTGGCACCGGATGGCGGCTGGCGTTGACCGGTCCGAGGGAGAGCAGGGCCGCCGCGAACAGCGCCAGGCACGCCCACGCCAGGCGTTGCGAGTCCAGTTTCCTCCCCAGGCGCAGAATCAAGGCCAGCAGGTAGGCAAGCCACACGCCGGCGGTGAGCAGTTTGGGCGTGTCCACGCTGGAGAGGTCCTGCAACCAGTGGATCGAACCGATGCCCAGCGACCACGTCATCAGCACCACGCCGGCGACCAGCAGTCGCACACTGATGTGATCGAGTTCAAGAATGGAGGGCAGAAACGAAAAGAGGCCGTGCAGCCGCTTGTGCTTCAGGCTGTACGTCTGCAGCAGGTACATGCCCGAGGCGAGGGCGAGCAGCGCGAACACGCCGTAGCTGAAGAGGGCGAGGGCGGCGTGCAGCTCGACCCAGGCGGTGTTGCCAAAGGCATTGATGCGACGCGTCGCATCCCAGCCCGGCGTGACGAGGGAGACGAGGGTGAGTATCGCGGACAGGCACGAGGTGAAATAACCGAGGAGGCTCAGGCGGAACGTGGCGCCGATCACGAGATAAAGCGAGATGGCCGACCAGGCCGTGAACTGGAAGATCTCGAACATATTGCCGATCGGACATCCCTTGACGGCGTGGCCGCGCAGGTAGAGGCCGAGCGTCTGGAGGATGAAGCCGGTGGCGACAATGGCATACATGGCCAGACGCGAGTGGCGCCGATCGCGCAACAAAGCCACGGTGCCGAGCACGAAGCCGGTCAGGTAGCAGGCGGAGGCCAGCCACAGCCAGGTACGATCGCCAAGTCCCAGGAAGGTCATTGAAATAACCAAGATATGCCAGGGCGGGGTGACGGGCAAGTGGCGTTGTGGGCCGGGGAGCCGGCGGCTGGAGAGGCGGACCCTAGCATGGCGGCCGGCCTATCGATCGGCCGGGAAAGCCTCTTCCAGCATCCGCCGCACAAAAACATCCACCGCCGGCTCCTCGCTGGCACGCGGACCGGCGACGTTGAGGGTTTTGATGCCGTGCGTGGTGACAAACTCGACAAGGCGGTGTGCCGCCCGCGGTGTGGCAGGGGTCAGATGGAGCCACGGTTTGCCGAGGTGGCGGGCGCATTCGGCGGTGGCGGCGGAGCCGCCGGTGAGCTGGGGGGCGAGCGAAAAGATCACCGTGCCATCGCTGTCGCGCACATTCCATTCCGTGCGCTGGCGGTAATCGTCAGAGGGCGTCTCGCGAAGCTGATAGCGCGCCTCAAGGGTGCCGGTTTCGGTGCGTCGCCCGTGCGGGCACCAGCCGCCGCGCGGCCAGCCGCGGGCGAGCGCGAAATCCAGTGACGCGCGGTCCGCGCCCGTCTGTCCGCCACTGACGATCCGCAGCGTCACGGCTGAGGCCGGGCTGGCGGGGCCCATTGTTCGAGAAAGGCGAGCACCTTGGCCGGGTCGTCCGTCTCGGCCCCGCCGCTTTTCTCGAACGCGCCGGTTTCCTGGGTCACCAGCTGCCGCCCGTCGGCGTCGAGCAGCACAAGCACCGGCAGGCCCGCCTTGATGGGATTGCCATACTTCTCGTTCACCGCGGCGTTGCGCGCGGTGCCCTTGCGCTTGTTGACGTCGATCATCACGACGACGTAGCTGGCGGCGAGTTTCCGGCGGACGGAATCATCGGAGGTGAACAACTGGTGGAGGAGATGGCACCACGGACACCAGTTGGCTCCGAAGTCGAGCAGCACGCGCTTGTTTTCAGCTCTGGCTTGCTGGAGCGCAGCGTTGATGAGGACAAAGCCGTCCGCCTGCGGGTCGTAAATGTCCGGCCCGCGGTCGGGATATTCCGGCGCGGCCCGAAGCGTCGTTGCGGTCAGCAGAACAAGGGAGATGACGGTCATGCGCATATCCGGAAGGTAGCCGACGGACGATGAAAAGCCAATCCCGGTTGCGGGGCTGCTCCGCCGGAGGTGCAGTCGTGCGCCTGGCGCTCTTCAGTCGCGCCAAACCCAAAACCCAAAACTCAGAACTCAAAACCAAGCCCGCGTCAGCCGCGCTTCGCCCAGCGGCGGTTTTCCTTCAACTGCAGGCGCTTGGTCTCGACCAGGGTGCCGGCGACGGCGGGGTGCGCCCGCAGCTGTTGGAACTGCGCCGCGGTCAGCTTCCAGCCGAGGCCGGCCGACGCCTCGGCCACCGGCGCGATGCGATCCGCGGGCACGAAGGCAAATTCGAGGCGCGTATCGCCATAGCTCGCGTCGACGGTGGCGCGCAGGAGGCGGAGGAAGGCGGGCAGTTCGGGATGATCGGGATGGAGCAGCCAGGTGATCCTTTTGACGAGCGAAGTCACGGCGAGTTCGAGGGGGTAGCACTCCCGGACGTTGATGCGCACCCCGTCGTTGCCCGCGAGGAGGTTGCCCTGCACGAGTACGGGCGTCTCGGCGATCAGGTGCTTCGCGTACTCCTCGTAGGCGTCGGAGAACATGTTCATCGGCAGCGACACCCGCTTGGTGGCGAGGGTGAACGCGGCCCACGGGCGGTTGTCCTTGCGCGAAAGTTTTTTGGTGATGCCGGTGGCGATGCCGCAAAGGCGAAACTCGCTCTGGTAGGGCTGGTCGAGCAGCTGGTCCTCGGGCACGGTGTTGATGGCCTCGGCGAGTCCGGCGTAGGCGTTCATCGGGTGGCCGGAGATGTAGAAGCCGAGCAGTTCCTTTTCGTATTGCAGCTGCTCCGACAACGGGAAATCGCTGGCGCTGCCGTTGCCGCCGCCGCCCTGCAGGGACTCCCCCGCCGCGCCGTTGCGCCGGCGCACGGCCGGCGTCTCCGCCTCGCCGAACAGGAAGACCTGGCCGGCCGTCTTCTCGCGCTCGTCGGCCGCGGTCGCGCTGAGCCGGGCGGAGATGAACTCCACCGCCTCGTCCAGCCCGGCGAAGAGCACGCCGCGCGCGGCGCCCGAATAGTCGAAGGCCCCGGTCTTGATCAGGCATTCCAGCACCCGCTTGTTGACCGCGCGGCCGTCCACCCGGTGGATGAAATCGTCAAAGTCGCGGTAGGGACCGCCGGTCTCGCGTTCGCCGATGATTTTCTGTGCGGCGGCCTCGCCCACGCCCTTGATTCCCGCCAATCCGAACCGGATCGCGGCGGCCGGAGCCGCCGACGGATCGAAAGTCGAAGGTCGAAGGTCGGGGGCCGGCGCGGCGGATACTGGATTCTCGCTTTCGACCTTCGACTTGGGACTGTCGACCGCCCGTCGAAAGACGGGCGTGAAACTCTCCCGTGATTCGTTGATGTCGGGGCCGAGTACGGGAATACCCATGGCGAGCGCCTCATCGATGAAATGGGCGACCTTTTCCGCGTTGCCCAGCTCGGAGCTGAGGACGGCGGCCATGAACTGCACCGGGTGGTTCGCCTTCAGGTAGGCCGTCTGGTAGCTGAGGATGGCGTAGGCGGCGGAGTGCGATTTGTTGAAGCCGTAGCCGGCGAATTTGTTGAGGATGTCGAAGATGGCGTCGGAGACATTCTCGTCGATGTCATGGAGCCGCTTCGCGCCGGCGACGAACTTGCCGCGCTCCTCCGCCATGGCCACCGGATCCTTCTTGCCCATGGCGCGGCGGAGCATGTCGGCGCCGCCGAGCGTGTAGCCGGCGATGACCTTGGCGGCCTCCATGACCTGCTCCTGGTAGACCATGACGCCGTAGGTCTCGTGGCAGACCTCCTCGAGGAGCGGGTGGGGGAACTTGACGGTCGCCGGGTCCTTTTTGCCGCGGATGTAATCCGGAATCCACGCCATCGGACCGGGGCGGAAGAGCGCGATGAGCGCGATGATCTCGTCGATGGTGGAGACCTGGAGCTGGCGGCAGAGCGCCTGCATGCCGCTGGACTCAAGCTGGAACACGGCGGTGGTGCGGCCGGAGTTGAGGAGGGCGAACGTCTTCGGGTCATCGAGCGGGATCTCTTCGATGTCGAACGACGGGTCGGCGGTGCGGCGGATGTTCCCGACGGCGTCGGCGATGACGGTGAGCGTCTTGAGGCCGAGGAAATCCATCTTGAGCAGGCCGAGCTTGGCCACCGCGTTCATGTCGTACTGCACGGTGACGTCACCCTCCTGCAGGGTGAGCGGCGCGTACTCCTCCAGCGGCGTATCGGTGATCAGGATGCCGGCGGCGTGCTTGCCGGTGTTGCGCACCATGCCCTCCAAAACGCGGCCCTGCTCGACGATCTGCTTCGCGACGGGATTGCGCTCGAGCTCGGTGCGGAGCTCGGCGGACTTGGCGATGGCGTCGTCGAGCGTGATGTTGAGTTCGTCGGGGATCATCTTCGCCAGGCGGTCGGCCTCGGCGTAGGGCAGGTTGTGCACGCGCGCGACGTCGCGGATGACCATCTTGGCGCCGAGCGTGCCGTAGGTGATGATGTTGGCCACGCAGTCGTTGCCGTATTTGCGGCGCACGTAGTCGATGACCTCGCCGCGGCGGCGCATGCAGAAGTCGATGTCGAAATCGGGCGGCGAGACGCGCTCCGGGTTGAGGAAGCGCTCGAAGAGGAGCTTGAAACGGAGCGGATCAAGGTCGGTGATGCCGAGCAGGTAGGCGGCGATGCTGCCGGCGCCCGAGCCGCGCCCGGGACCGACGGGGATGCCCTGCTCCTTGGCCCAGTGGATGAAATCCCAGACGACCAGAAAGTAATCGGTGTAGCCGGTCTGGTCGATGATCGAGAGTTCGTAATCCATCCGTTCGCAGAGCTCTGCCGCGAGTTTTGGATCTTGAATCTTGAGTCTTGAATCGCCGGTCGCAGCGCGACCGGCGTAGTCAATGCCGTAGCGGCGGGGCAGTCCCTCGATGCAGAGCTGCTTGAGATGGCCGGCCTTGTCGGTTTTCACCTCGGGCGGCAGCGGGTAGCGCGGGTAGCGTTCGGAGCCGGTGGGGAAGGAGATGGTGAGATCGCACATCTCGGCGACCGCCTGGGTGTTGGTGACCGCCTCCGGCACCTCGCGGAAGACCTGCTCCATTTCCTTCCGCGACTTCAGGTAGAACTCGTGACTGTCGAAGCGCATGCGGTCGGCGTCGTCGATCTTTGCGCCCGTCTGGATGCAGAGCAGCGTGTCGTGCGGGCCGGCGTCCTCGGCGCGGACATAATGGACATCGTTCGTGCCGACGACCTTGAGGTTGAATTCGCGCGCGAGCTTGAGGAGATCAGGGGTGATCTGGTGCTGCGGCGCGAGGCCGTGATCCTGGATTTCGACGAAAAAGTTCTCCCGCCCGTAGATGTCGATGAAGCGCGCGGCGGCCCGGCGGGCCTCCTCGTAGCGGCCCTGGAGCAGGCGCTGCGGGATGAGCGCGGCGAGACAGCCGGTGAACGCGACGAGGCCCTCGGAGTACTTGGCCAGCGTCTCGAAGTCGGCGCGCGGGCGGTAATAGAAACCCTTCAGGTGGGCGTCGGAGACGAGCTTGAGGAGGTTGTGGTAGCCGGTTTCGTTGCGCGCCAATACGCCCATGTGGAAGATGGACTTGCCCTCCTCGCTACGGCCGGTGCGTTCGAGCCGCGAACCCTCGGTGAGATAGATTTCGCAGCCGATCAGCGGCTTGATGCCCCGGTCCCTGGCCTGGTTGTAGAAGTCGATCGCCCCGAAAAGATTCCCGTGGTCGGTGAGGGCGAGCGCCTTCATGCCCAGCGCGGCGGCGCGGTCCATCAGGCGGTCGATGCGGCAGGCGCCGTCGAGCAGGCTGTAGTCCGAGTGGACATGGAGATGGACGAAGTTGGAGTCGGCGGCCGGCACAGTGGCGCCAGCCAAGACCCCGCGCCGAAATGTTCAAGGCGGAATGCGGCGGGCCTGCGTAGTGCAGCGCTTTCTTGTCCGCCATAACGTTAAAGGTAACTCGCGGCCGAAGCTGGCGCCCGAGGCTGCTCCGCAGCCGAAGTGCCAGCGGAGGTCGTCGAGTCTGCCGACTTGTTCGGCCTCTTCATTGTTTCGGATGATCCCAAATCTCTGCGAGGTCAAAGTGAGCCTTGAAATAGAAGCACACACTTCTGCTGGCCCCCGCCCACCGCGTCTTCCGCAATGCCATTAGTGCCGAACGAGTAAATAGCTCGTCCGTGCTCGAAAGCACTGAGAGCTTCGTTGGGTAGCCGGCCTGGTCTATCTGCACGAGCACAACCACGTCGCCGATCTGCACTGACGCCGCTCCTCGCCGCTTTTCATACGGCCAAAGCATTTCATACGCGACAACCTGCTTTGGCTGATCGAACTTATTTTCGCTATTGAAAAACTGCCATACTGGTGGCTCGAAAGGCACTGCATTGACTTGAAGCTCAGGAGGCACCTCCGCAGCGTGCGCCGTCAAACCCATGAGAATCACTGCGAGCAGTTTTTTCATGTTATGCCGAACAGTATTGTTAGGCCAAAGTGCTTTTTTTTACCCTTTGACTGAAGCGGATCATGTCCCGGAGCTAGCATCTGGCAATAGATGAAATTTTCATCCGGTCATGCCGCGCATCGCACATGGATCGGAAGCGCGGTCTTCCGACTTCGCCCTTCGGGCTGCGACGGACAGGGAAGAACCGCGCGACGTAGCGCAGTGCTTCAGACTGCGTGATAGGGAGCAGCGCGGACTTCCGGCCTTCGCTCTCCGAGCTTCGGCGGACACGAAAGTTCCGCGCTACGGGCGGGGCAAAGCCGGCCTGCCAGCCATAGCCCCGCCAATGCAGGGCGACGGCTGGAAAATAGGGATTGACGGAGCAAGGACCGACTGGACACTTAACCGTTTTTCTCCCCTCCCTCCCTGCCTTTCCCATGTCCATTGAAATCAAGATCCGCAAAAACGAGCCGGTGGATCGGGCGCTGCGCCGCCTAAAGAAGAAGCTCGATCGCGAAAACGTCATCAAAGATGTCCGCGCCAAGCGCTATTACGAAAAACCGTGCGAACGTCGCCGGCGCAAGGCAAAGGTGGCGGCGTTCAACGCCATGCTGCGCGCGCGGTACGAAAGGTGATTTTCCCGCCGCCGGTATTCCGACCCGGCGGCCCTCTTGCCGCCCGCCCGGCGCGGCGGACCTGGCCGGGCGGCGACGTCAGGTGGTTTGACCACCGCGAACTGGCGCGCCGACGCTGAACTGTGAACCCCATCCTTGCGCTTTCCACCGCGTGGTGTTCCGCCCGCCATACTGACGGGTATGCGATGCTGCAGGAGATGGCCGGCCTGGGGTTCGAGCAGGTGGAGCTGAGCCATGGCATCCGCATCACCCTGGTGCCGGGCATCCTCAAGGCGCTCAACGAGCGCTTCATCCAGGTCAGTTCGACCCATAATTTCTGCCCGCTACCCGCAGGCATGATGCACGCCGCGCCCAACCTTTTCGAGCCGTCCGTGCCCGCCGACCGGGGACACGAGCAAGAGCAGTGGCTGCGGCACACCCGGCGCACGCTTGATTTCGCCGCCCAAGTGCGGGCGCGGGCCGTGGTGATGCACCTCGGCAGCGTGCGTTTCTTCTGGCTCAACCCGGGCCGCCAGCTGCGCAATTTCGTTCGCCACCATCCCGCCGCCGCCATTCCGGCGGATCCGCGCTACCAGCGGTTGCTTGCCAAATCCTCGGCCAAGCTGCGCAAGCGCATGCCGGTCTTCTGGGAGCAGACCCGGCGCAGCCTCGAGGAAATCCTGCCCTACGCGGCCGAGAAAGGCGTGCGACTCGGCCTCGAAAACCGGGAGAAATTCGAGGAGCTGCCGTTGGACGCGGATTTTCCCGGACTTTTCGCGGCGGTTCCGCCGGACGAGCCGGCCGGCTACTGGCACGACTGCGGGCATGCCGAGCTGAAGGAACGGATGGGCGTGATCACCCAGCGCCGGCTGCTGGAGGAAAACGCCGGGCGGCTCCTCGGCTTTCATCTGCACGACGTGGACGCCGGGGGGCATGACCACCAGCCCATCGGCCGGGGCCGGATTGATTTCAAGATGGTGCGCTCATTCTGGCAGCCGCATCACCTGCTCGTGTTGGAACTTAATCCGCGCGCCACGACCGCGGAGGTCTTGGAGTCGAAGCAGCGGATCGAGGATCTGCTCGGGTGATTATTAAAGCGCAGCTCTGCTGGCCAGCAGAGCCGGGCGCGCCGAGGGGCAGGGGCGAGGTCTTGCCACGCCCACGGAGAGGGACGCAGCATGTAGGAAGCGCGCTTGCGCGCGAAGAGAAGGCGAAAATCGCCCGCAAGCGGGCCTCCTACAAAGCAGGCCTGCACCGCCGTGAACAGCTTGGGGCACTATGGAAGAGAACGGCTCGTCAGGAAGTTCGCCCTCCATCCCGAAAAAGCGCGTTAGGGGTCGCTCTGCTGGCCAGCAGAGCGCCTTGGACTTCACGCCGGCCAGACGCCGGCGATGGGAGTGCCGCAGAAGCGGCATTTGCCCGCCGTGAGATGATAAGCCGTGACGGAGAACACGTCTCGCTCGACGATGGCGCGCCGGCAATTCGGGCAGAAGGTGGTTCCGGCATCGGGCACGTCGCGCACATTGCCGATGTAGACATAGTGGAGGCCGAGGGCGCGGGCGGCGTCGCGGGCCCGGACCAGAATGTCGACCGGCGTGGGCGGCAGGTGATCGAGCTTGTGCTGCGGGCTGAAGCGCGAGAAGTGCAGCGGCCGGTCGGGGCCAAGGTTCTCCACCAGCCAGCCGCACATGCGTTTGATCATCTCGAGGTCGTCCGTGTAAGTCGGCACGACCAGGTTGATGACCTCGAACCACACGCCGAGTTCGCGGTAGGTTTTGAGCGTGTCGAGGATGGGCTGCAGCTTGCCGGCATTGAGCTGCTGATAGATGGCGTCGTTGAAGCCCTTGAGGTCCACGTGCGCGGCGTCCACGAACTGGGCGAGGTCGCGGAGCGGCCGGTCCTCGATCGAGCCGCAGGTCACGATGATGTTTTTCAGCCGGTGTTCGCGGGCGAGCTTGCAGGTGTCGTAGGCGTACTCGTAGTAGGCGGTCGGCTCGGAGTAGGTGTACGAGATCGACGGGCAGCGGAGCGCCTGGGCGACCGCAACGACGTCGTCGGGAAACAGGCTGAGACGGCTGATCTCCTCGAGGCTGAGCTCGGACGGCAGCGGCGGGCGGAGGCGGAGGGCGGGGCCGCGCGGGTCCTTGGTTTCCTCCGGTTTTTTCTGGGAGATCTCCCAGTTCTGGCAGTTGAGGCAGCGGAAGACACAGCCCGAGGTGGCGAGGGAAAAGGTCGGGGTGCCGGGGAGGAAATGAAACAGGGGCTTCTTCTCGACCGGATCGATGTGGAACGTGCACGGGTTGCCGTAGACCATCGTGTAGAGCGTGCCGTCCTTGTTGACCTTGTTGCGGCAGTGACTGCGGTCGCCGGGCGCAAGCAGGCAGTTGTTCGGGCAGGTCTTGCACTGGACGTTGCGGTCGAGCTTGAGGTAGTGGGACGCCTCCTTCACCCAGCCGCGCTGGCACCAGAGCGCCCAGAGTTCATCGTTGGGCGCGTCGCCTTTGAACACATCGGCCGGCGCCTCGGCGCCGCTGAGATTGAACAAACGGTCGAGCCACCCGGCATGGCTGTTCAAGGCCAGGCCGGCAAAACCCGCGGCGCCGCAGGCGAATGCCCGGCGGCGGGTCATCAGGATGTTCGGCGTTGTTTGATCCATCCCCATCGGAGCAGGGCAAGATACACCGAAGGCACCACATGCACAAGCACGAGCAGGCCCAGCGGCAGGTGCATCAGCTTGTGAAGGGTGAGCGCCGTCTTCTCGTCCGTGAGGGCGCTGAATCCATAGCGTCCGCTCATCGCGTAACCGGTCACGAGAAAGGCGAGCACCACTGGCAACAGCAGCCAGCCGGTCCAGCGGATGAGCTTCAGGCAGATGAAGGTGAGGGTGTTCATGCAGGGGTCGTCATTCGCCATGCTATCGCCGCCGCCGCGAGATTCAATGCTGCGGTCAGCAGGCAGACCGCGGTCACGCCGAGCAGCGGAATCAGCAGGGTGCTCACCAGCAGGGCGCCCAGCGCGGCGCCGACGAGATCCGCGGTGTAAAGCCGGGCGGCCGTGGCCGCTGCCTCACCGGACCCGGTCGCTCCCGCCAGCGGAAACTGGCCGCCCACCAGCGCCGCCAGGAGGAACGTGAGCAGCAGGACGATGCCCTGTCCGGAAAGCGCCGAGCCGGTGAAAGCATCGAGGCGTCCGAGCTGCGGCAGGATGAACGGAAGCAAAGCCGCCAGCACGGCGATGGCGCCGGACAGGAGGAGAAGGAGGCGGACCGGAGCAAGACCAACGGAGGCCGCGTGATCCAACCGGTGGTTCGCCCGCCACGCGCCCGCCGCCAGCCCGGCCATGAAGACCGTCACCACCAGCCCCACCTGCCGGTAGAGCGAACCGTAGAGCACCTGGAAGCCGAGCAGCAGGACCACCTCGAGCGCCGCCGCCGCGAACCCCGCGGCGAAAATCACCCGCGGCACGGCGCGCAGTCCGACGAGGTACGCGGCCAGCAGGGCCAGCAGCACGCCGCCCAGCATTCTCCCGGACGGCAGAACGGTCCCGACCGTGAACTGGCTGAGCCAGTGACGCAGGTGATAGTAATAAAGCGCGGGGTTGAAATCGGTGTTGATTTCGGCGGGCTGCACCACGGCGCGATCGAGATCGGCCAGCCGGTCGGGCGCGAGCATGGCGTCGAGGTAGTGCCGGTTGACGAGCTTCGTCGCCAGACCGCGCCGCTCGAGGCGCGCGGCGATGTCGAGGGAGAGCGGCCCGTCCGAGGCGAGGAAGAAGACACGCCCGCCCGGGATCATCCGCACGCGGGCGAAGGAGCCCCGCAGCGTGCGATGGGCCGAGGCCAGCAGCCGCGCGAGTTCCGGGCTGACGTAGTTTTCGTAGCGGCCCAGCGCGAACGCCAGGACGCCGTCGGGATTCAGGATGCGCCGGACCTCGGCGAAAAACTCGGCGGTATAGAAGCGGTTGAGCTGCGAAGTGGATGGATCGGGCATATCCACGATCACCACGTCGTAACGCCCGCCGGTCTGCTGGACGAAGCGCCGGCCGTCGGTGGCGACGGTCCGGATCCGCGCGTCCGCGAGGTTGTCCGGCAGAAACCGGCGGCCGACCGTAATGATCAGCGGGTCGATCTCGACGTAGGTGACCTCGTCCACGCCATAGCGCAGGATCTCGCGGGCGGTGCCGGCCACGCCGCCGCCGAGCAGGAGGACCCTCCGCGCCTCCATACGCTGGCTCATCGCGTAGTGCACGGTCTCCTCGACCTGGTCGATGTTGTGCGTGGAGATCACCGGGATGCCGTTCTCGTAAAAGGTGAGCTGCCCTGAGTCGTCGGTGACCACGAGCCGGCCGTAGGGCGAATTGGCGCGAAACATGGTGGGCTGCCCCCAATGCTGGATGGCGGTGGTGATGTCGTCCGCGTTGATCAGCAGGACGTGGACGGTGAGTCCCAAGCCGACAATGACGGTGGACGCCATCAGCAGCCGCCGGCGGAAGTGGCCGGCGAGCACGATGGCCAGCAGGAGGTTCAAGGACGCGGGGAAACACAGCAGCGCGAAATGGTCGAACCACGGCACAAGCACGAAACTGAAGAGGATGCCGCCGCCGATGCTGCCGAGGCTGTCGGCGACATACACGCGGCCGATGCCGGATGCACCTTCACGCCGCGCCGCTCTGCCGTCCAGCAGAGCGCACGCCAGCGTGAGCAGGGCGCCGGAGACGACACAGAAGGGGAGGAGCAGCGCCAGGCTGCCCAGCACGGTCCCGATCACCCCCACGGCGGCGCCGCGGAGGAAGACGACATCGCGCAGCACCCGCACGGCGACCACCTGCCCGAGCGGGATGATCGCGACGAGGATCATCCCCGCGATCAACGCCCGGTCGGGCTCCTTGAGCCGCACCGACAGCCGCCCCAGCCAGGTGCCGGCGCCGGTCAGCAGCAGCCAGCTGCCGAGGCTGATGCCGAACACCAGTTCGTTGCCGGAAAACGCGCCGAGGAGTTCGCGCATCAGCGCGAGCTGCGTCATGACGGCGGACACGCCGAGGCCACCCACAGCCAGAAGCACGAGGCGGCGGGTGCGGTCAGGCAAGGGCGCCGATTCGATCATGGCATTCTTTCAACCACGAATGACACGGATGCGCACGGATGGATCTGACGGGAATGAGCAAAGGCGATTCCTCGATTATCAGTGACCGTCGGTGTGCATCAGCGGCTTACTTGACCGACTCCTTGAAGGACTCGACGTGGTAGATGGAAACGGATGTGCCTGGCTGGCGCCAGGCCGAGGGTTCGCAGCCGGCTTTTTCCGCCAGATTGTTGAGGAAATCCACCTTGTCCGGAATCTGCTCCCACACCTGCGGCAGGTAGGTGGCCTCGCGGCGGCCGATCTGGAGCACGACGCCGTCCACGCCCGGCTGGAGCTGGTGCAGCAGGTCCTCCGGCGAGCTGAAGAAAAGCGGCAGCGGTTCGGTGAGCACGCTGATCTCGATCTCGAGCTGATCCACTTCGCCGGGTCTCACCGCGGGAAAACGCGGGTCGCGGATCGCGGCATTGCGGGCGTTCTCGACCACGGCCCGGTACAGCGGCCCCTGCGGCAGGATGTAGCCGATGCAGCCGCGGAGTTCGCCGCGCTTCGTCAGCGTCACGAAGCAGCCCTTGGCCGCGGTGAACTCCGGGGCGAGTCCGTCGGCGGACACCTCGGGTACCTGGCCGGTCGCGGCGGCCTCCCGCACGGTCTTGCGGGCGAGGTCGAGCAGGTACTGTCGGTCCACTGCGGTAAACTGCGCGGCGGCTGGTGCGGCGATGGGTGCGGCGGCCGGCGCGGTGACTGACCCGGAGGCCGGCGCATAGAAGGCGATCGCGGCGTAGCCGACCACGCCACGCGATTTGTCGCCCGTCGTGTCGCCGCTGTTGCGGTAGTCGAGCAGGCGCGCCTGCCAGCCCCGCTGTTTCGCAACGTACAGCAGGGTGCGGATCGGGGCGTGGCCGCAGGCGTCCTCGTCGGCGACCGCGTCCGGGTCGAGGCGGCAGATGGCCTCGATGCACCTGCGGTCGCGCTTCTGCGCATTGGCGTAAGTATCATAGTGGCTGAGGTCGGAGCTCGCGACGATCAGCGTGCGGTCGTCGATCACCTGCAGCAGCGCTTGAGCCGCCGCCAGCGGTGCGACCTCACCGAACACCACCGGGACCAGCTTGAAGCTTTTCAGCGTCCGCTGGAGAAAGGGCACTTGGACCTCGACCGAGTGTTCCCAAGTGTCGGCTTTGTCCTCGTCGGGTGCGGAGCGCGAGGCCTGCGGCCACCAGTCCGGCCGCTGCACGAGGCAAAACGGGTCGAGGGCGAACGGCCGCAGGCTCGCGAGTTTCTTCGCCACGTCGGCGATCGGCACATCGCCGAGCGGCGTGCGGTAGATCTCGGCGTCGGGCACCGCGACGGCATGAAAGGCGGCGTAATGGCTCGGGCCCATCACGATGACGGTATCGTAGCTGCGGCCGACCAGCAGCTTGTAGGCAAAGGCGGCGACGGGTCCGGAGTAAGGATAACCCGCGTGCGGGCAGATGAGCGCCTTGAGTTCGCCGTCCGGCGGTCCGACCTTCGCCGCGGCGAGGCAGGCGTCGATCACCCGGGACAGTTCGACCGGATCCTTCGGGTAAAACAGACCGGCGACGGCGGGCTCGCGGACTTTTTTTGCGGGAGCGGTCGGAGCTTCGGCCGCTCCCGCCCGGGGCGCAACGAGTGCGCAGACGAGCGACAGTGTGATGAGGGAAAGCCGGTGCCTGAGACGTGTTTGCGGGCTCATGGAGTCTCCTGAAGTAGGGGGTTGGATTGCGGCAGGTTAGGCTAAGAGCGCGGTTCGCCGGACACAAGCGCCAGCATGCCGTCACCATCCCGGTTCAACTGCAGGCTTCCAGCTTGGACTATTTTCGGATATTCGCATGCGCTGTCACCGCCGGTACACGTCTGCAGACATGACGTCGGCGGATCACCCGACCGAACTTCAACTCCCCACACCCCATGCATCACGGAGACGTCACCCCGCAGATCGCCCAGGGCCTGCTCGCGCTGCAAGCCCGCATCAAGGATGCCCAGATTCCCCCCTCCCAGCTGGATGAAACGCTCAACTTTGCGGTCTGGAACATCCGCGAGTTCGGCAAGACCAAGCGCACCGATGCCGCGATTCATTACATCGCGGAAATCCTCGGCCAGTTCGACCTCATCGCCCTGGTGGAACTGCGCAACGACCTCACCGACCTCGGCCGCGTGCTGCCCATCCTCGGCGAATATTGGGACGTGATCTACTCGGACTGGATGGCCGACAGCGGGGGCAACAACGAGCGCATCGCCTATCTCTTCGACACCCGCGCCGTCGTGTTCAACGGCCTGGCCGCCGAAGTGGACGCCCCGCGGGCGAAGCAGGCCGAGGAGTTTCTCGCCCGGCAGTCCTTCTGGCGCGCCCCGTACATGTGTTCCTTCCGGGCGGGCAATTTTGACTTCATCACCATCGCCACGCATGCCCGGTGGGGTGACAGCATTCCCGGCCGCCAGGCCGAGCTCCAGCTCCTGGCCGACTGGATCGACACCCGCTTCAAGGACCGGTTTGTCGAGGACCACGACCTCCTCGTCGCGGGCGATTTCAACATCCCGGAGGTCGATGATGCGCTGTTCAAGGCGCTCACCAGCCGGGGTCTGCAAATTCCCGAGCCCCTCAGGAAACTCCAATCCGGCAGCCGGGTGATCGGGGGCACGAATCTGGAGGAGAGCGCCCGCTACGACCAGATCCTCCATCTGCCCACCGTGCCGGCCAACTTCATGAAGGCCGGCGGTACGCTCGATTTCTTCATCGACGACGCCCACATCGAGGAACTCTTTCCAGGCGAGAAATACACCCGGCAGCAGTTCAGCTTCCAACTCTCCGACCACCTGCCGCTCTGGATCCAGGTCAAAACCGACATTGACGGGCACCGGCTTGATCAGATCGTGCAGGCCGCCCGCAAACCTTGACCGGTCGGCGTTTGCCGGTCCGGATTGGTCGTATTTTCAAACCGTCTGTCATCGCTAGGCACGTGCAGCGTGCGTGCTACCGAAACCGCAGACCGACACTCCGTCAGCTGGATTGCTTGGCTGATGTTGCTCGGCTGGCCAGCAGAGCGACCCTACGACTGCAGGATTTCTTCCACCCAGCGACGGTGCGGGCCCTCCTTCGCCAAGGCTTCGTAGGGCAGCGTTGCTCTTTCGCCCGGGCGCGGTTCAGCGGTTTCGTGTGATCAGCAGCTCTTCAATCCAGCGGCGGTGCGGGCCGGAGAGTGTGAGGCGGTCCAGCTCCGCCAGCGGCACCCAGTGCAGCGCAGGGTTGGCCGCGAGCCGGTGGCGCTGCGCCGCGGTGAGCACCATGGCGTGGATTGACTCGGTAATCCGGTGGTTCGTGAGGCCGCGCTGCTTCCGCGTCAGCAGCGGAGTCGCGCGCACCACCGCCTCATTGAGCCCAAGATCAATGGGGGTAGGCAGCTCATGGAGGCCGGCGAGGCGGCGTGCGCCCGCTGCCGCGCGATGGAGCAACAGGCGTCCCTCGTGCTCGCACCAGGCGCGCAACACGGCGCGTCGCCGGATCTTTTTCGACGCAAACCGGGGATAGTCCTCCGGGTTGCCGCGGCGCGCCGCAGCGCAGAACCGCCGCACCGGGCAGGCCGGGCACCGCGGATGGTGCCGGCGGCATACGAGGGCACCCAGCTCCATCATCGCTTGATTGTGCGGGCCGGGATCGTCGCGCTGGAGCAGGACGGCGGCCAGGGGAGTGAAATGCCTCGCCGCAGCCGCGCTGTCGCGAAAGGTCGTGCCGTCGGCCGTGAGCCGGGCGAGGACGCGCACCACGTTGCCGTCGACGCAGGCGGCGGGCGCGCCGAAGGCGAGGCTGGTGATCGCCGCCGCCGTGTAGGGTCCGACGCCCGGCAGCTTGCGCCACGCCTCGGTGGAGCGCGGCGGTGCGGGGAGGGCGGCGATCACCCGGGCCAGCCGGTGGAGATGGCGGGCGCGGGAGTAGTAGCCGAGGCCCTCCCAGAGCTTGAGCACGCGCGTCCCCGAGGCGGCAGCCAGCGCGGCGAAATCCGGCAGCTCGCGCACCCAGCGTTCGAAATAGGGCAGGACCGTCTTCACCTGCGTCTGCTGCAGCATGAACTCCGAGACCACCGTCCGGTAGAGCGACGGTGTCTCACGCCATGGCAGCCGCCGGTGCTGCCCGCGATACCACGCGTGCAGGGCGCGCTGGAACGCGGCCTTGGCGGCCGGCAAGGCATGGGAGTGAGGTCGGGTCACGAGTACGCACACAAACACACAAAAACCCGCCAAGCAAAAGTCTGTTGTGATTTTGGCGTGTTTTTGCGTCTTTGGTGGCCGTCACCACCATGTCCAGAAAGCCGACGGAAGAGGAAGAGGCGCCGCAAAAGCTGGCCACCTACACCATCAAGCTCGACGACGCGCAGCTGGAGAAGCTGCGCGCGATCTGCCAGGCGCGGAGCTGGGAGTCCTTCGACGTGCCGTATGCGCGCTTCGCCTTCCGCGGACCGGACGTCAACGTGACCGCCTACGACAAGCGCAAGGTCGTGGTCATTGCCGGCAAGGGCACGGAGGAGTTTGTGCTCAACACGCTGGAGACGGAGGTCACACAGGCGCCGCGCCTCGGCTACGACGAGGTGCTGCACCCGGAGCGGTTCGAGGCGCACGCCGGGCTCGATGAAAGCGGCAAGGGCGACTTCTTCGGCCCGGTCATCGCCGCGACGGTCATCGCCGACAAGCCGGCCATCGACGCCTGGCTCAAGGCCGGCGTGAAGGACAGCAAGCGGCTGGCCGACTCGCAGATTCTCAAGCTCGACGCCTTGATCCACAAGACGGCCGGCGCCGTGGTGAAGACCTGCCACTGCGGCATGCCGAAGTACAACGAGCTGATGCTCCGGCCCGGCGCCAACCTCAACCGCCTGCTCGCGTGGCAGCACGCCACGGCGCTTGAACAGGCGCTCAATGAAAAATGGGTGCCGTGGGGCCTGCTCGACCAGTTTTCCAAGCAGCCGCTCACGCAGCGCGAGCTGGCGAAGAAGGGCGTGAAGAGTTTCGAGCTGAAGATGCGCACACGGGCCGAGGAGGACCCCGTGGTCGCGGCGGCGTCGGTCGTGGCGCGCGCCGAGTATGTGCGGGTGATGAGGAAGCTTTCGCAGCGCTTTGGCGGCCCGCTGCAGAAGGGGGCGAGCGGGAAGGTCAAGGAGCAGGCGGCGGAAATCATCCGCAAGTTCGGTGCGACCGCGCTGGGCGACTTCGCCAAGCTGCACTTCCGCACGGCCTACGAGGTCGTCGCCGCGGCGGGCAAGCTTGCCGAGCTGCCGCTGCCCAAGCCGAAGGAGCGGGTGCAGTGGCACCGGAAATGACTTTGACCACGGATTTCAGGGATGAGCTTTACTTCTCCCCGGCTTTGCCGAGCGGGCACGGATGGTCCCGGTGTGTAGGAGCCTGCTCGCAGGCGATCCCCTCGCCATCGCGTGCAAGCACGCTCCTACAAGGCAATCCGTGTCGATCCGTGTCATCCGTGGTTGGTTTTTCCTGATCCATGCCCAAGCGCCGCCAGCTCCGCGGGTTCGACCTCAAGCAGATTGAAGGCCTCGCCCAGCTCATCGGCGTCGACGAGGCCGGGCGCGGTGCGCTCGCCGGGCCGGTGGTGGCCGGGGCGGTGCTGGTGACGAAGGAATTCCTCGAGGGTCGCTGGGCGGTGGCGCGCAGCGGCCGCGTCAACGACTCGAAGCAGCTCACGCCCCCGCAGCGCGATGAGGTTTTCGCCGAGATCGAGCAGCTCGTGTTGGAAGGGCAGGTGCACGCGACCGTGGGCGAGGCGACGGTCGCGGAGATCGAGGAGCTGAACATCCTCGGCGCGACCAAGCTCGCCATGCGCCGCGCGCTCGAGGGCATCTACCCGCCGTCGGCCTTCGCGCACCGGACCGAGCCCGACCTGTTCGCGAGCGAGGAGGAGGTGCGCGCCTTCCAGCCGCAGGTGTCGTGCCGCATTCTCATCGACGGTCTGGCGCTGCGCCGCTTCATCTACCCGCACACGAGCCTGGTGCGCGGCGACTCCCGCTCGCTCTGCATCGCCATGGCGTCGATCGTCGCCAAGGTCACGCGCGACCGGCTGATGGAGGCGCTCGAGGCGAAGCATCCCGGTTACGGCTTCGCCCAGCACAAGGGTTACGGCACCGACGAGCACCGCGACGCCCTCCTGCGGCTGGGCCGCTGCCCGGCGCACCGCGGGACGTTCCTGCGCAAGCTCATGCGCGGCCGGGTCGACCCCGCTCAGATGAGCCTGTTCGATGACGCCTGATAAAACAGGATTGCGCGCCGGAGGCCGCCGTTATCTGTCATGCTAAGCGCAGAATGACTGGACCCTCCTCTTCCCATGGCCGGCAGGAAACATAGCTCCCTCGACCGCGTGCTCGGACGGCTCGACACGCTGGACTCGGTCAACCTCGCCAATCTCGTGCAGCGCCTCGCCCGCGAGCGCGGATTGTTCGAGGCGATCTTCAACACCATCCACGAGGGCATCCTCGTCATCAACGCCGACGGCACGATCGAGTACGCCAACGAGGCGGCCACCCGCCTCATCGGCTTGCGCGAAGGCGAACTGGCCGGCGCCACGCTCTGGCGGCTCGTGCCGGGATTGCACCCGTCGCTCGAGGCCTCGCTGGCCGACGGCGCCGCCGTGCCGGTCGTCGCGCGCGAGATCGAGCTGAGCTATCCGCAGCCGCGCACCGTCCGGCTCTACATGGTGCCGTTCCAGGCCGAGGGCATCCGGGAGCAATCGCGCCGGTTCGCCGTCATCCTTACCGACATCACCCGGGAGAAGCGGACGACCGAGCGACTGATCGAGGATGAGAAGACCTCGTCGGTCCTCCTGCTCGCCGCCGGGGTGGCGCACGAGCTCGGCAACCCGCTCAACTCGCTCACCATTCACCTGCAGCTCATTGCGCGGAAGCTGAAAAAACTGAAGACCGCGCGCGACGCGGAGTCGCTCGCCAAGTCCATCGCGGTCTGCCAGGCAGAGGTGAAGCGCCTCGACGGTATCATCACCAACTTTCTCGAGGCCATCCGGCCGCAGCCGCCCGACCTCGCTGAGACCAATATCGTCGACGTGCTCAACGAGGTGTTGCGCTTCGAGACCGGCGAGCTGGAGAACCGCGGCATCGCCGTCGAGGCCGAGACGCAGGCCGACCTGCCGCCGATCCTGGCCGACCGCAACCAGTTGAAGCAGGTGTTCTTCAACCTTATCGCCAATGCCATGGAGGCGATGGGGTCGGGCGGAAAGCTCAAGATCAAATCGCGCGCCGACGACGACTCGGTCTACCTCATGTTTGGCGACTCGGGCGTGGGCATCAGGCCGGAGGACTTTTCGCAGCTCTTCCAGCCCTACCACACGACCAAACCCGGCGGGCATGGCCTCGGGTTGATGATCGTGCAGCGCATCATGCGCGAGCATGGCGGGCAGGTGGGCATCGAGAGCAAGGAGGGCGTCGGCACCGTCGTCACGCTGACCTTCCCGCAGAAGAACCGCCGGGTGCGGATGCTGCAGAGCGGCGCGAAATAACCAACCGGCTCACTGCCAGATTCTCCCACGGTGACGCCTCCGCAACTTGTCAACTATTAGTTGACAAGTGGCGGGGCGGCCGGCGCGGGTGAATCCTCCCCATGCCAGGACCGGGGGGGGTGGAAGGCCGTGGAAGGCACTGGCCTGCGGCTTTGACTCGCGCCGCGCGGCCTGCTGCGATCTCCACCATGGCAACCGGCCGGCTCCACCCGCGCGAGGAACTCGTCGAGACGATGCGGCGCATCTACCGCTACAAGATGACGACCACCTCGGGCGGCAACCTTTCCATCCGCGATCCGGACGGCGGCATCTGGATCACGCCGTCGCGGGTGGACAAGGGCGAGCTGCAGCCGGCCGACGTCGTATGCGTGCATCCGGACGGCACGAAGAGCGGGCCGCACGCGCCTTCCTCGGAATTTCCGCTTCACCGCGAGATCTACCGGTGCCGGCCCGACCTCAAGGCCATTGTGCATGCGCATCCCGGCGCGCTGGTGGCGTTCAGCATCTGCCGCCTGCTGCCCGACACCCGGGTGCAGGTGCTGGCCCATGCCGTCTGCGGCAAGGTGGCCTACGCGCCCTATGCGTGCCCGGGCAGCGAGCAGCTGGGCCGCAACATCGCCGAAACCTTTGCGGCGGGCGCGGACTGCGTCATGCTGGAAAATCACGGCGTGGTCATCGGCGGGCGGGACCTGCAGGACGCGTTTCAGCGGTTCGAGACGCTCGAGTTCGTCGCGCAGACGCTGGTGAAGGCGGCCACCCTCGGCGAAATCCGGCCGCTGCCGGCCGACCGGCTGGTCGAGCGCGGCCTGCCGGCGCTGGGCGAGCTGCCGCCGGTCAAGCCGACCGAGCATGAGCTGGAACTGCGCGCGCAAATCTGCCGGTTTGTGCATCGCGCCTACCAGCAGCGGCTGCTCATCAGCACGGCGGGATCTTTTTCCGCGCGGCTCGATCCGGAGCAGTTTCTCATCACCCCGCGGCGGCGTGACCGGCTCGAACTGGAGCCGCCGGGCGTGGTACGGGCGACCGCCGGAGCCTGCGAGCGGGGCAAGTATCCCAGTCGCACCGCGCTTCTGCACGCGGCGGTCTACCGGCGCAATCCCGACGTGGGCGCGATCATCAATGCCCAGCCGGCGCACGCCAGCGCCTTCTGCATGACCGGGGCGGTGTTTGGCACCCACACGATTCCCGAGAGCTACATCATGCTCCACGACGTGCCGAAGCTGCCCCACGCCTGTATGGTGGCCGAGGCGGAGCGCATCGCGGCGGAGGTGTCGCTCGCGAAGCAGCCGGTGCTGCTCATCGAGAACGAAGGCGCGCTGGTGGTCGGCCGGGATGTGCTCGACGCCTTCGACCGGCTCGAGGTGCTGGAGGCGACGGCCGAGGCCTTGATCCTCAGCCGGCCGCTCGGACCGCTCGTGCCGATGCCGGCCGCGGCCATCGACGAACTCCGGCGCGTGTTCGGCATGGAATAGACACGCCACCGCCGTGTGGGCGGTCACGTGTCAGGCGGCGCCCTCTCAAGGAGCGTCTTGGTCAGCGTTCTTTGTCCACCGATTTGGAATTGCTGTCCGAACTGGACGAAGGGGGCGGCGATGAGGGCGGCGGCGCAGACGGCGGCGGAGACGACGGCGGAGGTGGCGAGTAGGACGGTGAAGGCTGGGAGTATTCCCGGGCGGGCGGCGGCGAACGATCGACCGAACCTGAGTTCCGTGAACCCCACGACGTGGAATCTGACGAGGGGCGGCTGCCGGAATCCGGGTTCCGCACATACGCCGGCGCCGCATCCCGGGAGGGAGCAGGACGGTCGCTGGTGGGCGGGCGTTGCGCGCCTGCCGTCGAAGCGTCTCGATGCGGCTGATAGTCAGGATCCGGCTTGCGCGGGGTGGAGGTGTCCGGCGGGGGCGGCCGATGATCCCCATCCGGGTTGCGCGCGCGCCAGGTGGATGGCGGCAGCGGCGATTGACGGTCGTCCCAAGTCGGATCGTGCGGACGACGCACGGGGAAATGTCGGAGCGCATCGTCGTCCCGGCGCGGACGCGGCGAATAACCGGTGTAACCATTCCACCACGGTGGACGATGCTGCCCGGGCGAAACATCGGGCGGAGACGGATGGTGAATGACCGAAGGTGACGGCCGGTGGTGTTGGTCCCACACATAGATCGGTACGAAGGGAGCAAAGATCCAGGGGGCATAGGGGCCGTAGAAATAACCGTAGCCGTAGTCAGAGTTGTCGTAGAGCCAGGGGTCGTAGGACCACGGGACATAAGGCTCCGCGGCCTCCGCGGCATACTCCGTGGGGGCGGTGCCGCTGCTGTAGCTCGGCACCACATCGGTGATGGCGAAACTCTTCCCGGCATCCATCCACGCGATTCTGACGCGAAACACCACGTCGGCATGAACGACGTCATCGGTGAACACCTGATCGCTGCGCACGTAGCCTTCGTCGGTCAGGTATTGGACAATGCCGATCTGGATCCTCGCCAGCTCGGTCTGCGACAGGACCCCCTTTTCGTCGACCGCGACGATGGCGTAGGTGTGAAGTTCTTTGATCCGGGTGTAGCCGGCTTGGGCGGAGGTGCAGGCCGAGATGAGCAAGGCAAACACGAGGGCGAACAGGATGCCGGCGATAAGGCGAGGGTTTTTCATGGCAACCTCCTGAGTTGGGTGATGCCCGACGAGGTGGACATAGTCCCGGATGCCGGAGGGCACAAGCGCAGATCCGTCGGCGCCCAGGAGCGGCAGCTGGTCCCGGCTGTATTGAACACCGTCAGGTGATCATGGGTGTTCATGGGACGAATAACTACGTTCGTAGTGACGCCGGGTTGGACCCGGTGGTTTCGGATCTGGTTCGCGTTTATTGCGTCTGCCGGGGCAGGCCGCGAGGAGATCGGCGACGAGCACGCCATCGATCGTCATGCCTTCGCTTGATCCCACGCAGCCAGAGCAACGTCACAGATGATCCACCCGCGACTGTGTCGTTCCGTCTCATTTCCCGTTGACCGATGGGGCGGCTCTGGTGTCATGGCACCATGGTGCCCAGCGTCCTCATCATCGACGACGAGAAGCACACCCGGGAGGGTCTGCAGCAGGCGCTGGAGGAGCATTACGACGTCTCCGTCGCCAGCAGCGCCGACGAGGCGTTCAACCTCATGGACGCGCAGGAGCACGACGTGATCATCACCGACCTGCGCATGCCGGGCAAATCCGGCCTCAAGGTCATCGACAAGGCGCTCGCGCTGCCGGGCCGGCCGGTCGTCATCATGGTGACGGCCTACGGCAACATCGAGAGCGCCGTCGAGGCTATGAAACGCGGCGCGTTCGATTTCCTGACCAAGCCGGTCAACCTCGAGAAACTCGAGATCCTCATCCAGCGTGCGCTCAAGACCAAGACGCTCGAGGTCGAAGTGAAGCAGCTCCACGAGCGGCTCGACGAGAAGTTCAGCTTTGAGGGCATCGTGGGCAACTCGCCCAAGCTCCGCGATGTCATCGACCGCGTGAAGCTCGTGGCACCGTCGAAGGCGACCATCCTCATCGAAGGCGAGACCGGCGCGGGCAAGGAGCTGATCGCGCAGGCCATCCACCAGGCGAGTCCGCGGGCGCGGGCGCCGTTCGTCGCGGTGCACTGCGCGGCGCTGCCGCCGACGCTGCTGGAGAGCGAGCTCTTCGGCCACGAGCGCGGCGCGTTCACCGGCGCCACCGAGCGGCGCATCGGCCGCTTCGAGGCGGCCGACGGCGGCACGCTGTTTCTCGACGAGATCAGCGAGATTTCGCCGGCCACGCAGGTGAAGCTGCTGCGCTTTCTCGAGACGAAGGCCATCGAGCGCATCGGCGGCATGAAGCTCATCCAGCTCGACGTGCGCCTCGTCGCGGCCACCAACAAAAATCCCGAGCAAATGGTGAAGGACGGCACGCTCCGGGAGGACTTGTTTTTCCGGCTCAACGTGGTGCGCATCACGATGCCGCCGCTGCGCGAGCGCGCCGAGGACGTGCCGCTGCTGCTCGACCATTACATGAAGCTCTTTAGCGAGGAGAACAACGTGCCGCCGCTCACCATCGAGCCGGGCGCCATGCGTCACCTGCAGGCCTACGCCTGGCCGGGCAACATTCGCGAGCTGCGCAATTTCGTGGAAAACGCGGTGGTGCTGCGCCGCGGAGGCAGGCTCACCGAGTTTGATCTCGAGCCGAAGTTCCGCGGCGGGGCGGTACCGGCCGGGCCGGCGGCAACCGCCGCCGCGCCCGCCCCCGAAACCATGGCCAACCCGCTCTCCGTCGAGGAGAACGAGAAACGCCTGTTGCGCGAGGCGCTGATCAAGGCGCGCGGCAACCGCACCAAGGCCGCGCAGTTCATGGGCATCAGCCGCCGCACGCTCCACCGCAAGCTCGCCCAGTGGCCGGAGCTCGACGTGATCGACCGGTGAGGGCGGCGTGCCGGTCGCCACGCGGACCCCTGCCCCGCACCCGCCGCTCCTGCCCCCGATGGCCCACCCGCTTGGGGCTCACGAGCAGGAACTTGTCAACTGATAGTTGACAAGTTGAGGGGAGAGAATCCGGCTTCCGCTCACGCGCGCTTGGTGACGTCGCGCGGGGTGGTCTCGACGGGCCCGATTTCGGGCAGGTCCTTGGAGCCTTTGGCGCCGAGCTCGGCGAACTTGCGCGCTCCCGGGATCAACGCGCCCTCAAGGGAGCCGACCGCGGCGTTGTAGGACTTGGTGGCGGTTTCGAGTCCGTGGCCCACTTTTTCGAAATGCTCGAGGTAGGTGGCGATGCGGTCGTAGAGCTCCCGGCCGAGGTTGCTGATCTCCTCGGCATTCTTCGATACGGACTCCTGCCGCCAGCCATAGGCGGAGGCCTTGAGGAGTGCGATGAGCGTCGAGGGCGTGGCAAGCAGCACCCGGCCGCGGATCGCCCGGTCGATGAGCGCCGGGTCGGCCTCGAGGGCGGCGGAGAGAAACTGGTCGCCGGGCAGGAACAACACGACGAATTCCGGCGAAGGCTGGAACTGCTCCCAGTAGGCCTTGGCAACGAGCGCGTCCACATGGCTGCGGACTTTGGCGGCGTGTTCGAGCAGTTTGGCCGCGCGCACCTTCGGATCGGCGGCGCCCGCGGCTTCGCGGTAGGCGTCGGTGGGCGCCTTGGCGTCCACCACGATGCGCTGGCCGCGCGGCAGGTTCACGACGAGGTCGGGACGCTGGTCGCCGGCCGACTCCTGTTCGGTGAAATCGCAGTGCTCGATCATACCGGCCAGCTCGACCACGCGGCGGAGCTGCAGCTCGCCCCAGGTGCCGGCGGTCTTGGTGGTGCTGAGGGAGGTGGAGAGCTTCGTCGTCTCCGTTTGCAGCGAAGCCTGGGCCAGCGCCAGCGACTTGAGCTGCTCAGAGAGCGAGCCGTAGGCCGAGGCGCGGGTTTTCTCGAGCTCGGTGATCTTGTCACGCACGTCCTTGAGCGACTCGGCCACGGGTTTGACCAGGGTGTCGCCAGCGCGCTTGAGAAATTCGTCGTTGTTGCTCCGGAGGGCGTCGGCGGCGAGCGCCTTGAAGGTATCGGTCAGCCGGTCCTGCGCCTGCTGGAGGGCGTCGCGCTCGGCGGTGAGAAGCGTGGCCAGCCGGGCTTTTTCCGCCTCGAGGTTGGGAACGTGCGCGCGCAGCGCGGCCAGGTCGGCCTCGGCCTTGGCGAACTGGTCGGCCAGCAGGCGCTGGCGCTCGGCCAGCGCGGCGGAGCGTGACTTCGCCCAAAGCCAGACCAGGGCGGCAGCGATGGCGGCGGAGGCGAGGACGAGCAGGGTGGTGGGCACGGTGGAGTCACTTGCTCATGCTCCCGCCCGCGTTCCCGCTCAAGAGGAAAAGCAGGCGGGGCAACCGCGGTGCCATCCTGGCAGGGCGGCGGGCGGCGCTACACCCGGAAGGGTTGATTCGATTCCGAGGGTTCCTTCGCGGGGAAATACACCGTGATGCGCGTGCCTTCGTGCAATTTGGTTTTCACGTGCAGGAGTCCGCGGTGATCCTGCACCAGGCGGGAGACGATGGCGAGGCCCAGCCCGGTGCCTTGCTCGGCCTTGGTGGTGAAATACGGCTCGAAAATATGCGGGAGCACCGCAGGCGCGATGCCGGGACCCTGGTCGAGCACCGACAGGGCGACGAGCGGCGGTTCGTTGGCCAGAGGCTCGCGGCCGACCACGATGTCCTCCGGGCCATCGCACAGCGTTTCCATCGGCAGGGCCTGGGGCACGACCTCGGCCGTCACCCAGACGGTCTGATCCTTGGAGGTGCTCTGAAAGGCGTTGATGGTGAGATTGAGCAGGATCTGGATGAGCTCCGTGCCGTTGATCAGCGCGGCGGTGTCCTTGTCGAGCTGCTTCACCGCCAGGTGTCCTCCCCGGATGGCGGGATGGTGTTTGAGCAGCGTCTGCAGGTCGGTGAGCACCTGATTGACGCGCACTTCGCGGTTGGAGAAATGGCTTTTGCCCAGCGAGCGCAGGTAGCGCGTGGCGATGGCGAAACAGGTGTTCACCTGTTTCGAGATGATGGCGAGATCCTCGCGCACGGCGTCGAGGTCGGCGCCGTGGAGGAAAGAGACCTTGGCGAGGCGGAGCTCGAGCATTTCCACATAGCCGATGATGATGGTGAGCGGATTGTTGATGTCGTGCAGCACGCCCGCGTAGATCTGGCTGGTGGTTTTGGCCATCTCCTCCCGGAGCGTGACGTCGTGCAGCTGGTCAGTGAGCCGGCGGAGGCGCTCCTGCGTCGCCAAGACGGTCTCGGAGATGCGGCGCAGCCGCAGGGCGCGCGCGGCGGCTTCGCGGATGGTGGGAAGGTCGAAAGGCTTGCTCAGGTAGTCGCAGGCGCCGAGCCGGAGCGACTGCCGCGCGGTCTCGATGGTCTCGTAGGCCGTGAGCATCATGATCTCCATGTAGGGATCGATCTCCTTGAGGTTGCGCAGCACCTCGATGCCGGAGCGGCCCGCCATGCGGATGTCGAGGATGGCGACATGCACGGGATTGTGGCGTGCAAACTCGACCGCCTGGTCACCGTTTTCCACGGTGTGCACCCGGAAATCGTTTTTGAAGACCATGCGCAGCGAAAGGCGCGGGCCTTCCTCGTCGTCGATGACGAGCATGTTCGGCAGATCCGCGGCGGGCGGAGGAAAAGAGGGAGCGTCGGGGGAGGAGGCCGGGCTCATCGGCGGACTGTCGGAGGCGGCGGGCATGGTACCGGGTTAGAAGCGGTAATCCAGCGAAAGGGCCACCGTGTCAATAGACGTGCTGTAGGAACCGTCGGCGGTTTCGCCGGAGAGAGGGTTGATCACGCCGCTGTGGATGTTCCGGGTCGGGGCGGTGGCGTATTGCAGCGTGAGCATGAACCGCAACGGGTCCCGGGCGTAACCCACGCCCGCGCACCAGAAGCTGCGGTTCACGTCCGGCACCGCGGGATTCCACATGGCGTCGGGCACGGAGTTCCCGCTCAGGGTGTAGCCGGCGCTCACCTGCCAGCCGTCATTCAGGTAGCGCGTGACGCCGAGCTCGTAGAAGCAGCTCGATGTCCAGTTGAACGGCACGGGCAGCGGGCCACTCGGCTTGGAGATCACGATGGTGTTGAGGCGCGACCAGTTGGTCCAGTCGATGTCCGCCTCCAGGTTCCATTGGGGCGTGGGCCGGTAGGAATAGCCGGCGATCAGCACCTCGGGGAACACGAATTGGGTCGACGCCGCTTCGCTGGGGGAGTAGGGCGCGGAAGTAGCCGTGCCGCTGACGTCAAACGACGTGTGGTGCTGGTAGCTGAGGCCGAAAGCGTGCTGCTCGGCGGGCTGCCAGCGCAGGCCGAGATTGAAACCGACATCGTTGCCATCAGCGTTGAAACGGAATTCATCACCCGGCATCAGGCCGATGCCGCGACGCAGGTCGACCTTGAGGCGGTTGAACGTGAGACCGCCGCCGAGCGAGAGCGAGTCGCTCACGCGCCAGGCGACGACCGGATTGAGCGTATAGTAGGTCTCCTCATTTTTCGTCGCGAACGTGCGAAAACCGGAATTGACGGGCCAGTCGGTCGAAAAGCCGAAGGGGGCATAGAATCCCACGCCCAGCGCCCAGTGGCTATCTTTCGGGGCCCATGCGTAGTAGACCTGCGGGATGAGCTTGTCCTCGCGGTTCATCGATACAGTGACGCCCGTCGCCGCTGAGCGATAATCGGCTTTGAGGTCGACCACGTAGGCCGTCGCCGAGATCTCCTGACCCTGCAGCTGCGTGAGGCCGGCGGGGTTGTAGTAGATGGCGGACGGATTGTCGGCCGTCGCCACGAAGGCGTTGCCGCGCGCCGTGGCGAACGCGTCCTTGAAGCCCACCTGCGTGCCGGAGGCGCTGAGCACGGCCGGGCTCAGGGCAAGGAGGAGGCCGGCGCCGACGCGGACCGCCAGAATCGCGAGTCCGTGCGCTCGTGGGGGGGGGCGAAGCCGGACGAAGGCGGAGGGTGGCATGGGAAGCATCAGTTGGAGGGAAGATGGATGACGAGGTCGGGATCGTCCGGCTGGCTGCGGGTGTGCACCTCGAGCTGGCCGGCGTGCGCCTCGATCACGCGTTTGGCAACCGTGAGACCGAGACCGACGCCCGTGTTGCGCGTGGTGAAAAACGGATCCGTGGCGCGGGCGGCCACGTCGGGGGTGAAACCGCGGCCATTGTCGCGCACCCGGAGGGCGAGTCCCGGCCGTCCGTCCGGCCTGGATTCGGACGCGACCGTGACGGTGACCCGGGGCGGTTCGCCGGCGGACTGGAGGCCATTGAGGAAGATCTCCTGGAGGGCGTGCAGCAGGCTCGGACGATGGCAGCGCACGAACGGGTGGGGCACCTCGCTGTGAATCTCGAGTTCGCCGGCCTCCTGGCCGAGAAAGTCCCGCGAATGGGTGAAGCTCTTCCGGAGCAGTTCCTCCAGGGGCAGCGCGTCGGTGGTGCCGCTCTCCGTCTGCGCGAGGAAAAGCATCTGCTCGGTGAAACGCTGGATCCGGCTCGTCTCGCGGGTGAGCGCGGCCTTCAGCGAATCGCGAAACTCGGCGTTGGCGTAGTCGGTGTCGAAGAGCTGCTGGTGGGTGGTGAGCGGGACGAGCGAGTTGCGGATCTCGTGGGCGAAGCGTTTCGCGATGAGGCCGATGAGCTTGAGGTTGGAGGCTTCGATCTCGGCGCGCTGCGCCGCGCGCACCTGCGTGAAATCCTCCAGCAGCAGCAGCGCCGGCTGCGGCAGCTGGCGCCCGCCGGCCGGGAAGGAGATGAGCGACACGTGCAGCACTTTCGGCGGCGTGCCCGGATGCTCGTAGAAGAACGGGGCCACGCTCTGGCCGTGTTCGACCACCTCGTGCAGGCTCTTGCCGAGCGGGGCCGGCAGCTCGGCGAAGTCGAGGCGGGCGGCGGCGGGCGTCGCGTCGCCCTTGAGCAGTCGCAGCAGCGCGTGATTCGCGAACAGCACCGTGAGGTCAGGACCAATCACGAGCGCGCCGCTGGTCATGGCCCCGAGCACTTCGGAGAACAAGCGGTGGCTGGCGGAGAGTTGGTGGTGCAGCCAGGAGTTTTTCACCGCCAGCCCCAGCTCCTCCATCAGGTGGTAGACGAGCAGCAACTCCGCGTCGGTGAACGGGGTGCCGGTGAGACGGCCGCCGAGCAGCGCCACGCCGATCGTGCGCTCGCGGTCGTTGACGGGCAGCGCGATTTCGCAGCCGAGAATCTCGAACTCGCGCCGCAGCCGTGGGTCACTCGTGAAGAAAGGGGCGGCGCTCTCGGCGCCGAGACGGAAGATCTGGCCCGTTTGCAGGATGCGCCCGCCCAAGCCGTTCTCGCGGGAAAGCTCGAAGCAGTCGATCAAGTCCGCCGGCAAGCCCACGGCACCGGCACACACCAGGCGGGTTTCATGGCGCGCCGCGGGCGGACCAAGGGAGCCGGCGGAAGGCGGAGGCTCGAGAAAGATGGCGATACGCGCCGTCCCGATGATCTCGCGGAGCTTGAGGACAAAATGCCGCGTGAATTGCTTGTAATCGAGCGAGTAGCTGAAGATCTGTGAGAAGTCACGCATCACCGCGAGCGCCGGGGGTGTGAAGGCGGAAGCGAAGGCCGCGCCGGGCGGCACCAGCGGCGCAAACGCCGGCAGGGCGGCGGCTTGAACCGGCCTTTCATTCCGCGCCGCCAGCCTCTGGATCACGGCCAGACAGGTGGCCTGGTCAAACGGCGGGGCCAGCACCACGTCGGCACCGGCAAGATAGGCAGCGCGTTCATCCTCGGATGAAACCTGCCGCGGAGCCACGACGAGCGGGCAGTGGGGAGCCAGGGTGCGGAATTCCGCGACCGTACGACGCGTTTCCTCAGACAACACATCGACAGCCAGCAGGCATGCGTCGAACATGCCGGTTTCCAACAGTGGCCGGGCGGCAGCAAGGTTTGGTTTGCGAAGGAGTTTGAAGTCGACGGAGGTGGAGAGGGCCGCGAGTGGCGGAAAGACGACATTGTCCTCGGCGATAATGAGAAGGTGAGTCACTGCAAGAATTCCGGACCCCAAGCGTGTCGATGGAGACGTATAACCAATCTGTGCAACTAAGTGGCGGACGTGAATATTAAGGCAATGGAAAAGTGGGGCTTATAGGTGCTCTCGGATGGACGGACCAAAGTAGTCCGGCTCGGTGTTCACGAGATTTTTGGGCGCCAGAGCCTCCGCGGCGGCAGCCTTCCAACGGCTTCCTCGCTCGCGAGTTAAGCATTGCGCCATGGATTAAAGTCTCTTCTATGTTAGTTGGTGTGGAGCTTGCCAAGCGTGATGACGACGCAACCAACTCAACAGCTGCAGGCAGGTCTGATCCAGAGCGACTTGGTCATATATCCGAGTCGCCAGGGCCGGAGGATTGTCGCTTATCTCGACCACCGGGAGGGCGATTATTGCGGTCGTCCTTTTGTTATTGTTACCCCGAAATACGGCGAGACGAAGAAGAACAACCTGCAATTGGCTTATTACCTAGCGGCGAACGGTCTGAACGTGCTGCGTTTTGATCACACGTTTCATCCGGGTGAAAGCGATGGTGAAATCGTTCACTTCACGTTTCTATCGGCGATCGATGACATCTTGGCCAGTGTCGACTACTTGGCTGGCCGATTCGATGTGGAGTCAGTCATTCTGGTGGCAAACAGCCTGTCGGTGCGACCCGCCATCCGAGCCGCGCGGTTGGATGCTCGCATCCGCCGGTTCATCTCCGTCGTGGGCGTGGTGAATTTCCAACGCACTTTGCGGGTGGTGTATCAGCGCGATTTGGTCGCTGACCATCTAGGGGGCGTTCAGCATGGCGTGACCGACATCCTCGGGTATGAAGTGGACCTGATACCGTTCATGGACTCATGCACGCGCGAGCACCTGCACGACTTCGAGGGCACGATGAGTGACCTGCACGGGATGAGGGCCGATAGCATCTTTTTTTACGCAGAGAACGACATCTGGGTCGATTCGGAGGAGGTGCGGCGTCTGGCGGCCGCGGAGCGGCGCATTTGCTTACGCCGGATCGAAGGCGTCATGCACGAATTGCGGGAGAACCCCGAGGCGGCCGAGCATGTCTTGAAGGAAATCGTGTTCGCTTGCGTCCATGGTCGGCTGGCGACACCGGCGGAGCTGTCAGCGATCGTCATTCCTGCGAAGAAGGTTTTTCTCCAGCAAAACCGTCTTGAGCGCGAGCGAATGCGGGAGGCCCGGCCGCTGCGTCTGAGCGAGCGCGAATTCTGGCAGCATTACCTCAGCAAATACGACATCCTCGAGAATGTCGGCGACTATCAGGGCTACCTCGATCTGATCGGCGAATGCCTGGGCCCGATCCATGACGGGGACATTCTGTTCGATGTGGGGTGCGGCAACGGCCTGTTCGGAATCTGGTGCCTGCGGCACCTGCTCGCGCGCCAGTCTCCTTCGTCGCTGCCGCCGCCGATATATATCGGTCTCGACCTTACAGCCAAAGGATTGGGATCGGCGCTGGAGCGGCATGTGGCCACCGAAGAACGTGCCTGGGCCGGCCGCTCCACCCTTGGATTGATTTACCAGCAATATGACTTGGAGCGTGTAGAGACGCTGAGGGCCGGCAGTGGGAAGGATCCACTGCCATTTACCGACGGCACTTTTGACAAGATCTGCTGCAGTCTTCTCATCTCCTACCTGCAGCAGCCCGAAGCGTTGCTGGCTGAGCTCCGCCGCGTACTCAAGCTGGGCGGGTCGATCGTCGTATCGAGCATGAAACCGTTTTGCGATCTCTCCCTTATTTACCGTGACTTGGTCAGCGAACAGAAGACCGATGACGAGCTGGGCCGGGCGCGCGACCTCCTCACCGCGGCTGGAGCAATCCGCCTCAGGGAGGAGGAGGGGCACTATACTTTCTACTTCGGCCAGGAACTTGCGGAGTTGATACACCGCGCAGGCTTCCGGGAGGTGCAGTTGTTTCGTTCGTTCGGCAACCAGGCCAACGTGGTATCCGCACGGCGGTGAGATACTACCTCATAATCAGCTCGCTAATGCTCGACCTGTTCACGGTGTGCACCATCGTGGCCGTGGTCTGGCGGCGCCTTTTGGATCGGCGCAGCATGGCCTTCGTGTGGTTCGCCGTCAGCGTGCTGGTTTGGTGCGTGCCATACCTGCTCTGGCAGCTTAGCACCACGGCGGAGGACGCCCTTTACTGGTGCCGGTGGCTCGTGTGGGGTTCGACGTTCATCCCTGTTACCTACCTCAATTTCGTCTCGGCGCTGACGGGGATCAAAATGCGGCGCCTGCTGCTTTTGGCCAGCGTGATTGCGGTGCTGTTAGCGGCGGCCAACTGGGGGTCGTGGATCGTCTGTGGCGTGGAGCCGCGCTTGGGTATGTCCTTTTGGCCAATGCCTGGACGCCTGTTCCTGTGCTACTTGGCGAACTTTGGGATCTTTGTCGTGCTTAGTTTCGTATTTCTGCTCAGAAAATATCGACAGTCGTCGGCCCAGGGTCGTAACCAGATCAAGTACCTCATTTGGGGCACGGCTCTCGGGTTCGCTGGGGGCGGCACCAACTTTCCGCTCTGGCTCAATATCCCCCTGCTGCCATTCGGCCAAGGGCTTTGCATTTTCTATATCCTCGGTATTGCCTACGCAATTGTAAAATTCCGATTAATGGAATTCAACCAGATGGCTTTCCGCGTGGCCAGCTTTGTCACGAGCCTTCTGATGTTGTCGGGAGCCGGTGCGACTCTCACCCGTTGGCTCTTGGGATTACTGCGCCCCGAAATGGGGCTGCCGGATTTCTACCTCTTGTGGATGCTGTTTGCTGTGGCCGCGGTGCTGATCGTGCCGATTCAGCAGCTCGTGTCGTGGCTGGTCGATACCTTTCTCGAATCCCGCCTCACCAACCGCAGACACGACTATCGGGCTGGTCTGCGCGAGCTCGCCGCGCGTCTCTCATCTATCCACGAAGAGGACGCCATCTTCTCTGAGGCTCTCAAAACACTGCGCGAGCAGCTGGGGCTCCGCCGTGTAGCGATCTTCTTCCGGAGTGAATTCGATCATCGCTTTCAAGTGAAGGCTCAGGAGGGATTTGAGCCTGCGATCGATTCCGCGGTCCACCAGAAGGCGTTCGATTTCGTACGAGCCCAGCTTGAGCTTGCTCCCGACGCCTTCGTGATCGAGGAACGCATCGGACTGCGTGAGGTCGCCCCGGACCTCCGCCGGGTGTTCGAACCGGACGATTTGGTTGTGCCAGTTCGGGTGGAGGATCTGCTCTATGGTTTTTTTGTCCTTGGACTGCGCGGGGGGCGTCAAATCTATTCTAGCTTCGACATCTCGCTCCTCGAGACCCTCGCCTTCCACGTCGGATTGACCCTGCGTGCACGCCAGCTCGAGCGTCAGGCCAATCAGTCTGAGAAACTCATCTCGCTCGGCACGCTGGCGGCCGGCCTGGCGCACGAACTGCGCAATCCGCTGGTCTCGATCCAGACCTTCTCGGCGCTACTCAGGGAGCGCGGCCATGAGCCGGAGTTCCAGCAGGAATTCGGCGCCATCATGCAGCGCGACGTGGGGCGGATCGCCAGCATTGTGGAAAATGTCGCCGCGTTCGCCGAAAACAGCACGGTGCCGTTCACTCCGATAAAAATCGAGGAGGTCATCGCCGGGGTCGCCGAAATCGCCCGGCCCGAGCTTTTGCGCACCGGCGTGCAGCTCCAGGTGGACAAGAAAAGCGACCTGCCGCCCGTGCATGGCAATTACAGCCAGTTGTTGCAGGTGTTCCTCAATCTTCTGCAGAACGCCATCCATGCGCTCGAGGGCCGGGCGGACGGCCGCATCACCGTGGCGGTGACGGTGCGGGTGGAAAACGTGCGCAAGCCCATGCTCTACATCACCGTCGCGGACAACGGCCCCGGCATCGACCCGGCGCTGCTGCTCCGCGTGTTCGAGCCGTTTACGACCACGAAATCCACCGGCGATCAGCACAGCCGGCGCGGCATGGGATTGGGACTCGCGATCGTGCGCCGCATCATCCAGTACCACCAAGGCGCGATTGAGGTGACGAGCGAACTCGGCAAAGGCACGACGTTCCACGTCCACCTGCCCGCCCACGCCCACCTGCCATGAGCCAGGAGGAAGCCAGCATCCCGCCGACCCAGCAGTTGTCCGGACCCCGGGTCCTGAACGGTCCCGCGGCGCTGCGCGCCTTGGCTGCCGCGTTTGCCCACCTCCAAGATTTCGACCGGTTCGTCGGCGGATTGCGGGCTGCGCTCAACCAGACCGACTTGTTTGGCCGCGTCACGCTGGAGTTGGAGGGCCGGTCTAGCGAGGAGGCACAATTTGTCATCGGTGAAATGACGCTGCCCGTGCACGGCACGACGGGTGCACACGGCGTACTGCGCGCGGCCGGCCGCGACGAACTCCGAATCTTTGGACCCGAGGATTTGCATCTCCTGGCGGGCCTGGCCGATTTTCTGGCGGCCGTGCTCGATCGGGCGCGCGAGTGGCGGGAGGTGGAGCGCCAGCGGCAGATGCTGGGATTTCTCCTCAACCAGGCGCCGGTTGGCATCCTGGCGTTCGACGAGCGGCACCGCGTCGCCGCAGGCAACGACCTCGCCCGGCGCTGGCTGGGCGGGGGGGGCGACCTCTGGGGCGCCCTGCAGGCGGCGCTGCCGGAAGACGTACGCATGAATAAACAGGTGCCGCGGGCCTGTTTTCATCTGCGCATCGAGGGCCGCCTGGTGTTTGGCGAATTGCGCACGACCGCCGGCAGCGAAGACGCGGGCGGCGTGTGCGTGGTGGTGATGACCGACCTCACGCCCGAGCAGGCGCGCCTGCTCGACGCGCTGCGCCGCGAGACCTACCGCTGCCAGTGGCGGCAGCTGCGACTGGGCTTCGCCCTGCTGGAATCGCCGCGGATCGCCGGCGGCCTTTTGCAGCAGCTGCCCGAGCTCCGTGCGCGTCTGCCGGCCGCCGCCGCAGCGGGACCCTACGACGCGAACCGCGTGGGGCTGGTTTTTCCCGAGTGCGGGCGCAACACGGTCATGGCGCAATTGCGTCGATTCAAGCCGCTGCTGGCCGACGCTCCCGTGCGCGTCGGCGTGGCCGAGTTGGGGCGGGAGGGCGGCGAACCCGAGGCCCTGCTGCAGGCGGCGCTGGCCGGCTTGCGGCCGTTCGGCGAGGCGATGCGGCCCGCGCTGCTGTTGCACGACGACAATCCGGCGGTCAACGACACGCTCGCCTACGTGCTGGGCGGCGATTTCGATCTGGTGAAGAGCACGAGCATGGAGCACACCCGGCAGCTGCTGCGGACGCGGAGCTTCGATGCGCTCATCACCGAGGTGGAGCTGCGTGGCGCGAGCGGACTGGAGCTGGCGCGGCTGGCGCAGGAACTGCAGCCGGGCATCCGACCCTTTTTCACCACGATCTCGGAGCTGCCGGCCAGGGAGGCCCGGACTCCGGAGCTGGCGGACGCCGTCGTTTTCCAGAAGCCCTTTAACGCGCTGGCGCTGGCACAGGCCGTGCGCGAAAAGCTCGGCGTGTGAGGTGGGCGGCGGAGTTCCTGCTCCGCCACGATCACGCCTGCTTGCCGAACAGCTCGGCAATGATGTCCTCGAGCGGCACGTCCTCGATGGTGATGTCGGCCACGGGTCCGGCGGCGAGAATTTGCTGCGACACCGCCACGGCCTGATCGCTGGGCACGTGCAGCACATATTCGCCGTTTTCGGCGGGCTCGGCCCTGCCAGACTGCGGACTGAACGCACCCGGCGAGAGCACGCCGTCGGCGGGCCGGAACTTGATGATCTTCTGGCGGCTGCCGGTGGCATCGAGGCGGTCGATGTCGCCGTCGTGGATCTTGCGTCCCTTGTGAATGACGATGACCCGCTCGCATAGCTCCTTGATGTCGGCCATGTAGTGACTGGTGAGCAGGATGGTGGTGCGGTGGCGGCGGTTGTAGTCGCGCAGGAAGGAGCGCACGGCCTTCTGCGAAACGACGTCGAGGCCGATGGTGGGCTCGTCGAGAAACAGCACGCGCGGGCGGTGGAGCAGGGCGGCGATCAGCTCCATCTTCATCCGCTCGCCGAGCGAGAGCTCGCGGACCATGACGTTGAGCTTGTGGCCGACGTCGAGCAGCGCGATGAGCTCGTCGAGCGTCTGCTGGTACTGCTTGTCGTCGAGACCGTAGATGTGCCGCAGGAGCAGGAAAGACTCGATGGCGGGCAGGTCCCACCAGAGCTGGTTTTTCTGGCCGAGCACGAGGGCGAAGAGCCGGCGGTAGGCGTTCTCACGCTTGGTCGGATCGAAGCCGGCCACGCGCGCCCGGCCCGAGGTGGGGTAGATGAGACCGGAGAGCATCTTGAGCGTGGTGGTCTTGCCCGCCCCGTTGGGCCCGAGGAAGCCGACGAACTCGCCCTCGGCAATGGTGAAGCTGATCTGGTCGGCCGCGCGCACCTCCTCGAACTCGCGCCGGAACAGCCCCTTCACGCCGCCCCAGAAGCCGGGCTGCTTCTTGTAGGTGCGGAACACCCGCGTGAGGTTTTCGACTTCAATCATCGCGGAAAGAATTCAGGAGCGAGGAGACAGGAGCCAGAATAATCAGCCGCGCAGGCGGCGCCAGGGATCAACGTAAGATGGAACAACCAACCACGAAGGACACGGAGCACACGAAGGCAAATATAGAATCCGATGGACTCGGCGTCCGACGGGTGGTGATTAGACGCGCCCCAGCTTGGTATAGTCCAGCGGGGTGTGGCTGATGCAGCCTTGGGCGAGAGCGGCGGGTCAGTCGCGGGCGGAAGGTGGCTGCCAGCCATTCCTTAATTCCCCGAGAACGGTGTGGATATCGGCCAGCGCCCGGTCCTGCGCCGCCAGATGATCCAGCACGGCGCGAATCTCGACCTCGGTCTTTTGATTGAGCTCGTAATCGTTGTGCGCCTCCAGCCGGTCGCGGTCCGCTTGGCGGTTCTGGCTCATCATGATGATGGGCGCCGCGTACGCGGCCTGCAGCGACAAGGCGAGGTTCATCAGAATGAACGGATAGGGATCCCAGCGGCTCATCCAAGCGGTGACATTGAGGACCACCCAGCCGACAAGGAAAACACTCTGTATGACGATGAACTTCCAGGAGCCCATGACCGCGGCCAGTGTGTCGGCGGACCGCTGGGCGAGCGTCATTCGCTCAGTGAACATGCGGTTGACATCCTGGACCGGCGGATGGTCGTGCTGGAATGGCTCGGGAAACGTGAATGACGGTTGGGGAGTGGTGGGCGGTTTCATGGCATTAACAGGCGTTGCTGGCAGACTTTGCCCATGGTTTTGGCGGTTCATCCGCGTGGACGGCAGGACGGACGCTACCGGCCACAACATGAGCAGCGAAGATTGATCACGAAGATCACCAAGGAGGCGAAGACAAATGCGAATCGCGAGGCACTGACAACAAGGCGGACGCGTCATTCCGGCGTCCCGGCGGCGTCGAGGGCCGAGAGGATGGCCTCCGATTTCAAATAGTCCGGGAAAACGTGCCGGGCGCCCAACGCGCGCAGCCGGGGCGCCTTTGTTCCGGATGCAATGCCGACGAATGCCCAGCCCAACTCGCGCGCGGCGTGAACGTCCCAGGTTCCATCGCCGACGTACACGATCTGTTCGAAATCATCACACCGGTAGTGCCGGAGCGAGCGCCGCAGCGACTGCTGCATGATGTCCGTTCGGGCGTGGGCGGTATCGCAGAACGCCGCGGGCAGCCCATCCGCGGGGATGGAAGCCGCCGCCAGCTTGTAGCGGGCGGAGAGTCGCCAGTCTCCGCTGGCGAGCGATACCGCGTAACCCAGGGCGAGCAGGCGTGCCAGGAAGGAACCAGCCCCGGGGATTTCGGCGATTCTCACCCCACGCAGCAGTTCCACCAGGCGGCGCTGCACCGCCCGGCTCTCGTCTCGGGTGACCGGACGGCCGAGCCTGGTGCGGGCAATGTCATTCAACACGCCCTCCGAGGTGACCTGACGGTAGGAAGCCCAGTCGGTGTTGATGTCAGGGACATCCAGCACTTCCTGAATGGCGCGAACAAACTCATTCTCGTCGCTCACGTAGGTGTTGGTGAGCGTGCCGTCGATGTCGAATATCACGAGCTTCATGGCCGGCCCAGCTTGGTATAGTCCAGCACGGTGTGGCTGATGAAGCCTTGGGCGAGGGCGGCGCGGTCGGTCAGGGGTTCGGCGGGCGAGAGATCCTGGCCGAGGTGGAAGACGAAGCGGTGCGTGCCGTCGTCCTGCGCCGGACTGAACAGGCCGGGGATGACCATGCGCGCCGGCACCGTGCGGCGGAGCGGCGAGTCGGGCCGGCACGGGTAGGGGAAATTCACGTTGTGCACGATAAAGCCCTGCGGCGGCGTCGCGGCGACCAGTTCGGGCACCAACCGCGCGGCATGGGCCGCGGACGTCTTGAGCGTGGCGCTCAGCTCGGCGTCGGGCGCCCCCCCATGATCCTTGAGGTGATCGTAGGTTTCGAAGCTCAGATCCTGCGAGAACGCCACGGCCGGCAGGCCGTGCAGCACACCCTCGAACGCGCCGGCGACGGTGCCGCTGGCGAGGATGAAGCCGAGCGAGGCGTTGAGGCCCACGTTCATGCCGCTGACCACCGCGTCGGGCCGCGCCTTCACGAGGTGGGCCAGCGCAATGTTGACGCAGTCCGACGGCGTGCCGTCGACGATCCACGTGGGACAGCCGAGGCCGCGGTCGATTTTGGTCGAACGCACCGGGCGGGTGCGCGACTTGGCGGCGCTGATCCAACTTTGCTCGGCCTTGGGGGCGACGACGGCCAACTCGTGGCCGGCGGCGCGCAGGCCATGGACGAGTTCGTGCAGGAACACGCAGTCGATGCCGTCGTCGTTGGTGACAAGAAGCCGCATTAGCGGCTCCTAGCTGTAAGCATTAAGCTGTAAGCTGTAAGCCAAAAGTGCAGTGAAAATTCTGGCAGGGGCGCAGGCTTGACTTCGACGAGCTCGGTCGATTCGCCGTGCCTTGGCGGGAAGCAGGAAGGCAGAGCCACGAGCGCACCCGCCTTCGTTCTGTCAGGCCACCGCGTGGCGGTGGCCGACATCACCAAGGCGGAGATCGAGCGCCTGGACATGACCAAGTCGATGCGGCTCGGCCTTGCCATCGCCGCCGGTGCCGCGGCGGTCATGGCGGCATGGGCGGCGGTTACCAGGGCGGCCGCTTCAGAAAGACAAAGATCCGGTTTTTCGCCGGGTTCCCGGTTCCGGCCAATGCGGCTGAAAAGCTGGCATGGGGCGGATCGCCTTGTGTCATCTTTCAGTGCTGAGCAGTTTTGTCTTTAAACCGGCGGACGCGCGTCGCTGTCCAGTGCAAGGCTGCGGCGCCGCTGGTGTCGGGCGAAGCGGGAACCAATCTATTCACGGACTCGAGCCACATTTCTGGTGCGGCGGGCGCTGCGATTTGACAAAGGGAAGTGGATTTTAGAAAATGTAGGCCGGGTTCTCCAAACAATGAAAGGGTTCAGCATGCTGGTGTTGGGCTCCTGCGCTTTCTGGTCGCTGGGCGTGTTGCCGGCTACTGCCGCGGAGGATGAAATCCTCACCGTGGTGTTTTCGATGGCCCACAATGGCTACGTCCGCACGAAGCTCCCGGACGGGACGTTCAAGCCCGAGACCTATGCGTTTGGCGAAGGTGGGTATGCGAGCGGGTTGATGCGGGACGACTCGATCGACCACTTTCCCTTCACGAAGCTGGCCGGGATCCTGGCGCCGTACCTCGCCAGACAGAATTACGTCCCGACCCAATCGCCGGAGGGGACCGATCTTCTGGTCATGGTGCACTGGGGGACGACCATTCCTTATGGGGGGTATCAAACAGCGCTCGATGACCTGCAAGCGGCCTCGAGGCCCAGTGCAGAAGGCGGGCCTATGGGCGATACGACGAGCGTCTTTATGATGCTGAATCTGCATAACTGGCTGCGGGACAAGGCCAACGCGCACAACGCCGCCCTGCTGGGTTATTTGCCGGAAATAAACCGGATCGGTTCCGCCCAGCCGTTTCTGGGATTGGCGCCGCGGACGACTTATTACAGCGACTTGGTCTCGGATCTGGAGGAGGACCGCTATTACGTGATCCTGGCGGCGTACGATTTCCGCCTGGCGTGGAAACAGAAGCAGCTGAAGCTGCTCTGGGTGACGCGGGTGAGCATTCGCGCCCATGGCAACCGTTTTGACCAGCAACTGGAGACGATGGTCGCGAGCGCCAGCCGCTACTTTGGCGAGGACAGCCGGTTCTTGATCCGCCGGCGCGTGCCCGAGGGCAAGGTGAAGATCGGCGAGCCCAAGGTCATCGAGGTCGTGCCGGATGCCAGTAAGTGAGTGCGGACGGGATGCCTCCCGCACGGAGGGCGCAGAGTCCGGCGAAAACAAAAGGGGCAGCTGGCAGAGCCACCCGGCGCGGAACGCTGGTCGCCCGCCCCCGGGACAGTGGTGCGTGGAAATCCTAAGAATCTGAAGGGATCTCGAAAAGGACGGTGTTAAGTCGTTCGAAAGAATGAAAACACTGGCCATTTTGATGATCGGCTCCTGCGTTGCCTCGGGGACGGGTTTGCCGATGGCCGGCGCGGCGGAGGACGAGGTTCTCTCCGCGGTGTATTCGACCGCATACAACGGCTACGTTCGCGCCACGGAACCCGATGGTTCGTTCACGCCGGAGACGTACACGTTTGGGGAGGGAGAACATGCGAGCGGGCCGATGCGGGATGCCTCGAGCGACAATTATCCCTTCCCCAAGCTGGCCCGGCTCCTGGCCCCGTATCTGGCCCGCCAGAACTACGTGCCGAGTCAATCCTCGGCGGGGACCGATTTGCTGATCGTCGTGCATTGGGGCGCCACGACTCCGTACGACAGTGAGTCCTATCGCGAGACGCTCACCGGCCTGCGGGCGGCGATGAATCCTCTGCAGAATTTTGGAGGCCCGGTAATTCAGACCGCCCGTAACAGCGGCCGCCCGAGCGTCGGCAGCAGCAATGCGTACCGCCAGCAGCGGGACAGCCAGGTCGACGGTTATCTGACGATGTTGAGCATGCAGAACGAACTCCGCAACAGGGCCGACGCGCACAACGCCGCGCTGCTGGGTTATCTGCCAGAGATGAATCGATTCGGCGACATGTGGCGGTCCGCTGGCTTCGGAACGTATTTCGGCGATCTCACGGCGGACTTGGAGGAGGACCGCTATTACGTGATTCTGGCGGCGTACGATTTCCAGCGGGCGTGGAAACAGAAACAGTTGAAGCTGCTCTGGGTGACGCGCGTGAGCATTCGCGCCCACGGCAACCGGTTTGACGAGGATCTGGACGCGATGATCCGAAGCGCCGCCCGTTATTTCGGCCAGAACAGCCCCGGGCTCATGCGCCAGCGCGTGCCCGAAGGCAAGGTCGAGGTGGGCGAACCCAAGGTCATCGGGGTCGTGCCGGATGCCGGCAAGTGAGCGCGGGCGTGCGCTGCCTGGCGAGCGCCTTCTTCACCTCAAGCCGGTATCGGCGGCGATAGCGGGCGCCGCTTTGGTACATCTCGTGATCCGTGGGGATGCGGACGGTCTCCACGTAGCAGGCGCCGATGATCTCACAGGTTCGCTGCGAGGCAAAATTCTCGGGATCGACGGTCAGCCACACGGCGGTCAGTCCGTGCGCCAAGGCGAACGGCAGCAGCAGCCGACAGCTCCGCGCCGCATACCGATGACCGCGATGCGGTTCGTCCACTTCGTAGCCGATGTGTCCGGGGTAACGCAGCGCCCGGGCCGATCCGATGCGCAGACGAATCAGTCCCAGGCGTGTCGATGTGTCGGTTCGCCGTATTTCGAATGCGTACCCAGGCACGTAACGTTTGATCGGGTCAGCCGGCTGCCGGGCGATGAGCACCAGCTTCAGGTCGCCATCTACCAGTTTCCCTGGCTCCTTGAACCGAAAGGGTTTCATCGTTTTTGCTGCTGAACAGAAGGCAAAGCCGGGGAGGCAAGTAGTTGCCCCAGTAAGCCGCGTGCCGTGAGTTCGCGTGCAAGCGCCTCGGCGGATGTGAAGCGAATGCCGGGAATGCCGATTGACGCCGCCGCATTCAGGTTCGGCGTGCGGTCGTCCACCAGCAGGCACTGCTCGGGCTTGCGCCCAATGGCGTCGAGCACCAGCCGAAAGGTGGATGAGTCCCGCTTGGTCTGCTTCAGTTCAAACGAGAAGAACCGCGCTGGGAAGACGCTCAGCCAGGGATGAATGTCCCGAATGTAGGCCACCCATTCCGCGGCGTGATCGGAGAGTAGAATCAATTCATGCTTCCGCGCCAGCCGACTCACCAATTCCTCCATTCCCGGCACGCGGTGATGAAAGTTGTCGCGGATGATCCGTTTGACCTCGGACGGTGCGATCTCCCACTGCTGGCGCTGCAGGATCCGGGCAAGGTACTCGTCTTCGGATAGTCGACCGCAGCACAGGTCCTCGAGGAGTTGTCCGGCGAAGGCGGGCAGGACGGTCTGCTCATCGATCTGAAGGCGGGCCGCCAGCGGTTTCTCGATGCCAAGCAGCCCGGCGATGAGGACTTCCGACAGGTCGAAGATGAGAGTCCGGGTCATCACCTGACGCTGCGAAAAGACGGGAGAAAACACAAGCGGTGCAAGTGCATCCGTGCCTTCCGGCCGATGCGCGGCGCAAACCAAAAGCCGGAGGCAGGAACGCCTCCGGCGCTGAATTTGGCTGATTCAATCGTTTTCCCAATGTGGCTCTGGGTGACCATCGGGTGCGACGATGATTTCCACCTCATTAATCATCCTCGGGCACTCGCAGGATGTCATGATATTCTCCGTAAGCACCAGACGAAGTATGGATTTTAAACATAGTGGGCACTTTTGGTGGAGACCTGTGTAAGGAGTCTCGTAACGCAGCACTGTGCCGTCGCCTCGCAGGCCACGGACGAACAATCGGATGTTCCTCTCTTGCTCATAGGGTGTGCGTTCAGAATCGTTTCCATGAGTCATGGGCAATGCCGAGTCGTCGATGGCTTCGCCCATGTCGATATGAGCGCATCTGCCCGTCTTCCCCGGCACAGCTGTCAACGGCTAAAGAAGGTGCGACATGGTCTCACGATGACACCACTTGCCTCGGCAACGGTGTCTGGCGATCATGCCCGACACGATTGATCGGATCGGCCTCGCGGGAGCTCGGCCCTCCAGGTTATTGCGCGTTCTGTGCCTTTTAGCGGCCGAACAAAAAGGGCGGCTGGGAAAGCCGCCCTCCGCTTGTCGCCTAAACCTTATCGCTTACTGCTTACTGCTGCCCCGGCTGGGCGGGGGCGGCCGGAGCGTCGGCCGGCGGCTGCTGCGCGGCTTCGCGTTCCTTCATGGCGGCCCGGCGCGAGAGGCGGACCTTGCCGGTGCGGTCATCGATGCCGATGCATTTGACCCAGACCATGTCGCCGACCTTGACGACGTCCTCGGTGCGGCGCACGCGGAAGTCCGCCAGTTCGGAGATGTGGACGAGGCCTTCCTTGCCGGGCAGGCACTCGACGAATGCGCCGAACTCCTTGGTGCCGGTGACGCGGCCTTGGTAGGTCTTGTCCATCTCGATCTGGGCGCCGCCGCCGCAGATCGCGTCGATTTCCTGCACGGCGCGGGCCATCGCGTCGGCGTTGTTCGAGTAGATGTAGACCTTGCCGGAGTCGTCTTCGGCGATGTCGATCTGCGCGCCCGTGGCTTCGGTGATGCGGCGGATGGTCTTGCCGCCCGGGCCGATGAGCAGGCCGATCTTCTCGGGGTCGATCTGGATGGTCTGGATGCGCGGCGCGTACTGGCTGAGCTGCTTGCGCGGCTCGGGAAGGGCGGCGAGCATCTTGCGGAGAATCTCAATGCGGGCGTCGCGGGCCTGGTAGATGGCTTTTTTCGCGATCTCGAAGGGCAGGCCGTTGATCTTGAGGTCGAGCTGGAAGCCGGTGATGCCCTCGGTGGTGCCGGCGAGCTTGAAGTCCATGTCGCCGAAGTGGTCCTCCTCGCCGAGGATGTCGGTGACGGTGACCCAGCGGCTGATGGCGCCGGAGGCGTCGTTCTCGGTGATGAGGCCGCAGGAGATGCCCGCGACGGGTGCGACGATGGGCACGCCGGCGTCCATCAGCGAGAGGCAGCCGCCGCAGATCGAGGCCATGGAGGTCGAGCCGTTGGAGGCCATGATCTCCGAGGTGATGCGGATGGAATAGGGGAACACGTCCTCGGGCGGAACGACCGGGAGCAGCGAGCGCTCGGCGAGCGCGCCGTGGCCGATTTCACGGCGGCCGGGGCCGGTGGTGCGGCCGGTTTCGCCGGTCGAAAACGGCGGGAAGTTGTAATGGAGGATGAAGCTCTTGGAGCGGGCGCCGCCGGTGAGGGCGTCGAGCTCCTGCGCCTCCTTGGTGGGGCCGAGCGTGGCGATGACGAGCGCCTGGGTGTCGCCGCGCTGGAACAGCGCGGAGCCATGCACGCGCGGCAGCACGCCGACCTCGCACAAGAGCGGACGGATCGTCGTGGCGTCGCGGTGGTCGGCGCGCACCCCTTTCTCGAGGACGGAATGTCGGTAGGCCTTGTACTGGAGGTCCTCGAAGACAATCGCGAGGTCGTGCTCCTCGAACTTGCCTTCGCCGAGTTCGGCGAGCAGCGCGGCCTTGACCTCCTCTTTGAGGGCGGCGACGTTGGCCTCGCGGACCTGTTTTTCCTTGCCGAAGATGGCATCGGTCATCTTGGGGCCGGCGACGCGCTCGATGATGGCGCGGGCCTCGGGCTTCGCGGCGACCAGCGGGAACACGGCCTTGGGTTTGCCAGCGACGGAGACGAGCTCCTTGATGGCCTTGATGATGGGCTGGATCGCCTGGTGGGCGAACTCAAGCGCCTCGATGAAACGATCCTCGGGCACCTGGTCGGCCGAGCCCTCGATCATCAGCATGTCCCTCTCGGAGCCGACATAGATGAGGTCGAGGCTCGACTGGAACATCTGCTCGATGGTCGGGTTGGCCACGAACTGGCCGTCGACCTGCCCGATGCGGAGCGCCGCGATCGGGCCGTCCCACGGGATGTCGGAGATGGCCAGGGCGGCGCTGGCGCCGTTGACCATCGAGATGTCGGACTCGTGCGCTTGGTCGGCGGAGAGCAGGATGCCGAGAATCTGCACCTCATTGAGGAAGCCGCTCGGGAAGAGCGGCCGGCACGGACGGTCGCACAGGCGCGAGGTGAGGATTTCCTTCTCGGACGGACGGCCTTCGCGCTTGAAGAAGCCGGCGGGGAACCGGCCAGCCGCGGCATATTTCTCGCGGTAATCGACCGTGAGCGGGAAGTAGTCTTGGCCGGGCTTCATGGTCGAGGCGACCGTGGCGGAGACAAAGACGGTGGTTTCGCCGACGGTGACGGTAACGGCGCCGTTGGCGAATTTGGCGAGGGTGCCGGTCGCGAACTTGATTCCTAGTCCGGGAACGGTGACGGTATGTTTCTGATTCATGGTCTGAGCGGAGGCCTGATCCGGAGCCATTTGCGCGGCATGCGCAGCTGGCGGGGAGGGCAGGGTTTGGTTCGTGCCGCGCGGCTGGGCCGCCCCGGGCACACGGGATTCTCAACGGTTTTAACCGGCTTTCGCTCCCTGCATCAGACGCGAGAGATTTCGGTTTGGCGCTTTGGACCTGTAGGTCGGGGTTTACCCCCGACATGTCGGGCGTAAAGCCCGACCCACAATCAAAGCAGCAAGCGGAAATGTCCCGGTCTGAAGGTGAGGTTGGAAACGACGAAGGGCGGTCCGCGGATCGGGCCGCCCGTCGAGGAAACTGGTTACTTGCGCAGGTTGAGACGCTGCAGCAGGTCGTTGTATTTGGTCAGGTCGTGCCGCTTCAGGTAATCCAGAAGCTTGCGCCGGCGGCTGGCCATCTGGAGAAGGCCGCGGCGGCTGTGGAAGTCCTTGCGATGCGCCCGCAGATGCTCGGTCAGATGATTGATCCGGGCGGTGAGCAGGGCGATCTGGACGTCGCAGGAGCCGGTGTCCTTCTCGTGTACTTTGTACAGGGTGATGATTTCGGTTTTGGCTATCGACATGGTCTTGTGTGGGTTGCACGACTGGAGGGAGCCTTGGGCGCTCCGCGCCACCCGCCTTGGGCAACAGGCCGCAGGCCGGTGGCACCGTTCCAATCCCGGCAAGCCGGGACCAGTCATGGTGGCAGCCCGCAACCGACGGGCTGTCACTAACGCAAGGGCGCACTATCCGGGACGCCGACTGGGCCTGCAAGCGAATTTTCACGCGCCGGCGGCGCCCGAAACAGGTTTTGGGTTCTGCGTTTTGAGTTTTGGGCGCACAGGTGTCTGTTCGGTTTTTTCCAACAAAAACCCAGAACCCAGAACTCAGAACTTGGAACCGCGCAGGTTTCAGCCTGCGCTCAGCCTGCTCTGAGGTTGATTTCGCGCACATGGTCGCAGCCGGGCAGCTGCTGGATTTTCTCCAGGATGGCGGCGCGATGCAGAAAGAGCTCGTTGCGGACGACCCCGTGCGAGACCAGCACGAAGAGTGATTTGCCGCGGTCGATGCGGACGGGATGCGAATAGGCGGCGTTGGCCGTGCCGACCATCTCCGCCCAGTGATCGCGGATGGTCTGCTCGGGCGAATGGCGGCCGACCTGGTATTTGACGAGCAGTTCCTCGATCAACGGCGCCATCGCCTTGGTCGGGCGGCGTTGCATGCGGCGCGGCTCGTCGAACGGAATGCCCCGCAGGTCGCCGATCAGCTCTTCAGCCGCTTTGCTGAATCTGGTGGGTTCCCCGGGCATGGAAGTTAACCATGGACTGTACGGATCGGCGCGGATGGTGGCAAGGGCGCGGGCTGGTCGCGCCCATTTGTTGGGCGCCGCGAGCCTGCGCCCCTACAAGACTCTTTGGATTCCCCCGTGTTCATCCGTGTCCATCCGTGGTTCTCGTTTTCTTTCCGCCTCGTAGAGCCGGCTGTAGCGCAGCAGCGTGCCAAAGGCGGTCGAGGCGGCGATGTAGAGGCCGGGGAACCCATCGAGAAATCCGCCGCGGAGCACATAGGCTCGGAAAAACCGCCAGCCGGGTCTGAACAGTGTCTCGACGAGCGACCATCGCCGGCCCAATCCGGCTTGCGTGCGCAAGAAATCATCGGACTGGCGGCTCATTTTCAAGACTTGGTCAGGCAGTGTCGGATAGGAGTAGTGATGCAAGTCGGCCTGGAGATGGGCGACCGGACCCTGCAAGAGCACATGGGTATGGGCCGGGTCGCCGCCCCACTGGCCGGCGTTGGAGCGGAAGAGCCGCAGGCAGCGGTCGGGATACCAGTCGCCATGGGTGATCCAGCGTCCGAGAAACCATGACTTGCGGGCAAAATCGGCACCAACAAACCGGGTGTGTCCTCCTTCCGCCGTGAAAAACCGCACCATCTCGTCGCGGAGCGCGGCCGACACCTCCTCGTCGGCGTCGAGCGCGAGCGTCCACGGCTGCGTGGCCTTGCCGAGGGCAAGATTCTTGGTGTCGCGATAGCCGCGCCATGCGGTCTCATACACGACGGCACCGTATTGTTGCGCGATCATCTTGCTGTCGTCGGTGGTGTCGTTGAGCACGACGACCATCTCGGCGACCCAGCCCCGCACGCTCGCGAGGCAGCGCGGCAGGTTGTGCGCCTCGTTGCGGGCGACAATGACGACGGAGAGGGGGAGGGTTTCAGTCACGACTGGACCCAGATGGACACAGATGCCTTTTCAAGGCAATCCGTTGTCGCGGTGACCCGGCTCAGGCGCCGGCCCGCGCCGCGACCACCGCCTCGAATTCGCGCACCGGCTCGTCCAGCGCATGGATGGCGTCGCGCCAGAAGTCCCGGTCACGCAAATCACGCCCCAGCGAGCGCCGCACCACCTCCTCGCAGGTGGCGCTGCCGGTGAGGCGGAGAAACTCCTCGTAGCGCGCCAGAAAATCAGGGCCGGTGCGCCGAAACTCGCGGAAGAGCGCCTGGCTGAGCAGATAGCCGAAGGCGTACGGGAAATTGTAGAATGACAGCTCGATGATGAAGAAATGCTGTTTGGAGGCCCAGAACCAGGGATCCTCGCCGCCGGCCTCGAGGGCGTTGCCGTAGATCTCGCGTTGGGCCGCGACCATCAGTTCCTTGATCCGGCTGACGGGCACGGCGCCCGCCCAGCGCTCCTCGTAGAAACGGCTATCGAACGCGAAGCGCACGGGGATGTTCAGCAGGTAGGCCGGCGCCTGGCCGATCATCTGGTCGAGCAGGAACGCCTGCCACGCGGGCGGCAGACCCGGCTGGGACAACAAGCCGTGGGCCAGCACGAGTTCGGCAAAGGTCGACGCGGTCTCCGCCAAAGTCGTTGGGTATTCGCAAGCACACGGCCGCACGTCGTGCAGCAAGTGGCTGTGCCAGGCGTGACCGGTCTCGTGGGCCAGCGTGGTGGCGTCGTGCATCGTGCCACCGAATGTCATGAACACTCGCTCCTCGCGGATCACGAGCGACCCGGTGCAGAACGCGCCGGGTCGTTTGTTTGGCCGCTTTTCAGACTCGATCCAGCGCCGCTCGAAGGTGGAGCGAAAATAGGTCTGCAGGGCGGGGTAAATGGCGCCGTACGCGCGATCGACGAGCGCGACGGCCTCCTCCCAATCGAGCCGGGGGGCGTCAGGCAGGCGCGGGGCCTCGAGGTCGTACCACGCGAGCGCCGGCGTGCCCTGCAGCCTGGCGCCCAACCGCAGAATCCGGCGCGGCAGTTCGTAATTCTCAGCGATGGTGCCGAGCATGGCCTCGATCGTCTCCCGTGAAACCGCGTAGTCGTGCAACGGGGCGTCGAGGAAGTGCGGCTGGTCGCGGCGGGCATACAGGGTGTGGCGCGTGCCCGCGAGGGCGTTCAGGGCGGCGGCCGTCGTGTCTTCCGTGGCCTCCCACACCCGGTTGCCGCCAACAAAGGCGGCCCGCCGGACCGCCCGGTCGGAATGCGTCATCAGCGCGCGGCACTGCGCCATCGGCACCGTCTCGGTCCGGCCGTCGGGCCACTCCATGCTGAAACTCATTTTGCCGCTGATCGTGTCGTAGAGACGGCCCCACGCCCCGATCCCATCCACGCCGAGATCGGCGGCGAGCGCCTCCTCGGCCGGCGCCATCTGGTGCGCCGCCTCGGTGCGCAACCGCTGCAGGGTGTGCGTCGCGCCGGCGAGTTCGGGCGCCCTGACCAGCGCGGCCCAGGCCGTGGCATCGCCTTCGCGCAGCCCGCGCAACAGCTGGGTTTTCAACTTCGCATATTCGGCGGACAGCGTGGCGAGCCCCGTTCGTTCCGTTTGGTAGGCCTCGCTGGCGGCGTCGGCCGCGCTCAGGCAGTCGAGATACGAGGCCAGATGGGTGAGGCGCGCTCCGAGGTCCTTCCAGGCGAGGAACACGGCGGCCCAGTCCTTGGTGTTGCCCGTCTCGAGCAGCGCGAGGCGGATGGCGCCCGTCAGCCGGGTGGCGAGTTCCTGACGGAGCGCCTGTTTGAAAGCCCGGTAGGCTTTCCCGGCAAATTCGGGGAAGTAACCGGTCAGGTCCCAAGTGCGGGGGGTGATGGGCATCATGGTGAATGCGTAGAGAGAGACGGAGGGAGCGGATGATTGCGCCGGGGGAAGACAAACCCAGCCGGCGGGTCAACGCGGAATCTGGCAAGAATACCTCGGGTGGCAATCATCCAGCGCTTGTCATGGCTGGCCGGCTGCACCTCAATCAACGCCGGCAGATGAAACCGCGAACTGGCAACCCCGGGTTCCTCGGCTGCGCCCGCCGCGCTGCCGGGACTTCGTTCCTGTGAGCCGCGTCACCCTTACTCGTTACGCTTGGATCTCTATTGTCGCCGCCGTGGTGACGATCGGACTGAAGACGGTCGCCTACCTCATCACCGGCTCGGTGGGACTGTTGTCGGATGCCATCGAATCGGTGGTGAATCTCGTCAGCGGCATGATGGCGCTGGCCATGCTGACCGTGGCCGCCCGGCCGGCTGATGAAGACCATGCCTACGGTCATGGCAAGGCGGAGTATTTCTCCAGCGGCGTCGAAGGCACGTTGATTTTGATCGCCGCGGTCAGCATTGGACTGACGGCCGTGCAGCGATTGATCACGCCCCGGCTGCTCGAGCAAATCGGTCTGGGTCTGGCCGTCTCAGTGGTGGCGTCGTTGGTGAATCTCGGAGTGGCGCTGCTGCTGCTGCGGGAGGCGCGCAAACATAATTCGATCACGCTCGAGGCCAACGCCCGTCACCTGTTGACCGACGTATGGACTTCCGTCGGTGTGGTGGTGGGCGTGGGGGCGGTCGCCCTGACGCATTGGCAGCGACTGGACCCGATCGTGGCGCTGGTCGTAGCCGCGAATATCGTCTGGACGGGTGTGAAGATCGTGCGGCGTTCCATCGCCGGACTCATGGACAAGGCGATTCCCGCCGAGGATGTCGCGGTCATCCAAAAGGTGCTGGAGGTATTCCGAAAGGACGGGGTTCAATTCCACGCCCTGTTCACCCGGCAGGCCGGGGCGCAAAAGTTTGTTTCGATGCACGTGATCGTGCCCGGCGACTGGACGGTGAAACGCGGACATGAGCTGCTGGAACGCATTGAGGCGGACATCCGCCGCGCTGTGCCGAAGACTCTGGTCTTCACGCACCTTGAGCCGCTGGACGATCCGGCGTCCTGGGATGATGAGAAGCTCGAACGCCCTGAGCCCACCACCCCCTGACCGGGAGGCGCAGCTGTTTTACCGGCCGCCAGCCGCCCGGTCCGTCGAGAACGGCGGCGGGATTCCCGCACCATCCAAGCCAGGCGGCCCTTCGGCTTTCACACGCGGAGGTTTGTAACGTAATACGTTACCAAGGGAGACGCGCCGGGCGTCGTATGCGGGTGCCTACATCTTTCCCAAGGCCGACCGCGAAATCTGGTAGAGATAGCCGCAGGAGCGCCAGGCCCGGACGAGGGCCTGTTTGGCGTTGCCGGTGCGCAGAAGAAGCAGGCAGAGGAGCGCCCACCCCGCAAAGCCGGGCGCTTTCAACAGATTGGCCAGCAGGCGCGACCCGAGAAAACCCGCGGTCGGCCGGTGGTAGGCGCGCAGATCGTTGACGCGGTCGGCCACGCGAGAGCGGGCCGAGTCGAAGGCATGGCGGGCAACATAGCGGAAGGTCAGGCGTGACGCCGGCATCTGATGGAGCACCCGGGCGGCCGGCGCGAACCAGACTTCGTACCCGGCGCGCCACAGGCGGCGGATGAGCACGTTTTCATCGCTGCTGATCGCCCGCCGTCCCTGGCGGGTGACGGAGGTGTCGAACATGCCGAGTTGGAGCAAAACATCCCGGCGGAACGAGAGATTGGCGCTCATCGGCACTTGGTCGGCGCGGGTCGGGCCAAGGTCGGCGCGCAACGCCTGGGGACCGTGAAAGTCCCTGATCCAGGCTGGGCAGCCCTCCGGAAACACTGAGATCACCTCGCCGCCGACCGCGCCGATTTTGCCGGTGGCGTCGGCCGCGAACGGCGCGACGAGCTGCCGGAGCCAGTCAGGTTCGACCAAAATGTCGTCATCGGCAAAGATGACGATCATGCCGGTGCTCTCGGCGATACCCCGGTTGCGCGCATGGTTGGCGCCCGGGCGAATTTCGAGGACATAGCGGGGCGCGGGCCGCGCGGCGGCGAACGCGGCGACGGCGTCGCGCGTGTCGTCGCGGGAGTTGTTGTCGATCACGATCACCTCATAGCGGTCGGCCGGGAAGTCCTGCCGCGTGACACCGGCCAGCGTCTGCCGCAACAGCCGGGCGCGGTTGTAGGTCGGAATGGCGACCGTGATGCGGAATTCCTGGGTCATCGGGAAGGGAGATCACCACGAAACCCCCGAAAGACACAAAGGATTTTTTCCGATCAAAGGGTCAATTCGACCCGTGGTCTCCGGCGAGGGCGCTCTTGATTTCGTCGAGTACCCCCGGTTCTTTCTCCTCGGTCAGGGCTTTTCCCAGCAGGGCGCGAGCCTGCGCGCCGCCGATCCGACCGAGTGCCCAGGCGGAGTACGCCCGGATCTGCGTGTTTTTGTGCCGCAGGGTCTGCCCGAGGGCCTGCACGGCGCTAGGATCTCCGATGTTGCCCAAGGCAATGATGGCGTTGCCGCGGATCGCATCGATGCCCGCCTCCAGGGCGAAGGTGGGAATCGTCCGGCGGAAGTATTCTTCGTTTGCGGTCAGAAAAGGGATGAGTTCCGGGCTGTCATTCAACTCGTCGATGGGCACAGGGTAGTTCCGCCGCGGCCGGATGCGGCGGTTCTTCGGGCAGGCCAGCAGGCATTCGCCGCAGCCGAAGAGCCGGTTTTCCTGTCGGGTGCGCAGTTCGGTCGGGGCGAAGTGTCCCCACAGCCACTCCGTGATGCAACGCGGCCGGTCGACCTGAAACGGCGCCGTGATCGCGCCCGTCGGGCAGGCTTGGGCGCACAGGTTGCAGCGTGGCGGGCAGGAAGCGGGTCGGTCCAGCGGCGCCTCCGTCACCGCCAGCGGGGCGTCGGTGACGAAACAGGCAAACATCACCCAGGAGCCCAGCTGGGGGGTGACCACCACCGCGTGTTTGCCGTAGCGGCCCAGGCCGGCCCGCACCGCGGACGGTTTCACCGGGATTCGCTGTGCGCCGGCCACCCGGTAACCGTGACTCCGAAGGAAAGCTCCAATGGTGTTCTCGCAGTGCCGCCACATCTGCACGAAAGCACGGCTGCCATAGGGCGTAAACCGGCCGCGGGGCGTGCCCGGTTCCGACGGACGCAGGTTGGGTTTATAGCGAACGCAAAAGCCGGCGACGATGACGGCGCACGCGTCCGGCATCACTTCGCGCGGCTGGGTGTGGGCAAAGCTGTTCTTGCCTTGCACCGTCAGGGGTTCGGCCGAGGTGACACCAATCAGGTCGATCCCGGCGGCGAGGACGGTCTCCCTGAGCTTATCGGTCAATGTCGAATGGCTGGTCATTGATGGTCACCGGCGGGCAGGCCCTGCGGAGGACTGCCGCCAAGTCGCAACCTTCATCTATGACATACGTGTCAATACCGATTACTGATATGAAACCGGATTTCTGAGATCCTCAGGCAAGCAGTTTGAGGAGCTGCCAGACCCAGCCGCTGGGCAGGCCGCTCAGGGGGATGCGACGGAAGCCGAGCACGCGTTGCAACGAGGCCGGCCGCCCTGGAAAGCGGCGGGCATAGGCCCGGGCGTCGCGGTAGCTGAAAAAGCGCGCGAGCCAGAAGGCGAGCGGACGCCGGCCGAGTTGCTGGAGGGCGACCTGGCGGCGGAGCAGGTGGACTTGGCGGATCATAGCCGGCCAGTCGCGCGCCGTCCACTGGTCCGGGCTCGTGCGATAAAACGCCGCGACCTGCCGCACGACCTCGACGCGGCCGGCGCAGGCGAGCCGGTACCAGAATTCGTAATCGGCGAGCGGGCCGTGCCGCGCATCGAAACCGCCGAGCCGCCGCCCGAGTTCGCCCGGAAAAAGCACGCCGGGAAACGGAGTGAACGAGCTTTTGATGAAATAAAGCGGCAGGTAGCGGCGCACCGCTGGCCGGCCGGCGGGAGGCGCCAGCAACGGCGGAGCCGCGCCTTGGACGACCCGGGTGCATACGGCGCTGGCACCGGCGCACAGCCGCGGCACCACGGTGTCGAGATACCAGGGATAGAGCAGGTCGTCCTCGTGGAGGATCATCACCCAGCGGCCGCGGGCGCGCTGCAGGCAGCGATTCCAGTTGCCCACGCCGCCGAGCGCCGGCTGGTTGAGGTAAAGGGAAAAGCGATCGGCCGGGAATTCCGCCACGACGCGCGCGGTCGCGGGCAGCCCGCCATCGTCGCACACAACCACTTCGAAATCATGTCCGCCGGTCTGGCGGATCAGGCTGGCGAGGGTTTCGTGCAACAGCTCCGGCCGTTGGTAGGCCGGGATGCCAAAGGTAATCAAGGGCGCCTCGCGGCGGCGCCCATAAGCGGGAGGTTCGTCGAGCGACGCGAGATTCATGGAATGATCCCGGGCGGCCAGCTGCGCGGGCGATCTTCTGCGTGCCACCGCGGCATCATGGCCAACGGCCATGGTGGGCGGGCGAAAAAGGCATGGCCCTGCGCGGCAGGCTTCATGTATGTTATCTGACTCATGACCCCGCCCGCGGCGAGTTTTCCTTTCGAAAAATGCCGGTTCTGTGGCGGCACGGGTCCGTTTCGGCGCTTGGAGGCCCGCGAGATGATGTTCGGCTGGCGCCATGTCTTTGCCTATCTCGAGTGCGGGAGCTGCGGATCCCTGCAGATCGAGCGGATCCCGGAGAACCTCGCGGAGTACTATCCGAAGGATTACTACTCCCTGGCGGTCCCGGTGGCGCACACAGTTGTGGTCCCTGTGCTGCGCAGGGTCTGGGCCCGCTGGCTCGTGCGATCCCGGAGCGGTCTGGCCAGGCGCATGGGCCGTCAACTGTACCGCAAATCGCCGTTCTTCACCTGGGTGCGTCTGGCGGGATGCGGGTTGGAGGCGGCGATCCTTGATGTGGGTTGTGGCAGCGGCGGGTTGCTGCAGCGGATGCGACGCTACGGTTTTTCCCATCTCACCGGGGTCGATCCCTACACGGCAGCGGAGGCGAGCCGGCCTGGATTACAGATCATGCGCGGTGAGTTGTCGGTCGTGCGCGGGCAGTATGATTTGGTCATGTTCCACCACGTCCTGGAGCATCTGGCCGATCCCACGGGAACGCTGGCGACGGCGCGAACATTGTTGGCGCCCGGCGGCCGGATCCTCGTGCGGATTCCGGTGGCAGGCAGCCGGGCATGCCGGGAATACGGGGAGCATTGGTTCAACCTGGATGCCCCGCGACACCTGGCGATTCCGAGCTTGCGCGGCATGACAGCCATCGCGGATGCGGCGGGTTTGACGATCGTCCACACGGAATTCGACAGCGCGGAACCATCATTCATCATGAGCGAAAACTACCGGCGCGGCGTTCCCATGAAGGCGGCTCCCCGCCCATCCCGGTCGGAGCAAAGGCACTTCCGGCGGCTGGCACGCAAATACAACCACCGCGGCGAGGGAGACCTCGGTGTATTCTTGCTGGCGCCGCGCCAAGCCACGCTAGAGGGCCAGCCCCCGGCGGACGGCCTCCATCACTGAGGCTGAATCGATGTTGCGGATGCAGTAGTTGCGGTAGGAGTCGCCCGGAACGCAGATGCCGGGCGCCACACAGTTCCGGCAGGGCATCGGCGGCTGCAGCACGGTATGCCGGTCGCCCAGCGGACGCCACACCATGGCGTTCTGCGAGCCATAAAGCGCCACGACCGGTGTACCGACCGCCGCGGCGATATGCATTGGCCCGCTGTCGTGACACAGCAACAGATCAAACTGGGCGGCGAGGGCGGCGAACTGCGGAGCTGACAGGCGCTGGTCGATGACCAGTTGATCGGCGCCTGCGTGAGGGAGGATCTGGCGCAGGATGTCTTCCTCCCCGGGGCCGGCAACCAAGACGACCTTGGCGCCCAGCTCGGTTTTAACGTGCCGGCAAATCTCTCCGAATCGCTCCGGCGGCCAGAGGCGGAACAGGCTTCGTGAACCCGGGTGAACCAGCAGGCGGCGCGTCCCCGGGGGAACCAGCCCGCAAAAAAGCCGGCCGAGCAACTCCTGCACCCAGATCACGTCGGCTTCCCGCAGGACGAGGCGGACCTCGCGGGTGGCCACCGGCACGCCGGCTGCCGGCAAGACCTGGAGATAATAATCGGTAATGGAATGCGTCTCGTGCTCTGCCGGGGGATGGTAGGCGGTGTGGGTGTAGCATCGTCGCAGTCGCACCGGGAAGCCCCCGTGATGCAGGGCGATGCGGAAGGATGCGCCGGTCAAGCGGGTGAGGAGTGCAGTCTTCTCGGTGTTGTCAAAGTCGAAGACGTGCGTGAATCGCCCGGAGCGCAGAGCGCGCAACAGCCGCACCCAGTGACCGGCGGCACGCGGGAGAACGAGCGTGAAATCGACGTCGGGATGAAGGGCCAACACATCGGCATAGGGTTCCTCCACCAGCGCGGTGATGCGTGCCTGCGGCCAGTGCAGACGCAAATTGTGGAAGACCGGTCCGAGCAGCACGATGTCGCCGAGGTAGCGCCGGCGAATGACGAGAAGGTTGGGCGACATGGCAGCGACGCAGCTTGAAGACCGGACCGCCGACGGGTCAAGCTGGGTGCCGTCGGCCCGGAAGGACGGCGATCCGGGCGGCGGGACCGCGCCGGACGGGGAATCACGCCGCACCGGCGTGCTGGCGGTCATAGAGCGACTTGTAGAGCGCGTTGTCCGCGTAGAGCGAGGCATGGTCGCCCCGCGCGATGATTTTTCCCCGGTCGAAAACGAGGATGAGCGAGGCGTCGCGGATGGTGCTGAAACGATGGGCGATGATGATGACCGTCTTGCCGGTCATGAGTTTTTTCAACGCCGCCTGGATGGCTGCCTCGCTCTCCGCGTCGAGGGCGTTGGTGGCTTCGTCGAGGATGAGGATGGGGGCGTTGCGAAGAAAGGCGCGGGCGAGGGCGATCCGCTGTTTCTGGCCGCCGGAGAGCAGCGCGCCGCGTTCGCCGACCACGGTGTCGTAGCCCTGCGACTGGGCGCGGATGAATTCGTCGGCGTGGGCGTCGATCGCCGCGGCCATGACCTCGTCGCGCGAGGCGCCGGGCCAACCCAGCAGCAGATTGTTGTACACCGTGTCGTTGAACAGCACCGGGTCCTGCGAGACCAAGGCGATGTTGCGCCGGAGGTCCGCCAGCCGCATCGCCCGCACGTCCAGCCCGTCGATGGTGACGGCGCCGGCGCCGACCTCGTAGAACCGGGGCACGAGGTTCGCGAAGGTGGTCTTGCCCGCGCCGCTCGGGCCGACCAGCGCGCAGACCATGCCGGCGGGAATGGCGACCGTCACGTCCCGCAGTACCGGCGCGCTGTCGTAGGCGAAGGTGACGCCGGCAAAGGCGATGTCGCCGCGCAGCCGCCCCACCGCGGCCGGCTGCGCCGGATCGGTGATGGTGACCGGCTCGTGGAGGACGGCTTCGAGGCGGTCGAGCGCCGCGGTGCCGCGCTTGATCTCGTTGTTGAGCGCGCCGATTTTCTTGACCGGCTCATAGCTCATGTAGAGGGCCGTAACCACGGCGATGAACGTCTCCAGCGTCACGCCGTTACCGAAGGCGAAAACGAGGGTGGCGGCGATGCCGATGGCCGAGAGCACCTCGATGGCGGGCGTTAACGCCTGGGCATACTTGGCGATCTTCATCTGCGCGGTGACCAGAAAGTGGGTGCCGGCGGCAAAGCGGTCCGCTTCGCGCTGTTCGAGCCCGAAGGCGCGCACCTCGCGCGCGGCGGCGAGATTCTCGCTGAAGATGCTGGTGACCGAGCCGAGATGGGCTTGGAGCTGGTGGGCGCGCCGGAGCACCTTCCGGCCGACATAACGCACCGGCAGCACCGACAGCGGCACGATCACGAGACAGACCAGCACGAGCAACACGCCCTCGGTTTTGAAGGCCTGCCACAACAGGAAGCCGATGGCGCCGGCCAGCGTCATCGGCTGTTTGACGCCGTCGTTGGCCAGCAGGGTGAGGGTGTACTGCAACTGCTGGGTGTCGGCCATGCCGCGGGACAGCAAGTCGCCGGACGCCTTGCGCTGGAGAAACGAGAGCGGCAGCACCTGCAGCTTGCGGAAATAGTCGAGGCGCAGGGCCTCGAGGATGCGCACGCCGCTCAACTGGATGTAATAGCTGTTGAGGTAGCCGCTGACCGCCCGCACGAGAAACAGCAGCGGGATGCACGACGCGATCAGCGCCACCGTGCCAAGCGACAGGCCGTCGGCTTTATGGCTGAAAATCGCGGGGAAGACGTATTTGACGAGCGCCGGCAGGCCGGCGCCGCTGCTGGCGCCGTAAAGCAAGCCGCAGCCCATGGCGATGGCGAGGGGACCGCGGACGGTGCGCAGGTAGCGGAGGTAGGGCCGGAAACGGCGCATATGGCAGGGCGATAGAACCGCATTCCGCGGCCGCGTTCCACCTCAATCTTTCGAGGATCGCGCATCCAGCGCATCACGGCCGCCGTCGCTCTCCAAGCCAGGGCGGGCCAGGGAAGCCAAGGAAGTGCCTGCACGCATGGCTCGTTTGCTAATCTTTCGATGACCTGACATCCAACGCATCTCTCAACCCGTCGCCGAGGAAGTTCAGCGAGAACAACGTCAGCGAGAAGACCGTGCCCGGGAAAAGGAGCAGCCAGGGGAACTCCTCCATCTTCTCCGCGCCGTCCCGGATCAGCACGCCCCACGAGCTCATCGGCGGCTGCACGCCCAGGCCGAGGAAGCTGAGAAACGCCTCGAGCAGCATGACGGACGGGATGGTCAGCGTGGTGTAGACGATGATCGGGCCGAGCACGTTGGGCAGGATGTGGCGGAAGAGGATGCGGCGCCGGCCGAAGCCGAGCGCGTGCGCGGCCTCGATGAATTCCATGCGTTTGATCGACATGACCTGCCCGCGCACGATGCGCGCCATCGTCAGCCACTCGACGGCGCCGATGGCCACGAACAGCAGGATGAAGTTTCGCCCGAAAAACACCATCAGCAGGATCACAAAGATGGTGAAGGGGAGGGAGTACAGGATGTCGACGGCGCGCATCATCACCGCGTCAAGCTTGCCGCCGAAGAAGCCGGCCACGGCGCCGTAGAGGACGCCGATGGTCAGAGCCACGACTGTCGCGCTGAGACCCACGGCCAGGGAGATGCGTCCGCCGTAGAGGAGGCGCACCAGCAGGTCGCGGCCCAGCACGTCGGTCCCCAGCCAGTGTGGGAGGCCGGGCCCCGAGGCGCCGAGTTCAAGCCGGGTCTCCTCGTAGCCGTACGGGCTGAGCAGCGGCCCAACCAGGCAGGCGAGGGCCACGATGACGAGGGTGGCGCCGCCGAAGACCGCCAGCTTGTTCTGGCGCAGGCGCAGCCACGCGTCGTGCCCGAGCGACGTGCCGTGTTCCGCGGCTTCGCCACCAGGCGACAAGGGGGGAATCTGTGGAGCTGCTGGGTTCATTTTATCAACCACGGATCATCCTGCTTCGCCGAGGCTTCGCAGGACAGGCACGGATGGGCGCGAATGGCTTTGTAGGAGCGTGCTTGCACGCGATGACGGTCGAATTGCCTGCCCCTCGGCAGGCTCGGGGCCCTGAGCCCATCGAACGGGCAAGCAGGTTCCGATCGGTCGTGGAGGCGGCAGACCCAAAACCAGCCTATCCGTGTTCATCCGTGTCATCCGTGGTTCACTCCAATCTCATCTTTGGGTTCATCCAGACTTGCACGAGGTCGACCAGCAGGTTGAGCGCCATGATGAGCGCGGCGTAGAGAATGACCGTACCGAGCACGAGGGTGTAGTCGCGGTTGAAGGCGCTGGTCACGAACTCTCGACCTAGGCCGGGGATCTGGAAGATCGTCTCGATGACAAAGGAGCCCGTCAGGATGCCCGCGGTGGCCGGCCCGAGGTAGGCGACCACGGGCAGCAGCCCGCCGCGCAGGGCGTGCTTAAGGACCACGCGCAGTTCGGAGGCGCCCTTGGCGCGCGCGGTGCGAATGTAATCCTGGTGGAGCACCTCGAGCAGGCCGCCGCGGGTGAGGCGCGAGATCGGCGCGGCGTAGGCGAGGCCGAGCACGAGCGACGGCAGCACGCGGTCCGTCGGCAGGTACCAGCCCGACGCGCTGAACCAGCCCAGGTGGATGGCGAAGGCCAGCACGCACAGGGGTCCGATCACGAAGGTCGGCACCGAGAGGCCGATCGTGCCGACGGCGGTCGCCAGATAATCGGCCCAGGTGTTGCGCCGCAGCGCCGCGATGATGCCCAGCGACAGGCCGAGCAGCAGCGCCACGGCGAGCGACCACAGCCCGAGCTCGAGGGAGACGGGCAGCTTGTCGGCCAGGATTTCGTTGACGGTGCGGTTGGAGTATTTGAACGAGGGGCCGAGGTTGCCATGCAGCAGGCTGCCGAGGTAGCTGAAGTACTGGCGGGGGAGCGGTTGGTTCAGGCCGTAGTGCGCCTCCAGGTTACGGAGGATCTCGGGCGGCACGGCCTTCTCCGCCGTGAACGGCCCACCCGGCACGAACCGCAGCATGAAAAACGTGGCGGTGACGATGAGGTACAGCGCGAGCAGGGATTGCAGCAGGCGCGACGTGATGAAACGCAGCATGGCGGACGAGGGAAAGTGAAGGCGAAAGGACGAGGGAGACGAGGAAACTTTTCAGCCCAGCCAGCGTCTGGTCACCCTCACCCTCACGTTCACCCTCCGCCCGACTTCCGCCAGCCGTCGGCTTTATTCCCCGCTGAAACGGTAGCCGATGCCGGATTCGGTGCGGAAATATTTCGGTTGATTGGGTTCGTCTTCAAGCTTCTGCCGCAGGTGGGTCATGTACACGCGCAGGTATTGCGTCTGCTCCTCGGCCTTGGGCCCCCACAGTTCGCGCAGAATCTGCCGGTGCGTGATCACTTTGCCCCGGTGGAGCACGAGGAGCCGCAACAGCGCGTATTCCTTGGGAGTCAGCTTCACCACGGCCCCCGCCTTCGTCACCACCCGCCGCGCGAAATCGACCTCCACGTCGCCGAAACGCGCGTTGCATTCCTCCTCCGGGCTTTGCACGCGCCGCAGCATCGCCCGCAGGCGCGCGAGGAGTTCGCCGCCGCCGAACGGCTTACTGAGATAATCGTCCGCCCCGGCGTCGAGCGCCTCGATCTTGTCCGCCTCCTGGCCGCGGACCGAGAGGATGAGCACGGGCAGCCGGCTCCATTCGCGCAACCGCTTGAGCACCTCGATGCCGGGCAGGTCGGGCAGGCCGAGGTCGAGAATGATGGCGTCGGGCCGCTTCGTCGCTGCTTCGGCGAGGCCGAGTGCGCCGCCTTCCGCCTCGCGCACGCGAAAACCCGCACCTTCCAGCGTCACGCGCAGCAGGCGGCGGATTTGCACCTCGTCATCGATGACGAGGACTTCGGAGGGGAAGGGCTCGGCGCTCATTCGGGAGGTACGCTGGCAGGCTGCTCCAGCGGAAGAAAGATCGTAAAGCGCGCCCCGCCGCCCGGCTGGTTGCCCGCCGCGACGCGGCCGCCATGTGCCTCGGCGAAACCGCGCGCGATGGAAAGCCCCAGGCCCAGCCCGCCGGCCCGGTCCGGATCGCCGCGGAAAAACTTGTCAAAGACCCGGTCCAGCTGCTCGGCGCGCAGCCCGGGTCCGTTGTCAGCCACCGCGAGCCAGAGCTGGCCCGCCGCCTCGTCAGTGCCGGCTGCGAGCGTGATCATGGCCGTTGGCGGCGTGTGCACGCAGGCGTTATGGATGAGGTTGGCCAGTGCCTGCTGAATGAGGCCGGCGTCGGCGCGCACCAGCGGCAGGCCGGTGGGCAGGTCCATCCGCACGGTCCGGCTGCGCAGGGCATCGGCGTTCATTTCCCGCGCGGCGTTGATGAGATCGGCCAGGTCGCACCAGTCGCGCCGCAACCGCAGTGTGCCCGACTCGAGGCGGGTCATGTCGAGCAGGTTGTTCACCAGCCGCTGCAGCCGCTGGGTCGCCGTGCGGATCTCCGCCACCAGGGGTCCGTCCGCGAGGTTCTCCCCGGCCGAAGCGATCACGGCCAGCGGCGTCTTCAGTTCGTGCGACACGCCGTCGAGCAGCGTGCGGTGCAGCTTTTCCGACTCCCGCGAAAGGCGCGCCGCCTCTTCGGTGGCCCGCAGGCGCTCGCGATCCAACGCCAGGGCGATCTGGGTGGCGAAGCTTTCGAGCAGTTCCCGCTGGTTGACGGAAAGCGTCGCCTCGGCGGGCGGCTTGACGCCCATCACCCCCACGCCGCTCTCGCCGGCGAGCAGGGGCAGATAAAAACCCTCGGCGGCCGGCAGGGTGTCGGTGAAACGCCCGGCGTTCTTGTGATTGCGAAACGCCCACGCGGCCACGCCCTGTTCCTTTTCGTCGGCCACATAGGTCGCCGCCGGGTGCAGCACCAGTCGGCCTGACTGGACGGAATCTTCGGTGAAGATCGCCAGACGCGCGCCAAAAAGCTCCTGCACCTGCGCGGCGGCGTTGCGCAACACCTCGTCAGCCGACCGGGCGGCGGCGATGGCGCGCGTGAGCTGGTAGAGGGCGATGGCCCGCTGTTCGCGCTGGCGCTGGTCGCGCTCTTGAACGCGCAGCCGCCCGGTGAGGCGCCCGGTGACCAGCGCGGTGATAAAGAAAATCCCGAACATCAGGCCGTCTTCGAACTTGTCGATCCGGAAGGTGAAGATCGGCGGGATGAAGAGGAAATTCCACGCCAGCGCACTGAGGGTGGCGGCGAGCAGGATCGGCCCCTGGCCCACGAAGAGCCCAAGCAGGACCACGGCCGTGAGATAGAAAAGCGAAATCGCCGTGTAACCGGTCAGTCCCTGCATCGCCAGACCCGCCAGCGTCACCCCGAGGACGGTCAAGAGGGCGGTCACATATTCCCGCGGGCGCGACGCCGCGGAGAGACTCCATTCCCGCCAGCGGCTGCGTCCTGTGCGCGGCTCGGCGGGCACGACATAAACATCAATCTGCCCGCTCCGGCGGATGAGACGGTCGGCCAGCGATCCGCCGCGCAGGAAATCCAGGACGGGATGGCCCCGCGGTTTGCCGATGACGATCTGGCTGACGTTGCGCTGCTGGGCGATGCGCACCAGCGTGCCGGCGACATCGCGGTCGGGCACCACGACAATCTCGGCGTTGAGCTCGCGGGCGAGGGTGAGATTCTCGTCCAGCAGCTTCTGCTGCTCCGGCGTGAGCGGCGCCGGAGTCTCGACGTTCACGGCGAGCCAGGGCGCATCGAGGGCATAGGCCATGCGGCGGGTCCACCGGATGAGCCGCGTGGAAAACGGGCTGGCGCCGACCGCCACCAGCAGGCGTTCGCCGCTGCGCCAGATGGCGCTGATTTGCCGGTCCTCGCGGATATCGCGGAGCTGCTTGTCCACCCGCTCGGCGGTCAGGCGCAGGGCGAGCTCGCGCAGCGCCGTGAGGTTGCTCTCCTTGAAGAAATTGTCGGCGGCGACGGCGGCGCGGTCGCCCAGATAGACCTTGCCTTCCGCCAGCCGCTCCCGGAGCTGCCCGGGCGTGACATCCACCAGCTGGATCTCATCGGCGGCCTCGATCATCGAGTCGGGCACGGTCTCGCGCACGGCCACGCCGGTGATCTGGCGGACGGTGTCGGCGCGGCTTTCGAGGTGCTGGACATTGAGCGTGGTGAAAACGTCGATGCCGGCCGCCCGAAGTTCCTCGACATCCTGCCAGCGTTTGACATGGCGCGAGCCGGGGGCGTTGGTATGGGCGAGTTCGTCCACGACGGCGAGGCGGGGGCGGCGCGCGAGCACGGCCTCCAAATCCAGTTCCCCCAATTGCGTGCCGCGGTAGGCGATCAGCTTGCGGGGAATAATGGGCAACCCTTCAAGCAGAAGCTGGGTTTCCTCGCGTCCGTGGGTCTCGGCGAGCGCGACCACCACGTCCACCCCCTCGGCGTGAGCCTTGCGCGCCGCCTGCAGCATGGCGTAGGTCTTGCCCACGCCGGGCGCCATGCCGAAGAATACCTTCAACCGGCCGCGGGTCTCCTTTGCCTCGGCGCGGCGGATGGAGGCGAGAAGTGCGTCGGGGTCGGGGCGGGTAGGGTCGGGCACAGGGCTTAGGAATGACAAACCGTCGGCCGGGTGCAAACCCTGATGGTTCAGGGATTGAGCGAACGCGGGTTGGTCGGGGGCGGCGGCCGGCCGCCGCGCGAGCCGCAGGAGGGCTGCCCGCCGAGCAGGCCGAGGACATAGCCGGTGAGCAATGCGACCAGCGCCACCACCACATAGGCCCCCCCACGCACACGGTCATTATCGTGATCAGGAGAGGTCGATGCGTTCACGAATGGCTCCTTTCAGGGTTCCGAGGGATCACCGGGCCGGGGAGAAGTGGTCGAGGGCGAGGTTGAGCAGGAGGACATTGACGCCGGGCTCGCCCAGGACGCCGAGGTCCCGGTCTTCGGTGTGCCGCGCGATAAGCGTGCGCACGGTTTCGAGTGGCAGGCCGCGGGCCTTGGCCACGCGCGGCGCTTGGAGTTCGGCGTTGGCGATGCTGATATGAGGATCAAGACCGCTGCCGGAAGAGGTGACCGCGTCGGCCGGCACGGAGGTGTCGGAGGCGAGGCCGTTGGCCGTGCGATAGGCGGCGACGGCGGCTTTGATGCTGTCGGCCAGTTTCTGGCTGGTTGGCCCGAGGTTGGTTCCGGAGGAGCTGGTGGCGTCATAGCCGGTGCCCGCGGCGGAGGGGCGCGGCTGGAAATATTTTTCGCTGCTGAAGTTTTGCGCCAGCAGCGCCGAGCCGCGCACCGTGCCGTCCCGTTCCACGATCAGGCTGCCATTGGCTTTGCTTGGGAAGAGCGTCTGCGCGCCGACCCAGACAGCCAGCGGATACGCACCGCACAGCAGCACCACGAAAACCGCGGTGAGCAGCACGGAGGCTTTGAGTTCGATCAGGAAGGCTTTCATGGCGTTAGACGAGGTGAACCGCGTTGACGAGGACATCGATGAGCTTGATGCCGATGAAGGGGATGAGAATGCCGCCGAGACCGTAGATGAACAGATTGCGGCGCAGCATGGCGGCGGCGCCGATGGGCCGGTAGGCCACGCCGCGCAGGGCGAGCGGGATCAGCGTGATGATGATAAGCGCATTGAAGATGACGGCGCTCAGGATCGCGCTCAGCGGCGAGACCAGTCCCATGACGTTGAGCGGGGCGATCGCGGGAAAAACGCCGACCAGCATCGCGGGAATGATGGCGAAGTATTTTGCCACGTCGTTGGCGATGCTGAACGTCGTGAGCGAGCCGCGCGTGATGAGGAGCTGTTTGCCGATCTCGACGATCTCGAGGAGCTTCGTCGGGTTCGAGTCGAGGTCCACCATGTTGCCCGCCTCCTTGGCGGCCTGCGTGCCGGTGTTCATGGCGACGCCGACGTCGGCCTGCGCGAGCGCCGGCGCGTCGTTGGTGCCGTCGCCGGTCATCGCCACGAGGTGCCCGGCGGTCTGTTCGTCGCGGATGCGCCGGAGCTTCATCTCCGGGGTGGCCTGCGCGAGATAATCGTCCACGCCGGATTCGGCGGCGATGGCGGCGGCGGTCAGCGGGTTGTCGCCGGTGATCATGACGGTGCGGATGCCCATGGCGCGGAGCTGGGCGAAGCGCTCCTTGATGCCGCCCTTGACCATATCCTTGAGGTGGATGACGCCCAGCACCGCGCGGTTCTCGGCGACCACGAGCGGGGTGCCGCCTTGGCGGGAAATCGATTCGACGGCGCCGGCGACCATCGGCGGCAGGCTGCCGCCCTGCGCCTCAACCCAGGCCTTGATGTTTTCGGCCGCGCCCTTGCGGATCTGGCGCACGGGCTCCCGCGGATTCACGAACAAGTCCACGCCGCTCATGCGGGTTTGGGCGCTGAAGGGCACGAAGGTCGCGTGCGGAGTCGCGAGATCCCGGCCGCGCAGGCCGAACTTTTCCTTCGCCAGCACGACGATGCTGCGGCCCTCGGGCGTTTCGTCGGCGAGCGACGCGAGTTGCGCCGCGGAGGCGATCTGCCCCGGCGTGACCCCCGGTGCCGGCAGGAATTCGCTCGCCATGCGGTTGCCGAGCGTGATGGTGCCGGTCTTGTCGAGCAGCAGCACGTCGATGTCGCCCGCGGCCTCGACGGCGCGACCGCTCATGGCGAGGACGTTGCGCTGAAGCAGGCGGTCCATGCCCGCGATGCCGATCGCGCTGAGCAGTCCGCCGATGGTCGTCGGGATGAGGCAGACGAGCAGCGCGATCAAGGCCGTGATCGAGAACGCCACGCCCGCATAGACGCCGTATGGCTTGAGCGTGATGATGACCAGAAGGAAGATGAAGGTGAGCGCCGCCAGCAGGATCGTAAGCGCAATTTCGTTGGGCGTCTTCTGGCGTTTCGCCCCCTCGACGAGGCTGATCATATGGTCGAGAAAGCCCTCGCCCGGGTCGGCGGTGATGCGGATCAGGAGTTCGTCGGAGAGTACCCGTGTGCCGCCCGTGACCGCGCTGCGGTCGCCGCCGGCCTCGCGGATCACCGGGGCGGACTCGCCGGTGATGGCCGACTCGTCCACCGAGGCGGCGCCCTCGATCACGTCGCCGTCCCCCGAAATGAGTTCACCGGCGAGGACGCGCACGATGTCACCCTTGCGCAGCTCGGTGGCGTCCACCGGCTCGAAGGAACCGTCCTTGAGGCGGCGTTTCGCCACAAGTTGCCGGCGCGAGGCGCGCAGGGCGCGCGCCTGGGCCTTGCCGCGGCCCTCGGCCACGGCTTCCGCGAAATTGGCGAAAATCACGGTGAAAAACAGCCAGAGCGCGATCTGCAGCACGTAGCCGCGCGGCTCCTTCGTGGTGAAAAGCTGGAAAAAGGTGAGGATCGCCCCGATCAGCGTGACAAACATCACCGGATTTTTGATCTGCTGCCGCGGATCGAGCTTCTGGAAGGAGTCGACGACCGCCTTCAGCAGGATCTCACGATCGAAAAGGGAAATAGCCTTGGTGCTCATGGCAAAAATGACGGGAAGAAAGCTGGGAGTGGGCTTAGAACAGCGTGCCGGAGTGCATCAGGAAGTGTTCGACGATGGGTCCCATCGCCAGGGCCGGCAGGAAAGTGAGCGCGCCCACCAGCAGCACCGTGCCGACGAGGAGCACGACAAAAGTGAAGCCCTCCACCTGGAACGTGCCGGCACTGGCCGGCACCAGCTTCTTGCCGGCGAGGTTGCCGGCGAGGGCGAGGATGGGCACGATCATCAGGAACCGCCCGATCAGCGTCGCGAGGCCGAGCGTAATGTTGTAGTGCGGATCGCCGTCGGCGGGATTGCCGGTCAGGCCGGCGAAAGCGCTGCCGTTGTTGCCCACGCACGAGCTGTAGGCATAGAGCATTTCACTGAACCCGTGCGGGCCGGAATTGTTGAGGCCGGCCTGCCCCCATGGCGTCACGGCCGCCCAAGCGGTGAAGCCGAGAATGGTGGTCGCCAGCACCATCAGCACCAGCATGACGAGCTTCACGTCATAGGCCTCGATCTTCTTGCCGAGGTATTCCGGCGTGCGCCCGACCATCAGGCCGGCAATGAACACCGCCAGGATGACGAAGATGAGCATGCCGTAGAGGCCCGCGCCCACACCGCCGAAGATGACCTCGCCGGTCTCGATGTTGAACAGCGGCACCAGACCGCCCAGCGGCGTGAACGAATCGTGCATGGCGTTGACCGCGCCGCAGGAGGCGTCGGTGGTGATGGTGGCGAAAAGCGCCGAGTTGAAGATGCCGAAACGCACCTCCTTGCCCTCCAGGTTGCCGTCGGCCGCGGCGACCCCAAGTTTTTGATGGATCGGGTTGCCGGCCGCCTCGGACTTCCACGCGACCAGCACGCCGGCGAGAAACAACACGAACATGGCGCTCCACACGGCCCAGCCGTGCCGCTGGTTTTTCACGGTGCGTCCGAGATACCAGGTCAGCGCGCTTGGGATCGCGAAGATCGAGAGGATCTGGAGGAAATTCGAGAGCGGCGTCGGATTTTCAAAGGGATGCGCGGCGTTGGCGTTGGTGTAGCCGCCGCCGTTGGTGCCGAGCATCTTGATCTCGATCTGTGAGGCCATCGGTCCCTGCACGATCGTCTGCGTATCCACGACTTGGTCCACCATGACGGGCTTGCCGTCGGCACCGTTGACGGGCTGGCCGTTGGCGTCGGTCTTCGGCACCTGGATGGTGTAAGGCTCGAGGGTTTTCGCGACCGTGTAGGGCTTGAAGTTCTGGATCATGCCCTGCGAAACGAGCACCAGCGCTAACACCAGGCAGACCGGCACGAGCAGGTAGTAGGTGATGCGCGTGACATCGACCCAGAAGTTGCCGATGGTCTGGGCCGTCCGGCGGGCGATGCCGCGCACGAGCGCTGCGGCGATGGCGATGCCGGCGGCCGCCGACGTGAAGTTGTGGAACGCCAGCGCGACCATCTGCGAGAAGTAGGACATGGTCGTTTCACCGCCGTAGTTCTGCCAGTTGGTGTTGGTGGTGAAGCTCGCGGCGGTGTTGAAGGCAAGCGCAGGGGAGACGCCGGGAAGCTGTTGCGGGTTTAGCGGCAGCTTGTCCTGGTAACGCAGGATGAAGTAGGTGAGGAGCATCCCGACGAGGCTGAACAGGAGCAGCGAAACCGTGTAGGCGAGCCAGCCCTGCTCGCGGTCGGGATCAATGCCGCACACACGATAGGTGAAACGCTCCACCGGACGGACGACGCGGTCGAGCCACGTCCGGCCATTGACGTCGAGCACCTGCACCAGGTACAGCCCGAGGGGCTTGGTGATCAGGAGCAGGACGCCGACGTAGAACGCGAGCTGGGTCCAGGCGTTGAGATTGTTCATGACAGATGCCGGCTAGAATTTTTCCGGGCGGAGCACCGCGATGACGAGGTAGATCAGGCAGGCCACGGCGATCAGACCGATGATGATGTTTTCCATGGATGAAACGGGTTGAGATTCATGCAGGCGTGGTCAGCGCACCTTCCGGCAGAACCAGGCGTAGGCGATGGCGATGCCGAAAAACGCCACGGAGACTCCGACAAAGATCAGGTCCGTTACGAGCGGCGTGAGCGCGGCCAGCGGCAAGGCGGGTGAGTTCATGCCCGCCATGGTAGCGCGGGCCGCCGTCTGCCCCTAATTAAAAGGTTCCTTGAAGGCATTAAAATGGCATTAACGCGGGACGCGGCGCCGCACGGCGGAGCCGCGATTGAAGAATCAAGATTCAAGACGCAAGATCGCCGGAAGCCGTCTTCTCGCTTCCCGCTTCTTTCTGCCAGTTCCGCGCTCAGGGGAATTTTTCGCCTTCGCTCTTTCCGACGGTCCGGTAAGCTGCGCCTGTGGCTTCAGGTTTCTCCGAAAACAAAGACTGTCAGCCCGGTGACAAAGCGCTGGCCCGGGCCCTGGGCGGTACCAAGGCACTCTGGGACGAACTCATCGACCACATCGAGACGGCGTATGCGCCGGTGACGCACCGTTGGAGCAAGTCCAAAACCACCCCCCTGGGGTTTCTTCGTCTGATCCGGAAGGAACGGACCATCCTGTATCTGTTGCCGCGCGAAGGGTGTTTCCTGACCGCGTTTGTTTTCGGTGAAAAGGCGACGGCGGCGGTGCGCGCCAGTGACGTGCCCGCGGCGGTGGTGAAGGCGCTGAACGAGGCCCGGGTCTATGCGGAGGGGAGGGGCATCCGGCTGGAAACCCGCACCGCGAAGGACCTCGCCACCATGAAGAAACTGGCGGCCATCAAGATGGCGCACTAGGCGCGGCGCAGCGCAGCTGCGCTGCGATTCAAGAAGAAAGATTCAAGAAGGAAGAACGACGGAAGCGGACTGCCGCTCCTCGATACCCGCCGCTTCAGACTATCGCCTCACTCTTCCAGCCAGACGTACTTGTAGGGATGATGGTCGAGCACGGTGGGATGCCAGCCGTGCACCGAGGGCTGGAGCAGGAACACATGCGTGTTGAAATACAGCGGGATGACCGGCATGGCGGTGAGCAGCAGCGACTCCGCGCGTCGTAGCAGCACGGCGCGCTCGGCCGGATCCACCGTGCGCTCCGCGGTCAGCAACAGCGAATCATAGTCGGAACTGGCCCAGCCCGTGTGATTGTTGCCGCTGTCGCCACGCCACACGTCCAGAAACGTGCTGGCATCGGGATAATCGCCGACCCAGTCGGAGAGCAGGATCTGGTACTGGCCCGTCCGACGCTCCGCGAGCACCACTTTGAGCTCCTGGTTCACGAGACGCACCTCGACGCCCAGTTCCCGCCGCCACATTTCCTGCACGGCCTCGGCGAGCAGGCGGTGGTTCTCGGAATTGTTATACAGCAGCTCCAGCGGCGGCAGGCCGCGCCCGCCGGGGTGGCCGGCCGTGGCGAGCAGCCGCCGCGCCGCGGCGAAGTCGGTGCGCACTTCCCCTGGCGGCGTGCAGCCGGCCAGGCCCGGCGGCGTGAGCGAGGTGGCGGGCTGCTGTCCGCCGCGCAGGATGTGTTCGACGATGGCCTGGCGGTCGACCGCCAGCGCGAGGGCGCGGCGCACCTGCGCGTCGTCGAGCGGCGGACGGCGTACGTTCAGGCGGAAAAAGTAGGTGTTGAAATAGGGATCGCGGCGCAGGAACTGCGGCGCATCGCGGCGGTAGGCGTCGACCTTGCTGACCGGCAGCGTGTAGGTCACATGCAGCTGCCCCGCGCGGAAGGCGCGCTCCTCGGCGTCCTGGCTGTCGATCGGATGGAAATGGATCGCCTGCAGCCGGACGCGGGCCGCATCCCAGTAGGTGGGCGATTTTTCCACGATGATCACCTCGTTCGGTTTCCAGGTTTTCAGCACAAAGGGACCGTTGCCGACGAGCTGGCCGGGTCGGGTCCAGGGATTGCCCCGCTGGTCGGCGGCGCCGTATTTCTCGATGGCCGGCAGCGGCACGGGCAGCCAGGGCATCTGCGCCAGCAGGGAGAGGAAATACGGCGCGGGATGCGCCAGGGTGATGCGCAGCGTGCGATCGTCGGGGGCCGTGAAGCCCACCTGCGCGAAGTCGGCCAGTTGGCCCTGGTTGAAGGCTTCGGCGTTGAGCACCAGGTAAAACAAGGTCGCATTGTCGGCCGCCAGCGACGGCGTCAGGATGCGGCGGTAGGAGGCCACGAAGTCCGGCGCGGTGACCGGGTCGCCATCAGACCATTTCGCATCGGCGCGCAGGTGGAAGGTGTAGGTAAGGCCGTCGGGCGACGCCTCCCAGCGCTCGGCCACGCCCGGCACCGGATGCAAGTCGCGCGGATCCTCGGTCACCAGGCCTTCGAAGAGCGCGGAGACGACGCACTGCTCGGCAAGGCCCGTCACGAGCTGCGGGTCGAGGTCGCTGACTTCGGAGCCGACGCCGCGGTAGAGGACTTGTTCGCGGTTGCCGCGCTGGACGTCAGTCTCATGGCGGGTACAAGCGGGAATCAGAAGCCAGAGGCCGGAAGCCAGAAGCCAGAAGACGAAAGAACGGCGCATGACATCGCGTGCCAGCACGCTCCTACAGCTTTCGGATCAGGGCCACCGCGTGGGCGGCGATGGCGAGTCCGCGGCCAAGGTCATCGACCCCCTCATTGGTCGTGGCCTTCAGGCCGACGGCCTCCACCGGCAGACCGGAGGAATTGGCGAGCGCGAGTTTCATTTCACCAAGGCGCGGAGAAATTCTGGGCTTCTCGGCGATGACGGTGGTGTCGATGTTCAACGGCTCCCAGCCGCGCTGCCGCAGCTCGGCCACGACGCGCTTCAGCAGGAGCTGCGAATCGGCGTCCTGGAAAGTGGGATCGGTGTCGGGAAAGAAATGGCCGATATCGGGCAGCCCGGCCGCGCCGAGGAGGGCGTCGCAGACGGCATGGGTCACACAGTCGGCGTCGGAGTGGCCTTCGAGTCCGTAGTCGGTGTCAAAGCGCACGCCGCCGAGCACGAGCGGGCGGCCCGCGACGAGGCGGTGGATGTCATAACCGTGGCCGATGCGGTAAGGCATGGCGTGTCAGGCCTCAGGCTTAAGGGCACCGGCGCGGCTAAGCAAGAACTCCAAAAGCGCCAGATCGGCGGCGGTGGTCAGCTTGGGGTTCGGGTGCGGATTTTGCAGGAAGGTCACCGGATGGCCGAGTTGTTCGACGGCCTGGGCGTCATCGGTGATGCGCAAACCGCGGCGTTGCACCCGGGCGTAGGCGCGGGTGATGAGGTCGCGGGCGAAGACCTGGGGCGTCTCCATGGCCCACAGCCGCGAGCGGTCGAGGGTGGCGGCGCGCCCGCGCACCGGCGCCCCGCGGCGCTTCGCGCGCGCCACCTGCTTCACGGTGTCGGTCACACGGTGGGCCAGCACGACGGCGTCGTCGCGGCGCACCGCCTTGAGCAGAGCGGCGAGCTGCTCGGGGCGGATGAGCGGCCGGGCGCAGTCGTGGATGAAGACGTAATCGATGTCATCGGGCAGGCCGGCAAGGGCATTGGCCACGGAATCCTGCCGTTCGCGTCCGCCTTGGACAAAGAGCGCTGGCGTGGGCGCGTAGCAGGAAAGTTCGAGCGACTGGCGGGCATCGCGGTAGACAACGACGTAGAAGTCGGCCACGCCGCTGGCGGCGAAGGCCGCGGCTGAGTGGGCGAAGACCGGGCGGCCGGCGAGCGGCGCGAGAATCTTGTCAGCCACGGCTTCCCGCATGCGGCGGCCCTGTCCGGCGGCGAGGAGGATGGCGGCGGTGCGGCTCATTTTGAAAGGTAGGGACGGACCGCGGGGCCGTCCCTACGTGGCGGCGCGCCCGGCAGTCGCGCCCTACCAGTTGTGCCGTTCTCAGTCATACGGTTTTCAGTTCGGCGAGGATGGCTTGGGCGGCGGCGGCGGGATCGGTGGCCTTGAAGATCGGCCGGCCCACCACGATGAAGTTGGCGCCCGCGCGGGCGGCCTCGGCCGGGGTCATCACGCGTGTCTGGTCGTCGTCTCCGCCGACACCGGCGGGGCGGATGCCGGGAGTGACCAGCTTGACGGATGGCGGCAGCTGCTTGCGCAGCGGCGCAATTTCGTGAGGCGAGCAGACGATTCCGCCCAAACCGCACCCGACGGCCAGCCGGGCCAGGCGCATCACCTGCGCCTCGGGGGCGGCGCCGACGCCGGCCTCGCGGAGGTCGTTTTCGCCGAGCGAGGTGAGCACGGTCACGCCGAGCAGCAGGAGCGAAGGCGCGGCCTGCTGCTGGGCTTTCACCGCCCGGCGCATCATTTCGCGTCCGCCGGCGGTGTGGAGCGTGAGCATCCGGATGGGCAGCCGCGCAGCCGACTCAACCGCCCGGGCGACCGTGTTGGGAATGTCGTGCAGCTTGAGGTCGAGAAAAATTTCGAAGCCCATGCCGGCCACCTCGCGCACACAATCGGGCCCGCAGGCGGTGAACATTTCGAGACCGATCTTGGCCCAGCGGACCTTGCCGCTGAGATGGCGGAGCACGGGCGCGATGGCGCGCGGAGAGGGGGCGTCGAGGACGAGAATAAGGTCGCAAGCCATGTCGGTGCCTTCGTAACGTGACGGGAAACACGAGTCTTCGCCACCGTTTTTTGTCCGCCGTGAAACCCGTCACCGTTTTTTCACCGGCCAAGATCAACCTCTTTCTCGCCATCACCGGCCAGCGCGCCGACGGTTACCACGATCTTGTGTCGGTGGCGGCGCCGCTCGAGTTCGGCGATCAGTTGATCGCCGAGGCGAAGGGCGAAGGGCGAAAGGCGAAGGACCAGTTCAGCCTGGAGTGCGATGACCCCGAGGTGCCGCGCGATGAAACCAATCTTGTCGCCAAGGCCGCGCGGCGGTTTTGCGAGGCGACCGGCTGGAAGGCGGCGGTGGCGTTTCGCCTGACCAAACGCATTCCGCTGGGCGCGGGGCTCGGTGGCGGCAGCAGCAACGCGGCGGCCGCCCTGCTCGCACTGAACCAGTTGAGCGGCGCCGGGCTCAGCCGCGATAGGCTGATGGCGCTGGCGGCGCAGGTCGGGTCCGACTGCCCGCTGTTCCTGCCCGGCGGCCCGGTGCTCATGCGGGGGCGCGGCGAGCAGGTGGAATCGCTGCCCGCGGCGGCCGCCGGGCGGTTGCGGGGACGGCGCGTGCTGCTTTTCAAGCCGAACTTCAGCATCCGCACGGCTTGGGCGTACGAGCGGATGGCCGCCTGCACCGGGGCTTCCGCCGCCGCTACCGCCCGGGCGGACAAGTCGGCACCGGGAGCGGCCCGGGCACCCGCAGGCTATCTATCCGCCGCCGAGGCCGAGCGCCGCCTCGCCGCGTGGATTGCCGGGAAGGCCGGCGCGGAGGAACTCCTCTTCAACAACCTGGAGCCGGTGGTGTTTCGAAAGTTCATCGCGCTGCCCGCGCTGCTGGAACGCCTGCAGACCCGGTTCGGCCTCGCGCCCCGCATGAGCGGCAGCGGCAGCGCGTGCTTCGTGTTGCTGCCCGACGACGCGCCGGTGGAGGAGATCATCGGCAGCGTCCGCGAAGCGTGGGGTCCGTTGTGCTTCGTGCATCCCACGGTCATCGCGTGAAGGCGGCAGGGGTACCGTTTGCACCGTTCACCGGTTGCTGTCACTTGGCCCATAAAACCCGACCGGCCGCTGAAGATCGGACTGAATCAGCCGTCACAGCGGTTATCCCGGCGGCGCATCCCAGCTTTTGGGGGGATATTCCAAATCCGTGTTGACCCTCAGTGGGCCGAACCTGATAAAGAGCTGCCAACGTCTTTCAACCCGACCTCGCGCCACAGCACCGTTCAATCGATCGCGATGGATCCCCCACCGAAAACCGAGTTCGTTGTGCAGGGCATCTCCGCCTCCAACGGCATTGCTTACGGGGAGATCTTTCTCTACCTGCGGACGGAACTCGAGGTGCCGGCCTACCAGGTCGACCCCGACAAGCACGCGGGGGAGGTCGCGCGGTTTGAGCAGGGGCTCGTCGTCACCCGCCAGCAGATCACCAAGATCAAGAACGAGGTGGAGCACAACCTCGGCCCCGACGAGGCGCGCATCTTCGATGCGCACCTGATGGTGCTCGAGGACGAGGCGCTGATCGCCGAGACGATCCGCGAATTCGAGAACACCGGCGCCAACATCGAGACGTGCTTCAACAACGTCGCGCAGCGCTACGTCAAGGCGTTCGATGAGATCAACGATGAATACCTGCGGGAGCGCGCCGGCGACATCCGCGACGTCGCGCAGCGCGTGCTGCAGAATCTCCTCGGCCAGGCGGCGCGCCACCTGAGCGAGCTGGCGGAGAAACGCGTTGTCGTCGCCAACGACATCACCCCGTCCGACGCCGCGGGCATCGACCGCAGCACGGCCATCGGCATCGTCACCGACTCGGGCAGCAAGACGAGCCACGCCGTCATCGTCGCGCGCTCGCTGAAGATTCCCGCCGTGGTGGGCGTGCGCGACCTCACCACCCGGGTCGCCACCGGCGACCGGGTGCTCGTCGACGGCTACGACGGAGTGGTCATCGTCAACCCCACCGAGCAGACGCTTTTCCGCTACGGCCGGATCCAGACCGAGAAGAAGACCATCGAGTCGCGCCTGATGGCGGCCAGCCGGCTGCCGGCCGAGACGCTCGACGGCGTGCACGTGACGCTGCTGGCCAACATCGAGAAGGCCGAGGAGGTCAGCCAGGCGAAGGATTGCCAGGCCGAGGGCGTGGGCCTGTTCCGCACCGAGTACCTTTACCTCAACTCGTCGCATCTGCCGGGGGAGGAGGAGCAGTTTGCCACCTACAAGGCCGTCGCCGAGGCGTTCGCGCCGCAGCCGGTGGTGATTCGCACGCTCGACCTCGGCGGCGACAAGCCGATGGAGACCATCCCCGGCCTGATTCACCACGAGACGAACCCCTTTCTGGGATTTCGCGCGATCCGCCTCTGCCTCGAACACCCGGAGATGTTCAAGGAGCAGCTCCGCGCCATCCTGCGGGCCAGCGCCTTCGGCAAGGTGCGCATGATGTATCCAATGATCAGCGGCGCGGAGGAGCTGGCGCGCGCCAACGTCGTGCTGGCGGAGGCGAAGGAGGAACTGCGCCGGCGCGGCGAGCGCTTCGACGAGAACATGGAGGTCGGCAGCATGATCGAGATCCCCAGTGCCGCGGCCACGGCCGACATCCTGGCGCAACACTGCCACTTCTTCAGCATCGGCACCAATGACCTCATCCAGTACCTGCTGGCGATCGACCGCGGGAACGATCACATCGCCCACCTCTACGAGCCGACCCACCCGGCCGTGCTGCGCACGATCAAGCGGGTGGTGGACGACGCGCACCAGCACCGGCTGCCGGTGGCGGTGTGCGGCGAGATGGCCGGCGACCCGGTGTTCACGCCCCTGCTGCTCGGACTCGGCGTGGACGAGCTGAGCATGTCGTCGCCGTCGCTGCCCGCGGTGAAATATTTCGTCCGCGCCATGAAGATGAGCGACGCACGGCAGCTCGCCGCCGAGGCGCTGACGCTGAGTGATCCGAAGGAGATCTACGGCCGGGCCGAGGAGTTCTACAAGGCGCGGGTGAAGGTGGAGTGAGCGGATTGTGGATTTTTGATATCGGATATCGGAAAGCTACCAGCGGAAAGACAAAGCGATGATGTGGGATTTCAGAAGTCTGATCCGGCGCGGCGGCGGCCTCTGGCCGCGGAGTTGGAGAAAGGACGACCGCCGGCCCATCCGGCCGCCGGAGACCGGGCCCAAAGCGGCCCCGCCGCCTCCCCCCGAAGCGGAGGAGCGATGGATCATACCGCCCTGGCATCCGCCCCAGGATTCCGACGACGGGTGGAAGAAGTCAGAGTAAGCCAGAGGTCAGAGGCCAGAGGTCAGAAATTGTAGGGGCGCAGGCTTGCTGCGCCCGTTTTTCTTTCGGATTCGGCTGCCGCGCAGTTCTAAACACCCGGCGTATTTCCACGGAGCTGCGCCCACGCCTGCCGGAACAGGTAGGCGGACGCGACGAGCAGGAGCGGCGCGGAATAGACGCCCGGCATCAGACGCCCGAGATAGAAGGAACCTGCGATGTGTCCGAGTCCGTTGCCGAACATAAGAACGGCGAGGGGCAGGGAGACCCAGACGATCCATCGCGTCCGGCGAAACGCCAGCGGGGACAGCACCAGCAGCAAGAGGATGCCGAGGACCAGTCCCGTCAGCCACACGCCGAACGTGAACGTCGGCAGCGGCAGAAACGGCAGCCGCGCGCGGATCGCCTGGACGGCCGGGTTATAGACCGACAGAAAATCCGTCCCCGCCTCATCCGTCACGTGCAGCGCGATGGTCACGGCCATGGCCACCCAGGCGTAGCCAAACCGCCGGGCGGTAACTGGAGCAGGCGGAGGCTCGCTCATATTGGGCATCACGACGGGAAGTTGAGTTTCATGCCGCGAGCCAGATCAAGGTGGCGATTCTGGCTTCCCTGCCGTAGTCGACGGCTTCTCGGCTGCCTTGGAGAGATCAAAGTAAATCGGTACAGACAGAAGGGTATTCACCGTGCGGCCACCTCTGACCCCGGGTTTGAATTTCCATTTGGAAACACAAGCCACCGCCGCCATGCCGAATTCCTCGTGAGTGGCTTGGATGACGCGGACATCGTGGACATTACCTTGAGTATCTACGATAAATCCAACGACCGCGGATCCGGTGATTCCCTTCTTGCGGAGTTCATAAGGATAAATCGGTTCAGTCTGAACGAGGGGGATGGGAATCTGATCCACGCGATCAAGCTGAGGAGTCGGTTCGACGGCGGTGTTGGCACGCGCTGCTGAAGTACTGCTTGACGTCGGCGAAGTCGCGCATCCTCCGGTCAACGTGAGCAACAAAGCGGAGACAAGCACTGGGGCGGATTTTTCCATTGGTGACATGTCAGATCTTTCCCTTGGGAGGCTCTATGACAAAAGACCGATGGCAGCGCAGGCAGTCGGCCCGCTGGGAGCGGAAGGGCAGGACAAAGCCGATGCCGACGCAGATCGCGGCGAGCGGGCTGAGCTCCCGCAGCCTGACCTCATCCGATCCGCAGTGCGGGCAGCGCAACAGACCGGCGTCCATCTTCGGCAGCGCCAGCACCTCGCGCGCCCGATCGAGGTCTTCGTCCTCGACCTCAACCTTCACGCCGCCGATGGCGTTCGAGGACAGCCAGTACGTGGAGGCGGTGAGCTCATCGTGGATCCCTGCATGGATGCCGCTCCCTTCCAACCGGGACTTCGCCAAGTAGGCTTCATCAAGGGTGGAGTATGCCGCGACGATTTTCATGCATCCAGATCCGTGGACATCTTTGCGCCAGCTGGCATCAATCAGTCAGAGCCGATCCTCATGGCTGATTCTGCAGGTCACACTGGAAGAAAGCCACCTCGGATTCGAACCGGAAGTAGCGGTAGGGGCGGCGTTCGCCGGTGGTCGCGTAGCCGTGCTTGGTGAAGAAGCCGACCGGCGCGCGGGCGGGATCGACGAGCGCCGTTCGCATCAACTTCGCGCCGCATTCAGTGCGGGCGAAGTCGTGCAGTTCGACCAGCGCTGCACGCCCGAATCCCCAGCCGCGAAATTCGGGGACGATCAGGAGGAGGGTTAGGCAGGCAGTGCCGGGATTGGGATGATCGCGAAACACCTCCGCGCAACCGATCATGCGGTCGCCGTCGAGCACGCCGAAGACGAACTTATCGTCGTAGGAGCGTCCGGGCGGGAGATTGGCGAACGAACTCTGGGCCTCCGCCGGTCCCGCCGGCCCGCCGAGGCACCGCTCGAAGTAATCAGGACACGCCTCGTACACGGCCTGCAGGGCATCGAGGTCTTCCTTGTTCGCCTGAAGCAGCCGCAGCATGGCATCATCCAGGCTGAGCTCGTACTCGATTTCGTCGACGATGGGAATGCCGTCCTGGCCGTATGCCGGAATCTCCGGCTTCAGCTTCCGTGCTTCCGTGACCGCGCCGCGATGGAGGGCGACCTCGCGCCAGCCCAGCGCGGCGTAAAACCGCTGCGCGGATCGGTTGTCGTTGGTCGTAATGAGCCAGAGGCACCGGCAGCCTTGGGCGCGCGCTACGGACGACAGCTCGCCCAGCATCCGGCGGCCCAGTCCTTGGCGCTGGCGGAGGGCAATGAGCACCACGACTTCACAGCGCATTCCAACGGTGCAGTACTGGAGCAGGCCGAGCCGCATACCTTCATCTTGGACGACAAGTCCGGGCAGCGTCCGAGTGTCATGGCAAACGCCCCGGGTCACGATGATCGGTGAACCAAAGTACCGGGTCACCAAAGCCGCCGCCCAATCACGGTCTGAGTCGGTAAGCGTTTGCACCTGCATCATTGTATCTCGAATACCCAGGCCGACAAAATCCGAAGCCACAGAGGGGTCAACGATGGCTTGTGGCCAGGAAAGCAGATGTCAGAGGCTCTTGTGCCCTCTGTGACCACCTCTGTGCTCTCTGTGGTTAAATAAATCTACCGCGCTCAACGGCCCAGCAAAGGGGTAGCGGGGCTGGAGGTGACGAAGGCGAGCGAATGCGAAATGGTGTCGATGACGAGGCCGGGCGCGACGCCGAGGGCGACGATGCCGGCGATGAGCACCACACAAAGGATGCGCGTCGGCCAGGTCAGTACGATCGGCCCCGCCGCGGCGGCGGGGTTGACCTCGCCGAACACAGCCTGACGGATGACCTGCAGGTAGTAGTAGATCGCGATGACTGAATTGACCACGGCGACGATGACCAACACGAGGTGGCCCTGCGCCAGCGCGGCGGTGAGCAGGGAGAGCTTGGCCATGAAGCCGACGAAGGGCGGGATGCTGGCGAGGGCGAACAGGCCCACGAGCAGCGTGAGGGCCAGCAGCGGCGAGCGGCGGTGCAGCCCGGCCAGCTCCTCGATCGCGACGTTGGTGCCGTCGCGCGAGACCCGGCAGATGACGACGAAGCAGGCCAGAATCATCAGCAGGTAGCCGGTGATGTAGTAAAGGGCGGCGGTGTAGCCAGCGACGTCGATCGCGACGAAGCCGATCAGCGCGTAGCCGGCGTGGGCGATGGCGGAGAAGCCCAGCAAGCGCTTGAGGTCCTTTTGCACGAGGGCGATCAGGTTGCCGTAGAACATCGAGGCGACGGCGAGGAAGGTCAGCAGCAGGGCGACGGTCCGGTTGTCCGGCGTGGCGAGCGAGACGAAGCGCACGAGCACGGCGACGGTGCCGACCTTCGGCAGCGAGGCGATGAGGCTGGCGGTCTCGTTGGACGCGCCCTGGTAGACGTCGGGCGTCCAGAAGTGGAACGGGAAGACGGCCAGCTTGTAGTAGAGTCCGCAGAAGGCCATGACGAGGCCAACGATGGCCAGCGGCGAATGCACGACGGGCTGGAGGATGGCGACCATCTCCGGCAGGTGCGTGGTGCCGGTGAGGCCGTAGAGGTAGCTGAGGCCGAAGAACATGATGCCGTTGGCGGCCACGCCGAACATGACGTACTTGATGGCCGACTCCATCTGGCTCTTCTGCTCCGCGCGTTCGCGGCGCATGGGCACCAGCAGGTAGAGCGGGAACGAGGACAGCTCGAGGGCAACCACGAGCGAGATGATGTCGACGCAGCTCACAAGCATGACGAGTCCGGTCACGCTCAAAGTGAGGAAGAGGTAGTACTCGGGCTTGACCTCGCCGCGGATGTCGGGGAGTTCGCCGCTGAGGAACAGGATGCACGCAAAGCCGAAGGCGAGGACGAGCTTGAGGAGCTGGGAGAACTGATCGACGCGGTAGGCGCCGCTGAAGAGGTCGGCGTGCTGTCCCAGCGCCAGCGCCGCGGCGGCGATGGTGGCGAACGCGACCAGCAGGGCGACGATCCGGGCGAGTTTTTGCTGGGACGCGCCGAGGGTGACCACAAAGAGACCGAGCGCGCCGGCGAGCAGCACCAGCTCCGGCAGGAAGGCCATGATGAAGGAGGAGATCATTACCAAGTAGCGAGTAGCGGGTAGTGAGTAGCGAGCATGGCAGCCATGAACCACCGCCGACGGGCTGGAGGGCGAGGCTCCGGCCGAGCCGTGGCGGCAAAGGTCTGGTGTGCGGGCAATGTCATCTTATGGCAGGGCGGCGGAAGCCGAGGCCACGGCGTGGCCGGCTTGGGCGAGGAGGTGTTGCACGCTGGCGTGCATGACGTTGACGAACGGCTGCGGGTGGAGGCCGATCCAGAAGACGAACACCAGCAGGGGCGCGAGGCTGACGATCTCCCGCAGGTTGAGATCGGTGAGGCCGGTGTGGACGGGGTTGTTGGTGCCGCCCCAGGCCACGCGCTGCAGCATGCGCAGGTTGTACGCCGCGGCGGCGACCACGCCGGGCACGGCGCAGGCCACCAGCCATTTGGAGTGCGCGAAACCGCCGGCCAGCACGAGGAATTCGCCGATGAAGCTGTTGGTGCCGGGAAAGGCGAGGGAAGAGAGGCAGAACACGCCGAGGAAGAAGGAGAACACCGGCATGAATTTGCCGAGGCCGGCGGCCGCGTTGAGGTCCCGGGTGTGCAGGCGTTCGTAGATGAGGCCGACGGCGATGAACAGCGCGCCCGTGGTGATGCCGTGGTTGATCATCACGAGGGTGGCGCCCTCGATGCCGCGGGTGTTGAGCACAAAAATGCCGAGCGTGGCGAAGCCCATGTGGCCGACGCTGGAGTAGGCGACGAGCTTCTTCAGGTCAGTCTGCGCGAGCGAGGCGAAGCTGCCGTAGAGGATGGCGGCCACGGAGAGCCAGAGGATCCAAGGCGCGAAGATATGGGTGGCACAGGGCGTGATCGGCAGGCAGAAGCGCAGGAAACCGTACGTGCCCATCTTGAGGAGGATACTGGCAAGCAACACGCTGCCGGCCGTGGGCGCCTCGACATGGGCCGCGGGCAGCCACGTGTGGAACGGGAACATCGGCACCTTGATCGCGAAGGAGATGAAGAACGCCGCGAAGATCCAGCATTGGAAGACGGGATCGTACGGCCGGCCCATCAGGTCGGGGATGTGGAAGGTGCCGGCGTGAAGGCGCAGGGCGATGAGCGCGATCAGCAGGAAGACGGAGCCCGACATCGTGTAGATGAAGAACTTGAGCGAGGCGTAGATCCGGCGCGGGCCGCCCCACACGCCAATCAGCAGCGTCATGGGGATCAGCATCGCCTCCCAGAAGACGAAGAAGAGGATGGAATCGAGCGCGCAAAAGACGCCGGTCATGGCCGTCTCCATGATCAGCAGGCAGATCATGAATTCGCGGACGCGCGTCTGGAGGTGGGTCCACGAGGCGAGGACGCAGAGCGGCGTGATGAGGGTCGTCAGCAGCACGAGCAGCAGGCTGATGCCGTCGACGCCGAGCGTGTAGTTGATCTTCAGGCCGGGAATCCACGCGGCGTGTTCGACGAACTGGAAGTCAGCGGTGGCAGGGTTGAAGCCGGTCCAGAGCTTCAGCGAGAGAAGCGCGACAGCGGTGGTGCCGGCCAGCGTCCACCAGCGCAGCACGCGCTCGCTGCGGATCAGGGCCGCGACGGCGGCGGCGAGCAGCGGCGCGAAGATCAGCACGCTGAGAATCGGAAAGCCCGCGTTGGAGCCGGCTGGAATCATGGCACGAAAGCGCTAGAAGAAGAACAGGAAGGCGAGGATGAGGATCGCCGCGACGGCGAACACGAGGGTGAGGTTTTCCTGCAGCGCTCCGCGTTGGGCGAAACGCAGGCGGCCGCCGATGCCGCGGACCGCGGACGCAAGGCCGTCCACAGCGCCGTCGATGACACGGTTGTCGAAGAGGCCCACCAGTCCGGCGGACTTCATCAGCGGGACGAGGCCGCCCACGCGGTAGACCTCGCCCACGCCGGTGTCGGCGGACTGGACGGGCCAACGGGCCAGCCAGAGGAAGGCGCGGCCGCCCATGCGGTAGAACCAGTCGAGATCGAGGTTGATGCCCCGGTGCGGCTCGATTTTCTTCAGCTTGACCAGCACGAAGAAGCCGAGGGCGGTGAAGAGCAGGATCTGGAGCGTTTCGGAGACGTGGTACGAGGTGTACGGATGAAACGCCTGCGCGGCCTCCGGATACGGGAGCAGATGATAGAGGTACGGCGTGTAGCAGCCGATGAAGACGCAGAGGAACGCGGTGACGCCCATCGCAGCCAGCATGTTCCAGGGCGGATCCTGGGCGCGCTCGAAGGTGGCGGACGGGCAGTGGTTCTTCCCGAACCAGACGAAGTACGGGACTTTCAGGCCGTTGCAGTAAAAGGTGCCGATCGCCGCGAGATTGAGCAGGAAGCCGGCCCAGAGGAGATGCTGGTCAAAGCTGGCCTGGACGATCATGGACTTGCTCACGAAGCCGCTGAAAAATGGAAACGCGGAGATCGAGAGGCCGCCGATCAGCGTGAAGAGGAAGGCCCACGGCATCTTCTTGTAGAGGCCGCCCAGCTCCGACATCCGGGTCTCGCCCGTCATGTGGAGCACCGCGCCGCCGCCCATGAAGAGCAGGCCCTTGTAGAGGATGTGGGCGAAGGCGTGGGCGCACGCGCCGTTGACGGCGAGCTGCGTGCCGATGCCGACGCCGGCCACCATGTAGCCGACCTGGCTGACGATGTGGTAGGCGAAGAGCCGGCGCACGTCGTTCTCGATGATGGCGTAGACGACGCCGTAGAGGGACATGATCACGCCGAGCACCACCAGGAGTTCCATCCCGGCAAAGCCGCGGCAAAGCGCATAGACGGCGGTCTTGGTCGTGAAGGCGCTGAGAAAGACGGCGCCGTTGAACGTGCCCGCCGGGTAGGCGTCGGGCAGCCAGGCGTGCAGCGGGGGCACGGCGGCGTTGAGGAGGAATCCGCCCAGGATGAGCCAGGCCGCCGGCGGGAGATGATGGATCTCGAAGGCGGTGAAGGCCGTGCTGCCGGTGGCCTTCACATGGAGGACGATGCCGGCGAAAAGCGCCAGGCCGCCCGTGACGTGCACCAGCAGGTAGCGGAAACCGGCGGCGGTGGATTCGGGCTTGCGGCGGTACCAGATGAGAAAGACGGAGGAGAACGCCATCACCTCCCAGAAAAGGAAGAGCGTGAGCAGATCGCCTGCAAAGATGGCGCCGAGCGAGCCGGCCACGTAGATCCAAGCGGCGATGTGCTGGCCGTCCTCCTCGACGTGCAGCCCGAACAGTGTCCCGATGATGCACATCAGGCTCATGATGTGGGCGAAGACGAGGCTCAACGCGTCGGCGCGGCCGAAGGTCAGCGTCCACTGCAGGAAGCGCACATGGGCGAATTCGCCCCGCGCCATCGTGAGCACCACGCCGTACGCCAGGATCGGGACCAGCAGGAGGAAGGTCTTCTTCAGGCGCGCGGGCACCAGCGGCAGCCCGAGGCAGCCGAGGAACAGGACCAGCGCGGGATGAAGCCAGACGTTACTCATCATAGTAGTCCTCCCGCTTCGAGACGCCGAGGTGGCCGAAGCTCTTGGCGAAGACAACCAGCACCAGGCAGCCGAGGAGGCCGAACACCGCCCAGAAGACGGGAAGGTGTTCGATCGCCGTGTGGGCGTGCTCCTTGTTGACGACGGCCGGAACGGCGTCGAGCACGACGAGGACGACCAGCACCGCGATGCCCGCCCGCACCACGGTCTTCAGGCGGTCGCGCAGAAAATCGATGAGGCGGGCAAGGTTCATGGCAGGACGGCCTGGGCAAAGTGCATGAAGAAATCGGGGCAGATGCCGATGACCACCGAGATGGCGGCGGTGAGGCAGAGGGGAATCAGCAGCGCGAGCGGCGCCTCGTGGAAGTGGTGCTGGGCATCCCCGGCGGCAGGCGGACTGAAGAAGGCTTGGTAGACCACCGGGGCGAAATAGGCGGCGTTGAGGAGCGCGCTGGCCACGAGCACGACGAGGATGCCGATGGAGCCGGCGTCGAGGGCGCCGACGAAGAGATAAAGCTTGGAAATGAAGCCGCCGACCGGCGGGGCGCCGATCATGCTCAGCGCGGCGAGGGCGAAGGCGCCGAAGGTGAAGGGCATCGCCCGGCCCAGTCCGTTCATCTCGGAGATTTTTTTCTTATGGGTGACCACGTAGATCGCGCCGGCGCAGAAGAACAGCGTGATCTTCGCGAACGCGTGGGCGGCGATGTGGAAGAGGCCACCCGCGACGGCCGTGGGCGTCAGGAGGGCGACGCCGAGGATGATGTAGGAGAGCTGGCTGACGGTGGAGTAGGCCAGCCGCGCCTTCAGATCATCCTTGCTCAGCGCGACGATGGAGCCGGCGAGGATCGTGATGGAGACGAACCAGGCGGTGGGCAGGCCGAGATGGAGCCGATCCATCAAGTCCACGCCGAAGACGTAAAGCATCACGCGCACGGTGGAGAAAACGCCGACCTTCACGACGGCAACGGCATGGAGCAGGGCGCTGACCGGGGTCGGCGCGACCATGGCGCTGGGCAGCCAGTGGTGCAGCGGCATGACGGCGTTCTTGGCGAAACCCAGGAGGCAGCAGACGTAGAGGAGGATGATGACGCCGTTGTGGACATTCGCGGGCAGGATGCCGGCGTGGGCGTTGGTGGCGAAGTCGAGCGTGCCGGACAGGACGTAGATCAGCACCATCGCCGGGAGGATGAGTCCCTTGGCCGCGGTGGTCAGGTAAACGAGGTATTTCTTTCCGCTCTCATAGCCTTCTTCGTCCTGGTGATGGGCGACCAGCGGGTAGGTGGTGATGCTGACGATCTCATAGAAGAGATAGAGCGTGAGGAGATTGTCGGAGAAGGCGCAGCCGATGGCGCCGAACAGCGCGAGGGCGAAGCAGGTGTTGAAACGCGTCTGGGCATGCTCCCCGAGGCCGCGCATGTAGCCCGCCGAGTAGAACACCGTCAGCACCCACAGGAACGAGGCGGTCGTGGCGAAGATCATCGACAGCGCGTCGGCCCGCAGCGCGAAGCTCAGGCCCGGCAGCAGCGCAAAGAGCGTGAAGTGCAGCGTCCTCCCGGCGCGGACGCAGGGGATCATCGACGCGACGACGACGAACAGCGTGGCGGCCGTGAGAAAGGAGCAGGTTTCGCGCAGGTTGGGCTTCCTGCCCGTCATCATGACCAGTCCGGCGCCGAGAAGCGGGGCGAGGACGGCGAGGAGGAGCCGGAGGTCGGAGGGCGTTTCCATGGAGCTATCCCTTCAGTTCGGAAAGCTCCTTGGAGTGGATGGAGCGGTAATTCCGGTAGACCGCGATGATGATGCTCAGCGTGATCGCGACCTCGGCGGCGGCGAGACCCATGATGAAAAGAACGAAGATCTGGCCGACCGTCGGATCCGGCGCCATGAAACGGTTCAGGGCCATGAAATTGAGCGCCGCGGCCGAGAAGATCAGCTCGCCCGAGATGAGCATGCCGATGAGCGTGCGGCGGCGGATGAGGCCGTAGATGCCGGCGGCCAGCAGAAAGGCCGCGAGGATGAGGTAGACCCCGGGTTGATCGTACAGGCGGACAGTCATTCTCTCCCCCTTCCGGCGCGGGCGATGGCGAGGGCGCCCAAGATGGCGACGAGGAGCACGAGCGAGATCAACTCAAAGGGCAGGCTGTAGGTGGTGAGCAGCGCGCCACCGATGGCCGGTACCGAGCCGTCGGTCGCCGGCGAGACCGCCGCCGGCCAGGGGCCCTGCAGGCCCAGTCGCGCCACGCCCCAGAAAATCGCCCCGCTCACCAGCAGCGCGACTCCGCCCCATAGAAACTCGCGGCTCTGCTTTTCCTGCGGCGCGGGTTCGTCGGTCTCGGTAAGCATGACACCGAACACGATGGTCACGCAGACGGCGCCGACATAGATGAGGATCTCCATCAACGCGAGGAACGGGCTGTTCAGGAAATAGTAGAGCCCGGCGAGGCCGATGCAGCACAGCGCCAGGCCGCAGACGCTGCGGATGATGCGCGTGCTGAGCACCGCGAGCAGCGCGCCGGCAACCGTGGTCGCGATGATCAGGCCGAAAAGGCCGGTGGCAAGGTAGTCGGAGCCAGGAATCACGGCTGTTTCTTTTCCGCCTTCAGTCGCTCGACCAGATCAAAGACGTAGTCACCCTTGGAGGTGCTCGCGAGGTTGTAGTTTTTGGAAAAGCGGATGGCGTCGCAGGGGCAGACCTCGACACAGGCGCCGCACAGGCTGCACCTGGTGAAGTCGAGTTTGAACTCCGTCACCGACTTTTTTTTCTCCCCCTCCAGTCTGACGCCGTCGACCAGGATGCAGTCGCTGGGGCAGGCGCGTTCGCACAATTTGCAGGCGGTGCAGAAAGACCGGCCCGTCTCCGGATCGCTCGTGAGCACAATGTGTCCGCGGTAGCGCGCCGGGATGGGCAGGGTTTTGCGCGGATACGGCACGGTGACGACCGGTTTGAAGAACTGGGTCAGCGTCACCCGCATGCCGACGAGCAGGCTCCAGAAGCCGCGCGGAACTTCGAGAATCGAGGCTTTCATGCTCAGAAGATTTTGATCATCGCGCTGGAGAGCAGGAGGGTGAAGAGGGAGACCGGGATGAGGATCTTCCACGAAAGGTTGAGCAGGCCGTAGAACTGGGTGCGGGGGAAGGTCCAGCGGACCCAGATGACCGTGAAGATCAGGGCGTAGAGCTTGAGGAGGAACCAGACCACCCCCGGCCAGATGCCGAACGGGCTCTGCCAGCCGCCGAGGAAGAGGACGGTGCCGAGACTGCAGCCTAGCACGATGTTGGCGTATTCGGCCATGAAGAAGATGCCGAAGCCCATGCCGGCGTACTCGGTGAACGCGCCGGCCACGAGTTCGCTCTCGGCCTCGGCCATGTCGAAAGGCGCACGGTTCGTCTCCGCCAGCATGCAGATGAAGAAGATGACGAACGTCACCGGCATGAGCGGATTGACCCAGACCTTGAAAAGGTTCCAGTGCCAGAACCCGCCGGCCTGCTGCCGGACGATTTCGTTGAGGTCCATCGTGCCGGTCATCATCAGCAGCGTGATGACGACCAGCAGCATGGGGATCTCGTAGGCGACGTCCTGCGAGACGACGCGGGCGGCCGAGATGATGGCGTACTTGTTGCGGGAGGACCAGCCGCTGAGCATGATGGCCATCACGTTGATCGATCCGAAGGAGAAGACCATCAGCAGGCCCACGTTGATGTTCCGGGCGACGAGCGTTTCACTGAAGGGAATCACCGCCAAGCACATCATCGCGGGGGAGATGACCATGAGCGGGGCGAGGCGGAACAGAATGGTGTCGGTGCCCGGCGGGACGATGAGCTGCTTGGAAAGGAGCTTGGCGACATCGGCGACGGGCTGGAGCCAGCCGCCATAACCGGCCTCGTTTGGTCCGGGGCGGCGCTGGATGCGACCGGCGCCCTTCCGTTCGGCCAGCATCAGATAGGCCGCGTTCAAGCCGACAAAGGCCATGATGCAGACTAGGGAGAGCAGCAATCTGACGGGCTCGGCGGTGAGAAAACTCATGGCGGGAGGTGCGCGGTCAGCGGTCGATGTCGGGAATGACGAGGTCCAGGCTGCCCAGGAGGGCCAGGGCATCGGGCAGCATCATGCCTTTGCTCGCCTCTTCGTAGAGGCTCAGATTGGAGAACGATGGGGTGCGCAGTTTGACGCGGTAGGGAATCTCCTTGTGGTCGCTGACGGTGCGCACGAGGAACCGACCGCGGGCGGCTTCGACAGCGTAGCAGTAATCGCCGGGAGGCAGTTTCAGGACCCGGGGGACCTTGCCCATGACCGGGCCGGGGGGCAGTTTGCCCAGGGCCTGCTCGATGATGCGAAGGCTCTGCGCCATCTCCTCCATGCGCACGAGGTAGCGCGCCATGGAATCGCCTTCGGGGAAGACCGGAATTTCGAAGTCGAATTCAGGATAGACGGAGTAAGGCTCGCTCCTTCTCACGTCGTAGGCGACCCCGGAGCCACGGATTACCGGGCCCGTGGCGCCGTATTTGCGGCACATTTCCGCACTAATGGGGCCGATGCCTTCCAGGCGTTTGCGCAGGATGATGTTGTCGGTCACCAGCTCGCGATACATCTTCAGTCGCGGACGCATCTGCGCGACAAAAGCGCGGGTGCCCTTGATGAACTCGTCATCGATGTCGTTGCACAGTCCACCGAAGCGGAAGTAGCAGTAGGTCAGGCGGGAGCCGGTGACTCCCTCGAGCAGATCGAGGATTTTTTCCCGGTCGTCGAAGGCGTAGAGCAGGGGGGTGAACCCGCCGAGATCGAGCAGGAAGGCGCTCCACCAGACCAGGTGGCTGGAGATGCGGTTGAGTTCGGACGTGATGACGCGAATGTATTCCGCGCGCCGCGGCACCTCGAGCCGGAGGGCGCGTTCCACCACACCGACAAAGGCGTGGTTATAGTGCAGCGCCGAGAGGTAGTCGATGCGGCCGGTGTTGGGGAGAAACTGGGCCCACGTGCGATTTTCCCCCATTTTCTCGTGCATCCGGTGGATGTAGCCGATGACGGGTTCAGCCCGGGTGACGTATTCACCGTTCATCGTCATCTTGATCCGCAGGACCCCGTGGGTGGCCGGATGCTGCGGCCCCAGGTTCAGGACGAACGTCTCTTGGGGGTTCGTGCGGCTGGGGATGTCGTTTGAAGCGATCACGCGTTGAAATCCTTGCGGAGGGGATGGTAGTCGGCGTCTTCCGGCAGGAGGAACGGGGTGAGATCAGGGTGTCCCAAGAAGCGGATGCCGAAGAAATCGTGCGTCTCGCGCTCATGCCAGTTGGCGCCCGGGAACACCCCGGAAAGGGTGGGAAGCTCCGGATGGCCCCGGGGAACGCGGGCCCGGACCGCGACGCGGAGGGGCGAAAGGGGATGGAAGTAGTCATACACGACCTCCAACTCATTTTGCGCAATCCAGTCGACCCCGGTGATGGCATCCAGGCCGAAGCCGTTTTGATCAAGGATCTCGGCGGCGAGCACGACCTGTCCGGGGGACACCGTGACATCGAGATGGTATCCCTTAAGGGAATAATCAACTGGCTGGACCGGGCCCGGACTCGGCGGCGGAGTGGCGGTTGGCCCGGGCGCGGCGGCGGTGGAATCCTCCACATTGGGCGTGACCGCGCCCAGCCTGATCAGCCGGGTAAATTGGTCGGATAATTGCTCGAGGGACGGGATCATTGCGGCGGCTTCACCACCGGCCAGCGCCGTTTGCCGGTGAGCTTCTGTTCCAGCGCCAGAATCCCTTCGATCAGCGCTTCCGGACGCGGAGGACAGCCCGGGATGTAGACGTCGACCGGGAAGAGCTGGTCGACGCCCTCGACCACGGCATATTGGCCCGGGAAAACGAAGGGTCCGCCGGAGATGGCGCAGTTGCCCATGGCGATGACCCATTTGGGCTCCAGCATCTGGTCATAGAGGGTCTTCACGGCCGGAGCTATTTTCTTATTAACGGTGCCGGCTACGATCATCACGTCGGCCTGACGGGGCGAAGGCCGGAAAACCTCGGCGCCAAAGCGCGAGATATCGAAGCGCGGACCGCCCGCGGCCATCATTTCAATGGCGCAGCAGGCCAGACCGAAGGTCAGGGGCCACAAAGAGTTGGCGCGACTGAGGGCCAGCAGTTCGTCCAGTTTGGCGAATTTGACGATCTGGGAGGTATCTACCGACGCTTCCATTCGAGAACTCCTTTCTTCCAGGCGTAGACGATCACGAGGGAGAGAATCCCCACAAACATGACCAGCTCGACGAAGTCCCGGATGACAAACTGCCGGTTGTAGACCAGCGCGACGGGGATCAGGTAGAGGACATCCACCGCGAACGCGACGAACACCAGGGCGTACAAGTAATAGACCGCGCTGTACCTGATCCACGCATCGCCAATGGGTTCCATTCCGCATTCGATGTACTGGCCGGTCTTGTTGGCGCAGTTGCGGGTTTTGCGGGCAGCCAGCAGGTGGACGACGATGAAAGGGCCCACGGCGAACACCAGTCCGCCCAGGCAAAAAACGGCCACGTAAATCAGGTCACCGGTAAGCACATCGTTCATGGGGGCGAGGGGAAGAAGGCATCAGGCGGGACGGCGGCTGACTGCATGGCAGCATAATCGCATGGAATGCACGACCCGGCAGCGCAAGCCTTGGCAAGCTTTGCGCATTTATTGCAACCTCAACCTGTGCGCAATGGAGCCCGGATAATTAGATTAACTTCTACACGACGAACCGGCGAGCTGCCGGCGTAATACCCCGACACTCCGGGCGGAGCGACGGGATCCCTTGCGCGGATCATTGAATCCTCCAAATTCTCACCCCGATCACCCATGCCCCCTGAATCCTCCTCCCGCCGCCGTGGGGTGAGGATGCTGATCGAGCCCGTCGAGACGCGCGTCTGCTGGCTGGCGTGGATCGCCGATCCCGATGGCAACCGCCTCTGCCGGTATTCGCGCCAAGACGGCACCGCCGGCTAAGTAAACCCTCTGAGTCTTCCTGCGGTGTCGTAGACCCTGAGCGTGTCGAAGGGGAGCCGGCCGAATCCGTCGAAGGGCATTCGCGCAAGGATGGAACGGCCGGTTGAGCGATGGCGGACACCGATTGTCCGAAGGCGGATCGTGAAGAGTGACACCCGTCGTCCGGCGGTCTACTCCACCTCAATTTCGATGCCGCCCGTCAGCATCGACACCAGATTGTAGACGAAGGCGCCGATCACGCCCTGGAGGAAACCCATGACGCCATAGATCACCGGCGCTGCCAGGGCGAAGCCGAGTCCGAAGATAAACGGAAAGGCGCGCGGCACGTTCGGAGCGTGCGCCATGACAACGCTGATCAGCAGGATGAATGGCATGAACAGCAGGCCGAAGCAGCCCATGATGACGGCCAGGGTTGTCCCGGCGGTGAGCGGACCAATTCTTTTTAGGCGTCGTTTCATAATCCCTTTCTGTGGCGGGGAACGGAAGGAATCCTGCCCGGCAGGCTGCCCGGGCCTCCGGGTCAAGGCCTGCCCGCTCTGATTCCGCTGGCGAGCAGGGTTTCGAAGCAGGGCTCGACGGTCTCCCGCGATACGACGGTGACCTCGACCTTTTGAAAGCCGGCCCTCTTGAGGAAGCCGTGCAGCGCACTCTCCTTGAAGCCGAGCCACACGTCGGCGTAGAGCTCGCGCGCCTTCTCGAAAGCGTGCTCCTTGAGATCAAGCACCACGAGCTGTCCGCCGGGGCGAAGAATGCGGTAGGCTTCGTTGACGGCGGTCTGCGGGTGGTTCGCGTGGTGCAGCGCCTGGCTGAGGATGGCGAGGTCGACCGACTTGTCGGGCAAGGGCACGTTCTCGATGTCGCCCAGCTTGTAGGCGAGGTTGGCGAGGCCGTTCTTCCCGGCCAGCTCGGTGCCAACCTCGACCATGCGCGGCGAGTTATCGATGCACCACACGCGCTCGGCGCGGTGCGCAATGAGCTGGGAGATGAGACCCTCGCCGGCGCCAAGGTCGGCCACGACGATGGGCGGCACCAGCCGCAGCGCCAGGTGCCCGATCGCCTCCCACGAACGGCCGGGACAGTGGCCCTTGCCGAGCCGCCCGGCAATGAGGTTGAAATACTGCTCCGCCACCCGGCGGCGTTTCTGGAGAATCCGGTCGAGGTTGTCGCGGTCCTCGGCGAACTCGGCCGAGTCAGTCACGGCCTCGCACGCGGCTTTGAGCAGCGCCAGTTGCCGCGACGGGAGGCTGGCGCGCAGCGAGTAGAACGCCTTCTTGCCCTCGCGGCGGTCGGCCACGAACCCGGCCTGGCGGAGGAGGGCGAGTTGCGAGGAGATGCGCGACTGCGCCATGCCGAGCACCTCCTGCACTTCGGCGACCGAGAGTTCCTCCTTCATCAGCAGCGCCAGCAGCCGCAGCCGCGTGGGATCGGAAAGGATTTTCAGGGTGTCGAGGGAGGAGTTCACAGGGCGGGCCGGGGGGGAAGGCGGCGGCAGCTATTTGATCAGTGGCAGCGCCAGCGGATATTTCCAGGCCCGACCATTGTTGACCTTGATTGTCGCCACGATGACGCAGACCAGGTTGAACACCCCGATGGCAATCAGCAGCGGGATGCCGATGAGCACGAAGATCAAAACGAACGACGCAGCGGCGTAGATCAGGCAGGAAATCTGGAAATTCAGCGCCTGTTTGCCGTGAGCCTCGACGGTGGGGAACTCATTTTTTTTCAGCTGCCACACGAGGAAGGGACCGATCAGATTCCCGAGTGGAATGACGAATCCCGCCATGGCGGAGAGATGGCATAGCATCTCCCAAGTGCGAGCCGGCGATACGGGCGGGGTGGCGGCTGGCGCGGGCGGAGGAGTAGAAGCCGAGTCCATGTCTCAGCCATGCCGGGTCGGGGCGGGGGCGTCAATTCCGCGATGGAGGGGCGGGCGTCGGCGCCGGCGGCGTCAGAGCAGCCGCTCGGCCGCCAGCAGCGAGAGCTGCCACGACCCGAAACCGGCGATGATGCCACCGGCGACCCGGTTGATCCAGCGCCGCGCGCCCGTCGCTGAGGGAACGGCGCAAACCGAGCAGGTTGATTGGTCCGATCGGCGCTGCGATGGCGAAACCGATGACGGGTCCTTTCAGCAGATGCTCCATGGCGGGCGGTGGGAGGAGAAAGCGCGGAGGGCGGATTATGTCATTTCCCCGACCGTCGTGAATGGTTCCCAGGAGGGCCTGACGGTGTCGGGCCTTGAAGGATAGGCGGGGGCGCGTCCCTCCACCCTGAGGCATGCTCAGCTGCCCGCGGCCGGCAGGGGGTCGGCGTAGCGGCTGATGCCCGTCACAACATAGTCGTGCTCGGCACCGCCGGTTTTCACCTTCACGTGGTCGCCGGGCTTTTTGGAAAGCAGGGCGAGACCGAGTGGCGTCTTGTAGGAGATGATGTGTTTCTCCGGATCGCCGTCCCAGAGTCCCAGCACGGTGTAATGCACGGTCTGGCCGGTAGCACCCTCGCGCAGCTCGACCACGCTGCCCACGCTGATCTGGTCAGTGCCGGCATCTTTGAAATCGGTGATTCGCGCCCGGCCGAGGTCGCGTTCGAGTTGGGATTTCTGAGCCATGAGCAGCTGCTGGTCCTGCTTGGCCATCTTGTATCCCGCATTTTCCCGCAGGTCGCCCTGCTCGCGGGCGGCGGCGATGGAGCGGGAATTCTCCGGAATCTTCTTGGTGACAATGGAATCGTATTCCTGGCGCTTCCGCTCGTAGCTCTCGCGCGACACGAGCAGTTGTTCGCCCTTGGTTTCGTTGTCGCTGGAAACCAGCGATTGGATGGAGGGGAAGGTCTTGATGAAGCGGGCGAGCAGCGACTTTTTCGTCAGTTCTTCGAAACCCTGGTTGAGCAGGAGGGTGTTGGCGAGATCGCGCGCGGTCTCCGGGTCGGCGGTGGCCAGCAGGTCGGGGATGAGGTCGGGGTCGTCGCTGAGGATTTCAGCCAGCGGAATGCGTCGCGCGCCCGCGGATTGCAGCGCTTCATAATCGATGGCGAAGAAGATGGCGCTGCACAGGCGCGGCGTGATGAGGTCGTTGAGGAGCTTGGCAAATTTCTTCGACTGGCGGTTCTTGACGATCCACAGCAGCACCGGCGCGCGCAGGTTCTGCTCGGTCTGCCAGCGCTTGAGCACCGTCGCGAGTTCCTCGGCGTGGCCGCTGTCGACGAGGAAGTTGATGCACTCGGTGGTGAACTTGCCCTGGCTGGTTTTGAGCAGGGCGAACGTCAGGTCCTTCCACTCAATGGGATGCGCGTCCTTGATCAGTTCGAGGAAATGCGTCTGGAAATGGACGGGGATCTTCTCGGCGATGTCCGTCAGGCGGCGGGTGTCCGCGACGAGTTCGCCCAAGCTTGGACTGAGGGTGGCGATATCGATGCCGAGCATGATGGCCAGTTCATCGCGGACGGCGGCGCCATAGAGCCGCTCGGCGGAAAGGAGCTGGTTGCTGTCCTTGATGGCCTCGGCGAGGGCGGTGAGCACGGGCGTCAGGTCGGTCTTGGTTTCCTTCCTGGTGGCGACGCTGAGCAGCTCCTCGGCCAGCAGGATGCGGCGCCGCGCCGAGCGGGTGTTGTTGAAGCGATCGAGAATCTCGTCCTCAGCCGAGATCGGCTCGTCGCGCAGCACGTAACATTCGGTTTTCTTGGCCGGCACGGCAATGCGCGGGTCCTTGGCGACATGCTTCTTGGCGGAGGACCACCACTTCTTGAACTTCTCCTCGCCGACCACCTGCTGGAGCGTGAGCTCGAGGTCGATGGCGGTCGTGGCCTTGTTGGGAAAGGCGGCCAGCGTCTCGACGACGAGCTGGACGGGCTTCTCCTCAATCAGCTGGGCGATCTTCTCGGGCTCGGTCTCCTTCCGCACCAGGAGGTGCTTGGCCGGCAGGATTTCGAGCGTGCCGACGCAAAAGGCGGGATCCATCCGGTGCTTCCTCTTGCCTTTGAAATCGATGACCAGCTTCTCTTCCGCCTCATCGTAATCCCGGATCTGCCCGAATCCCCAGCTCCGATGGATGCAGTAAGCGCCGGGCTCCATGGCCTCGAGTTTGGCTTTGGCCGCCTTCAGTGACGGATTTTTGGCGATGAGCGCATGAACGGCTTCGGAATTCATAATGGCGGTGGGGCGGGCGTAAACGATGAGTTGAGTGGAGAATGGGATGGAATGTCAAACTGTGTGTCTTAACGTTACCGGGATGAGGTCCTTGCCGAACCCACCTTCCGCCGGCGCCTGGCCAGTCGCGATCTCGCTGCTGGAACGCTGGCTGAAGCGGGGCGAACGGGTGGATGCATTGATGGAGGCGGCCGGACGGAGGGCGCCGGACGCGTTGCGCGGCGAGGAAAGGGCCCGCTGCCAGCATTTGCTGTTCGGCGCGGTGCGGAATTATGGGCGGATCAACGCGGCCGTGGCTGCCTTGGTGGAGCGGCCGCCGCGGGCGAGGCTGCGGGCCGTGCTGCTCGTGGCCGGCTTTGAACTGCTTGAGGCGGGCATGGCGCCAACCGGGGAGGAACGGGTGGCCCGGATCGTGCATCATGCGGTCGGTCAGGCCAAGACCCTGCTCAGCCCGGCGGAGGCGCGGCTCGTCAACGCCGTGCTCCGCCAGCTCGGCCCAGCCGCCGCCTTCCACGCGGCCCCCCCGGCCGCCGGAGCAGACGCCGCGGAGCTGGCGCGTTTTTTTTCCCATCCCGAATGGCTTGTGCGACGCTGGCTGGCGCAATTCGGCGCCGCGGCGACGCACCACCTGCTCCAATGGAATCAGACGCCTCCGCCCGTCTACGGGCGCTGGCGCTCCGCCTTCGCCAAGGCGGCGGCGGACCGGAGCCCTGCGATGCAGCCGCCGGCGTTTCTCCAGCCGACGGGCTGGGCGGGATTCTATGTCGTGCCGGCCGGCCACTGGCCGGAAGTCGAACGGCTGCTGGCCGACGGCACGCTTTATCTGCAGGATCCCGCCACACTGATTGCCGCGGAACTGCTCGATCCACAGCCGGCGGAAACCGTGCTCGATCTATGCGCCGCGCCGGGCGGCAAGAGCCTGCTGCTGGCGGATCTGCTGGAGGCACGGACGCAGCAGAATGGTCCGGAGACGAAGGCGGGCCGCGTGGTCGCGGTCGATCTGCCCGACGACCGCCGCATCGGCCGGCTCAAGGAAAACCTCGCCAAAGCGCGCACGACCGATGTCGCCCTGATCCAGGCTGACGTGCGCCAACTCAGCCCCGCCCTGCTCAAGCAGTACCATCTGCCGGCCGGATATTCCGCGGTGCTGCTCGACGTGCCTTGTTCCAACACCGGCGCGATGCGCCATCGCGTGGACGTGAAATGGCGGCTGCGCGAGGCCGACATCGCGCAGCATGCCGGGCAGCAGCTCGCGCTGCTCACCGCGGCGGCTCAGCTGGTGACACCGGGCGGCCGGCTGGTCTACAGCACATGCAGTCTTGAGCCCGAGGAAAACGAGGGTGTGGTCGAGGCGTTCCTGCGCGCCTGCGGCGGACGGTGGGCGCTCGAGCAGACGAGCCGCAGCCGTCCCTGGGAGGCGGGGTGTGACGGGGCCGCCGCGTTCCGCCTCAGGCGGAACGCGTGATTCAAGATTTAAGATTCAAAATTCAAGAGGATATTCCGCCATCATCTTGGATCTTCGGTCTTGAATCTTGAATCGGTCTTCGAGCTTGTTCAGGGAACAAGCTCGAAGACTGGCAGCGTCACTTGCTGCTCCTCATTGCCATTGATGAACGTATAGGTGATGCGCGTGGTCGAGCGGATCAGTTCCGCGTAGCGCAGGAAGGGCCAGGCTGACACCGGCTCATCGTTGATGCGCGTGCACAGGTCGCCCGCCTGCACCCCCAGCATCTCCGCCGCCGACTCGCCCACCACCGCCGCCACGCGCCAGTAGGCGACCGTCTTGGTGAAGCTCAGTCCCGTGCTGCGCATGGGCACGATCTTGATCGTATCGTAGTTTGGCCGGAAAAAGGTCACCTGATTGCGCTTCTGATCGAAGGTCACGGTAAAATTCCGCAACAAGCCTCCGCCGATGGACGACAGTTCGTCGGTCACGTCGACAATGGGGTCATCGATGACGTAGGCGCCGATGGTGAGCGGTTGCGTGAGCCGTCCGATCATGCGCAGGCGGTCACCCGCCAGGGTGGCCACGAGGGCGCCGGGTCTCGGCCCGAACTGAAAGGCGGGGTGGAGGCCGACGGTGTTAAGGCTCAGCGCCGCGTCGCTGCCCGAGTCAACCAGCGCAATGAAGGACTCGGCGCCCAGCTGGATCGGAATGAGCGGCGTGTTCTGTTCGTTGTTGAAGGGAATCGTGACGCCGGGCAGCGCCATGGGCGCGCCATACGGCGTGATCGTGACCCGCGGGTGCAGGTAGTCGAGCGTGAGGAGTGTCTCGCGAAACAGGGGGAAACCGAGCACCCCGTCGATGCGCACGCCGAGGTGATTGGAAAGGTCGGCGAGGTCGTACACGAGCGCCTGGACGCCCTCGAAGCGCGCCGAACCCAGCTGCAGGCGTTTCAGGGTGACGGGATTGAGCAGCTGCACCTGGCCGTTGGCGCCGAGCACGCGCACCGCCGGCTGGTTGGTCCGCGGCCGGCCGCCGTATCGCTTCACCAGGTCGGGCGTCAACAGCGTGGCCGACGAGCCGGTGTCGATGATGAAATGGTAGGGACCGTGCTTGTCCACCTGCGTCTCAATGACCAGGAAGTTGGAGACGAGGGAGGCCGGCAGGACGCTTTGCGCCGCCTCGACGCTGGTTTTGCGCGGCGGCCGGCGGAAGGTCGTGCAGCCGGCCAGCAGCAGCCAGAGTCCGGAAATCAGAATCCAAAGCAGGGCGCGGCTCGCTCGCGTCCCGTGGGAAAAGGGGAGGCGCAGGGTTGAATTCATTTTTCCGGTTGGGGCAGGCGCAGGCTCATGATGATGGGCACGAGCATGATCAGGCCACCGAGCCCATAAAGGCCTTCGGGATGCAGCCGCCAGTAGATCAGGCCGCCGACCACCGGCCCGATGGCGCGGGCGAGCGAACCGAGCGAACGGAACACGCCGAGCACCCGGCCTTGTTCATCGACACTGCTGTAGAGCGAGATGAGGGCGGAAATGGCCGAGTTGGTGAAACCGGAGCCGAGGGAAAGACAGGCCAGGCCGGCATAGAAAACCGCCTGGTTCTTCGCAAAGCCCATCAGGAAAAGCGCCAGCATGAAGAACGTCACGCCTGCCACCAGGACGCGCCGCTCTCCGAAAAGCGGCACGGTTTTCCGCACCAGCACTCCCTGGGTGAAAATCGACATGAAGCCAACAAAGACGAAGATCGCCGTCATCTGTCGCGGCGTATAAGCGAACCGGTCGGCGGCGAGGAACGCCAGCGAGAATTCCACCGCGCTGAAGGCCAGGGCGAAGACAAAGTAGAGCAGATTCGAGCGTCGCACCCGGAGGTCGGCGATGCTGAAGAGCGCCTTGAGGGGATGGCGTTCGCGCGGTACGGCGGTCTCCCGGGCCTCGGGCGTGAGGGTCTCGGCAAACCGGGCGTAGATCCAGGCCAGATTGAGCAGGCAGCAGGCGAACGCGATCAGGGCGGGAATGGAAAACGGATGAATGCCGCAGACGGCGAGGCGGGGATGATGGACTAGCAGGTTGTAGCCGGACATCAGGCCGCCGATGGCGGGGCCGGTGATGAAGCCGAGGCCGAAGGCCACCCCCACCAGCCCCATGCCCTTGGCGCGGTTTTCCCGCGAGGTCACATCGGCCACGGCGGCGGTGGCGACGGAAAGGTTGCCGCTCATGGCGCCACCGAACAGGCGGGCCAGGATGAACAACCAGAACGAACCGCTGAAGACCCACAGCAGGTAGCTGAACGCGATGCCGGCGACGGTCACAAGGAGGACGCGGCGCCGGCCGAGCCGGTCGGAAAGTCCGCCCCAGTAAGGCGCGAACAGAAACTGCAGCAGGGAATAAAGCGAGCCGATGACACCGCCGAAGAGCACCGGAATATAACTGCCTCCTCCGCCGGTGAGACGGGCCAGCGCCTCGATGTTGGCGAGCATCCACCCGAGCAGCCCCCCATGCCCCTCGCGCCCGAGGTAATATTCCAGCATCGCGGGGAAAAGGGGGAAGATGATCGAAAACCCGATCAGGTCGATGTAGAGCGTGAGAAAAATGACGCCCAGCGAGAGCGGTTTGGGCGCCGGTGCGGCGGTGGCGGTGGTCGCGGAAGAGGCGGCGGTGGTCACAACATTGAGGAGGAACAAACCCTAGTGGCGGGGTTGCCGGGTGCAACCGCAGTTTCGCGCCGGTAGTGGGTCTGTTTGGTTCTTGATGGTCATTGCGAGGAGTGGCCGCGACGAAGCAATCCAGCTGAATGCCACCTGGATCGCCGCGCCCCACTTTCGCGGGGCTCGCGATGACATGTGAAACTGACCCATCATCTTCGCGCCGCGCGGCGCTACGCGCGGGGCGGCCGGCCTTCGAGGTGGAACCGGTGCAGCGCGCGGTGCACGACCGGCGCAAGCAGGATGCCCACGGTGGTAAGGAAGGCGACGCCGCTGAAAATCGCATAGGTTCCGGCGAAGAGCTTGCCCGCGGCGGTCTTGATCGGATCGAGCGGGCCCATGCCGGACAGGATCATCGCGGCGTTGGCAAAGGCATCCAGCCACGGCAGATCCTCGAGAAAATGGTAGCCGCACATGCCGATGCCGAGGCAGGCGAGCAGAATGCCGCATCCCAGCAGGGCATGGCGGGCGAGGCGGTGATAGTAGTCCCGCCGCGGCAGCAGCGGATCATGGCGTTGTTCAAACATGGCGCAGGTTTACCACGGACGGACACGGATAAACACAGATTTTGTCGGACGAATCCGTGTCGGTCCGTGCAATCCGTGGTTCTGTGGCATGGATCCGGTGACTCCACCCTATAGTTGATACGGCAGGGGGAAACGTGACGTCAGCTTGATGATGCGTTGCTTCGTTTCGGCGAGGACCGCGTCCAGCCGCTCGGTGCCGATGGCGCGCAGCACGACGTCGATGCAGGCGGCGATCTCGCCCATGTCCGACTCGACCATGCCGCGCGTCGTCACCGCCGGCGTGCCCAGGCGCAGGCCCGACGCTTGGAAGGGCGAGCGCGTCTCGAACGGCACGGTGTTCTTGTTGCAGGTGATGTTGGCCAGATCGAGCGTCTCCTGCGCCTTCTTGGCGGTGAGCTCGGGCAGGTTGGCCCGGAGGTCGACGAGGAAGAGGTGGTTGTCGGTGCCGCCGGAGACAATCTTGTAGCCGTGGGACGCCATGGCGGCGGCGAGGGCCTGGGCGTTTTTGATGATCTGCGCCGAGTACACCTTGAACTCGGGCTTGAGGCACTCGCCGAAGCACACGGCCTTGGCGGCAATCACATGCATGAGCGGGCCGCCCTGGCCGCCGGGGAACATGGCGGAGTCGATGGCCTTGGCGTAGGCGGCCTTGCAGAGGATGAGGCCGCCGCGCGGGCCGCGCAGCGTCTTGTGCGTGGTCGTGGTGACGAAATCGGCGTGCGGCACGGGGGTGGGATGTAGCCCGGCGGCCACGAGGCCGGCGATGTGCGCGATGTCGGCAAAGAGGTAGGCGCCGGCGCCGCGGGCGATCTCGCCCATGCGGGCGAAGTCGATGATGCGCGAGTAGGCGCTGGCGCCGACGGTGATCATCCGGGGCTTCTCGCGCTGGGCGATGGCGGCCAGCTCATCGTAGTCGATGCGGCCGTTGTCCTCGCGCACGCCGTACTGGCAGAACCGGTAGAGTTTGCCGGAGAAGTTGGCGGGATTGCCGTGGGTGAGGTGGCCGCCGTGGCTCAGGTTCATGCCGAGCACCTTGTCGCCCGGCTGCAGCACGGCGGTGTAGACGGCGAAGTTGGCCTGCGAGCCGGAGTGCGGCTGCACGTTGGCGTGCTCGGCGCCGAACAGCTTTTTGGCGCGCTCGATGGCGAGCACCTCGACCTTGTCGACCTGTTCGCAGCCGCCGTACCAGCGCTTCCCGGGGTAACCCTCGGCATATTTGTTGGTCATCACGCAGCCGGTGGCCTCCAGCACGGCCGGGTAGGTGAAGTTTTCCGACGCGATCAGCTCAATGTGGCTCTGCTGGCGCGAGAGTTCGCCGGCGATGGCGGCGTAAACTTCGGGATCCAGCTGGCGAAGGGGGGTGGCGTCGAGTGGCATGAGGCGGGCGGGGTCGGGCATAAGGATCGGGCGGGAAGCAGGGCGGACGGCAGGAAAACGTTTGGAGGCGGCTACGGGGCGGCCGTGATGACTTTGAGTAAATTGACGACGCTGGGTACGGCCTCAACGAGATTGTCGCGGCAGGTTTCGTAGACACTGAGCGGCCCGCCATAGGGATCGTCGACCTCCGGATCGACAGGGGGCGGCAGGAACTGGCGGAAAAGATAAAGGTGCTTCGGCACGCGTTCGAACTGCAGCTGGATCATCGCCCGGTGCGACTCGGTCATGCAAAGCACGACCAGGGCGCCATCCAGCAATTGCTGGGTCACGGGCTGGCTGGAGTGCGGCGAAAGATCGAGGCCGACTTTCTTCATGGCGATCGCGGCGTTGTCGGAGACCGGATCGCCCTGGCGCGCGGCGATGCCGGCGGAGACCACTTGGAGCGATTTGAGCGGCTCGGTCTGGCCCGCGAGGAAGTGCCGGAGCAGCGCCGCGGCCATGGGACTGCGGCAGATGTTCGCCGTGCAAACGATGAGAATGTGGCCGGCCTCGGGCATGCGCGAAAATCGTGAATAAGCAGTCGTGTGCAGGTGATGTCGAGGGCAGAAACGTCACGCCGGCGGCGCGCTTTCTCAACTACGCGGCAGCTTTCCGAGCGCCAGGAGCGCGCGATGGAGTTGCACGGCGCGCTCGAGGACGGTGTCCTTGAGCGGCTTCTCGGGCGCCGCGGATTTGGCCGCAACGGGCGCCGGCGCGGCCGCCGTGATCGGGGGAACATCTTCCCGGCCTTCGACCTTCGACTTTGGACCCTCATCTTCTGTCTCGCCGCTGTCGCGGTCGCGGGCAAGCGCGGCTTCATCAAAGCGGTGCTTGGTGGAATTCTCGCTGATGAGTGATTCGATGGGTGCGCCGGCCTCGAGGGCGGCGTAGGCGCGGGCGTCAGCCTCGGGATTGACGGAAAGCGTGATGTCCGGCGTCAGGCCCGGGGCGGCGAGGCCGATGGTGATGAGGGCGGGCGCATGGTCGCGGAGCGCGGCGAGCAGGTCGGTGGGCGTGCCGGGGCCGACGAGCAGGAACAACGGCGCGGTGCGCGGTCGGGACGGCAAATCGGCCGGAAGGGCGTGCGCCGCGGCTCCGGTCGGATGGCGAAGATCGATGATCAACGCCGGTGCCTTCCAGACGGCTGTCAGCTGCGCGGCGTCGTCGGGCAGGCGCTGCAGGCGCACGTAGGTGAGACCCCGGCCGAGATCCGCCAGCGTCGCCGCCGACGGCGGCGACGCCGGCAGATTCAAGATTGAAAACTGAAGACCGAAGACCAGCAGCAGGCCAAAAGTGGCAGGAGAGTGGCGAAGAATTCTCATGAGCGGTTCAACTGGCGGGCGCCGATGTCGTGACGAAAGTACTTGGAGGCGAACTGGAGCTGGTCGCATACGGCATAAGCCCGGTCGGCCGCGGCGCGGAGGGTGGAGGCCCGCGCGCAGACGCCGAGCACCCGGCCGCCGGTGGAAACGATCTGCCGCTGCGCGTTGAGCGCGGTGCCGGCATGGACGATCCACGTTTCGGGCGGAAGCGCCGGGGGCCCTTCGACTTGGCTTCCGCCTTCGCCAAGGCTACGGCGGACGGGCAGGGCAGGCAGCGTGATCACGTCGCCCTTCGGATAACTGCCCGGATACCCCTTCGCCGCGACCACCACGCATAGGGCGTAGTCGGGCTTCACTTCGAGTTTGATGTCGCGCAGTCGGCCTTGGGTGGCGGCCCACATCAACGCGAGCGGATCGGTGGCGAGGCGCGGCAGGATGACCTGCGTCTCCGGATCGCCGAACCGGGTGTTGAACTCCAGCACCTGCGGGCCTCCGGTGGTGAGCATCAGTCCGAGGTACAGCGTGCCGCGGAAATCGATGCCCTCGGCGGCGATGGCGTCGACGCTCGGGCGGGCGATGGTCCGGACGATCTCGGCGAGGAGGTCGGGGGCAACGATCTCGGCCGGCGAATATGCGCCCATGCCGCCGGTGTTGGGACCGGTATCGTTGTCGCCGGCGCGCTTGTGGTCCTGGCTCGTCGGCAGCACGACAAAATCGCGGCCCGAGACGATGAGCTGAATCGAGGTTTCCTCACCGAAGAGGCAGTCCTCGATGAGCACCCGCCGGCCGCTGGCGCCGAACAGGCCGCCCTCGAGCATGCCGCGCACGGCGGCCTCGGCCTCGGCCAGCGTCGGCGCGATGATCACGCCCTTGCCGGCGGCGAGGCCGTCGGCCTTCACCACGATGGGGGTCGGGCGCGAGCGGAGATAGGCGAGGGCGTCGTCGACATGGTCGAAAGCAGCAGCCGGAGCCGTCGGAATCTGGTATTTCTGGAGCAGTTCCTTGGTGAAAATTTTCGAGGCCTCGAGACGGGCGCCGTCGCGCTTCGGTCCATAGGCGGGGATGCCTGCGGCGGCGAGTGCATCCACGAGGCCGAGCGAGAGCGGCACCTCGGGGCCCACGATGACGAACTCGATTTTCTCGCGCTGGGCCAGCGCAACCAGGCCGGGCACGTCCTCCGCGGAAACCGGGAAGCACGCGGTCTCTTGGGCGATGCCGCCGTTGCCGGGCGCGGCGATCACGCGGGGACGCGCCGGCGAGGCGAGGCAGGCTTTGACGAGGGCATGTTCGCGTCCGCCGGAGCCGACGACGAGGAGGGAGCGGGGAAGGGAAGAGGCCACGGGAAAGGTCGAAGGTCGAAAGTCGAAGGCCGAAGGTCGAACCAAAAAACTCGCCCACGATCAACCCCGGCACGGTGCCGTCCACCCAAAACTCAAAACCCAAAACGCAAAACCTGGCGGCGGCCGCCAACGCGTTTCACGGGTTCCTCGGCTCGGCCGTCCGCCCCGTTCCCCTTACCGACATCTCAATCAACGCTCGCCTTCACCCGCCGCCGACGAGGGAAGCGAAGAGGCGGTCGGGTGCGAGGCGTTGTCAGGTTTCACCACGATGTTCCATCGTTATCACTACTTTTCCTCTGGCGTGTCCTGCTTCCAGATACCGGATGGCCTCAGGGACATCGCGCAACGGGTAGCTCCGGTCGATGACCGGAGTGACTTTTCCGGCTTCGAGAAGCTCTCGCATGACGATCAAGTCATCTTTGCGCAAATGCGCCAGAAACGGGAGCAGCTTCTGACTCACGAACCGTGACAACACGACCGCTTTGAGCACACCAGTCAAAGCTCCCAGCCAGCGCCCCTTGTCCGTTCCTCCGACCAGCACGAGCGTCCCCTCGGTCGTCAGCGCGCGCCTGCAATCTGACAAGGAATGGTTCCCCACGGAATCGAAGATCAGGTCATACCGCTGCCCACTCTTGGTGAAATCCTCTTGGGTGTAATCCACGACGTGGTTGGCGCCGATCGTTCGGACCATGTCCACATTCCTCGTGCTGCACACGCCGGTCACCTCCGCGCCGAACACCCTGGCAATCTGCACGGCGAACGTCCCCACACCTCCCGCCGCGCCGTTGATCAAGACCTTCTGGCCTCGCTGAATCCGTCCTTTGTCGCGAAGACCCTGCAGGGCGGTGAAGGCCGCCACCGGCACGGCCGCCGCTTGCTCGAACGTCACATTGGCCGGCTTCAGCACCAAGGCTTTTTCGGAAGCACACCCATACTCGGCAAAGGCTCCTCTACACGCGCCGAACACCTCGTCACCTGGTTGGAACTGCGTCACGTTCCTGCCGACCGCTTCAACCTGCCCGGCCACGTCAACTCCGAGACGGGTGACCTTGGGCCTGCGCCACCCGGTCATCAAGCGCACGACGTAGGGCGCGCCTCTCAGGTAGTGCCAGTCAAGTGGGTTTACGGACGCCGCACGAATTCTTATCAAAACCTCATCGTCCTTGGGGGTGGGTTTTGCCACCTCCGTGAACTGAAGAACCTCCGAGGGCCCGTATTCAGTGTATGTGATCGCTCTCATGAGTCTTCTTGCAGACGATTTCGACCGGGTCGTTTTTGCGTGTAGTTCATGGCAACCTGACGTTGAAGCAGAGGCACGGTCACGGCTGGCGTGGCGGTTGCCCCGCAGGGGGCGTGGCGGCCGTGGGTGTTGTCTGCACTGGCTGGTTCGGCCCTCTGTTCTCGTTCACCTCGCTCAGATTGAAGCGATTCACTCCGGCTTTGCGACATGCGTCCATCACTCCGGTCATCGTTTCTATCGACACGTCAGCCTCAGCAACAATATGAAAGCTGACATCTTTGTCCTTTTTAGCCTCAACAGCGGCTAGGCTTCCGAGTTCCTGTAGGGTGATTTTCTTTTCTTCTACGCGGTAAACGGAGCCGTCCTTCCCGACTTTCAGCACCACGGTGTCCGCTGCGAATGATGGCGCCAAGGCGAATGCAAATGCGGCGAAAATGCCAATGATGTAGTATTTGATGTGCATAGATCTTTTTGCCGAAAGTTAACGGTTAGCCGCGCCAGACGCTGATACCCGAGGCTGCTCCGCAGCCGGCATGACAGCTGTGGCCGTTGCCTCCGGCGCTTGGTTAGCCACGTATTTCTCTTTCTTTCGGGCTCCTATCGCTAAGCTGCAAGTTTGGATCGCGATCGCCATAGTTTGATACAGACGTAGAGAAAAGTCGGTACGGTCGCCCAGAGGCACCAATTAATCAGCGGGATACAGATCCAACCGAGGAAATATGGAAGGTGAAGATTATCGTCGATATATAAATAGGTGACATTGCCTGGAAACGTAATCCAACGGCAGCGATCGGCCGTCTTTTCATCGGCGACTATCGAGCCAACGGTCACTGCAATATCGAAGAGTGCTAAGGCGGAGAGGATGAAGATCAGAGCGCGTTTCATAGCTCCTTTCTTGGCTAATAGTTTTATTGGGCCAAGGGGTTTGATTAAGGGAAAATTGGAATTTCCCGACAAAAGCCAAAAGGATCCGGCGGGGCAACGAAATTGGCGGTGGAGCGGACCCGCGGCGGACCGGCCCTTCGACAAGCTCAGGGTCCCGAGCGGAGTCGAGGGAGAGGTCCGCCCTCCACGCCAAGGCGCATGCCGATGCGGCGGGCTCGGCGCGGCGGTACAACCCGCCCAATCTGGCCCCCGGTCCTTCCGAGTTTGTAACGTAATACGTTACAAACGCCGGGAACTGCTGGTGCCTGATCCAAGCAGCACCCGGACTAGCCGCAGCGCCGGCCACCCAAAACTCAAAACCTAAAACTCAAAACCAAGGCCGGGCGCCGCGCTACAGCACCTGCAGTGTCTTGCGGTAGAAGGCGACGACCTCGTCGGGATCGTCGGTGAAGAGGACGTAATCGGCCATCCAAGCCGGCGTCCGGCCGGTGCGGATCATCTCGCGGAACTGCTTGCGAAGGTCGCTCCAGTAGCCGGCGCCGTAGAAGATGTAGGGCACGCGCGGGCGGATGCCGAGCTTCAGGTTGCACAGCTCGATGCCGATCTCCTCGAGCGTGCCGACGCCGCCGACGTTGAAGATGCAAAAGTCCGCCACTTCAAACCACTTTTGCCGGTTGTGACGCGAGGTGTCCTGGAAGGTGTTGAAGAAATCGACGCCGAGCTCGGGCATCTGGGCCTCCAATTCGAGGAAGCACGCGCCGGTGAGCGCCTGGGCGCGGCGGGCCTGGTCGGTGGCGAGCCGCATGACCCCGCCGCCGCCGCCGGTGAGAATGCCGACCTTGGGCCCGATGAACTCGGTGAGCTTGCCGATGAGGGCGGTGATGTTTTCAGAGTGCTCGGAGCCAATCTCCACGGCGGAACCGTAGAAGGCGAGAATGGTGGATTCCTGGAACAGCTTGCCCAACTCCTCGCGGATGAAAAAGCCCGCGTCCTTCTTGTAGGTGTGCAGGTAGAGATCCTTCATCGCCGTGTTGAACCAGTAGACGTCGAGGTTGATGGCGAAGTAGGTATCGAGCCGCGCGTGCGCGTTGCTGGAGAGGAAGAAGCCGTGGGTGCGCGAGGGCTGGCGGAAAATGAGCCGCTTGAGCTTGAGCTGGGGGACCCGGGTGAGGAGCTCGATGTGCTCGAGCAGATTGGGGAAGAAATCGACGACGAGGGTGTCGGCGTTTTCGGGTGCGTGGTCGAGCGCCTGGATCAGGGTGCGATAGCCGCGGGCCGATTTCTCCCGGGCCGCCAGGTCTTTCGGGTTTCCGCCGAGGTGGAGGAACAGGGAGCGGTTCTCCATCACCGAGCTCTGGCCCTTGACGGTGATCTTCGTGCGGGGCCGCGGCACGCCGTCCGTCTCGTGCGGCGGGTTGCGGTCGAGGCCGCGGTAGAGTTCGCCGGCGAAGGTGAAGAGCTGGCGGCGCCTCCGCTCCAGCGTCCTGACTTCGGGATCGGCGAAGGTGGGCGCGCGGAAGACCTCGACCGAGACCACGGGATTGACCACCGGCTGGTCGCCGCTGTTGTAGATCTCGAGCATGACGTTCGTGCCGAAGGTCTTGATCGGGTCGAGGAGGATGGCGCCGCAATGGAGGCCGAAGTTGCCCTCGCCGCGGTTGAGCACGACGAAATGCTCCTTCAGGTACATCGAGCAGCTGGTGAGGACGCCCGAGCGCGGCGGCACGGAGAGGATGTCGACTTCGTGGCGCACCTGCACCTTGTCGAGATAGCCGCGGCTGGCGTCGCCGTTGATCAGGCGCTCGAACTCGGGGCGCTGCAGCCGCGGATTGAGGGTGTAGCGGACCTTGTGCGGGGTGAGGAAGACGCGGCCAAGGCGGTCGATGGAGATGGTGTTGGGGAGCTTGATCCGGTTTTCCTTCACCGCCTCCCAGATTTCGTTGGTGGAAAGCTTGGCCGACTCGGGAGCATAGAACAGGCGTCCGACGGGCGTGCCCGGGCGGAGCAGTTTTTTCCAATAGGGGGTGTTGGGGAAACTGGGATCGAAGAGGAAGGCGTCGGTTTCGAGGAGGAGGCGGTTGTGATCCACCGTGGGCACGCCGGCGGTGATCATCTCGATGCCGATGCGGGCGAGGGTGCTGCGTTCCGTGAATTGGATCTCGGTCCGGTGGGCGTGAATGAATTCGAGCTCAGCGGGGTGGCGCGGCCAGAACGCGAGAACGAGGGAGAGCGTGTTGGCGTCCTTGTTCTTGACGGCGAGAATCTGGCCGTCGCTGCTGTTCCAAAAATACTCGGGTTGCATGGAGTTACTGCGAGGTTTGAAGTGATGAAGGGTAAGAGCTTGCATTAAAAAAGGGGGAAACGAAAGGCCGGAGTTGCCTCCGCCGGTTGCGCCGCGAGATGGGCTCTCCGCCGGAGGGGCTGCGCGGTAGTGGGTCAGTCTGTCTTGTCATCGCGAGGCCCGCAGGGCGGGCCGCGGCGATCCAGCTCGATTGCTTCGGCATCCCGCGTGAGCGGGACGCCTCGCAATGACAAACCGACCCACTACCGTCTGCGCTAAGGGATTGCCTTTCACGGGGCAGGCTGTCATGTCCGTGCGCTTTCCATGGCACAAACCGCCTGCGGCGGTTTCCCATACGTCAAATCAACCACCGCATCCATGAATCGTTTCCACCTCATCACAGCGTGCCTGCTCAGCCTGGGCACGTTTGCCGACCTCTCCGCCCAGGAGGTCAAAGTCAACATTCCCGGTCAGCCGGGCGCCACCACCCCGGCCGCGCCCGCTGACAAGGCGCCGCTTGTCGCCCCGGCTCCCGCGCCATCGTTTACCGAGCCGCAGATTCTCGAGACGTTCGGCTGGTTTGTCGGCCAGCGACTCGGTCTGGCCCAGCTCGAGTTCAGCAAGGAGCAGACTGACGCCGTCGTGAAGGGTCTGCTCGCGGCGGCCGCCGGCAAGGCGGCGCCCTACGAGCTCGACAAAATCGGCCCGCAGATGGACGCGCTCATGCAGAAGAAGCAGGAGGCGTTTCTCGCCAAGGTGCGTCTCCAGAACCTGGGCGAATCGAAGACGTTTTTCGACAAGCTCAAGGACAACAAGAATGTCGTCGAGTTGGCGGACGGCCTGCGGTATGAAGTGGTGCTGCCCGGCACGGGCGCCTACCCGAAGGTCACCGACACGGTCAAGGTGCACTATACGGGCCGGCTCATCAATGGCACGGTCTTCGACACCTCGCTCCAGCCGCGCCAGCCCGGTGCGGCGGTCGAGCCGGTCGAGTTCCCGCTCAACCAGGTGATCCCAGGCTGGACCGAGGGCCTGCAAAAGATCAATCAGGGCGGCAAGATCCGCCTCTACATACCGCCGCATCTCGCCTACGGCGACACCGGCCAGCAGGGAATCCCGCCGGGGTCGACGCTGATCTTCGACATCGAACTGCTGGAAGTCAAAGCGACGGCGCCCGCCGTCTCGGTGGAACCGAAGAAGTGATCCGAAGAGATTCTTTTACCCAGCCCCGCCTTTCACGGCGGGGCTTTTGGTTGCGCCAAGGCGGAGTTCAACCCTGATCACACCGGGTGCCGGCACGAAAGTGCCGCCATCGATCATCCGATCAGAGAGCTGGGTGGTGTCCTGATCTGTCATTGCGACTCTGCTGGCCAGCAGAGCGCGAAAGCGGGTGACGAAGCAATCCATCTGGCCCGTTCGACAAGCTCATCCATCGACAGGCTCAGGATGACCCTGAGCAAGGTCGAAGGGTCAGGGCCCCGAGCCCGGTCGAGGGGCTGGATCGCCACGTCCGGCTGCGCCGGACTCGCGATGACAAGACAGATTAGGACACAACCGAGAGCTGACAGCCGCACCGGTCAGTTCGCGCCGGGAGTCGGGGTGCCGTTGCCGGGCTTCTTGGGCTCGGCCGGCTTGGACGCATCGGTTCCCTCCGCCGGCTTGCTCTCGGGCTCCTCGCTGCTGGCTTTCTTGAATTCGCGGATTGCCTGGCCAAGGCCGCGGGCCAGTGAGGGCAGTTTTGAGCCGCCGAACAGCAGGAGCAGGATCAGCAGAATCAGGATCAGTTCGGAGCCGCCGAGATTAAAAATAGCCAGCGGAGGTGCGGAAAAGGTCATGATGATGGAAGGTATCCGGAGGGACGGGGCTGTAAAGAGGGAAAGCGGCCGCCGGCGGCTGCGCCGCCAGCCGACGCAAGAAGCAAGAAGGAAGAAGGAAGAGACTTACGGCGGCGGCGGATTCGAATCGGACGGCCGCACGGCCTTCTTGAGCAGGTTGTTGGCGTTCTCGGGCTGCTCCGCGTCGAAGAAGCCGGTGAGCTGGCGGATGCGCGTCGGGTGGCGCATCTTGCGCAGGGCCTTGGCTTCGATCTGGCGGATGCGCTCGCGGGTGACCTTGAACTGCTTGCCCACCTCCTCGAGGGTGCGGCTGTAGCCGTCAACGAGGCCGAAGCGCAGCGAGAGGACGCGGCGCTCGCGCTCGGTGAGCGTGTCGAGCACGTCGATGATCTTTTCGCGCAGCAGCGAGAACGCGGTCATGTCGTACGGATTCTCCGCGCTCTTGTCCTCGATGAAGTCGCCGAAGCTCGTGTCATCGCCGTCGCCCACGGGCGACTGCAGCGAGATGGGTTGCTGGGCCATCTTCATGATCTGCTGCACGCGCTCGACGGGCATCTGCATTTCCTCGGCGACCTCCTCGGGCGTGGGCTCATGGCCGTATTCCTGCAGGAGCTGCTTCTGCACCTGCATGACCTTGTTCAGCGTCTCGATCATGTGCACCGGGATGCGGATGGTGCGCGCCTGATCGGCGATGGAGCGGGTGATGGCTTGGCGGATCCACCAGGTGGCGTAGGTGGAGAACTTGTAGCCGCGCCGGTACTCGAACTTCTCGACGGCCTTCATCAGGCCCATGTTGCCCTCCTGGATGAGGTCGAGGAAGGACAGGCCGCGGTTGGTGTACTTCTTGGCAATCGAGATCACGAGGCGAAGGTTGGCCTCGACCATCTCGGTCTTGGCCCGGTGGGCCTCGCGCACATGGGTGCGGGTTTTGGCAACCAGCGCCAGCAGCTCCTGCGGCGCGACGCGCGTCTCCTGCTCGATCTGCCGCAGCCGCTGGTGCAGCGCGCGGGTGTCGATGACGGCATCCTTCTTCGTCTTCGGATGCTTCGCGCGCTCCAGCGAATCATGGATCCGCTGGAGGTCGTTGAGCAGGTGGCCGAGGCCTTCGAGGTAGTCCTCGTAAACCTTCAGTTTGAAATAGAATTTCGGAAAGTTCGCCCGCAGGGCATTCTCGCGCTTCCGGAATTTCGCCAGCGCCCGTTTGCGCTCGGGTTCGGAGCGGGCCTTCAGATATTCCTGCCAGGCCTCGTCCACCGAAGTCTCGGCCCGCTGGGTGATCTCGGTCAGCTTGGGCAGCGTCTTGAAGTAGGTCTCGCGGCTGTCGATTTTCTTGTCGATGACGATCCGGTCGAACCGCTCTTCGCGGTTGAGCAGTTTTTGTCCGAGCGCGATGATGTGGCGGCTGACGATGCCGGCGCGGAACAGGGCCTCCTGCGCGTGCAGCTCGGCGTTCTCGATGCGCTTGGAAATCTCGACCTCCTGTTCGCGGGTCAGCAGCGGCACCTGGCCCATCTGCTTGAGGTACATCCGCACCGGGTCGTCCAGGATGTCATGCTGCGAAGAGCGCGATTCCTCCTCCTCGGCCTCCTCCTGGCGCTGCTTGTAGCTGTCGACCTCCTCCGGATCGAGGATGTCGATCTCGAGGTTCTGCAGGATGGAAATGACGTTCTCAATGTCCTCCGGGTTGTCGACGCTCTCCGGCAGGGCTTCGTTGATGTCGTCGAAGGTCAGGTAGCCCTGTTCCTTCGAGAGCCGGATGAGGTAGCGGATCTTCTCGTTGATGCTGGCGCTGCCCGCGGGTATCTCGATGCCGGGGGGCGTGCCGGCCGCCGTCGGCACGGTGGCCGCGGGCGCCTCGTCGTCGGCGGGCGGGACGGGCGCTTCCACTTTGGGGGTGTGATTGGCGGACTTGGCTGGGCGCGGCATGGGAAAATTTGGGAACATCACACCCTCTCCGCCAGCACGGGCGGCTGGCGGAGCTGGCGTTGAAGTTCGGAGCGGCTTTTCAGCAGCGGGAGTAGGTCAGCATCAACATCCGTCTGTTTGGCGGCTATTTCAAGTTCTATCTGGCGCAAGCGCGGTTCGAGCGCGCGGGACTGCAGGCGGCGCAGGCCTTCATTGACGACCTTGCGGGGGTCGTCGATGTCCGGCGGCTCGAAGAGCAGGGCGGCGACCAGCGTTTTTTCCTCCGGGGTTCCCAGCAATTCATCGAGATGGTCGCGGCCGGGCCAGGCGTCGTGTTCAAACTCGGTGAGGAAGCGCCGGAGGATGCTGCCAGCCGGGTGGGTCGCATCGATCCAGTCGCGGGGGAGCAGCTCGTGCGCGAGCGGCTTGCCGAACTGTTCATAGTGCAGGCAGAGCAGCAGCAGGTCGTGCTCCGGCGGACGGACCGTCGCGGCAGCGGGAAGATTGCCCGGCCCGGGCACAACGGAGGAGGGGGGGATGAGACGGTTCCGGCTGCGGGTAAATCTTAGGAAATCCCGTTCGAAGACATCCGGCATGACTCGGAGTGCACCAATCGCGGGCGCGATTTCGGACAGAAGCTGCTTCTGCAAGACCTCCGAGTCTGTGGCGGCAATGACCTCATAAATCTGCTGGATGGCCCGTGCGGTGGCTTCCGGCGTCGCCGAGCGGGGGTCGGGCAGAATGTACCGTTGCATGAATCCCATCATGCTGAGGGCGCTGCGGCGCAACTCGTCGTAAGCGGGAAGGCCGCGTTCGAGGAAAAGCAGGTCGGGGTCGACTTTCTCCGCGCCGGCGAGCGTGAGGAAGCGCACCTCCAGCCCGGCCTTGAGCGCCAGCGGCAGGAAGCGCAGCGCGGCCTTCTGGCCGGCGCTGTCGCTGTCGAAGAAGCATTCGACTTGCTCGTGATAGCGGCGCAGGAGCGCGAGCTGCGTCTCGGTGATGGCCGTGCCCTGCGGCGCGACGGCGGTCTTGAGGCCGACGTGCCAGCAGCGCAGCGCGTCGAGCTGGCCCTCCACCAGCACGAACGGCCGGTCTTCGCCGACGTGCGAGCGGGCGCGGTCGAGGTTGAAGAGCAGGTTGCCTTTGGTGAAAATCGGCGTCTCGGGCGAGTTGACGTACTTGGCCTCGCGCGCGGGATCGTCGGCCGGCGTGAGGTCGGTCTGCCGCGCCGTGAACGCCACGACGCGCCCCTGGTGGTCGCGGATGGGGATCATCAGCCGGCCGCGGAAGCGGTGCCTGAGCGTGCCGAGCAGGATGGGTCCTCCGTCGCGCGGCGCAAAGAACAGGCCGCACTGGCGCAGCGCCTCCTCGGAGAACTTCTTCCGCATCAGCACGGCCGCCAGGTCACTGCCATTTTCATCGGCCACGCCAATCTTGAACTCGTCGGCCAGCTCCGGCGGGAAGCGCCGCTTCTCCGTCCAGTAAGTGCGCATGAATTCGCCGCCGGCGCCCGGGCCCTTGAAGGCCTGATGGAAGTGCTCGGCGGCGAGCTCATGCAGCTCAAACAGCTCCTGCCGCAACGAGCGTTCCTCGCGGCTCGGGCCCGACCCCGCCTCGTATTCGAGGGTCACGCCAAAGCGCTTGGCCAGCGTCTCGACCGCCTCGGTGAAGCTGAGCTGCTCGGTCTCGCGCACGAAGGCGATCAGATCGCCGCTTTTGCCACAGCCGAAACAGTGGTAGAGCCCTTTGTCCGGATTGATGTAGAAGGACGGCGTCTTTTCCTGATGAAACGGGCAGAGCGCGCGGAAGCGCGCGCCAACCTTGCGCACGGTCACCACGCGGGACACCACCTCGAGGAGGTTTACGCGGGCCTTGAGGTCGCGCAGGCTGGTGGATTTGATGGCGGGCATGGCGGAACGCCGGGCGCGGCGGGCGGCGGCGCGGGGCGGACGGCGGGAAAAAACAAAGAATGCACTTTCAACTCATGGAGAGGTGTGTCAAGTTTCCCGCCTTCCGCGTGGAACCATACGCGGGTTTGAACGACATATCGAGCATGCATTTACGGAGTGAATTGACGGACGGTCCCACCTGGCGCGTGGTGATGGCGGTGATCGCGCTCGGCTTGGCGGGGGCCGGCCCGGTGCGGGCGGCGGAGGCGGAACCACCGCCCAAAGCCGTGCCCGGCCCCGTGCTGGAAAGCGAACTTAGCGGCTTTGGCGAAAAGGATTACGCGGGAGCGGTCGAGATGCTGTTCACCCGTTTCGAGCAGATCAGCGGCCGGCGCCTCGTGCCGGGACCAAAGGGCAAGGTCGGCCTGAAGATCTACAGCGACTCCGGTCCCGGTCTGGCCACGCCGATTCCGCTCGTGCACGCGGTGATTGCGGCGCTGGAACGGCGCGGCTTCAAAACCGAGAACATCTTCCTTGTCGGCCTCAGCCAGCTCCGGATGCGGTTCACGAACTATCTGCCGTCGCTCGCCACGGGCGAAACCCCGTTCAAGAACCATCCGGTCTATGTGCTCGAGTCGGGCAAGTTCTACGATCCGACCTGGTTCTACGACAGCCCGCTGCCGACGCGCTTCGATCCGATTCTCAACGAAAAAGCGGTCGAGGAAGCCGCGGGCGGCAAGCTGCAGACCACCGTGGATGAGGACCGCAAAAGCTTTCTCGATACCCCGCTGTTTCTCGACTCCGACTTCTGGATCAACCTGCCCGTCTACACCGACCATCCGGTGCTCGGCATCAACGGCGCGCTGGTCAACGCCACGCTCTGGAACGCCTCGAACACCCTGCGTTTCTTCCGCAGCCCGGCCAATGCCCCCGCGGCGGTGGCCGAAATGGCGGCCATCCCCGAGCTGCGCATGACCTGGGTTTTTTCGATCGTAAGCCTCGAACGCTACCAGTTCATCGGCGGGCCCTACTTTAACTCGCTCTACACGCTGTCCGAACCGCGCCTCTGGTTGAGCGCCGATCCGGTGATGCTTGACGCGCTCATGCTCGAGCGCATCAACCGCGGCCGCCTGCAGGCCGGCTTCAAGGAGATCGATTCCGACGGCCTGCGCATGCTGGAATTTGCCGAACAGCTCGGCGTGGGCTCGGACCAAGTCAGCTCGGTCCAGTGGGTGCGGGTGCCGGCCAGCCCCCCATTGCGGCCGTGAGGCATTTTTCCAGCTGTGGCCACTCTGTCCGGAATGAGGGACAGCAAATGGACGCTCTGCTGGCCGGCCGGGCGCGGTGGACGCTCTGCTGGCCAGCAGAGCTCCTCGCCATGACAAACGGTGTCAGCACTAAATTTCCACTTGTGTCATCCGCCTGCTTCCGGGCAACTTAGTCACGATGTCATCCGCCGCCTACCTGCCCTTCCTGTACCAGATCATCCTGGCTGCGGGCATTGCCGCCGCGGTCATCGGCGCGAGCCACCTCCTCGGCCAGCGGGCGAAGAAGAACAAGATCAAGGACACGGCCTACGAATGCGGCGTGGCGGGCGGGGGGCTCGTCCACGCGCGGTTCTCGGTGAAATTCTTCGTCACCGCGCTGCTGTTCATCCTCCTCGACATCGAGGTGATCTTTCTCATCCCCGCGACCTTTGTCTACCGCGAGTTTCTGGCGAATCACATCCCGATCCTGCTGCCGCTGCTTTTCTTCCTCGGGCTGCTGGTGCTCGGCCTGGTTTACGAGGTAAGGAAAGGCGCGCTGGACTGGGAGAGGTGACCGCCCGCGACGCCCGGCCGGCGTCGTGACAGGATTTCCGCATGCGGATCGAAAAATTCATCACGCGCCAGAGGATCGTGGACCTCATCAGCAGCGACCTGAAGGGGGCGCTGGCGGAACTGCTGGAGATTTCCACCAGCCGTTTCTCCGACCTCAACCGGGATGCGTTGCTGCGGGGTCTGCTGCAGCGCGAGAACACGATGACCACCTACCTCGGCTTGGGGGTGGCGCTGCCGCATTTGCGCGTGAAGATGCGCCGCCGCTACGTGCTGGCGATCGGCCGCAGCCAGGCGGGCATCCGCTATGACGGGCTCAAGGACAACGAGCGGATTCACCTCATCATCATGCTCATCGCGGACGAGACCGCGCGCGACTACCTGCAGGTCCTCGCCTCGCTCGCCCGGCTGGTCAAGGAGCCGGAGTTCGTCCACAGCCTGATTCAGGCCCCGGATCTCGACCTTTTCTACGACCGCCTCTTCATCGGTCTCGGCGGCATCGCGGCGCGACCGGCGCAGCTGCAGCAGAATCGCGTCAATCGCATCATGTTTCGCGAGGCGGAGCGCGTGGCCAAGGGCTGCGGCTGCTCGGCGATCATGGTGTTCGGCGACACCTTTGTGGGCGGCATCGAAGCGGGCAAGTGGTTCGGAGCGAACAAGACCATCCTGGTGACCCGCAATCCCGGCGAATCCGGCGAGGAACGGAAGGGATTCGCCGAGATCATCCAAGTGCGTTCGTTTTCCAACCAGCGCCTGGCGCAACTCCGGAGCGCCGTGCTGGTGGCGCTCACGCGCGGGCTCATCAGCTTCAACGACCGCCTCTGCTGTGTGGGCGGCATCGCGGGCAGCAACCAGTTCGACACGGTCGTCGTGGTCGACGTGGAGCGCGAGTTCCAGACGCTGCTCACGGGGCATGCCGACCTCCTGCCGGCCGACGTGAAACCCGAGGTGCTCGAGCGCGTGCTGGCGGTCGCCACAGACCTGGCGGTGGAGGGCCGCGAAGGCCGGCCGGTGGGCGGACTCTTTGTGGTGGGCGACACGGACAAGGTGGACAAATTCATCAAGCCGCTCGTGCTCAATCCATTCTACGGCTACAAGGAGGAGGACCGGAACATCCTCAGTCCGTTCATGGATGAGACGATCAAGGAGTTTTCCTTGATCGACGGCGCGTTCATCATCCGGGGCGACGGCGTGGTGGAATCGGCGGGCAGCCTCATCCAGGCGGCGGACTATGATCACGCGCTGCCGAGCGGGCTCGGTTCACGCCACGCGGCGGCGGCGGCGATCTCGGTGGCCACGCAGTGCATCGCCATCGTCATCTCGTCGAGCACGGGCCAGGTGACGCTCTTCCGCCGCGGGGTCATGCTGCCGCTCACGGAAAAGAGGATGAGCGGAACCTGAACGCACCCGGCGGTCGCCGGTGGGTGTCACTTTGGGGTTGCGCCCCGCCGGCCGGCCCCTTTGCTCTGACCCCTCCAACCATTTCCCGCCATGCAAGAAGTCGTCACCCTCGAGTGCACCGAAGCCCGGAAGGAGGGCAAGCCGCCCTCCCGCTATCTCACCACGCGCAACAAGAAAACCGTGACCGAGCGCATCGAGAAGAAGAAGTACAATCCCTTCCTGCGCCGGCACACGCTGCACAAGGAAATCAAGTAAGCCCGCTCTCCTTCCCCTGACCGCACCGGCGCTGGCGCGGATGCCGTTCCCTCAAAACCGACCCCACGTGGGGTCGGTTTTATTGTTTCTGCGCGGCCTCGACCGGGACGCCGGCGGCCAGCCGGGGCGCGGCCTGCGCCTGCTGCTGTTGTTGTTGCTGGAGCAGCGCACGCCGATGGGCGCGCCACCCGTCGCGATGCTTGCGGATCCAGTCGAGCAGTGCGCGCTCAAAGCCGATGTCGTAGCCCAGGCGCTCGGACTCGAGCCACTTGTGGCGAAGAATCTCTTCCCGCTCGGCGAGGAATTCCTGATACAGCGAGGATTGCTTTACGAAGTCGCGCGAGGTTTCAGGTTCTTTGGGCTGGGAAGACATGGAGACCTCGGTCGTCAGGTTGGGTTAAGATGGTGGCGCCCCTCGGCGGTGATCATCGAAGGGTGCCAGGCCGGCTCCCAGACGAAATCCACCTTCGCGTGCCGCACGCGATCGAGGCCGAGGAGCTTGCGGTGCACCTCGGCGGAGATCGATTGCGACATGGGACAGCCGGGCGAGGTCAAGGTCATCTTCACGCTGACATCATAGCCGGGTTCGGTGGCAGCAGCCTCCCGGACGTCAACGTCATAAATGAGTCCGAGGTCCACGATATTGACGGGAATCTCCGGGTCGCGGCAGGTGCGCAACACGGAAACCACGTCTTCTTTGGTCAGCGCCATGGTGTTTAACCTAGAAGCAAGCAAAAAGGGCTGTCAATTCAACGACCGGCGGTTGCCAGCCGGTCAAGCAAACTCTGCGCGATCGCGCGGAACGCCTCCGCGGCGGCGCCCCCGGGCTCGCTCACGACGGCCGGTTTGCCGGCGTCGCCGCCCGCCCGGATTTCGGGGAGCAGAGGCACCTGGCCCAGCAGCGCGGTGCCGAGCGCGTCGGCGAGGCGGGCGCCGCCGCCTTCGCCGAAGAGATGGTGGCGGCGGCCGGCGGGATCGGTGAAATAACTCATGTTTTCCGCCACGCCGAGGAGGGGCACGTTGACCTTGCGGAACATCAGGCCGCCCTTGCGCGCCACGTTCGTCGCGGCGAGCTGGGGCGTGGTGACGAGCACGGCGCCGTCGAGCGGCAGGATCTGCACGAGCGAAAGCTGCGCGTCGCCCGTGCCGGGCGGCAGGTCGATGAGCAGCACCTCGAGTTCGCCCCACCTCACGTTTTGCACGAACTGCTGCACGGCCTTCATGATCATCGGGCCGCGCCAGATGACCGGCGTGTCGTCATCGACGAGGAAGCCCATCGACATGACCTTCACGCCGTGGATTTCCATCGGCAGGAGCATGGCGTCGGCGCCGTCGCCCTCAATTTCCGGCCGCCCGCTCAGGCCGATCATGAGCGGCACCGTGGGTCCGTAAATGTCGCAGTCCAGCAGGCCCACGCGGCCGGCCTGGCCCTGCGCCGCGAGCACCTGCGCCAGCGCGCACGCCAGGTTGACCGCGAAGGTGGATTTGCCCACGCCGCCCTTGCCGCTGGCGATGGCCACGGCGTGCTTGATGCCCCGGGGCGCGCCGCTCCCGGCCAGCTTGCCGCCGGCGGCGGTGGCGGGGGTGCGCACGGGCGAGACCGCGATCTCGATGACGGTTTGCTTCACCCCCGGCAGGGCGCGCAGCACTTTGTCCACCTCCGCCTTGAGCGCGGCAGGCACGTGAGGATCGGACGTGGTGAGCGCGAGCGAAACCTTCGCCGTGCCCTCGACCACAACCGCGGCGCGCACGAGACCGAACGACACGATGTCGCGGCTGAAGCCGGGATACTTCACCTGCTTGAGGGCTTCCTTGATGGCTTCGGGAGTCACGGTGCGGTGGTGAAAGGTGCGCGGTCAGCCGGCCAACACAAGCGACGCCGCGCGGACCGCGAAAGGCGGATTTACGTTGTGCAGGCGGCCCGGTCTGTAAATAAGAAACTCGCCGCGCCCGGCGCGGTCCTTCCCATCCATCGTTCCATGCGATCCTGTCTTCTCTCCCTCCTCCTGCCGGTGGCAGCGGCCGCGACGGCCTGCGCCGACCAGGGCAAACCCATCGGCATCGTCGACATCGACGCCGACCGGAATGTGACCTCCCTCCAGGTCCATGCCTCCACGCCCGAGCTCGACCGTCTGGCGCGCCTGGCCTTCGGGGCGCACGGCGCCTACCGGTTCGTGGCCGGCGGCGCGGCGTACGACCTCAACTTCACCCAGGTCGCGCCGGCGCAAGTGCGCGTGGAAATCACGCGCGGGGCGACGGGCCTGCCGGTGTACAGCGAGGTCGTCACCGGCACCAGCGCGCGCAACGCGCTGCTGCGCGCGGCCGACGTCGCCGTGGCGCACACGAGCAAGCTGCGCGGGTTTTTCGCCGGGAAGATCGCGTTCATCAGCGACCGCGGCAACGGCATGGAAATCATGACCTCCGACCTGTTCGGAGGCGAGGTGGTCGGCTGGCCGGGAGTCAGCCGGCAGATCATCACGCCGCGCTGGTCGCCCGACGGCCGCCGGCTGATTTTCACCAGCTATCGCAACGGGTTTCCGGACATTTATGTGCTGGATATGGGCACGCGGGCCCCGACGCTTTTTGTCAGCGTGCAGGGAACCAACACCGGCGGACGGTACAGCCCGGACGGGGGCCGGGTCGCGATGGTGCTGAGCGGCGAGGGGTATTCCGAGATCTACGTGAGCAATGCGCAGGGCAAGATGATCTCGCGACTCACGCGTTATCCGGCCGTCAAGGCCGGGCCGTGCTGGTCGCCCGACGGCACGCGGCTGGTGTTCACCTCCGAGCCCGGACCGCAGCTTTATGTCATGCCGGCGGCGGTGGGAGCCACGCCGCAGCGCCTGCCGACGAACATCAGCCGCTATTGTGCCGAGCCCGACTGGTGCCGCTGGGACGCGAACAGACTCGCGTTCACGATGGGCGTGGGCCGGGGATTTCAAATCGCCGTCTACGATTTCTCCACCCGGCAGGCGACGCAGGTGTCAAGCGCGCCGCTGGACGCGATCGAACCATGCTGGCTGGCCGACGGTCGGCATCTCCTCTACACGGCGCGCCAGGCCAACCAGCGCAGCCTGTGGATTCTCGACACCGAGACCCGCAAGGCCACGCGCATCAGCCCGTCAGCGCTCGGCCAGGTTTCGCAGGCGAGCTACTGGATCCAGTGACCGCGGACTGACCGGCGGCTGATTTCAGGGGAACGGGCGGCTCACCGCGGCGCCGCCTTCTCCGCTGCCTCGCGCCGGCGGTATTCATCCAGGATCGCGACGGTGGCGGTGGTGCCGCAGCGCGTGGCGCCCGAGTCGCGCACGCGGATCAGGCCATCGAGATCGCGCACGCCGCCGGCGGCCTTGACCTGCACCTGCGGCGGGCAACTGGCGTGCATCAGGGCGAGATCGTGCTCGGTCGCGCCTTGGTAGGAGTACCGGCCGTCGACGCCCTTGACGAAGCCGTAGCCGGTCGAGGTCTTCACCCAGTCCGCCCCGGCGCGCCCGGCGATCTGGCAGAGCCGGCGCTTGAAGTCGTCGCTGCCCAGGCCCGCGCCGCCTCTCGTCAGGTAATCGTTTTCGAAGATGACCTTCACCTTTGCGCCGTGCCGGTGCGCCTCATCACAAACGGCCCGGATGTCGCGCTCGACGTAGCCCCAGTCGCCGCTCAGGGCCTTACCGATGTTGATGACCATGTCGATCTCCACCGCCCCGTCCCGGCAGGCCAATCCGGTCTCGTAACGCTTTGCCTCCGTGGCGCTGTTGCCGTGCGGGAAGCCGATGACGGCGCCGACGAGCACACCGCTGCCCTTGAGCAGTTCGGCCGCGCGCTTCACGGCGTAAGGCTTGATGCAAACCGACGCGACCCCGTAGCGGGTGGCGATCCGGCAGCCCTCCTCCAGCTCCTGATCCGTCATCGTCGGATGCAGGAGCGAGTGATCAATCATCTTGGCGAGCTCGTCATAGGTGTATTTCATGGCGCGATCCGGCATGCCCATGGTACAGATTTGCCATGACTGGCCGCCAGCCGCATTTTCATGTAAATCTCAAATGAACACCAAACCCTGCTTGTGCTGGCTGGCGCTCACGTCCGGCTTCGCATTTTCCTCTTCATTCCTGCCCGCCGCCGGTGCGACGCAGCGGGCCTACACTTTCAAACGCGGAGTCAACATCTCGCACTGGCTCTCGCAGAATACCGACACCCTGACCTATGCCGCCCCGTGGTTTGGCGAGCAGGACGTGGCATGGATCGCGCAGCAAGGGTTCGACCACATCCGCCTGCCGGTCGACGGACGGCTCTGCCTCAAGCCCGACGGCTCGCTCGACGAGGCGAAGCTGCAGCCGGTCGACGACACCGTGCGCTGGGCCCGGCTGCGCGGGCTCGGCGTGGTTCTCGACATGCATTTCCTGCCCGGGGCCGACTTCAATAACGGCGGCAGCGACAAGCGTGCGTTCGAGGACCTGGCGCTGCAGAAAAAGGTGGCGGATTTCTGGGGGCGTCTGGCTCGGCGTTATGCCAACGAAGGTCCCTGGCTTCGGTTCGAGATCCTGAACGAACCAGTCGCGGCCGAGAACCAGCAGCTCAACGCTTTCAACCGCCGGATGCTGGCGGCGATCCGCGAGAGCAACCCCACGCGCATCGTGTATCTCTCGTCGAACAAGTGGAGCATTTTCAGCACCGTGGCCGATCTGGAGGTCCCCGACGATCCCAACATCGCGATCACGGTGCATTACTACGAGCCGATCGTTTTCACCCACCAGCGCGCCCCGTGGGTGGGGTTCAAGGACACCATGCCGCCCGTCCCCTTTCCTGGACGCGTGCCCGATCTCACCGGCTCGATCGCCCAGGGGCATCCGCTCACTCTTCACATCAAGACTGGTGACATGCTGACGGTCGCCGACATCGAAGCTGGTTTTGCCAAGGTCGCGGCGTGGGCGGCGGAACACGCCGGGGGCCGCGAAATCTATCTCGGGGAATTCGGAGTCTATAAGGCGGCCGATCCCGACTCGCAGCGCCGGTGGATCGCCGCGGTGCGCGAGGCGTGTGAAAGCCGCGGCTGGGGCTGGGCCGTGTGGGATTACAATGACAGTTTCGGGGTGCGCGACGCCAAAGGCCGGCCCACCGCCATCCTGGGGGGACTTTTCCCGCGGTGATTTTCAAGTAGGCCGCGACTCATTCCAACCGGCGCCTCCTTGCGCTTGCGCACCCACAGGGAAAAGCAGGGCGGACAACGGCGCCAAGTTGCGCAGCCAGACCGGCGAGGAAACTTCGTTTACGAGTTACGGCACGGTGGTCGCGGTCCATGCCAACGGCTTCGAGGTGGATAGCTACATTCCGGGCGGCGAGCGGTTGAAGTACTCCGGCACCTCCATGGCCTCGCCCAACGTCGCCAACCTCGCCGCCAAGCTTCTCGCGCTTGATCCGAAACTGACGGTCGAGCAGGTGATCGACCTCATCAAGCTCGGGGCCGAGCGCAGTGCGAACGGTCGCGTGAACCTCATCAATCCCAAGCGCAGCCTTGCGCTACTCAGGGCGAAGATGGAAAACTAAGGCTGCGGGGCCGGCAGCCGCGCAGCCGGCGGCCTACCAGATGGGCGGCCAGGTTTCCGCGGGCTCCGGGCAGCCGAAGGCCCGGCAGAACTCGGGAAAATTGGCCACGGGTCCCAGCACGCGCCACCGGACGGGGCTGTGCACGTCACTGGCGACCTGCAGACGCAGTTGCTCGACACGCTGGTTCGTGCGCCAGCCTTGGGCGAAGGCGATGAAGAAGCGCTGGTCCGGCGTGAAGCCGTCGATGGGATCGAGTTGCCTGCCCTTGGTCGCAAGCTTGTAGGCGTCGTAGGCCACGCGCAGCCCGCCGATATCAGCGATGTTCTCGCCCAGGGTCTGGTGACCGTTGATGTGCAGTCCGGGCAGAACCTCGAAGGCGTCGTACTGCTGTGCCACCCGCTCCGCCCGCGCCTGAAAAGCCCTGGTATCCGCTTCCGTCCACCAGTTCTCCAGATTGCCCTCCCAGTCGTACTGGCGGCCTTCGTCGTCGAAACCGTGGGTGAGTTCATGACCGATGGTCGAGGCCAGCGCCCCGTAGTTGGAGGCGTCATCGGCCTGCTCGTCGAAAAAGGGCGGCTGCAGGATGCCGGCGGGGAAACAGATTTCGTTGAGCGAGGGATCGTAGTAGGCGTTGTTGGTCTGCGGGGTCATGAGCCATTCGCCCCGGTCGACGGGCCGGCCAAGCTTGGCCATTTGCCGTTGGAACTCGAAGGCGCCGGCGGTCAGGAAATTCAGGACGTAAGGCCGCCGCGCGAGGTCGAGCTGGCTGTAGTCCCGCCACTTGTCGGGATAGCCCACCTTGATTCGCATGGCGTCCAGTTTCCTGTAAGCCTGCGCCTTGGTCGCCTCGCTCATCCAGTCGGCGGCGTGGATGCGCGCCCGCATGGCCTCGATGTTAAGCTTCACCATTTCCAGCGCCCGGGCCTTGGCGGCCGGGCTGAAGGCCTTCTGCACATAAAGCTGACCCAGATCCTCGCCGATGGCCTCATCCGCCGCGGCCAGCACGCGCTTCCAACGCGGCCGCTGCTCCGTCGTGCCGGAGAGGGTCCGTCGATAAAAGCTGAAGTGTTCCTCCACGAACGGCCGGCTCAGGTAATTCGCGGTTTCCGACAGCAGGTGCCAGCGGAGGTAGTCGCGCCACGTCGCCAGCGGCTCGGAGGCGAGCAGGCCGGCCCACGCCGAGAAAAACTCCGGCTGGCCCACCAGCAGCCTGGCCTCGGTGGCCGGGAGGGCGACGGCCGCGAAATAGCCGTCCCAGTCAAAGCCCGGGGCCAGCTTGGCCAGCGTCGTCCGTTCGAACTTGTGGTAGTTTTTCTCCGGATCGCGCCGCTCGACGAGCGTGCGCGAAGCCTTGGCCAGCTTCGTCTCAAGGGCCAGGATGGCCTCCGCGGCGGCCTTGGCCGCCGGCGGTGCATCGCCGGACAGTTCGAGCATGTGCGCGATGTGCATCGCATAAGCGGCGCGGATCTCGTCCGCGTTATTACCGAGCCGAAAATAGTAGTCGCGCTCCGGCAGGCCGAGGCCGCCCTGCGCCAGGGCCGCGATCATGGTCGTGCTGTCCTTGTCGTCGATTTTCACACCGAACTCAAAACCGACATTCAGGCCCTGGGCTTGCAGGCGGCCGATGAGCGTCACGAGCGCCGCTGGACTCGTGATGGCCTGAATGTCGTCCAGCCACGGTTTCAGCGGCTGCAATCCGGCGCGATCGATGGCCGCCTCATCCATGCCCGCCGCATAGAAGTCGCCGACGCGCTGGGTGACGCTGCCCTTGGGCCCGCCGGTTCGCGCGGCGGTCTCGAGGATTTCCTTGAGCAGGGCAAAGTTCCGCTCATCGATCTCCTGGTTCACGCCGTAGGCCGCGTATTCGCCGGGAATCGGCACCTGGTCGAACGCGCCATTGGCGTAGGCGTAGAAGTCTTTGTCCGGCGAGACGGTGAGTTCCATGTAAGATCGGTCGACGCTTCGAATGGGTTTGGCGGGTTCGGCGGACAGAACCGAAACCAAGGCGAGGCAAAGGACCAAACGCGGCGGGAGGAGATTCATCAGGTGGTGGGTAGACGGTTGTGGTCGCAGGTTACTGACCGGCGGGGGACTGGATTTGATCGGGAACAGGTTGCGGAGAAGAGGCCGAGGTGTGAACCGGGAATATCGCGGGGGGTTGTCTCCCTACCGCTTCATGAAGCGGCAGGGAAATAAAGCAAAAAAAGCCGCCGTGTCCTAATTTGTCATTGCGAGGAGCTCTGCTGGCCAGCAGAGCGACGAAACAATCCAGCTGGACCCCGCCGCCGCCGCGGTGCTGGATCGTCACGTCCGGCTGCGCCGGGCTCGCGATGACAGGGCAGATTAGGAAAACGACCAAGAAAGCCGCACCGGTGAAGGTGCGGCCTCGCAAAAGAGGGATGGCTGTGGGCGGGGGTGCGGTGGGTTATAGCGCGGCCTGATAATTCGCCTCGGCTTGATCCCAATTCACCACGTTCCAGAACGCGGCGACATAGTCCGGGCGGCGGTTCTGGTAGTTGAGGTAGTAGGCGTGCTCCCACACGTCGAGGCCGATGACCGGCTTGCCCTCGAAGCCGGCGACCGCCTTGCCCATGAGCGGGCTGTCCTGGTTGGCGGTGGAGCCGACGGCCAGCTTCTTGTCCGGCGTCACGACGAGCCAGGCCCAGCCGCTGCCAAAGCGGCCGACCGCGGCCTTGGTGAAGTCCTCCTTGAGCTTGTCGAAGCCGCCGAAGGTGCCGGTGATGGCCGTGGCCAGTCTGCCCTTGGGCGCGCCGCCCCTGCCCGGGCCGAGGATTTTCCAGAAGAAGGCGTGGTTGCTGTGGCCGCCGGCGTTGTTGCGCAGCACGCCGCGGACGGCCTCGGGCGCCTTGCCGAGGTCGCCGATGAGCGTGTTGACGTCGAGCGCGGCCAGCACGGCATGATCCTTCAGGACGTTGTTGGCGTTGTTGATGTAGGCCTGATGGTGCTTGGTGAGATGGATTTCCATCGTGCGCGCATCGATGTGCGGCTCCAAGGCGTTGTAAGCGTAGTCGAGTTTCGGAAGTTCGTAAGCCATGGGTGTGAAAGATTAAGGTTGGAGTGATTCCAACCGGTAATAGTGCACCGGAGCAAGGCTCCGTCAACCGCTGGCTGGGTTTTGTCCAGTCGAATTCAGAAGCCAGGAAGCTAGGAGACTGGAGAGAAGGTTTCCCCTTCTTGGTCTCTTGGCTTCTGAATTAAAACTGGATCCAGCATGCCTCCGCGCATGGGTGCGGGCTAGGGCTCCTCCGCGCGCTTCAGACGGAAGAACGCCTGCAGCAGATCGCGGCATTCGCTGTCCAACACGCCGCGGGTGATTTCGAGGTGGTGGTTCACCTGCGGCAGGGCGTTGAGATCGGTCGCGCCGCCGAGGCAGCCCATCTTGGGGTCGGCGACCGCGTAGACCACCCGTTTGATCCGCGCCATGAGGGTGGCGCCGGAGCACATGGGGCAGGGTTCCTTGGTCACATAAAGCGTGGCCGCGTTGAGGCGCCAGTCGCCGATGGCGCGCGCGGCCTGGGTCATGGCGAGTATTTCGGCGTGCGCCGTGGGATCGCGCGTGCCCGCGACCTGGTTGTGGGCCGCAGCGATCACCTCGCCGCCCAGTTCGATCACCGCGCCGATCGGCACCTCGTCCTCGCGCCAGGCATCGATGGCCTCGTTGTAGGCCAGCCACATGTAGAAGGCGTCGTCGCGCAGCAGCTGCGAGGGGAAGACCTTCTGGAACGGACAGTCGGCGGGAGGAGGGCGGGCGTCGGTCATCTCGGGGAAAAGGCGAAAGTCTCGTAATTTGCCTGGTCATCGCGAGCCCGTTCTGCCGGCCAGCAGAACGGGCTGGCCTGTCCTCCGTAGCCTTGGCGAAGGAGGATGGCGATCCAGCTGGATTGCTTGGCGGAATGTCGCTTGGCAAGGCCAAGCTCGGTAGTCGCTTCGCTCCTCGCAATGACAAACTCCGGCGATATTAGCGAACAGGGCGGACTCCGAAGGATAAAGCCTTGACTTACGTGCAGCCTTACCCAGTTACAACAGTCTTTTAGCAGCCGACTTAACCACATGTACAAACTGTCTCCTGGCTTCCGCCACGTCCCGTATGTCCGACGGTAAATCGATCGAAGTGGAGGGGAAAATCGTAACCGTCCTGCCTGGCACGATGTTCAGGGTGGTGCTGTCCAATGGACACACCGTGCTGGCCCACATCTCGGGCAAGCTCCGCAAGAACTTCATCAAGATTGCCGCGGGCGACCGGGTGAAGATGGAGATGAGTCCCTACGACCTCGAAAAGGCGCGCATCACCTATCGCGTGCGCGAATCCGCGCCCCCACCGCCTGGATTCCGTCGTCGGCGCTACTGAAGCTCCCCGTGTGTCTATGAAACGCGGCCCGGCCCAAAGTGAAAATCAAAGCAGGGCCGCGCCGCATGACCAGACGCCGCGAGCCGGCGGAGCGCCCCCCCGCGGCCCGCCCGCCGCCCCGCCGGCAGAGCTGCCGCCGGCGCTCGCCAACGACCTCGACGGGTTCATCGGCTTTCTCGAACTGGAACGCGGCCTCTCGCCCCACACCCTTTCCGGTTACGAGAGCGATCTCCGCCAGTGCGCCCGTTTTCTCGCCCGCCAGGGTGTGCGTGCCTGGACGGAGGCTGAGCCGGCGCAGCTCACGGACTGGATTTACTCATTGAGCGAGGAAGCCTTTGCCGTCAGCAGCTTGGCCCGCAAGCTGACGGCGCTGCGCACGTTCGCCCGCTACCTCGTGCGCGAACGGCTCTGCGAGCGCGATTTCACGGAGCTGCTCGTCGGCCCGAAGCTCGTGCGCAAGATTCCCGGCACGCTCACTCCGGGCGAGGTCGGGCGGCTGCTGGCAGCGCCCGCGGGCGGCGATGCGTACGCGCTGCGCGACCGGGCGATGCTGGAGCTGTTTTATGCGAGCGGCCTGCGGGTGTCGGAGCTGGCGGGGCTGACCCTGCAGCAGGTCGACCTCGACCACGGCTTCGTGCGTGTGTTCGGCAAGGGCTCGAAGGAGCGCGTCGTGCCGGTCGGCAGCAAGGCGCGCGACGCCCTCGCCATCTACCTCGTCGCCGCCCGCCGATTTTTTGTGAAGCCGCGCACGGGCAGCCAGCTCTTCCTCAGCGAGCGCGGCACGGCCATCTCGCGAAAAATGCTCTGGGTGCTCATCAAGAAATACGCGAAGCTCGCCGGCATCACCCGGCCCGTGAAACCGCACCTGCTGCGGCATTCGTTCGCCACGCACCTGCTGAGCGGCGGCGCCGACCTGCGCGCCATCCAGGAGATGCTCGGCCACGCCAACATCGGCACCACGCAGATCTACACCGCCGTCGCGCCCGACCGCCGGATCACCGAGCACGCGCGGTTCCATCCCCGCAACAAGGCGGCTCCCTGAAAGACGGCGGCACGACCGGCTCGTCACCGGGGCGGTTTATGTTACCCTTCGACATGACGATTGGCTGTCAGGCGAGAAGCGAAGCGATCCCGCGATGACAATATTTACATCGACAGGCAATCTGCGTTAATCCTTGGGACCCTCCCATGACTGACAGCCATTTTGTCGAACCCAGCGGTCAGATTGAAATCCATCTCCCGGACGGCCGCACGTTGCGCGGTCCACGCGGCGCGACCGCCGCCAGCCTGCTTCAGCCCATCGCCGCCGAACTGCCGGCGCCGCTCGTCGGCGTCGTGGTCAACGGGGAACTGCACGAGCTGACCCATCCCATCGGCATGGAAGCGCGCGTCCAGCCGGTGACCATGGCGGAGGCGGATGGCGCGCGGTTCTATCGCCGGTCGCTGACCTTTCTGCTCGAGGCGGCGTTTGTCCGCCTGTTTCCCGGGGTCCTGCTGTTCATCGAGCATTCGCTCGCCTCCGGCGGCTACTACTGCAACGTGCGCGGGCGGGCGCCCTTCACGCCTGGCGAACTGAAAGCCCTCGAAGCGGAAATGCGGCGCCTCGTCGCGCAGGACCTGCCGTTTGTCGGGCGCGAAACCACGGTCGAGGAAGCCATCGCTTACTTTGAAGGCCGGCACGACCTCGAGAAGGTCCGGCTGATGCGCTACCGCCGCAAGCCCACCGTCATGCTCTACCGCCTGGGCGACTGCCTCGATTATCATCATGGCTACATGGTGCCCTCCACCGGGTATCTGCAGTGGTTCGAACTGACGGCCATGAACGGCGGCTTTGCGCTCCGCTATCCGCGCCAGCATACGCCCACCAGGCTCACGCCGCTGGTCGACTATCCGAAGCTGCTCGGCGCCTTCCACCAGTACGGCGCGTGGCTGGAGCGGCTGGGCATCTCGAGCGTGGGCTCGCTCGACGACGCCATCAAGGCCGGCCGCAGCCGCGAGATCATCCTGGTTTCGGAGGCCCTGCACGAACAGCACATCGCGGAGATCGCCCGCCAGATCGCCGACCGCCGGTCGCAGGCGCGGCTGATTTTGATCTCCGGCCCGTCTTCCTCGGGCAAGACCACCTTTTCCCGCCGCCTCGCCGTGCAACTGCTGGCGATGGGGCTGTCGCCCTTCGCGCTGGAGCTGGACAGCTATTTCATCGAACGCGAGCGCACCCCCCGCGACGCGAACGGCCAGCTCGACTACGAGAGCATCGAAGCGCTTAAGCTGCCGCAGCTGGCTGACCACCTGCGGCGCCTGCTCGCCGGCGAGGAGGTGCAGCTGCCGCGCTACAATTTTCTGAAAGGCCGGCAGGAGCCCGGCGACGTGGTCCGCCTGCGTCCCGACCAGCTGATCATCCTGGAGGGGATACACGGATTGAACCCGCGCCTCCTTCCCGCGATCCTGGCGGCGCAATCGTTCAAGATCTACGCCTCGGCGCTGACGCAGCTTAACCTCGACCGCCACAACCGGGTCTCCACCACCGACACCCGGCTCATCCGCCGCATCGTGCGGGACGCGCGCGACCGCGGCTACAATGCCGCCGACACCATCGGCCGCTGGGAATCGGTGCGGCGCGGCGAGAAGCTGCACATCTTTCCCCACCAGGAAAACGCCGACGTCATGTTCAACTCCGCGCTGGTCTACGAACTGGCGGTGCTGGGCCCGCTGGCGGAGCCGATCCTGCGCCAAGTGGCCCATGGCACCGCGGAATTTGTGGAAGCCCAGCGCCTGCTCGCGTTTCTGGACTGGTTTTTGCCCATCGAAACCGAATGGGTTCCCGACAACTCGATTCTGCGGGAGTTCATCGGCGGTTCGAGCTTGATGGACTTCAAGGTCTGGGGCGGCTGAGGCGGGGAACGGCCTCCTGCCAAGACGCTCTGCCTGCTCTGAGCCAGGTCGAAGGGCTGGCCAGCAGAGCCGCCAGGGACATCCGTCTCGCCATCTCAACCCAGCGCTACACCGGTGGAGCGGCTTGGTCTAGGACGCTGGTCGAGCGGCTCGGGGCGTTTGTAACGTATTACGTTACAAAGCGGCCCGGGTGGCGTCCGCTGGGCGGTTGGTTCAGGATCCAGGAACCTGGCACTTGAACCTTGGCACTTTTCGGCGGCGTCGGCACTTCCCGCATCGCCCAAGCTTGGACAAACAAGCCACGCCCCCCCTCCGCATGGAGGGAAATCGAGGCCGCGCCAACGAAGTCCCCTCCAGCAGGGGGGTCCTGTCAGGGCGGGGTGGGCTGGCCTGTCGCCAGGCGTGATGAAACCGGGCTGCTAAATCTCGTGCTCGATGCCAGGGTCGATGATGCCGATGGCGCCATCATGCTGGCGCTGGATGATCACCGAGAACTTGTACCGGTCGCTTGGCCCGCAATCCTTGAAGCTGTCGGTGATATACAGGGAGCGCCCAAACAAGTGCATTGAGGCAAACGAGAAATTCCTCCGGCCGAGGATGTCATCCTTGTCGTTGTCGTAACCGCGATTTATCCGTCGCCTGAACGCAATCCCCAGTGGGAAATACTGATGCTTTCGGTCCTTTGACCTGATCTGAAAACAGAAGGTTGCTCCACCGCCCTTCACTTTGAGCGTCTGGGGTTTGCCTTGCGGCACCAGAGCCTTCGCGACACGCGGTTGACCCGTGTCGACATCCATCACGCATTCGGTGTTACGCTCGTTGTGGGGTGCCTCTGAACTGAGGACATCCACGAACTTCGATACGGTGAGTTTGACGATGGCCGTTCTCAGGGCATTTCCAACGGCTTTGGCCGCGAATATCTTTCGGATTGTTTTGGGTGACGTTTTCATGGGCTGGATTTCCTTTCATTAGGGACCAAGTTAATGGTCTGAACTCCTGGCCGCGCCGGGCCGATCCGCATCGGGCCACGGATCGAGCGGGACGTAGCCAAGTAAATTGAGCTGCGCGATCCTGTCATGCGCTTCCTCGGAGCGGCCGAGCCAGGCCGCGACGCGCGCGGCGGGATCGAGCAACCGCCAGTCGCGGGTGCCGAGCAGCCGCGGCGCGAGCAGTTCCGCGGCGTGCTGCCAGTGGCGCTGGGCCGCGGCGCTGTCGCCGGACTGGGCGGCGATTTCACCCGCCACCACGCCGGCCTGGGCGCACTCGCCCACATCCGCATCGGTTGCCCGGCCTTCGCCAATCAGCTTTTCGCCCAGCTCGACCGCTCGCGCGGCCGCGGTCGCCGCGTCCGGCCGGCCGCCGGAAACGCGCAACTGCGCTTCCATCCTCCACGCCATCCCCAGCCACTGGACGAATTTGCGGTCGGATGGCTCGGCCGCCGACAGGCTCTCGAGTTGAGGCCGGACTTCGCCCACAAGGCGGGTCGCCGCAGACAGATCGCCCTCCTGCCGGGCCAGCAGAGCCTCTTGCAGGCGAATACGCAGGGAGACGGCCGACCAGTGGCGGTTGGACGGATCATAGACTGTGAGCTCATCCATCAGCCGGCGCGCTTCCTTCAGTTGTTTGCCGGCCGCGGCAAACTGTCCCGTGGCCAGGTGGATGTTGGTTTGCAGCACCAAGGCATCGGCGAGCTGAAACCGCCAGCGCGCCGTGCGTGGCTCCGTTGCCACGAGTTGTTCGAGTTGGGTCGTCTGCGCGACATACTGATTCAGCGCTTCCGCGAATTCACCCTGTTGCTCCGCCAGGCCCCCGAGCCAGGAGTGCGCATCGGCGATCCGGAAGCGCAATTCCAGATCACCCGGATTCGGCCCGAGCATCTTCTCCAGCGTCGCCAGTTCCGCGAGGAAATCGGCGCGGGCCGCCGCGAATTCACCGCGCTCCCGGCGCAAGACGGCGAGGTTGTGCTGGCCATAGGCGAGTTCGCTGCGCCAGGCCGGTCGCGCCGGGTCGAGGGCCACAAGGGCCAGGCTGGTGTCGTGATAGCGCGTCAGCCAGTCGGTGGCGGCGGCAAACTCGCCGCGCTTCCAGTGCACAAAACCATTCCAGTATTCCGCCTGGCCGCGTTCAAAGAGCATATCCCCGTCCTGCGGATGCCGCGCCGCCAGGGCCGCCGCGCGGCGGTAGGCCTCCGCAAAAGCCGCCGTCGCCTCGGCATAGCGCGCCTGCGCCATCCGGATCTCGCCGATCTGCGTGAGGGCCTTCGCGTGGCGCGCGAGCGTGGGGTCGTCCAGGTCGCGCGCCTCTCGCGAGGCGAAGTAGGCCATCGCCTTGTCGCCGACCGCCTCGAGCACGTCCAGCCGGCCCACCTTCGCGAGTTGCGCCCGCAGGTCGCCGAGCATGAACGCCAGCAGGTCCTCCGCGCGGGCGCGCTCCCGGCTGGCCGATCGCTCGGCCCGCGTGGCCCGCACCGCCTGCCACGTGCTGATGACCGTGCCCACCACGAGGGCGAGCGCCACCGCGGCGGCCGCCGCACAGGCGACGCGGTGGCGCCGGATGAACTTGGCGAGACGATAAAAGCTGCTCGGCGGGCTGGCGACGACGGGTTCGTCGTGCAGATGCCGCGCGATGTCAGCGGCCAGCGCCGTCGGGGTCTCGTAGCGGCGGGCTCGGTTTTTCTCCATCGCCTTCATGACGATCCAATCGAGGTCGCCGCGCAGCAGCAGGGAAAGCTTGGCGGGTTCAGTGCCGCGGTGGCGGGCGACCATGAGGCGATCGGCGGCGCCGAGGGTCGAAAGGTTCGTCGAAGGCTTGGGCGGCTCGACTTCGCGGATGACCCGGCGGATTTCGTCGAGACCGGCCTGCAGGAGCGATTTGGGATCGAACGGCGGCCGGCCGGTGAGGAGTTCGTAGAGGAGGACGCCGAGCGAGTAAATGTCGCTGCGCGTGTCGATATCGAGCCCGCTCATCTCCGCCTGCTCGGGGCTCATGTAAGCGGGGGTGCCGAGGAACTGCTCGAAGGCGGTGAACAGCGTCTGGTCGGTGAGCCGGCCCTGCGTCGCCTTGGCGATGCCGAAATCGATCACCTTGGGAACCGGCACGCCGTCGTGGAGGGTGACGAGGATGTTCGAGGGCTTGAGGTCGCGATGGATGATGCCCTTCTGGTGGGCGTGCTGGATCGCGTGGCAGACTTGCGTGAAGAGCGCGAGGCGCGCGGGGGTCGGCAGATTGTTTTCGTCGCAATACTGCGTGATCGGCACGCCGCGCACCAGTTCCATGACAAAGAACGGCCGGCCGGTGTCCGTCGCGCCCGCGTCCAGGATCCGGGCGATGTTCGGATGATCCATGAGCGCGAGCGCCTGGCGCTCCGCCTCGAAGCGGGCGATGACCGCCTTGGTGTCCATGCCGAGCTTGATGATCTTGAGCGCGACCCGGCGCCGCACGGGCTCCTCCTGCTCGGCCATCCAGACGACGCCACAGCCGCCCACGCCGATTTTCTGCAAAAGCTTGTAACGGCCGATCCGGTTTCCCGGAACTTCCGCCGCGTCGAGCGGAGCAGCCGCGGGCGCGGCGTCCGCCGCCATGAACCCGCCCGCCGACTCGTGCGCCTGCACCAGCGCTTCGATCCGCTGGCGCAAGCCGGCATCGCCCCGGCAGGCGTGGTCAAGGAAGCGCGGTCGTTCCCCGGCGGGAAGGGCCAGCGCTTCGGCGAAAATCTGTTCTTCGCGTTCGGGGGATTCGTTCATGAGCGCTCCGGCGAGGTTGGGGAGCAGGGTGGGGGCTAGGGGCGATTATAACATCGAGACCGTCGCCGGGTCGTTGGCCAGTCCGAGCGTGGCCATGGCCCCGGTGGTGGCGCCAGCAAAGGGCCGTGCCTTCGCCGGGACCATCCGGCGTTGGCTGACGGCGGCCCGCACGACCGGGACGTCTTCGGGCTTCGCTTCCACGCTGACGCTGTACGAGTGGCGCGGGGCATAATCCGTGACGAAGATCGAGAGCACGCCGGCGGCCCAGGAGAAACCGACCATGCGCCAGGCCACGGACGCGTACGGGATGGAAACGCCAAATGCGGAAGCGACCGCGAGGAGTGCCAGGCTGGCGATCGCGAAGAGGGAGATGATACCGGGAAGATTTTTCATGAGAGGAGGAGGTAGAGGTTGGGAGAGGTGAGTGGGTTCAGCTCTCAAAGCGATATTTGCCTCAAAAAAGGATCATTCAAATGGACGCGGTGCCGCCGGCCGGATCGGCCGGGCCCCGCCGGGCGGTGGTTTCAGCCGTGCCGGCTCCGGTTGATCTCCTTGAAAAGCCAGGCGCGGGCGTAGGTCCAGTCGCGCTTGGCCGTGGGCACCGCGATCCCCAGCACTTCGGCCGCCTGCTCGATGGTGAGACCTGCGAAGTAGCGGAGTTTCACCAGCTCGGCCTTGCGGGCATCGTGCTGGGCGAGGCGCTCCAGCGTTTCGTGCACCGCCAGCAACTCGTCATCGGCGGCATCCGGCGCCGCGATGCCGAGGGCGGAGTCGTTGACATCAACGCGCTTCAAACCGCCACCGTGACGCTGGGTCCGGCGCCGGCGGGCGCGCTCGATGAGGATCCGCCGCATGGCCTCGGCGGCCGACGCAAAGAAATGGGCGCGGTTCTGCCAGTCGGGTTGCTGGTCGCCGCCGAGCCGCAGCCACGCCTCGTGGACGAGCGCCGTGGGCTGGAGCGTCTGGTCGCCGGATTCCCGGGCCATCTTGGCCGAGGCCAGCTTGCGCAACTCGTCATAGACCAGGGGCAGGAGTTTGTCGGCCGCCTGAGAGTCACCCTGCTCAATGCGCTGCAACATGACGGTGACGTCGTGCACATGGAAAATTTATCAGATCGGATGGGGAAATGAAGCTTGAATTGCTCATGCTGCCGCCGCGGCCTGCCCTGCGGGGAACCACCTCACGCCAAGGCGCTCTGCCTGCTCTGAGCTAGGTCGAAGGGCTGGCCAGCAGAGCCGCCAAGGAGATCAGCCGCTCGATCCGCGGCGGGCACTTCACCGGTGGAGCGGCTTGATCCCAAGACGCTGGTCGAGCGGCGCGGGGTGTTTGTAACGTATTACGTTACAAACTGGCTTGGGCGGTGCGCGGGAAGTTTGTCATCTATTAAATGACAAACGGGTGGGGACAGCGGCGCGGGGAGGCATGTCACCTATTAAGTGACATGTGGCTCGGCGGTGGAGCGGCCGGGTGGCGCGGGCGCTCTGCCTGCTCTGAGCCGAGTCGAAGGGCTTGACAGCTGAGCTTGACTGCCTCAGCCGGCCTCAGGCGCGCATTTTGGCCGAGACGCCCCAATCAGAATTCAATTTCCACCGCAGAAGGAAACACCTATGCACAGCAAATCCATGACTGCGATTCTGAATTTCGCCCGACATCCGTTTGGCACTGACCCCAATGCCGCCGTGCGCCAGTCCAGGCTTAATGGGAGGCACCGACCTGATGCGATGCTCTGCGCAGAGGCGCGAGGCCGCTCCGGCGGCAGAGCAGGGGGGCAATCTGCGGCGGCTTTATTCACGCTGGTGATCTACCTCGCGGGAATGATGGCGGGCCCGTTGCCGGCTGCCGCTGAATCGCCCGCACAGCAACAGGGCCCGACGGCCATACCGCGACGCGACCGGCTGCCGCGGAAGGTCCTGATGGGCACGATGGTCAGCGGCTACGCGGTTTTCTCGCTGCCGCTGGAGCAGCGTCTGCAAAAGATGGACGATGTCGTTGGAGCGATCGCGGCCCAGGCTGCGAGCGACTATCCTGGGAAACGGTTGGATCTGGTCGTGCTGCCGGAGTCTTTCCTGGCCCGGCCGGGCGACTCGCTGGCGCAGAAGACGGTGCGGTTGGAGGAGGTGGAGCCACGGATTGCCGCGTGCGCCCGGCGGCATCACTGTTACCTCGTGGTGCCCATGTTTCTGCAGGAAACGGAGGCACCCCCGCGGTACAGCAATGCGGCGGTGCTGGTGGACCGCGAAGGGCGTGTGGCGGGAATGTACCGGAAAGTGCACCCGGTGGCGCCCCAGGGAAGCGACGTGCTGGAGGCGGGGATCACGCCCGGGCGGTCGTTCCCCGTCTTTGACTGTGATTTCGGGCGGGTCGGGATCCAGATCTGCTTTGACATGATGTACACCGATGGCTGGCAGGCGCTGGCCGACCAGGGCGCGGAAATCGTCGCGCTGCCCTCGGCCAATCCGGACGTCATCCACCCCGCCGCCTACGCGATGCAGCACGAGTACTACGTCGTGAGCGCCACGCCCCGGGACCACGCCGCGGTCATCGGCCCGCTCGGGGTCATCGAGGCGGAGCTCACCAAGGAAGACGCGGTGCTGGTCCACCAGGTCGATCTTTCCTATGCGCTGCTCCACTGGGATGCGGTGCTGGAGGACGGAGCGGCGCTCAGCCGGAAGTTCGGGAACAAGGTTGGCTTTCACTACTACCGCCCGGCAGACATGGGGATTTTCTGGTCCAACGACCCGGCCATGTCGATCGGGCAAATGATCCGAAGCCTGGGTTTGTCCGAGACGGACGCCGAATTGGAACGGATACGCCTTCTGCAGGAAAAAGCGCGGGGTGGCCCGCCGGCGGTACCGTAGTCGGAGCTGGCCGCGCGCATCCTGCCAGAGCCACCCCCATGGCTGTGCTGCAAGTTTTCGCAGCGCCGAAGGGAGAAGGTGCCGCGTGACCCTGTCAGCTTGGCCCCGGGTTGATGGTGAAGTGGCTCCAGGTCGGCGGGTTTCTCGCGGCGAAATTATTCGCATCGTTCAAGGCACCTCGAAATAATCCGCAAAAATCCACCTTTCTTTTCACCCCATGAACCACCCAGCCCGTCGCTTTGCCCTCCGCCTGCTCGTCGCCGGCCTCGCTTCGTTTTTCGCCGCTGCCGTGGCGGGCGCGCAGCAACTCGCGCTCACACCGTTCAACGCATCCGGCATCTATGCGCTCGGCGAAAAAGTCGGCTGGACCGCGACCTTGCCGCCCGGCACCGCCGCTCCCGCCGGCGGCTACGCCTACACGATCAAGAAAAACAACCTCGACGTCATCCAATCGGGCCGTCTCGACCTCGCCTCCGGCAGCGCGACGATCGAGACCACGCTCGACGAACCCGCGATGCTCTACGTCGAAGTGTCGGCTCCCGCCGGCGGCAAGCGCAACGTCGTTGGCGCCGCCGTCGCTCCGGCGAAATTGCATCCGTCTGTCCCGCGCCCGGCCGACTTCGACGCCTTTTGGGATTCGAAAATCAATCTGCTCCACACCATTCCGGCGGACCCTGTGCTCACGCCCGGCGAGAGCGGCAAGGCGGGGGTCGAGTATGCGACGATCAAGCTGAACAACATCGGCGGCGCGCACGTTTACGGGCAGCTCGCCAGGCCGGCCCGGGAGGGGAGTTTCCCGGCCATGCTCATCCTGCTATGGGCCAGCCCGCCCTATCCGTTGCAGAAACAGTGGGTCACCGACCGCGCCGCCGAAGGCTGGCTCGCCCTCAACGTCGAGCCGCACGACTTGCCCGGCGACCTGCCGCCGGCCTTCTACGCCGCGCTGCCGCAGCTGATCAAGAATTACCAGACCATCGGGAACACCGACCGCGACCGGAATTATTTTCTCCAGATGTATCTCGGTGATTACCGCGCCGTGGACTACCTTGCGAGCCGGCCCGACTGGGACGGCAAGACCCTCGTCCTCATGGGGACGAGCATGGGCGGCCAGCAGAGCCTCTGCGTCGCCGGCCTCCACCCGCAGGTCACGCACGTGATCGTCCACGTTCCCGCCGGCTGCGACACCAACGGCTCGCTGCACGGCCGCGCCGCGGGCTATCCCAACTGGGACGCGAGCAACCCGAAGGTCATGGAAACCGCGCTCTATTTCGACACCGTCAACTTTGCCTCCCGCATCAAGGCCACGTGCCTCGTCTCGATGGGTTTTCTCGATGACGTCGCCCCGCCCGTCGGCATCTGGACCGCGTTCAACCAGATTCGCGGCCCGAAGGAAACCGTGCCCCTGATCAATGCGCCGCACAACAACCTCGCCACGCCGGAGCAGCAGCGCGCGTACACGATTCGCTCCGCCGAATGGCTTGCCGCCCTGGTCCGCGGCACCGAAGTCAAGCCCGCCGGGAACTGACGCGTCCCACCGGCCCGCGGGTGTTTGTAACGTATTACGTTACAAACCGGCTTGGGCGATGCGCGGAAAGTTTGTCATCTATTAAATGACAAACGGGTGGGGACAGCGGCGCGGGGAGGCATGTCACCTATTAAGTGACATGTGGCTCGGCAGTGGAGCGGCTGGGTGGCTCGGGATATTTGTAACGTATTACGTTACAAACTGCTTTGGACGAAGGAGCGGGTAGGGCGCTCTGCTGGCCAGCAGAGCCGGGCGCGCCGAGATCGCCCCGGGCGCGCTGCCTGCTTTGAGCCAAGTCGAAGGGCTGTCCGGCATGGCGACCGCCGGGAAAAAGACGCGTGCAACTTGTCCAATTGGACCAGGTCCATTCGTTGATTCATAGAACCAATCACTCCATCAGCCGCCCAAATCGCCCATAACCGGACCCAAAGCCATGAGTGCAAAGCCCACGAGAACCCAAAACGCCGCCGCCGCCAGCCCTGCGCCGCCATCGGCGGGCGCGCCGCAAATCCAACCCTACCTTTTCTTTGAGGGCCGCTGCGAGGAGGCGGTCGAATATTATCGCCGCGTGCTCGGTGCCGAGGTGACGACGCTCATGCGGTACAAGGACAGCCCCGAGCCCGCGGAACCCGGCATGCTGCCGCCCGGCGCGGGCGGCAAGGTGATGCACATGAGCCTCCGCATCGGCGGCACCACGGTGCAGGCTTCCGACGGGCGGTGCGCCGGCCGGACCAGCTTTCAGGGCTTTTCGCTGTCGCTCACGGTGGACAGCGCGGCCGAGGCCGAACGGTTTTTTGCCGGCCTGGCCGAGGGCGGCGAGGTGCGGATGCCCATGACCAAGACCTTCTTTTCCGAGCGTTTCGGCATGGTGGCCGACCGATTCGGTGTATCCTGGATGGTCTACGTGGCGCCGCAAGGGCCCCAGGCGCCGTGAAACACCTCGTTAGCGGGTGGCCGCCGCAAGGAACCATGCCACCGAGTACGTCGTGATCTGCGCCCCCGGGCCGTCGAAATTGATCGTGTCGAACGCATGCGTGGCCCACGGAATCGTCACCAGCGCGTTCGGCCGGCCGGCGGCGGTGAGCTTCGCCGCCAACTGCTCGCTGTGGCTCACCGGCACCAGGGAATCCAGCCGGCCGTGGATCAACAGGGTGGGCGGGCTGGCCGGACCGGCGAGCGTGAGGCCGCTCGCGCTGTCATAAGCCGCGGGAACCGTTTCCGGGGTGCCCCCCAGATATTTTTCGAGGATTTGCTGCATGGGCCACCCATTCAACCGGTCATGGCGCTCGCTTGCCGAGCGGGCGCGGAGGTCCGAAGGCCCGTAGATGGCGACGACACCGCGGATGCCGGGATCATGCGCCGCATAAGCCGTCGCCTCGGCGAGCTGCGCGCCCGCCGACCGTCCCAGCAGCACGATCCGGTCGGGATCGACGCCGAGGCGGGCGGCGTGTGCCCGCATGAACGCGATGGCAGCGAGTACGTCCTCGCGCTGGGCCGGCCACACGGCATGGGGGACGAGGCGGTAGTCGATCGTGGCGACCGCGTAGCCCTGCCGCGCGAGCCAGAAGGTGGCCGGGCGCTTGTCGTGATGGCCGCCGGTGAGCCAGCCGCCGCCGTGCAGGACGATGACGCAGGGGGCCGGGGAGCGTCCGACGGCGCGATAGAAGTCGAGCTGGAGCGGGCCGCTGAAGCGCATCTCCTCCGCGGGCACGGGTGCGGGCAGGTCCGCGAAGAGCGCCGCCACGGCAAAGGGCGCCCGGTCCGGCGTCGCGGGTCCGAACGCGGCCGCAAGCTGCGCGGGCAGCGTGCGGCCGAGCCACCACGCCTGCGTCACGGGCGTGAGCATGAGCGCGAACGCCGCGAGGCAGCAGGCTACGGTGGCGGTGGTGACGACCGGATGGCGGCGGCTCAGGAGCCAGGCGAGGAGTACGATGGCCGGCGGGAGCCACACGAACCGGTAGCCGCGCTCGCCCTCCATGCCCGTGATCAACAATCGGTATTGCCAGTTGATCCAGCCCGGCGCCATGACCGCGGTGAACAGTCCGGCCAGGGCCAGGAGGAGGGCGGCGAGCAGCAGGAGCCAGCGGAGCACGGCGGTCAGGGTGGACGCCATGCGGCAACTGAGTCCGCCCTCAGCGATGCCGACAACTCAAAAGCGCGGAAGCCGCCCGGACGTCTTCGCCCTTTCCTCCGGTCGCCTCCGCCAGGGCTGGGCGATTCCGGATCGCCGGCGACCGGCACCCCGTTTGACGAAGCATCGGTTCTGGTCATCTTTCGGCGTATCATGAAAACACCGGCCCTGCTCATCACTTTTTCTGCCCTCGCGCTCTGCGCCCGTGCCAGTCTCGTCACCCGAACCGTGGCTTACGAACAGGGCGGGGTGAAGCTGGAGAGCTACCTGGCCTACGACGATCAGACGACGGCGCTCCGGCCCGGCGTGCTCGTGGTGCCTGAATGGTGGGGGCTCAACGATTACGCGAAGGGCCGCGCCCGGCAGCTGGCGCAGCTCGGCTACGTGGCGCTCGCGGTGGACATGTACGGCGGCGGGCAGGCCACCACGGATCCGAAAAAGGCGGGCGAGCTTTCGGGCCAGTTCTACGGCAAGCCGCTCATGGCCGAACGCGCGCAGGCTGCCCTCGACCAGTTGCTCCAGACCGGGCTGGTGGACGACAAGAGGGTCGCGGCGATCGGTTTCTGCTTCGGCGGCGCGGTCAGCCAGGCCCTCGCCTACAGCGGCGCGCCGCTCGTCGGGATCGTCAGCTTCCACGGCAGCCTGGTGCCGGCCTCGCCCGAGACGGCGGCGAAAAACCGGGCCCGGTTCCTGATCTGCCACGGGGCGCTCGACCCGTTCACCAAGCCGGAAGCCATCGCCGCCTTCAAGCAATCGCTCGATGACGGCAAGATCGACTACCAGTTCGTGACCTATTCCGGCGCGGTGCATGCCTTCACCAATCCCGACGCCGATGCGATCGCCGCGGCGACGGGGTTGAAGGGGATCGGCTACAACGAGGCGGCGGCGCGCCGCTCGTGGCAGCTCATGCAGCAGTTCTTCGGCGAGATCTTCGCGACGAAGTGAGGCGCCGTAGCCGGGGCGATTCAGGCGCGCGGAAACATGTCACCTATTAAGTGAAGTGTGGCATGGTGGTGGGATGAATGTCACTTAATAGGTGACATGTTCATGGGTGGCGCGGGGTACTTATAACGTATTACGTTACAAACTGGCTTGGGCGAAGGCGCGGGAAGTTTGTCATCTATTAGATGACAAAGTGGCCCGGATGGCATCCGCTGGGCGGTTGGTTCAGGATCTTGGAACTTGTCACTTGAATCTTGACACTTTCTAGCGTCGCTGGACGCGAAGGGCTTGGGCGCCCGGCCTGCTCTGAGCCAAGTCGAAGGGCCGGCCGGCCGAGCCGGGCGGTGGGTTCAGAATCTTGGAGCCTGTCACTTGAACCTGGGCACTTTCGGCGGTGGCCGTCCTGCGAGTTCGAGCCGCGCCGGAGGTAAAAGTACGGCATGACCCCTTCGGCCCGGTCCAGCCTAGACTGACGTACATTTGTACCTGATGGGGACATGGATTGTTGCCAAGTTTGGGTATGCTCGCTCAGTTTACTGAAGGATTAGCATCAGACGTACGCGAGGCGATGGAGCGTCGGCGGGATGTGCTGACCCGCGGGATTCGATGGCACTTCGAGCACCAAGTGGCGCCCGTGCCGGAGCTACGGACAATGGGCTGGTCAGTCGAGTTGGCGGTTCGCATCGCCGAGCCAAAGTAACCTGTGAAATACAGGTGAGGACCTTGATGGATGAGGTTTGGGGAGAAGTATCTCACCGCATCAACTATCCCGATGAGTCGGCAAACCAATCATGCCGAAGCCAGCTAAAGGTCTTGGCTCGGTTGACGACAGGCTGTACGCGACTGGTCGATTCGATTTTTGAAGCGCATTTTGCGGGTACAAGGAGAAACGTCGACAAACCGGGTGCAGGAAAGCTCTCTGCTTCCAAGAAGTAGAGAAGTGGCCCCGGCCAGACCTTGGCTCGGCTACAACGCCATGAAAAGAGAGGCCGAAGGGGTCATGTGTGAACTATTGACTAGGTCCCTGGCAGCGCCACGGGCGGGGTGATGACGAGCGCGTCGGGCGGGCTGCAGGAAGCGGAGCGGGAGCCACGCGGTGGAAGCTACGGCGCCTTGGACCGGGCTTTGGTCACCCGATACCAGTCTTCCACTTTCTTCCGGGCCCATGAGGTTTTTCGGAGGAACTCCAGACTTGAGCTGATGCTGGGCTTGTGGGTGAAGCACCGGATCCGGATGGTCCTCCCCATTTCCTCCCAGCCGTAGATGGCCACCAACTGGCCAAGCATCATCTCCAGCGTGACGCCATGCAGGGGGTCCTTCGATCCGGGGTGAGCCGTGGTTCGTCCTTCCGGCCCATGGGCTTGGTCATCGGTGGGCATGATTTCCCGGACACCATGGTGCCAGGGGACCACAGACTCAAACTCCGTCTCCCGGGATCTTTCCCGGAATACCGGTTGCACGCCGGGCGTCCGCAGGTGGTAGGTAAGTTTGATTCTTGATGGTCATGGTGAGTCGCTTTGCCGGCCAGCAGAGTGACGAAGCAATTCAGAATCCAGGAAGCCATGAGTGAGGATCATATCTGATCAGCAATCCAACTGAATGCCCCATGGATCGCCATCCTCCTTCGCCCAGGCTACGGAGGACAGGCTGCCTGGCGGCGGGACTCGCGATGACAAGTGAAACTGACCCACCATCGTCCACTATGGTTGTTTGCAATGCCCGCGGTGGGCGGATAGGGTGGTCCTGCCTCCGGAGAACCAACTGCCGCAGGTGAGCAACCCCCAATCAAGAGGAAATCCATCATGGGTGACAGGTCCCCTAAATCCTTCCAGAAACAGGCAACACAGAAGCAGGCCAAGGCCGCCGATGTCATTCGGAAAAAGCAGCAGGTGCTGGCCGCGAAGCAACTGGGCAACAAGAGCCGGTAATCCGCGCTGCTCCGGCGTCAGGCCATCTCCGCTCCGCTGACGCCGGGACCGGTGCGGCCCGCGCGCGGTCACTTCACGGCAAAGTCGATGAATTGGAACAAGGCCTTCTCGTAGACCTTTCCGCCGGCCTTCCCGGCGGCGGGGTAATAGTTGGTGTGTGGGGCGCCGGGAATGAGCCAGAACCACTTGGGTTTGTTCGCATGGTCGAAGAGTTCGCGGGCCTCGCCCGGGAGCACGCGCACGTCCGCGCCACCGGCGATGACGAGCAGGGGGCAGTGCAGGTTGGCCACGTTGTCCCGCGGCGGCGTGTAGTCCTTGATGGAAACACCCAGCCGCCATTCCACCAGGGGCATCACGAGGGCGCCGACAAGCCAGCCGGGCACGCCATAGGCGTTGTGCATGTCGTGATCGAACGTGAGGCGCAAATCGGAAGGCGTGCACTCGAGCACGACCCAGCACAGATCACGGAGGCGGCCGGCCGCGTTCGCAATGGTGACGCCGCCCTGCGAAAAACCGAGCAGACCAAACTGGTGAAAGCCACGGCCGCGCAGGTAATCCAGCGCGCCGAGGAGATCGTTCGTTTCATGGAAACCGAAAGAAAGCATCGTGCCACCGCTCTCGCCGCAGCCGCGGGCATCGTAGAGCAGGACCGCGTAGCCATGCGCGCGCAGCAGCCGGGCGCGGGCCACCGTCTCGAGCCGGTTGCGGCGGCCGCCGTGCAGCAGCACGGCCACGCGGGTCGCTTCCGGGCAGGGCACGAACCAGCCGGCAATCGGCACGCCGTCCTGGGCCGGGAAACGCACTGCTTCCATGGGGAAGGGAAAATCCTTCGGCAAGGGACCGACCGGCCGGTGCGTCGCATTCGTCAATTGCCACGCGAAATGGGCGGACCAGGCGGTGAACGCGATCGCGAGGACCACGACCATGATGCCCAGCCAGAGGAGGAGTTTGCGAAGTGTAGCCACGGGATGCGGGCCGGATGGCCGCAACGATCACGGTTCACCTCGATAACGGCAAGCTGAAGACATTGGGCGCCGAGTTGCCGGCCGAAAAATCAGGGTCTAGCCGAAAGCTTAAAGCCTACAGCTTATCGCTTACAGCTTACCGTTTGCCATCACGCGAGCGCCGGACCGGCGTGGACGAGCAACTTCACCGTTTTTTAACGGGTCTGCCGAGGAGCTTGGCGGCTGCGCCGCCTCAGCTCTGGCCATTGGTGGTACGGTAGGCCTCGGCGAGGATTTCGACGGGATATTGAGCATGCCTGAATCCCGCGATGGTTGTCGCTATTGCGCGTTTCCGCGGATATCAAGGGGTCATGTCCGAACAACGCATTCTCGAACTGGAGCAGCAGCTTCTCACCGCAAACGAGGCCGTGGCGAAGATGACCCTCTCGAACACCGAGCTCACCCGGCAATTGTCCGATGCCGATACGCGGAACAAGAAACTCAAGCGCAGCTCCCGTCGCGATGAATGGGCCTTCAAGGAGCAGCTCTCGATCGCCCAGAGCCGCCACTTCTGAACCACGAGCTGATCTTCGCGGAAGCAGACGTCACTGATTTTACGAGTGGGCCGGGGAGCTTGGCGGCCGCGCCGCCGCCGATTCCCCGAGTCAGCTGAGCAGGAGCAGAGACTCCTCCCAGAGGCGGCCGGTCCGACTGTGGCTGATCGCCGGTCGCTTAAAGCTTAAAGCCTACCGCTTGTCGCTTACAGCTTACTCCTTACCGCTCCCGGCGAACTGACTGTTGGCGCGAGAACCAACTTGTCGGGTTCTGCTGGAGAGAATTGAATATTGGCCCCATGATGTCGCGCCCGATGAGAAACCAATTGCTTCTGTTGTGTTGCGGATTGATCGCGGGAAGCCCCCGGCCACTTTCCGCCGAAGCCGCGAACACCCCGCAAAAGAGCACCGACAGCGTCACCTTCAAACTGGATGGCGCAGTGTTGCGGTTGCAGGTTTGGTCGGACCGGATCATCCGCGTGACGTACGCTCCGGGCGAGGCACTGCCGGAGACGAAGAGCCTGAGCGTCATCGCCCAACCGGCGGCGGTGAAATGGGATTACCGCGAGACGGCGGACAATTTTTTCGTGACGACCGGGGCGGTGGAAGCGCGCGTGGACCGCCAAAGCGGCGCGGTGTCATTCTTTGACGCGCAGGGAACGGCCTATTTGGCGGAAACACCGGGCGGCCGGGTTTTTTCGCCGACCACCGTCAAGAATTTGGACGCCCGGCAGGCGGAGCAGGATTTCGCCCTCGCCCCCGCCGAAGCTATTTTTGGCCTCGGCCAGCAAGCCAGCGGGCCGTGGAACTATCGCGGGCAGACTGTGCGCCTCCTGCAATCGAACATGAATATCGCGCTGCCGGTGCTGGTCTCCAGCCGCGGGTATGGAATTTTGTGGGACAACCCAGCGATCACGACCGTGGCCGTGGGCGCCAGCGGAAAGGAAAACGTGGTGGCGTGGACATCGGAAGTGGCGCGCGCGATTGATTATTATCTCCTGGCCGGGCCGGACCTGGACCAGGTGGTGGCCGATTACCGCCAGTTGACGGGGGCCGCGCCCATGTTTGGCGAGTGGGTCTTCGGCTTCTGGCAATGCCGTGAACACTACGAGACGCAGGCGGAGATCCTTGGCGTGCTCGCCAGATACCGCGAACGCGGTACGCCGATCGACGGGGTGATTCAGGATTGGCAGTACTGGACGCCCCGACCGTGGGGATCGCATGAGTTCGATCCGGTGCGCTATCCCGATCCGGCGGGCATGGTGGCGCAAATTCACGCGGCGCACGCGCATATCATCATTTCGGTGTGGTCCCGGTTCGACGTGGGCTGCGAGAATTTGCGGCAGCTCAAGGACGTCAACGGCGTCCTCGATCCGGTCTATCCCAACGTCTGGCCCAAGGGCCAGGGTCAGTGGTATGACGCCTTCAGCGCCGACGCCCGCCGGGTTTATTGGCGGCAGATTTCGGACAAGCTTTTCCAAATTGGATTCGATGGCTGGTGGCTCGACGCGACCGAACCGGAACTCAGCGGCCAGTGGGGCGAAGTCCGCGGCCTGCGCACGGCGATGGGCCCCGGTGCTTATGTGGCGGACGCTTATCCGCTGATGGCGACCACCGGCGTTTACCAAGGCCAGCGGGCGGAATCCCCGGATAAACGGGTATTTATTCTAACGCGCTCGGCGTGGGCCGGCCAGCAGCGCAATGCCGCCATCAACTGGTCCGGCGACATCCACGGCGACTGGGCCACCTTCAAAAGGCAAATTCCCGCCGGCCTGAATTTCAGCCTCTCCGGCATTCCCTATTGGAACACCGACATCGGAGGCTTCTTCGGAGGCGCGCCGGCGGATCCGCGGTATCGCGAGCTGTTCACGCGCTGGTTCCAGTTTGGCGCATTCTGTCCGTTGTTCCGGGTGCACGGGGCGGGCCCACCCAAGGAAATGTGGCGGTTCGACGCGGCCACGGACGCGATCCTCGTGAAATACGACCAACTGCGCTACCGCCTGCTGCCGTATATTTATTCCACCGCCTGGCAGGTCACCCACGCCCACGACACGATGATGCGCCCGCTCGTCATGGACTTCCGCACGGACGGGCCGGCGGTCGGCGTGTCGGACCAATACATGTTTGGCCGGGCGCTGCTCGTGAATCCCGTGGTGACGCCGGGCGCGGCGAGCCGAAAGGTTTATCTGCCGGCGGGCCAGGACTGGTACGACTTCTGGACCGGCCGGCGCACCACCGGCGGGCAGACGGTCGACGCGCTGGCGCCCATTGACACCATGCCGTTGTACGTCAAAGCCGGCTCGATTCTGCCGATGGGGCCGGTGGTCAATTATGCCGGGGAGAAACCGGCGGCGCCGCTGGAATTGCGGGTTTATCGCGGCGCGGACGGCGCGTTCACGCTCTACGAGGACGACGGCAACACGTACAACTATGAAAAGGGCGAATACGCGGAGATCCCCATCACGTGGAACGAAGCCGCGAAGAAGCTGACCATCGGCGCGCGCAAGGGATCGTTTCCCGGCATGGCCGCCGAACGCGAATTTCACCTTGTCTGGGTGCGGGATGAGAAGGGGACCGGATTGCCCGAGACCGAAACGAGTGATGCGACCTTGACCTACAAAGGCGCCGCGGTGGAGCTTTCGGCCCCCTGAACAGAGGCCGACGCCGTGATGGGTTGGTGGGTTACCCAGCGCGCCACTGACTAGGGCTGGCGTTCGTTGCCCCAGAGCGTCGGGGCGTTCCCGTGCGCCTTGCGCCAGGCATCCCGCCAGAGATGAATGTCAGACGGCGTAATGGCCGGCATCGGCTGGCGCTCCTGTTTGGAAAAGGTCCGGGGAAGGGGACTGGCGGTGTCCTGATACCAGTAGGCGACCGAGGCCAGATCCAGCGTCAGGTTGTCGTTGTCCCCGTGCTCGATGGTGTAGCGGCAGGACTTTGCGAAGTAGATGGGGTCGGCGATGTGGAAGCGGTAGAGATGGGTGCGCCCCAGCCAGCCCGTCTCATTGTTCACCCGGGCGTAGCCGAAGTACGGATGCTGGAACAGCTCCTTGGGCGACCAGGAAGTGTTGAAATAGTCCTCGGTGCCGGTGCCGTTAAGCGTGGGCTCGACGTCGCCATCGATGAAAATCATCTCGTCACCCTCGCCATACCACATCGTGCTCGGACAATTGACGTAATAGTTGACACCGACGAGGTGGCCCCGGCCCTTGATGTCAGCGAAGACATAGTTGCGCCGGCCGTCGCGGTTGCTCCCGGATTTGCCCAGCAGGCCCCACTCATTCTCGCCCCCGGGCAGGGCCTCGGTGAGCTGATGATTGTACCAGGCGTGAAAGCGGCCGAGAGCCGGGGGCAACTGCGGCACTTCCTCGTAGTCGATATTGAAGTAAAGGGCATCGATCGTGCGTCCACTCTGATTCTCGATCTCGATCCTCGCTCCGGTGGCAAAGGGCATCGCAAAGTAGCTCACGTAGGATTTCCCCCAACCGGGCGTGACGGCCAGGGGCGCGCTGACGAAATTATAGGCCTCGCCCCAGCCGTTGCCAAAGAACGCCCCGATTGGCGCCTCGACCGAGGGGTACAGCTTTCCGTCCCAAAACATCCGGATGATGACATCGTTGCGGTTCAGCGTGTCCGCTCCGGGCGCCAGGGTGATCCAAATGTGGGTGATGATGCCGGCGCCTGGCACATCCATGATGTTCACCTTGGCCCCGTCCGCGACGTGCGAGACGTTGTCCGCGTTGCCGCCGGTGCGGTCATAGCTGCCGATGCGCCGGGATTTTATCTCCGGGCGGATGGTCGCGAGGCCGACGAATTCACTCACCGGTTCCTGGGCCACGAGAACAGTTGCCGCCACCAGGGCCGCGGCGATGGGGAGGAATAGCTGTGTTTTCATTGAAGTGTGCATTGGGGTTTTGCTCTTGAACCAGCGCTCGCTCCTGTCCGAAACCGTCTGCGGGGGAGAATGGATGTCGGTTGGATTTCCGGTCAGGATCAGCCGGACAGCATAAGCATCAATCGGGCAGAGTCAGGCCTTGTCTCTTGACCTCTCGGACGCTTCGCGTGATCAGCGCAATGATCTACCGCCGGTCGAACACCAGGGTCATGTTCTGCTGGCCCATGAAGGAGGTGGTGGAGCGTTGGATCGAAAGCGCGTCCCCGTGAGCGTCCAGCTGCCAGATGTCCGTCACGGTCATCTTGGAGCCGGGCGGACCCCAGACGAGGGACACGGTTGAATCCACCTTGAGCTGCCGGCCGTCCGCGGATATGCGCGCCGTGGTGACGCGCGGCGAGTTCATGAACTGCGATTTCGACTCAGCGCCGTCGAGTGTCAGTTTCTCTTCCGTCACCTGATCGTCCGCATATTCGAGGATGCGGGTGGTCCGGATGGTCAGATCATTGCCGTGTTGGACCACGTCCAGCCGCGCCGGTGCAAAACCCGCGCCCATCCTCCCCAACGTGCTTTGCTCCTCATTCAGCACCCAGGAGCCCGAGAAGTCGGCGGGCGCGGGTTCAAAATGCAGCGGCGGCAGGCCGCAGGCCTTCCGGTAGGACGCCATCACGCTCGCATAGGCCGGATCTTCGAGGCTGAGGATCCGCGGATCATGCATGAGAACGTCATATTGTTTCCGCCGCGTGTTTCGGACCATGCCGGTCCAGGTTCCGTAATAGATCCAGAGGGGCTGCTTCTGCAGGATCTCCGGCGGCGGCGGACTGCCGACTTCGTCGAGCGCCAGGGGTTTCCCCTGCGACAGCGCCACCAAGCTGTCGTAGTACGACTGGACAAAATCATTCCCGTAGACATCGAGGGCCAAGACATCGACATAGCTGGTGCCGGGGAAGTATTTCGCGTGCTCCATCTGCGGATTGTTGACGCGATCCATGCACCACACCCAGATCAGGTTGTTGAGATGGTGATGGTTCACCAGCCGGTTAAAGAGCTGCCGATAGAGGGCGGCCGTGCTGTATTCCCCGGTGCGTCCGCCCCACCAGAACCAGTCGCCGTTCATTTCATGGTACGGCCGCCACAGGACGGGCACATGAGCATCTTGAAGCTGCTTGAGGAACACCGCGACCGCGTCGACTTGGGCGCACCAATGCTGGTAGAGCGCCGTGCCCGGGGTCAGTACGTCCTTGAATTGTTCGTCCGTGAGCCTGCCCTCGACGCTGGCCAGTTTGTTCGGATCGCTGCCCGGCAGCGGGCGGAACGTCACCGGCTCGTCCGCCGTGGGCGGCACGGCATGCCAGCACATGGCCACCAGCGAACCGCGCTGGTGCTGGCGGATCGCCTCCTGCACGATATCCGGCCGGGCCAGATAGGAGTCGGTGTCGCCGGCCTTGGCGAAGCCCCAATCGCTGGCGAAAATCGCGGGGGTCTTGCCGATGTAGTGGGCCGCGAACTCGGAGTTCCGACTTTTGGTATTCGGGAAGTTGTGCTGGCCGGTCAGCGTGTAGTGGCCCGAGATGTCGTGTAACACCTGCAGCAGCGCCCGCACCTCGGGCGAGGCATTGGGGGTGACCGGTTGGACCGCTGCGCCCTCTCCACCAGCCGCCAGGGAAACGACGGCAATCGGGAGAACGACGAGGAGGACGGCCGCGCGAAGAGACATCATCCGACGACAGTTGTCGGCGGACAAAACCTGTCAACCGCGAGAAAGTCTTGGGAAAATCCGGAGGGTCAGGCTTCAGCAATCGATATTTTCCAGCAGTGCTGTTGATATCATATATCCGCAGCCTGCTGCCATGGATTGGCCGGATATCGGCTTTGTACTGGAGGGGGGGCGAGCATCAAGGCGTGACGTTTTTGCCTCGTCCAATTCTCCAAGGGTCTGTCACCCAACTCAAGCTTGCGCGTTGCGGAAGAGGCGCATCCACCCGCCAAGGCGGAAGTTTCAAGTTCCAAATTCCAAGTTTCAAGGGTCGCCAACGAAGCAGGGCTGGCGCCGTGAAACACTTAGCCTACCCAGACCCGGGCATTATAGAATAGTTTCATCCACGGCGAATCTTCGCCCCAGGTGGATGGAGCCCAGCTCATCTGAACCGTGCGGAATACCCGTTCGGGGTGCGGCATGAGGATCGTCACGCGGCCGGTGGTCGTCGTGAAAGCGGGGGGACCGAATGCCGGCCCCTGAGTGTGCCCGCTATGGAGCTTCTTCGATCGTTTCGCGGACTGCGGCCTCGCTGGGGGCGAGGATTCTGCGGGTGCCCAGGTTGGTCTGCACCTCGTAAAGGTTGGTTTTGCCCACCGCTTTGAGAAAGGTGATGGTCTGAACGACTTCTTTGACGGCCTCGGTTTGTGGCTCTCCGATGGGTGAGAGACTTTGCTCAATCACCAGCGCGCCTCCCTTGGCGGACTCAGTCTTCAGGTCAAATTGCGGCAGTTCCTTCCATGAATTGATGATATGGAAGGTGCCTTCCTTGGTGTCCTTGTTCCAGGTGAAGCCGTTGATGACGATCTGATGGCCCACCGGGCCGCCATACCAGGGATGGGCGGCCACGAAGTTTGGCGGGAGCGCCTGCCAGATTTCCCGCGGAAATGCGGCCAGAATGGGACGACCTTTGCGCAGCTCTTTTCTCGCCCATTCGAACGGTTCCTCCTCAGGAGGCAGGGGATGAAGAACCGGCTTTGGCGTGCGGTTCGTTATGATGCTCTGCAGCCCTTCGACATACTTGGGGTTCAGCCAGGGCTGGTCGGGCGGCGTGTCATTGATGATCTTATAGATGGCGGGTAATCCTGCATAGTAGCCTGCTATGTCCAGCCAGTGGATGCGGGCATAAATCATGCAAGTGCCTCCGATTTGATCCCGCATGACGTTGGGCTCGCAAAGCTGCACCGTTTCCACCGGCCCGTCGGTCTTGGCGGTCAGGATGGTGTTTTTCACTTTCACCTCAGCCTCCGCCTTCACGACGACGACCTGCGATTTTCCCGGGGTTAAAGGACTCCGGCGGCTGAGCTCGGTGAGCCAGTCGCGGTCGACGGGTTGGAGCGAGGCCAGCGGCACGAGGCCTTTGGTGCCGTCGGCAAAGAGTACGACGGCGTAGCCATTCTCGATCCGGGCTTTGACGGCTGCTTCGTACTGGGCGGAGACAGCCATCGCCTGAGTGGCGCAGAGCAGCAGGACGGCGGAAAGGGATATTCTGAGAGACATTCCGGTGTGCGATGTTCTCACAATCTTCGGATCATCCGATCCAGGCGCGGGCATTGTAGAAAAGCCTCATCCAGGGAGAGTCTTCAGGCCAATCGACGGGATGCCAGCTCATCTGAACCGTGCGGAATGCCCGTTCGGGGTGCGGCATGAGGATCGTCACGCGGCCGGTGGTCGTCGTGAACGCGGTCATGCCGAGGGGCGAGCCGTTGGCGTTGAGGGGATACTGCTCGGTGAAGATGGGCTCAGCCGCTTGTCCGCCTCCGTCCGCTGGACTACGGCGAGACTGCGCAAGCGCGAGCGCTTGCTTGTTGTCCGCGAACCGCGCGCAAACGAGGCCCGACTCGCTGCAGCGTTTGGCGGCCTCGGCGCTCGCAAACTCGGCAAAACCCTCGCCGTGCGCGGTGGCGATGGGGATGACCGAGCTGGCCATGCCGTCGAAAAGTACGCTGGGACTCTTCTCGATCTTGAGGGACACAAACCGGGCTTCGAAGCGTTCGGACTGGTTCTGCACGAAGCGCGGCCACAGGTCCGCGCCGGGAATGATCGAGCGGAGGGCACTCATCATCTGGCAGCCGTTGCACACGCCCAGGGCAAAGGTGTCCTCCCGCACGAAGAAGGCGGCAAACTCGGCGCGGGCGCGGTCGTTGAAGAGAATGCTCTTGGCCCAGCCCTCGCCGCCGCCGAGCACGTCGCCGTAACTGAAGCCGCCGCAGGCGACCAGGCCGCGGAAATCTTTGAGGGAGATGCGGCCGCTGAGGATGTCGGTCATGTGGACGTCGATGGCCCGGAAGCCGGCGCGGGTGAAGGCGGCGGCCATCTCGACTTCGCCGTTCACGCCCTGCTCGCGCAGCACGGCGATCGGTGGTTTGTTTTTTAACGCGAAGGTCGCCAAGGGCGCAAGGGAAGGAGAATCAGATGCCTTGGATTCAGCACCCTCTGCGTGCTCTGCGCTCTTGGTGTGAAGAGATCCGGGAAGATTGAACGTGATCTTCGGGGTGATGCCCGGGTCGGCGGGGTCGAGCTTGAGCTGGTAGTCGGACTCGGCGCAGGCGGGATTGTCGCGCAACAAAGAGATGCGCCGGGTGACGTCGGACCAGATAATACGGAGGGATGAGAGGTTTTCGTTGAGGAGGACACGGCCGCTCCGACGAACGCGGAAGGAGTAGTCGCGGTTGATGCGGCCGATCGGGCGGATGCAATCCGCCAGGGCGCATCGGTCGAATACGTCGTGGACATAGTTCAGATCCGCCGTGCGGACCTGGATCACCGCGCCGAGTTCTTCCGAGAAGAGTTGGGCGAAGGCATCGGCGGTGGTGGAGAAATCGCCCGCAAGCGGGCTTCCTACAGGACCGGCGGCTGGAGTTTTGAGTTTTGAGTTTTGAGTTTTGGGTTCTGATACTTCTGTTTCCGTGTTCCTTGGAACTGGGAACTTGGAACTGGGAACTTCCGGATCGGCGGTTGCACCCAACTCCAGGGTGACACCCACATGCCCCGCAAAAGCCATTTCGACCGCGGTGGCGAGCAGGCCGCCGTCGGAGCGGTCGTGGTAGGCGAGGAGTTTTTTCTCGCGGCCGAGCTGCTGGATGGCGTTCCAGAAGTTCTTGAGGTCGGTGGCGCTGTCCGCGTCGGGCGTGGCCGCGCCCATTTGCGAAACCACCTGGGCGAGGATGGAACCGCCGAGGCGGTTTTTCCCGCGGCCGAGATCGACCAATAATAGAACGGATTCGGGCAATTGGGCCAATTGCGGGGTCAGCGAAAGCCGGATGTCGGCGACGGGCGCGAAGGCCGAGACGATGAGCGAAATGGGCGCGCTCATGCGCTTCTGCCGGTCACCGTCTTTCCAGACGGTGCTCATGCTCATGGAGTCCTTGCCGACGGGGATGGTGATGCCGAGGGCGGGGCAGAGTTCCATGCCGACGGCGTGGACGGCGGCGTAGAGGTCGGCGGCGTCGCCGGGGACGGCCGGCGCGGCCATCCAGTTGGCGGAGAGGTTGACCTTGCCGAGGTCGCCGATCTGGGCGGCGGCGAGGTTGGTGAGGGCTTCGCCCACGGCGAGGCGGGCGGAGGCGGCGGCGTTGTTGACCGCGACGGGCGTGCGCTCACCCATTGCCATGGCCTCGCCGGTGTAGACGTCGAAGGCGGCGGCGGTGACTCCGCAGTCGGCCACGGGCACCTGCCACGGCCCGACCATCTGGTCGCGACAGATGAGTCCGCCCACCGTGCGGTCGCCGATGGAGATAAGGAAGGTCTTGTCGGCGACGGTCGGATGGGAGAGGACGCGGCGGACGGCTTCGTCGAGTGAAAGTGAAAGTGAAAGTGGGGTGAGGGGACGCTTCAGCGACGACTCCGAACGGTGCATGCGCGGCGGTTTGCCGAGCAGCACCTCGAGTGGCAGGTCGATGGGCTGGTTCTGGAACTGCGGGTCCTCGAGGACGAGGCGCTTTTCCCCGGTGGCCTCACCGACGATGGCGAAGGGGCAGCGCTCGCGTTCGCAGAGTTTTTGAAAGGTGCCGAGGCGGGCGGCGGCGACGGCGAGGACGTAGCGCTCCTGGGACTCGTTGCACCAGATCTCGAGCGGGCTCATGCCGGGCTCATCGTTGGGGATTTTCCGGAGGTTGAAGCGCCCGCCGCGGCCGCCGTCGTTGACGAGTTCGGGCAGCGCGTTGGAGAGGCCGCCGGCACCGACGTCGTGGATGAAGGCGATGGGGTTTTCGGCGCCGAGGGCCCAGCAGCGGTCGATGACCTCCTGGCAGCGGCGCTGCATCTCGGCGTTGTCGCGCTGCACGCTGGCGAAATCGAGATCCTCGTCGCCCGAGCCGCTGGCGAGGGAGCTGGCTGCGCCGCCCCCGAGGCCGATGAGCATGGCGGGTCCGCCGAGGACGATGAGTTGGTCGCCGGGGCGGATTTCGCCCTTGCGAATGTGTTCGGCCCGGATGTTGCCGAGGCCGCCGGCGAGCATGATGGGCTTGTGGTAGCCCCGCAACTCCGTCGCGGGCGCGCCCGCGACGGGAGTTTGGAGTTTTGGGTTTGGAGTTTTGGGTTCTGAGTTTTCAGCTTCCGCGGTACCTGGAACTTGGAACTTGGAACTTGAGACTTGAGACTTGCTTGAAGCGGCGGGCACTTCCGCTTCAAACGTACGGAAGTAGCCGTTGATGGCGGGGCGGCCGAACTCGTTGTTGAAGGCGGCGCCGCCGAGCGGGCCCTCGATCATGATGTCGAGGGCGGAGACGATGCGGCCGGGCTTGCCGTTATCCTGCTCCCACGGCTGGACGGCCCCCGGGAGCTTGAGGTTCGAGACGGTGAAACCGGTCAGGCCGGCCTTGGGCTTGGCGCCGCGGCCGGCCGCGCCCTCGTCGCGGATCTCGCCGCCCGAGCCGGTGGCGGCGCCGGGGAAGGGGGAGATGGCGGTGGGGTGGTTGTGCGTCTCGACCTTGCAGAGGAGGTGGATGTCCTCCTCGTGCGCGGCGTATTCGCCGGTGCGCGGGTCGACAAAGAAGCGGCCGCCGCGGGTGCCTTCGAGGACGGCGGCGTTGTCCTTGTAGGCGGAGAGGATGCCGTCGCGGTGCAGCTGGTAGGTGTTCTTGATCATCTGGAACAGCGAGCGGTCGCGTGGGGCGCCGTCGATTTCCCAGGTGGCGTTGAAGATCTTGTGGCGGCAGTGCTCGGAGTTGGCCTGCGCGAACATCATGAGCTCGATGTCGTTGGGATCGCGGCCGAGGGCGGTGAAGTTTTCAACGAGGTAGTCGATCTCGTCGTCGGCGAGGGCGAGGCCGAGCGTGCGGTCGGCTTCGACGAGGGCGGCGCGGCCCCGGGCGAGCACGGGCACGCTGGTCAGCGGGCGCGGGGTCTCGTGGCGGAAGAGGGCTTCGCAAGCGGCGAGGTCGCTGAAGACGACCTGGGTCATGCGGTCGTGCAACCGAGCGGCGAGCTTCGCCCGCGGCTCGGGGCCAAGGTCTGAGGGCTGACCGCTGACCGCTGGCTCCCCGGCGTCGATCGTGTAGGCGATGACGCGCTCGATGCGCTTGACGCCAGCCAGACCGCAGATGTGGGCGATGTCAGTGGCCTTGGACGACCAGGGGGAAATGGTGCCGGGACGGGGGGCCACGACTTGGACAAGTCCGGTGATGCTGCCGTCCGGCAGAACGGCGGCGCGGCTCGGGCCGTAGGTGAGGAGTCTTTCGAGGACGACGTGCTCGACGGCAGTCAGTTCACCGGTCAGCTCGACCCGTTCGGCTGGCTCAGGGTTGACCAAGTCAACGAGGTGGACGAACTCGGCGCTCAGGGCGCGGACAGGCATTCGGCCATACGGCAGAACGGCGGCGGTGAGATCCTGGAGCAGCTTCTGGAGGCGAAACTGGGAGAGGGCAGGAGAGCCGCGGAGGATCAGCATGGTCGAGTGGAAGGGACGCTTTCAAACATCCCCGGCGTGGTCAAGGGGACTGAGAGTGAAAAGTGAAAAGCGGAAACCCCCAAAGCAGAGTTCTGATACCGGAGAGCGGAGACCGGATACCGGAAAGAGGACAGAATACCGTGAAGTTTGTAGGGGCGTGGTCTTGCCTACGGCCGATTCTTGTAGGGAATGGAGGGCGAGGCTCCTGCCGAGCCGTGGCGGGTTAATAATAACCCATACTACCGTTTTCAGAGGGCGCAGCCGGTATCCTGATTTCCTTGGTTTGTTGTAGGTCGGCTTTACGCCCGACTTGCCGGAGATGAATCCCGATCTACAATTTTCGGACAGGGACATGGTCCAAAGCTGTGTCGCCTGCGTTTTCGGCGGCGGGCGTGGAGAAAGCCGTTGACCATTCCCGAGGTCTCATCGGAATAAGCGGTTTCCCTCACCCATGCGGAAGGAGTGATTGCCGAATGCCCATTGCCCAATGACGATTGAGTTCAAACCAACGCCCGCTGCCACGGTTGTCGTGCAGCCGGCGATCGCCGATCCCCCCTCGGCATTGTCCCCATGAGCGATCCCTTGAGACACGAATGCGGCGTCGCGCTGGTGCGGCTGCTCAAGCCGCTCGCCTGGTACCAGGAGAAGTACGGCACGCCGCTCTGGGGCTTCTTCAAGCTGTTTCTGTTGATGGAGAAGCAGCACAACCGCGGGCAGGACGGCGCGGGCGTGGCGTGCGTGAAGCTCGACGTGCCGGCGGGCGAGCCGTTCATGTTCCGCGAGCGCAACATCAAGTCCAACCCGCTCGACCGGATCTTCAAGGAGCTGCTGCAGCAGTACGAGGCGAAGGTCGCCGACGGCACGATCCATCCGGAGTTCCCCGACACGGTCAAAAAGCATTTCGATTTCGGCGCGGAACTCTATCTGGGCCACCTGCGCTACGGCACCTCGGGCGGCTACACCCTCAGCGCGTGCCATCCGTATTTCCGGCGCAGCCCGTGGCCGACGCGGAATCTGATGATGGGGGGAAACTTCAACATGACCAACACGCGGGAGCTGAACGACAGCCTCATCGCCATGGGTCAGCATCCAATCTTCGCCACCGACACGCAGGCGGTGCTGGAGAAGATCGGTTTCTGCCTCGACGAGGAGCACGAGGAGCTTTACCGCCTGCTCCGCACCCGCGGCCTGTCCGGCGAGGAAATTTCGCGGCGCATCAGCGACGAACTCGACATCGCCCGCGTCATCACCCGCGCCTCGCAGAACCTTGACGGCGGCTACACGCTGGCCGGCCTCATCGGGAACGGCGACGCCTTCGTGGTGCGGGATCCCGCGGGCATCCGGCCGTGCTACTTCTTCCAGAACGACGAGGTCGTCGCGTTCGCCTCCGAGCGCGCCCCGCTCATGACCGTGTTCGACGTCGATGCGGCGGCGGCCCGGGAGGTCCCGCCCGGCCACGTCGTGGTCGTCAAGAAGCGCGGCACGCTGACCTCGACGGCCTTCGCCCCGCCGCTGCCGCGCGCCGCCTGCTCCTTCGAGCGCATCTATTTCTCCCGCGGCAACGATCTTGACATTTACCGCGAGCGCAAGGCGCTCGGCGCGCGCCTGGCCGACCAGGTGCTCAAGGCGATCGACCAGGATCTCCAGAACACCGTCATCAGCTTCATCCCCAACACCGCCGAGGTCGCCTACTACGGTCTCATGGAAGCGCTGCGCCTGTGGCGGCGCGACGCGGTGAAGGCCGCCATTCTCAGCGCCGCCGGGCGCGGCACCCTCAACGAGGCGCTGCTCGACGACCTCATCCTGCGCAACTGGCCGCGCGCCGAGAAGGTCGTGAGCAAGGATGTGAAGATCCGCACCTTCATCGAACAGGAGAAGTGGCGCAACGAACTCGCCTCGCACGTCTACGACATCTTCTACGGCTCGGTGAAACCGACCGACAATCTGGTGGTGATTGACGACTCGATCGTGCGCGGCACCACCCTCCGGCGCTCCATCATCCGCATCCTCTCGCGGCTCAACCCGAAGAAGATCATCATCGTCTCCACCGCGCCGCAGATCCGCTATCCCGACTGCTACGGCATCGACATGTCGGAGCTGGCCAAATTCATCGCCTTCGAGGCGGCGATCGCGCTGCTCAAGGAGCGCGGCCAGGGCGGGCTGCTGGAGGAGATCTACGGACTCTGCCGCGAGGAATTGAAGCGCGAGGGCCTGGCGACGGTGAACCACGTGCGCAAGATCTACGAGCCGTTCACGCCGGAGGAGATTTCCGCCAAGGTCGTCGAGCTGGTCTATCCGCGCGGCCTCGAGTGGCAGGGACCGGTGCAGATCATCTATCAGACCATCGAAAACCTCCACGCCGCCGTGCCCAACCACACCGGCGACTGGTATTTCACCGGCCGGTATCCGACGCCCGGCGGCTATCGCGTGGTGAACCAGGCCTACGTGAATTACTTCGAAAAACACGAGGGCCGCAGCTACTGAACAACCGCTAATCTTCGCTAATCTCCGCTGATCTAGCGGCGAAATTAGCGACGATTAGCGACAATTAGCGGTCAAATGTCCTTATCCTACGAAGAGTCCGGGGTGCGTTACGAGCAGCTCGACGCGTTCAAGCGCGCCTGCCAGCAGGCGGCGCGGACGACGGCCGGCGCCCTGGCGGCCCATGGCTATCGCGAAGCGGCGGCGGCGCGTGGCGAAAGCGCGTACCTGATCGAGACCGCCGACCACTATCTGGCGCATGTCGAGGAGGGCCTCGGCACCAAAAACCTCGTGGCCGACGCCGTGCAAAAGGCGACGGGCCGGTGCTTTTATCGCGGAATCGGCATCGACACCGTGGCGACCATCGTGAACGACCTCGTCACCTGCGGCGCGCTGCCGGTGTCCGTCGCCCTGCACGCCGCCGTCGGTGATGCCGGCTGGTTCGCCGACGCGCAGCGCGCCGCGGATCTCATCGCCGGCTTCGCGGAGGGTTGCCGGCAGGCCGGCGCGGTGTGGGGCGGGGGCGAAACGCCGGCCCTGCGCGAGATCGTGAAGCCGGCGGCCATCGTGCTGGCGGGCTCGGCCGTGGGCCGGATCGCTCCCAAGAATTTGCGGATCACGGGTGATGTCCGCGACGGCGACGCCATCGTGTTTCTCGCCTCGTCGGGCGTGCAGACCAACGGGCTCACCCTCTGCCGCCGGATCGCGGATAAATTGCCGCGCGGCTATCAAACTCCCCTCGGCGACGGCCGCACGTACGGCGAGGCGCTGCTGGCGCCGTCGGTCATCTATGTGGCTTTCGTGCGCGAGTGCCGGCGGCGCGGCCTCAAGCTGAAGTATCTGGCGCACGTGACCGGCCACGGCTGGCGCAAGCTGATGCGCCTGGAGGAGCCGTTCGTCTATGAAATCACGACGGTGCGGCCGGAGCCGGCGCTCTTCCGGTTTCTTCGCGAGGCGGGGCCGATCGAGCTGCCGGAAGCCTATGCGACCTTCAACATGGGGGTGGGCATGGCGGCGTACGGCGCGCCGGAGCTCGCCGACGCCATCGTGGCCGCCGCCAAGGCGGCGGGCTACGATGCGTGGCATGCCGGCCGCGTGCGCAAGGAGGGCGGCCGCAAGGCCATCGTCGTGCCGTCCCTCGGCCTCTCCTTCGAAGGCGATACGCTGCAGGTGCGGTGATGTTCACCACGGACTGCCGGTAGTTCCCCACGCGAAGGCCGCCAAGGTCGCAAAGAGAACAGCTCGTTCAACAGCTCTCCTTCGCGCTTGTGGCGTTCTTGGCGGGAAAAAGTGATTCAGGGACCTCTCCGGCTTATCCTTGAGAAGTGCGCTTGCGGCATACTGAACAACTGCCATTCTGATGGTCATGAGGAACGAGTTCACAGCGATCATTGAACGCGACGGCAAGTGGTTCGTGGCTTGGTGTCCCGAAGTACCCGGGGCCAACGGCCAGGGGCGCACCGCCGCCGCCGCGAAGAAGGATCTTGCCGCTGCCATCAAGCTGGTACTGGCGGATCGCCGTCGTGACGCCCTGCGCGGGTTGCCGGCGGCGGCTTCACGCGAAGTGCTGACCGTGGCATGAAGCGCGGTGACCTGCTACGTCATCTGCGGATGCACGGCTGCCATCTCAAGCGCGAGGGCGGATCGCATTCCTTGTGGACGAATCCACAGACGGGCCACACCGAGGCGGTGCCGCGTCATGCTGAGCTTTCGGACCTGCTGGCGCGGAAAATCTGCCGAATGCTCTCGGTACCGGATCCAAAGCGCTGAGCGGAGGGAGACGTCAGCGCTCCCATGTCAATTCCCGCGAGGGCCCCCCCTTTTGCGTCCCCCTTGGGGTCCACTTCAGTTGCAGGTGGCCCTCCCGTATCGCTCAAGCGTGTCTTGATCTCGGCCCTCACTGCCTCGGCAGCCCACCATAAAAGGCCGTACTCGAAATTGTGAAACGCATACAGGGCTTGGTTGGGCTTGTTAACCTCCGATACATACCTCCAGGACTGGAAAAGGTCCTTGGATCTCTCCAGAGCATCCGGAAGGGCCAGCGACCCCATGGTGTCCCATATCGGTGCACCTAGTGGGAGCGGGCTCGTCGCAAGTGTGATGCTGACTGGGCTGCCAACAGACAGATTTTCATGCAGAGCTATGTCATAGACGTCTTCGATAAGGTTCCTGACTGGCTGAGGTATCTCGCGATAGAGAGCGTGCAGATTGTGATTTTTGGGGGCGCGCAAGTTCAATAGAGTGAGGAGGGCTTTGAGATAGAGCTCGATTGCGAATCCGAGGTTCGTGGCGCAAGCCACTAGATCACCTATTTCGCTTGGCGGCAGCGTTGGTGAGGGCGGTCTCTCTTGAATTGCGCGTATCTTGGGAATGAACGTCTCAGCTAACCTCTGGAAGGCCTCGCCGCACACGAGCGCCCACTGGACATTGAACTGTGCGTTTTTCATGCGTGAATCGTAGCCGCCGAATCTTGTTAAGACCGGTTCGGATTGCGGCAACTCGGAAGCGCCAACAGGTTACCCTGTGTGCAGCGCGGCCTTGATGCGGTCCGGGGTCATCGGCAGTTGAAGCACGCGGGCACCCGTGGCATCGGCGATCGCGTTGGCGATCACGGCGCCCATGACAACGATGGCCGGCTCGCCGCCCCCCTGCGGCGGAAGGTCGTTCGCTTCGAGGATGATGGTCTCGATCGTGGGCACCCAGGAAAAGCGCGGTATTCGGTACGTGTCGTAGTTCGTGTCCAAAATCCTGCCGCCTTGGAAATGGATCTCCTCGGTCAGGGCATAGCCCAGGCCCATTACGATGCAGCCCTCCATCTGGAGCTTTGCTCCCTGGGGGTTGATGACCACGCCCATTTCCTGGGCGCAGACGACACGTTTGACCTGAACCGTGCCTTTTCCCGCGTCGACCGCGACCTCGGCGATGGTGGCCACGTAGGTGCCGGCATCGATGCCGCACGCCACGCCGTACCCCCGCCGGCTGGGTGCTTTTGCGGGCGTCCAGCCGAAGCGTTCGGCCGCGGTCTTGAGGACGCGCACCATCCGCGGGTCGCTTAAATGTTTCAGGCGGTATTCCACCGGATCCAGGCCAGCGGCGGCCGCCATCAGGTCGATCTGCGATTCGCGCGCAAAGGTGTTGGTGTTGTTGCCCGGCGCGCGCCACGCGCCCGTGCCGAACGGATGCGAGCCCGGTGGCCCCTGCCAGCCGGAGCCATGCGAGGCGGTCCGATGGTTCGGTACGGTGTAGAACTGCGGCGCGCCCCGGTCGCCGGCATAAAACACCTCGTAATCCCAGAACGTCATCTCGCCGGCGGTGCCGATCCCGGATTTGATTTTGACGATCGCAGCCGGCCGGAATGTGTCGTGGAAGAACTCCTCCTCGCGACTCCACATCACCTGCACCGGCCGGCCGACGGACTTCGCCAGCCGCGCGGCCTCGACCGCCTGCAGGTTGAAGGTCTTGCCGCCGAAGCCGCCGCCAACAAACGGTGTGATGACGCGGACGTTCCGCGGATCGAAGCCGATCGCGCGCGCGATCTCGTCCCGCGCCCCGAACGGATTCTGCGTCGAAGCCCACACCGTCGCCTTGTCGCCCTCGATTCTGGCCACGGCCGCGTGGGTTTCCATGGCCGAATGGGCGACATAACTGTTCAAGTACATCGTCTCGAAGCTCCGGGCGGATCGTCCTTTCCCTGTCTCCAAGTCCCCACCTTGGCTCACGACATTGGCGCCGGGAGCAACGCTGAGAAGATGGTCAAAAATCGTCCGGTCATCCACGTTCGACGAGGGAACGTCGAACTCGGCTTTGATTTTCTCCAGGGCTGTCTCAGCCACATCCGGAAGTTCGTGGAGAACGGCAACCCAATCGCCGTCCTGCACGATCTGGATTCCCGTGATCTCCTTGGCGGGAGTCGGGTCCACGCTCTTCAACTTTGCGCCGTGGGCGGTCGGCCGCAGGATTTTCGCGTAGAGCATGCCGGGCAGGCGGATGTCACCCGCGTATTGGGCCTTGCCGGTCACCTTGTCCCGGGCGTCCCGGCGCAACATCGGCTTGCCCGCGATCTTGAATTGGGAGACGTCCTTCAGGGACGGTTTGACGGTCAGGTGCCGTTCGATCTTCTGCCCCTTGGTCAACTGGCCGTAAGTAATCCGGCGCTCGGGATTCTGCGGGTCGAAGATCACTCCGTCTTTTGCCGTGAGCTGCGAGACGGGAACTTTGAGCGATTCAGCCCCCAACTCGAGGAGCACGGCCTTGGCCTCGGCTGCGGCGGCGCGGAGGGCCGGGCCGAAGAAGCGGGTGGTCATTGAGCCGAACGTGCCCATGTCGAAGGGGCACAGGTCGGTGTCGCCCATGATGATATCCACGGACTCCAGTGGCACCTCGAGGTCCTCAGCCAGCATCTGGGGCAGGGAGGTGATCGGGCCCTGGCCCATCTCGATCTTGCCGGTGAAGCAGGTCACGCGACCGTCCTCGCCGATCTGCAGGAAGGCGTTGAAGTCCGCGGGCAAGCCGGGGCGGGCGCGGCGCTCGCCGGATTCGCGGAAGGCTTCCTGCGCGGTGGCCAGGCCGCCGAACGCCACAAACACGATGACGCCGCCACCCAGGCGCGTGAGAAATTCGCGGCGGGTGGAGGGCCCGAAGGCGGCGGGGCTGACCACGTCCTGAAAATCTAGCGATAGGTATTCGTTGGTGCTCATATCAACGCCCTCCTCTCATCTCGGCGGCGGCGGTCTGGATCGCCTGCACGATGCGGGGATGGGCGCCGCAGCGGCAGAAATTGTCCTCCATGCCGCGGATGATTTCCTCTGCTGATGGTCGAGGGTTGGCATGGAGCAGGCCGGCGGCTTGGAGGATCATGCCCGGCGTGCAGAAGCCGCACTGCAGGGCGTCGTGCTCCATAAACGCCCGCTGCAACGGATGCAGTTGCCCGTCCTGGGCCAGACCCTCGATGGTGGTCACGTCCTTATCCTGGACGTCCTTGACCGTCAGCGAGCAGGAACGCATCGCCCTCTGGTTCACCAGCACGGTGCAGCCTCCGCAGAAGCCTTCGCCGCAACCGAACTTGGTGCCGGTCAACCCCAAGTCGGCGCGCAGCACCCAAAGCAGCGTGCGGTCTCGTTCCACATTCAAGCGAACCGGTTTATCGTTGAGTCGGAAGGAAATGGTATCGGGCATGCCGTCCTCCTGTTGAAAGGGATCGTTTTTTCGCGGGGTAACCAAGCAAGTGACGCGTCTCGCGCGCGTCAGTTACCCTAGGCAGCGAGGGCCGCGCACCCAAGTCAATTCCCTCCCAAACCCTCGCGGTATTCGCTGGCGCGGGGACGGACGGCCCGTTAGGAAAGCCGCTCTTTGACGACGATTTATCTCATTCGCCATGCGCAGAGCCTGCCTCACCCCGATCAGGCGGAGCCGGACTGGCCATTGTCGGCCGTGGGTGAAAATCAGGCGCGCGGACTGGTGGCGGTGCTGCAGCCGCTCGGCATCGGACGGCTGTATTGCAGTCCCTACCGGCGCTGCCGCGATACGCTCGCGCCCTTTGCGGACGCGGCCGGCCTCGAGGTGATGCTTGACGAGGGCCTGCGCGAGCGCCGAATGGCCACCGGCTGGATCAGCGATTTCCGCGATGTGTGGCGCCGTTCCTGGGAGGATTTCTCCTATGCCCTTGAAGGCGGAGAATCGTCATGGACCTGCCGCCACCGCATCTCCAGTGCGGTCGAGGCAATCGTCGCGCGCCATCCGGGTGAAACGATCGGACTGGGCTCGCACGGCAACGCCATCGGTCTCTTCATGAATTATGTTGATCCGGCGTTCGGCCTCCATGAGTCGACCCGCATCCGCACGCCCGAAATCCTGAAGGTTGGGCATCGAAGCGGGAATTTTTTCTGGGATCGGACGTTCTCAGCGGGCGCGGCGTTTGATGAACTGGCCACGGACTTCCGGGCGACGCCGGGAGTGATCGCGTGAGCCTTTGCATTTGGGATCGCGGATACCGGATACCGGAGAGCAGAGGACAGAAGCCAGAGGCCAGAAGTCGCAGTATGGGCGCAATCTTGCTGCGCTCTCTTGCCTACGAATTCGGACCGTTGCAGCTCTGATCAATCGATCGACCGGTCTCCTTGATATGCAGGCGATCGCCAATCCGCCCGTAATCGAGATAGACCTTCCCGGGCGTCAGCCCGAAGGCATCTTGAACGTGATCAATTAACGCCATCACAGATACCTGAGGGATCCGGATCATTAGGGGCGGCACCTCCGCCTTCGCTGAGCCCAGATGGAATGGATCGTTTCGGTTCATTCGCAAACATTGCTGCAACCAGCTTGGACCGTTTTTCTCGATAGATACGCTCTCTGTTTCGTATGGATAAACTAACATTCCCCTTTGAAAGCCAAGACGCGGATTGGGGTGATAAGCCCGATCCCAGCCAAAGGACTGTTCCCGCATGGCGCGGCAGTATCTCTCCTTAAATTCAGGGAGATGGGGTTTCATGCAACTAAGCCCAATCTGGCCCCCAATCGCTAGATGCATGTTTATCGGTCCATGCTTGTGGCGGAATGGGCACTTGTTGATTTCGTCATCACGCGGAAAGCGAAGGTCTTTGCAGGGGAAGCAATAGATTAGGAGACCCTTCCGGCGATAGGGCTCATTTTCTTTTTTGCAGTACTGTTCGAGTGCGAAATACAGCGCGAAGCGTATGTCGCGCGTAAAGTCCAACAGTCTGGTCCTCGTCCGATAGTGCTGCATGAGAGACAGCCACTCGAAAACGTCTGTGTCCGCCGGCCTGTTCAATGACTGATCATGTTCCTTGGCTGAGTCGGCAATTCCAGATGCATCACGGACAAAATCCTCGACGAGACAGTTCTCGAATAACAGCAGTTCATCGGCTACGCAGGTTTTCGTACTGCCATTCTTATCGAACCAGTGACGTTCTAGTGACGACGACAACGGCACCGGAAAGCCGGCGAGTTCTCCACGAAACACGTAGCCGGGGTTCCGTCCAGCGTCGCCGACATAGGCAAGACCACGGATTCCATAACCTCCCAAGAAGCTCAGAATCTCGTCTGGAGAAGAGGAGGGGACCGATATCTCCTTGAACAAATCGCCGACGCGATTGCTGGTGCTCATTGCAGGAGCCTATTAGGCCGCTGACTTTCAGCCAACCCTGAACTCTGAACCTCGAACCGAGAACTGCGGGCTCCGCCCCGCTGCTTGACAGGCTGCGGCGCTCCGGCTACCTCCCAACTCCGTCATGGAAGCCGCCCTCGACCAACCGGTGCTGGTCCTCAACCGCCTCTGGCAGGCGGTGAATGTGATCGGCGCCCGCCGCGCCTTCGCATTGCTCGTGCGCGGGCACGCCAGCGTCGTGCATCACTACGAGGACGATTTCCGGGTGTTCTCCATGATGGACTGGATCGACTTCTCCCGGTACAACCCGCCGCTGTCCGCGGGGGAGACGGTGCATACCGTCCGCTACACGATCCGGCTGCCGCGCGTCATCCTGCTGGCCTTTTTTGACAAGCTGCCCTGCAAGGAGCTGAAGCTCACGCGCAACAACGTCTTCGAGCGCGACCGGAACCGGTGCCAGTATTGCGGCCGGCATTTTTCCCGCGAGGAGCTGAACCTCGACCACGTGATTCCGCGGCATTACGGCGGCCGCACCACGTGGGAAAACATCGTGTGCTCGTGCATGAGCTGCAATACGCGCAAGGCCAACCGCCTGCCGCACGAGGCCGGCATCCGCCTCATCCGCAAGCCGGTGCGGCCGAAATGGCGGCCGGTCATCTCGCTCGTGCTCGGCGCGCAGCACCGCGAGCTGTGGAAGGACTTCCTCGATCTCGCCTACTGGAACGTCGAGCTCGACGAGTGAGCCAATTTCGGAAAGCGGATACCGGAAACCGGATAGTACGATAATACCCAGTATTTGATTGGGGTTCCCTTTCGTCCTTTTTGCGTCCAGGTTTCTGAAGTCATGAATCGCCAAGACTTCAAGAAACGAACCCAACAATATGCCTTGCGGGTGATCCGGCTGGTTGAGTCGCTGCCGGAAGATCGGACTTCGCGGATTTTAGGCGATCAACTGCTCCGGGCGGGGACCTCCGTCGGCGCCAACTATCGTGCTTCCATCCGGGCAAAATCGCGCGCCGATTTCATCTCCAAGATGGGTATCGTCGAGGAGGAATGTGACGAATCGCTCTATTGGATGGAAATTCTGATCGAGGCTGGAAAAATTCCGGTCCGTCGCCTTGCGGCCTTGATGCAGGAAGGAGGCGAAATCATCGCGATCGTTGTTGCCTCGATTAAAACGGCGCGCCATCGGACTTGACTATCCGGTTTCCGGTATCCGCTCTCCGGTATTACGGCCGCGCCAGCGGCAGGGTGACGCGCATGGTGGTGCCCTGCGGACTGGTGGCGAGCACGGCGATATCGCCGTGATGGCTGCGCAGGATGCGCTCCACGATGGCCAGGCCGAGTCCGGTGCCGTCGGGCCGGCCGGTGAGGAAAGAGTCGAAGATCCGGTCGCGAATCGCCTCGGGGATGCCGTGGCCGGTATCGGCGATGTCGATGATCGCGACCGGCACGCCGCCGCGATCCTCGGCGGCGCAGCGGATGGTGATTTCACCGCCGTCCGGCATGACCTGCATGGAATTAAGCAGCAGGTTGAGGATCACCTGCTGGAGCTGCCCCTTGTGGCCGTCGACAATGAGCGGCTGGACGGGCGGCTGGAAGTGCAGGTGAACCTTGCCCTGCGCGAGCTTGAGTCGGATGAGAACGAGGGTGTCCTCGATGATCTCGGCCACGGACCAGCGGGCATGCAGGCTCGAGGGCGCCTTGGCGAAGTTGAGCACGCGGGTGACGATGGCCTCCAGCTGGTCGAGCTTTTCGCTGATGACCTGCGTGTCCTTCCGGCGCGGGTCATCCTCCGGAAAATCGAGGTCGAGGTAGCCGTAGAGGAGCTTGATCACCGTGAGGGGATTGCGGATTTCGTGGGCGATTTCCGCGGCCAGCAGGCCGAGCGTGGTGAGCCGCTCGTTTTTGCGCAGCGACTCCTCGCTCTGGAACACCCGGGTATAGAGGCGCGAGTTCTGGATCGCCACGGCGCCGAGGCTGGCGAGGGCGCCGAGCAGGCGCTTCTCGTCGTTGTTGAAGCGGTGCGGCTTCTCGGTGAACACGCCGAGCGCGCCGATCGCCTCGCCTTCATAGAGCAGCGGCGCCGCCAGCAGCGAATGAAGGCCTTCGTTGCGCGGCAGGTCGATGACGTCGGCGTACTCCGGGCTCTGGATATTGTGGAATTCGATCTGCCGCCGCGCATGGAGGACGGAGGCGATGAGGCAGTTTTCGAGCGGCAGATCGCCCTGGGGCAGGGGGGTGACGCCGGTGTCGCCGGCGGGCGGCGGGGTCATCGTGGTGGAGACCGATACAAGGCGCGCCGTTCCCCGCGCGGCATCATGCAGGTAGAGGACGCACAGGCGCACGTTCATGATCTGCCGCGCCTCCCGGGTCACGGTATCAAAAAGTTCCTGCTCCTCCAGTTTGGAGACGAGCGACTGGCCGATGGTGATGAGCGTCTCAAGCTGGCGGGCCTTGCCCTGCAGCTGGCGGAACTGCCAGAGGCGCTGCACGACGGTCGTCGACTCGGCGGTCAGGCGGACGAAGAGCGCCAGGTCGGCCTCGGTAAATCCGCCGAGCCGGTTACTCTCGAGGTTGATGACCCCAATGACCTGGCCCTGCGCCTCCATGGGCGCGGCCATCTCGCAGCGGACTTCCGGCAGCAGCGCGATGTAGCGCGGATCGGCGGCGACGTCGGGCACCAGCAGGGGTTTGCCATGAAAGGCCACCCAGCCCGTGATGCCTTGGCCGAGGCGGACGGCGATGTCGGCGACGTCGGGCGGAAGGCCGTGGCGGATCTCCATCTCGAGTTTGCCCGTGTCCGGATTGAGCAAACCGATCGTGCCGCTGGTAGCGTGGAAAAGGGCAGCCAGCTCGCCCAGGATGGTCTGGAGTGCTGCCTGAGGTTCCTCGGTCTCCCCGATGAGGGAGGCGATCCGATAAAGGGCTGGCAGGAGGCGGGAATCTTCCGAAACCGGAGACCGGAGACCCGCCTTCGCCACCGCTTCCGCCGTCGCTCTGCGAGCTAGGGCGGACACGTCGGCGGGCAGGCCGGAAACCGGAGAGGAGGCCCCGCTTGATGGTTGTGTTTCCACGCGGGGGCAGTTTGAGGATCAGCGCGGGGATTTCCACACCGGATTGTTTGTCACCGGACAGGCGGAGACTGCCGCCTGGCTGGGTTGGCTTTTCGGCATCCGGTATCTTCAATCCGGCATCAGACGGCCGGCGGTGGCGCCGGTTTGATCACCCGGGCCAGGGAATCACGCAGGGCATGGAGGCGGGCGGTGTCCTCGGTGGGCTCGTGATTGGCGCTTTCGATATAAAAGGTGTCGAGGGCGACGCCGCGTTCCGTGTTGATGCGGGCGAACGTGATGTCGAAGCCGTGATCGTAGATGACCTTGGCGAGGCGGTAGAGCAGGCCGATCTGGTCATGCGCCTGGATGTCGATGATGGTGCGCTGCATGGCGAGCTCGTGATAGACCTCGACCGTGGGCGGGAAGGAGGTGTGGAGGGCGTGGCTTTCCGTCGTGTAGCGGCTGCCGGCGATTTTTTTGGCCTGAGCGACGATTTCGGGGTAGAGATCCTTGTTCTGGATGAGCGCGGCCTCGACCGTGCGCGCAAAGGTCTCCATGGCACTCTGGCTTTGCACGACGCCGCGGCCGGGCTCGACGACATAGAACGTGTCGATGGCGATGTGGTCGGTGCGCGAAATGACCTTGGCGCCGAGAATGTTCAGGCCGGCCACGCTGAAACCGCCGGCGAGCTTGTAGAAGAGACCGGCGCGGTCCCAAGTTACGACATTCACGACCGTGAGGCTGCGGTTGAGATCGTCCTTCCAGTCGACGATGGGCCGGAGCGAACTGACGGAGTCCGCCTCGCTGATGGATTTGAGGAGGCGGTTGACCATCTGGATATGCAGGGAGATCTCGCCGGCCTCGGTGTGAAGAAAATAACGCTCCGGGAGCAGGTTGAAGTGGGCGGAGACCTCATCTTGGCTGATGCCCGGAATCTGTTGCGTGATCAGCTCCTTGTAGATCATTTGCTTTCGTTCGAGATTTCGTTTTTCGACGGCGTCACCAAGCAGGAGTCGGTCCAGGGTGGCGAGGAAAAGGGTGTTGTGGAGCGTGTCCTTGTAACCGTTCCAGAGCGAGGCGGCGGTGCCGCGGGCGTCGCAGAACGTATGCACGTAGAGATAGCGAAGCTTTTCAGCATCGCCAACCAAATCTGCAAAGGCGGTGGCTGACTGCGGGTCATCCACATTATGCCTCTGCCAGAATCGTGCCATAATGAGATGGTTTTTGATGATAAAGGCGACGAGTTCGCGGCTTTTGGGGTCGATCTGGAGGCGTTCGAGGAGTGGTCCCGCGAGGCGCACGCCGCTTTCGCTGTGATTTTTGATGCCCACGGCCTTGCCGATGTCGTGCAGGAGCAGAATGAGATAGAGCAGGGTGGGGTTGGACGTTTCGTGCAGCTCTTTGCGGTACTTGAGGGTGATCGGCTCGGCCTCGGTGAAGACGCGGTCGAGCTCGCGGATGGCATTGAGGGTGTGAATGTCGGCCGTGTAGCGGTGGTAAAACTCGTGCTGCACGAGGCAGGTGAGCCGGTCGAACGCCGGAATGAACCGCCCCAGCACCCCGAGCTCGTGCATGAGCTGCAGCGTCGGGAAGACCGAACCGGCCTCCTCCAGGATGGTGCGGAAGCTGATGTTGGCGTCGGCTGACTCCAGCACCCGCCGGGTGAGCAGTGGCAGCGACTCGCGGATGAGGGCGGTGAGGTTGAAATCAGGTGCGGCGCCAAGCTGCTGGCAGTGGCGGAAGACGCGGATGAGGCGCACCGGATCCTCCGAGAAAACCGCGGGGGTGCCGGCGGCCAGCTCGCGGCCGCGCAGCACGAAACCGTCGATCTGCTTGGTGCGCTCGAAGCGGCGCAGACGCAGCACCTCGCGAAACGACAGCAGGGGGCTGTCGCTTCCCCGGATGGCCAGTGCCAGACGGTTCTCAACGATCTTGGAGATGCGGTAAATCGCCTGCGCCTGGCGGTAGTAATCCTCCATGAAGTCCTCGACGCGCAGGAGGAGATCGTGCTGGCGATAGCCGAGGTACTGGGCGATGCGCGGCTGCATCTCGAGGTCGAGGAGGTCGGTGGGGCGATTGCTGATGAAGTGAAGCTCGTTGCGGACGCGCAGGAGGAAATTGTAGGCACGCTGGAAGTCGGAAAGCTCCTTGCGCCGGAGGTAATTGAGCGTGAGCAGCTCCTCCATGCGCTCGATGCCCAGTTTCACGCGGGCCATCCAGAGGGCGTTCTGATAATCGCGCAACCCGCCGACGCCGTTTTTGATGTCGGGTTCCTGCAGGAAGACGGTGTCGCCATATTTCGCGCGGCGGGAAGCCTGGTCGGCGAGGCGGTCGGCGATATAGCCCTTGGGATCCTCCGTGGTGGCGAAGTTGCGGTACGCCTTGGCAAAAGTCTCGTAGAGCGAAGCCTGGCCGGCGACGAGGTGCGATTCGAGCAAGGAGGTCTTCGTCTGGATGTCCTTGCGCGCCTGTACGAAGACCTCGTCGATGGTCCGCGTGGAATGGCCCACCTTCAGGTCGCAGTCCCAGAGGAGGTAGAGGACCTCGTTGACGAGGTGTTCCTGCAACGGCTTCACGACCACCGGCTTCGTCTTCGAGGGAAACAGGAACATCACATCGATGTCGCTCTGCGGGCTGAGTTCATGCCGGCCGTACCCGCCGAGGGCGATCAGGCAGACGGGGGAGGGCAGATCGCCGTGGGCGCGGCGGTACGCCTCAAGGGCGTAGTCGAAGAGGCGGGCCAGCATCACGTCGATCATCGCCGCACGGGCCTGCGCGATCTTGAGACCGGCCTCGCCGGCGTCGTGGTGCATGCGGATCATTCCGCTTTCCAGCCGCAGGAAGATCTTGCAGGCGGCCAGGCGCTGCGCCACGGGCACCTCCCCCTGAAAATTCAGGCGATCGCGGGCATGTTTGTGAATGCGGCCAACCATCGGGACGTCTAGTCAGCAGCAAAGCGCGCGCCGCGCAAAGCCGGAAATGACGTTTTTCCCCGGCAAAGGCAGAGCCCGGGGTGGGGCGGCGGCGGGTGACTGGCAACGCCGTGCCCCACTAATCGCTTGCCCCGCTACTGGGCCGCTTCTTAGCTCGCCCGTTCCTCCCGTTTGCTACCATGCCTGAGATCACCAAGAGCTACGAGCCGCGCGACGTGGAAAAGAAGTGGTATGCCGCCTGGCAGGCCGCTGATGCCTTCGCCGGGCGCGTCGTCCCCGGCCGGGAGCCTTACTGCATCGTCATCCCGCCCCCCAACGTGACCGGCGTGCTCACGATGGGCCACGTCCTCAACAACACCTTGCAGGACATCCTCATCCGCCGCGCCCGCCTCGAGGGCAAGGCCGCCCTCTGGGTGCCCGGCACCGACCACGCCGGCATCGCCACGCAGACCGTGGTGGAGCGCGAACTGCGCAAGCAGAAGCTGCACCGCCGCGACCTCGGCCGCGAGAAGTTCCTGGCCAGGGTCTGGAAGTGGCGCCGGGAAAAGGGCGACATCATCCTCGAACAGCTCCGCCGCCTCGGCGCGTCGTGCGACTGGAGCCGCACCGCGTTCACGATGGACCCCGACTACTCGCGGCGCGTCCTGCACGTGTTCGTGGAGATGTTCCGGCGCGGCCACATCTACCGGGGGAAGCGCATGGTGAACTGGTGCCCGGTGTCGCTCACCGCCCTCTCCGACGAGGAGGTGATCATGAAGCCGGTCAAGGGTCTGCTCTACCGCGTGCGCTACGAGATCGCGGAGCGCCCGGGGCGGTTCATCGAAGTGGTCACCACGCGGCCGGAGACCATCCCCGGCGACACCGCCATGGCGGTGCATCCGGCGGACGAGCGCTACAAGGACTTTATCGGCCTCAACGTATGGCGTCCGCTGGTGCGCGAAAAGATTCCGATCGTCGCCGATGCCGCCGTGGACCGGGAATTTGGCACCGGGGCTCTCAAAATCACCCCCGCGCACGACAAGGCCGACTTCGAAGTCGGCCAGCGCCACCAGCTGGCCATCCGCGACGTGCTCAATCCCGACGGCACGCTCAATGGTCTCGCCGGCCCGGAATTGGCGGGCCTGGACCGGTTCGCGGGGCGCAAGAAGGCGGCCGAACTGCTCAACGCCGCCGGTGCCCTCGTGAAGGAGGAACCTTACGAGCACAACCTCGGCTACTCCGAGCGGGCCGACGTTCCGATCGAGCCGCGCCTCACGATGCAGTGGTGGCTGCGTTATCCCCGCGTGGCGGAGGCCAGGGCGGCCGTCCGCGACGGGCACATCAAATTTTATCCAGAACGCTGGTCCAAGGTTTACCTGCATTGGCTCGACAACATTCAGGACTGGTGCATCAGCCGCCAGCTCTGGTGGGGCCATCGCATTCCCGTGTGGTATCGCCGTGGGCTCGACCGCGAGACGCTCACCGAGGCCGACCTCCGCGATCCGGCCAAGGTGCATGTGTCGCTTGATGGCCCCGCCGATCCGCAGAATTGGGAGCAGGAGGAAGACGTGCTCGATACGTGGGCCTCGTCATGGCTCTGGCCGTTCGCCACGCTGGGCTGGCCGGATGAGGCGGCGATGAAGCAGGCCGGTTTCGATTTCTTTTATCCAACCGCGACGCTCGTGACCGCGCCCGACATCATCTTCTTCTGGGTAGCGCGCATGATCATGGCGGGGCTGGAGTTTGTCGAAAGTCGGGAAGTCGAAAGTCGAAAGCCAGAGGCAGCGGCAGCTGCGGACAAAAAGCCCTCGACCTTCGACCTTCGGCCTTCGTCTTTATCGGCGGATGAAATCCGCCGGCGTGTGCCGTTCCGGAATGTTTATTTCACCGGCGTCGTCCGCGACCATCTGGGCCGCAGGATGTCGAAGTCGCTCGGCAACTCGCCCGACCCGTTCGATCTCATTGATAAGTACGGGGCCGACGGACTGCGCTTCGGCATCATTTCGGTCGCCCCGCAAGGGCAGGACATCCGGTTTGCCGAGGAGCGCATCGAGGCCGGCAAGAATTTCTGCAACAAGCTCTGGAACGCCTGCCGCTTCCGCCAGATGAGCGGCGAAGCCGGCGACAACTCGTCGCTCAAGACGATCCTCGCACGATTGGAGCCGGCGAAGTTCGACGCCGACGATCATGCCATTCTCGACCGCCTGCTCGCGGTGACGCGCGAGGTCGACCACTGCCTGGGTGAATTCGAATTCAGCGCCAGCGTGCAGGCGCTCTACGGATTTTTCTGGAACGATTTCTGCGACTGGTACGTCGAGGTGTCGAAGACCAAGCTGCAGGCCGCCGATACAAAGGAGAACTGTCTGGCCATCCAGGATCTGGTGCTGCGCCAGACGCTGCTGCTCCTGCATCCCTTCATCCCCTTTATCACGGAGGAACTGTGGAGTCTGCTAGGCTACGGAGCACCGGGAATATTCATCGAAGACGCACGCCTCGAAAATGCCTCGGCTTTAGCAGCCATCCTCAAACAGGCGGGAATCTCGATAGATCAGCGGGCGTCTAAGCGAATTCAACAATGGCAGGAATCGGTGACCGCGTATCGCGCTGTGAAGGCAGAGGCGGGATTGGCTGCAAAGCAGCTTGATTATCTCTATTTCGAGCCAACCGCTGAATTTGCCGACTTTTTTGAGAACCCAGAGTTCCCGATCTATTGTCGAATGCTGGGCGCAAAGGAACTTCTGCGCGGCACGCTTCCGGGAGCAATAACAGCTGTTACTGCTGGAGCGACGTTCTACATCCCTCTTCCGAAGATGGACACCGCGGCCGAAAAGCAGCGCCTGACGAAGGAATTGGAGACGCTCGCCAAGCATATCGCCGGCACCGAGGCGCGCCTCGCGAACAAGGCCTTCACCGACAAAGCTCCGCCTGCGGTCATCGATGGAGCCAGGAAACAGCTCGCTGACCTTCAAGCCAAGCGCGCCGAGGTCCAACGATTGCTTAAGGCGTTGTAATCCAGGCCAATAAACGTAGGTCGGATTAATCGGGTATAAAACTTTACCAGGACATGTCCTAAAAAAAGTTTTCGACCCTCGATGACCAATCAGACCGTCGCCACGGTCATCCCTGCTTTGCCGCCTGCAAGGCCTGTTTAATCGCCGTGATAAACGCGGGGCTCGTGCCGCAACAGCCGCCCACGAAGGTGGCGCCTGCCTTGACCAGATCGAGTGTGCGTGAAGCGAAGTATTCGGGCGAAGTGCGGTAAACGGCCCGTCCATCGACGATCTCGGGCAGACCGGCATTGGCTTTGAGCCAAAGGGGGCGGTCGGTGGCGGCGCGAAGGCGGCGGCAGATGGGAATGAATCCATCAATGCCGTTTCCACAGTTGGCGCCCACGGCATCGGCGCCGGCGGCGATCACGGCTGCGGCCGCCTGTTCGGGGGTCGCTCCCATCATCGTGCGATCCCGGGCCGGGCCGGAGTCAAACACCAGGCTGGCCACGACCGGCAGGCCGGTCGCCTTGGCCGCGGCGATGGCCGCGCGGATTTCATCAAGATCGGCGAAGGTCTCAAGCAGCAAGGCGTCGACACCCTCTGCGGCCAGCACGCGCGCCTGCTCCTCAAAAACGGCGCGCAGTTCCGCTTCGTTGGTTTCACCCATGGCCAGCAGCCTGCCGGTCGGACCGATGGAGGCGAAGACCTTGATACGATCGCCGGCGGCACGGCGAGAGATGCGCGCACCGGTGCGGTTGATTTCCAGCGTCCGATCGCCAAGCCCGTGCGCAGCGAGGCGCAGGCGATTGGCTCCGAAGGTATTGGTCAGAATGACCTGGCTGCCCGCCTCGACATAGGCCCGGGCGACGGTCTCAACCCGGCCGGCATGGGTGAGATTCCAAGCGTCGGGACATTCGCCGGCCCCAAGGCCCAGGGCTTGAAGTTGCGTTCCCCAGGCACCGTCGGTAATCACGGGCCCGGGCGGCAGGTTTAGGGAAAGCGTGGGCATGTAGGCACTCCCCATGATGCCTCACCGTCCGGCGAGCTTCCGGGCGATCGCGACCGCGGCGGCGGCGTTCTCTCCGTAGGCATCGGCGCCGATGGAGTCTGCATACGATTGCGTGATGGGTGCCCCGCCGATCATCACCTTGATGCGGCCGCGAATCCCCGCCGTTCGGAACGCGTCCAGCGTTGTCTTCATCGCTGGCATGGTCGTGGTGAGCAGCGCCGAGAGACCGACGATCTGGGCCTGCTTTTCTTCCATGGCCCGCACGAATTTCTCCGGGGGGACGTTGACGCCCAGATCAATGACTTCAAAACCTCCGCCCTCGAGCATGGCACCGACCAGGTTTTTCCCAATGTCATGGAGATCCCCCTGCACGGTCCCCAGCACCACGCGGGCCGCCGGCTGGACGTCCTTCTGGGTGAGGAGCGGCCGGATCAACTGGAAGACCTCCTTGGTGGCGCGGGCCGCGAGCAGGAGTTCGGGGACGAAATATTCGCCCGCCTCGTAGAGGCGTCCGACCTCATCCATCGCCGGGCTGATGGCTCGATTCACCAGTTCGACCGGTTCAATGCCGGCATCCATAGCTTGGCGCGCGGCGGCGACAGCGGCCGGGGCGTTTCCTGTGAGCACTGCTTCGTGAAGTTTGGAGAAGTCGGGCATGCAGTTCCAGTGGTTGGTGATTTGGGTTGGTAACGGGAAGTAATCGCCAGCCTCGCGGCTCGCCTGGGGAAGCTCTATGAAACGTGATAACCCCCGGTTGGCCAAGCACGAAGCGTCATCGTCGCATATGACAGTCGATCTGCGGGCAGCGCTCGCAGGGCGAAAGATGAATGCCCACGACCTCGCGGGGACCCAGACCGACGATTCCAGAAATGGACTTAAGCGGCTGCATAAGCAGCGAGGGCAGCAGGGAGATGCCGATGGACTCGGCCGGAGCCAGTTTGAAGAGCGTCCGCTGCTGCTTGAGATCCATGCCGCAATATCCCGGGCTGTAGCGCAGCGTGAGCGACTCGCCGGTGCGGAGCTGCGAGTTTAACTGTTCCATCAGCGCCTCGGCTGCGGCCTCGGCGGCCCACGAACCAATCGCATCCAAGGTCAGGCCGGTAAAGGCGTCCCCGGCGCGGCAGTGGGCCTCCGCCCGCCGCGTGATCTCGCTCCCCACCGTGACCATGAACACGGCGATGCGATCGGCTCCGTGAAGAAATTCGCCGATGTTTCCTGCAATCGTGGCGTCGCCGATCCTCAGCGAGTGCGCTGTCTGCCTGGCCACGGCATAGAGCGAATACGTTCCGCGTGGCTGCAGCCAGGGATGCGCTTCGGACAGAATGTGCTCGGTCGACCGGACCACCCGAGGGGGTGGGGTTGCCTCCGGCGGATAGCCCAGGCTGCGGAGAATATCGGTCGCCTTCAGGGTGATGGTCAGCCGCGGCAGGGTCTCACCCGCCAGTGGCATCCCGTCAGCGCTGGTCACGGGTTTCGTGTCGTTTCTGGATAACAGCCGCACCATGACAATTCATTCAACGGGCCGGAGGCATGAGCCGCCGGTCGCAGGCAGTTTTGTCGGTCGGGAGCGCTGACACGATTAAAATCTCGTACCAGGGAAGGTCGGGGTGGCGTCCGTCGAGCCGGGCGGCAGGCAGGCATCGCCACGGAGCATGGTCCTACCGTGATTCCGGATGCCGCCGCCGGTAGGCGCGCATCACGCACAGCACCACCGCGGTACCCGGCGCCCAGATGGCAAAATAGAAGCCACCGATGCGCACGCCATTCCCGACGAGTTGCCAGGGCGTGCGACCGGTATGGAAAAACAATCCGGCAAGAGGAAAGAGGACGGCTCCGAGTAGAGCACCGGCCGTCACCATCACCGCCACCCAGAACAGAAAATAAAGCGACCAGTGGATCTCGCGGAGCTTCATCGCGGCACGCGGTATTTCAGGAGCAAGGCGTGCGCGCCGAGTTTCTCGGCGGCCAGCAACTCCAGCCGCAGATCGGCGCGGCGGGCGAGCAGCGGCGTGCCGCCGCCGAACAGCACCGGTTCGACCGTCAGCCAGACTTCATCCACCAGGCCGGCCTCGAAGAACAGGCTGTGCACGTGCGAGCCGCCCAGCAGGGCGCACCGCTGGAATCCGCGGGCCTGCAGCCCGGCCGCCAGCGCCCGCGGGGCCGCGCTCGTGAACTCCAGCGACCCCGGGATCGCCTCGGCGGCATAGCGTTCGGGCGACCGGGTCATCACCAGGCGGAGGGGGTGGCCCGGCAGTTGGGCCCGGATGAAGTCGCGCGACACGCGGTAGGTTTCGCCGCCGAAAATGCCGACGTCGAAGCCGGCCAGCGCCGCGCGGAAATAGGCCTTGTCCTCCGGTGAGGTGAAGGCCGTGCCGGGTTCGGCATGTTTGGTAATGAAGCCATCGAGCGACTGGGCGGCGATAAGCACGATGCGCATGATAAAAAGGTAGATGAACCGCGGGCGCAGGCAAGCGCGGGGCGGCCGGACGATGACGCCAGCCGCCTCATCACGATGCTTGCCAGCGTCTCGCCATCCGGCCTAGCGTTCGCACCTTAACCGCATGAAACGCGCCCTCATCACCGGCATCACCGGCCAGGACGGCTCCTACCTGGTCGAAATCCTGCTGGCCAAGGGGTACGAGGTGCACGGCATCATCCGCCGGGCCTCGACCTTCAACACCAGCCGCATTGATCACCTCTACAAGGATCCGCACGTCAACGGCGTGCACCTCTTTCTGCACTACGGCGACCTCGCCGACCCTGTGCAGATGGTGAAGCTCCTCTACGATCTCAAGCCCGACGAGATCTACAATCTCGGCGCACAGTCGCACGTCCGCGTGTCGTTCGACATCCCGGAGTACACCGGCAATGTCGACGGACTCGGCACGCTGCGCATCCTCGAGGCGATCCGGGAGGCCGGTCTCGTGAAGAAAGTCCGCTTTTACCAGGCGTCGTCCTCCGAGATGTTCGGCAAGGCGCAGGAGACGCCGCAGACCGAGCGCACCCCGTTCTGGCCGCGCTCGCCCTACGGCTGTGCGAAGGTCTACGCCTACTGGCTTACGCTGAACTATCGCGAGAGCTACCGCCTGCACGCGAGCAACGGCATCCTTTTCAACCACGAGTCGCCGCGCCGGGGCGAGACGTTCGTCACCCGCAAGATCACCCGCGCCGCCACCCGGATCAAACTCGGCCTGCAGAGCCACCTTTACCTCGGCAACGTCGACGCCCGGCGCGACTGGGGCTACGCCAAGGAGTACGTCGAGATGATGTGGCTCATGCTCCAGCAGGACCAGCCCGACGATTATGTCGTGGCCACGGGCGAGACCCACAGTGTGCGCGAGTTCTGCGAGGAGGCGTTCGGCCTGCTCGGGCTCGACTGGCAGCAATACCTGAAACACGATGCGCGCTACGAGCGCCCCGCGGAGGTCGACCTGCTCGTCGGCGACCCGGCGAAAGCCCGGCGGAAGTTCGGGTGGGAGCCGAAGGTGCGCTTCAAGGATCTCGTGAAAATCATGGTCGAGGCCGATCTCGAACTGGCGAAGCGCGAGGCCCAGATCGCAAACCTGCCGAAACCGTGAAATGCAGTGGTGCGAAGGGGTGAAGGTGAACAAGTGTGAAGGTAAGCAGGAATGAAAGTGGCCTGCCGCCCACGGGACGAGTGTATCATGTCTCTAGCAAAGCGATTTGAGGACCTGGAGGTCTGGCAGGCTGCACAGGATTTCGCCGTGCAACTTTATCCTTTCTTCGGACCGGAAAGTCCGGCGGCACGGGATTTCGCATTCGTGAATCAGATTCGAGCGGCCGTGGTCTCGATTTCAAATAATATCGCCGAGGGATTCGAGTGTTCGTCTTCCAAGGAGTTCGATCGCTTTCTGGTAATCGCCAAACGTTCTTGTGGAGAAGTCCGCAGCATGCTTTGGCTCGCCCCGCGCTTGGAATATTTGTCAGCAGATCAGGCATCTCAACTTCGCGACACTGCCGAGGTGCTCAGCAAGCGGATTGCCGCCTTGATCCGCAGCTTGAACGGCTGAGACGCTCCTCACCTTCCCACCTTCGTACCTTCTAACCTTCGTACCTTCTAACCTTCCCACAACATGCGTCTCTACATCGCAGGCCACCAGGGCATGGTTGGGTCCGCGCTCGTGCGGCGGTTCCAGCGCGAGGCGGGCGTGTCGCTCCTGCTGCGTCCGTTCAACGAGGTCGACCTCACCCGCCAGACTGCGGTCGAGGCGCTCCTCGCCGCGGAAAAACCCGATGCCGCCATCATCGCTGCGGCCCGGGTCGGCGGCATCCATGCCAACAGCACCTATCCGGCGGAATTCCTCTATGACAATCTCGTCATCGCGGCGAATACCCTCCATGCCGCCTACCGACACGGCGTGAAGCGGGTGCTTTTCCTCGGCAGTTCGTGCGTTTATCCCCGGCTGGCCCCCCAGCCGATGCCGGAGGATTCTCTGCTCAGCAGTGCGCTCGAACCGACCAACGAAGCTTACGCCATCGCCAAGATCGCCGGCCTCAAATTGTGCCAGTATTACCGCCGCCAGTATGGCGTGACCTTCCATTCAGTCATGCCCACCAACCTGTACGGGCCGGGCGACAATTACCACCTGGAGGACTCCCACGTGCTGCCGGCGCTCATCCGCAAGTTCCATGAAGCCCGGGAGGCCGGCCGTCCCGAGGTGGCGGCATGGGGCACCGGCGCGCCGCGGCGCGAGTTTCTGCACGTCGACGATGCCGCCGACGCCTGCGCGTTTCTGCTCCGACTGGCGGACCCGCCCGACTGGATCAACATCGGCACCGGAACGGACGTGACCATCAAGGAGCTGTACGCGATGGTCGCCGCGGTGGTCGGTTTCAAGGGCCGCATCGTCTGGGACACCTCCAAGCCCGACGGCACGCCGCGCAAGCTGCTGGACGTCTCGAAACTCACCGCCCTCGGCTGGAAGGCGAAGATCAGCCTGCGCGAAGGCATCGAAAAAACCTACGCGAGTTTTCTGGCTGAAAAGGCCGCAGGCACGCTGCGGGCGTGAGAGGCCGGGCGAAAAAATCCGGCGGGGAGGGCGCCGGTGGCATGCGCCGGCATCGGGCGGGTGCGGGCCCGGCGGTCCACGGTTCCCGCGCCATGAGGCGTTTGCAAATACCCCGCAATCCTGTATCGCCGTATTAATCCCACACCGTCCATGGCTGACCCCCTCGAGCTTGAATCGTCCGACCCCGCCGAAGGCGGTCCGCGCAAACCCTTCCTCGAACACCTCGAGGATTTGCGCATGGCCCTGATCAAGTGCGCCGTCGTGATCTTCGTGGCGCTGATCGTCTGCCTGTTTCTGGACGACAAACTTGCGGCCATCCTCGAATTTCCCATCCGGCGGATGCATCTCCTCGACCAGCCGCGGCCGACGGTGACGTTTCAACTCGGCTCCCTCCGGTTCGGCCCCTACGAGGTCTCCCGCGACCAGTTTGCCGGCCTGCCGCCCGGCGATTCACCGCACGTCGTATTCAAGGTCGGCATGACGAAGGTCGGCGGGGAACAGGTGGTGACGCTGAAACTGGATCCGCAGGCCGACCCGGGCGCCACCCGCATAAAACTGCGCAACCTCAATCCGGCGGAGGGTTTCACGGTGGCGTTTCACATTGCGCTCTACGGCAGCCTCGTCGTTTCCGCGCCGTTCTGGCTGTATTTTCTCGGACAGTTCATCCTTCCGGCCCTGCGCGTGCGCGAACGCAAGTTCCTCTTCACGTGGCTGGGATGGGGGGTGTTCCTCTTTCTGCTGGGCATCCTGCTGACCTATTTCGTACTGCTGCCACTCGCGCTGCGGGCATCGATCGAGTATTCCGCCTTGCTCGGCTTCGACGCCTACGAATGGCGGGCGGACGAGTACATCAGCTTCACCTGCAAGTTCCTCCTCGGCATGGGCCTTGGTTTTCAGTTCCCGCTGGTGGTGCTCACGCTGGTGAAGCTGGGCATCCTGCACTATCGCCAGCTCGCGCATTTCCGCCGCCACGTCATCGTGGTGTCGTTCATCCTGGGCGCCATCCTCACCACGCCGGAGGTCATCACGCAGGTGGCCATGGCGGTTCCGCTCTGCCTGCTTTACGAGGTTTGCATCTGGCTCGCCTGGTTCTGGGAAAGGAAGCAGCGCCGGGAGGAAACCGCCGCGGCGGCCTGACCGGCCGGATTTTCCCCTTGCGCCCGCCCCCCCCGGCGGGCGAATCGGGAGCGGGGATGCAAAACTCTGGACGGGAGCCCCCCAATCCGTCTTTAATCTTCGATCTTTCCTCTTTCATCGCGCTCCGCGCCTCCTCCCATGATCGCCCCGGAAACCTTTTCCCGTCTCGAAGACATCAAGAAGCGCGCCGGCCACCTGTGGAGGTTTCTTTGACGTCGAGCAAAAGCAGCGCGAAATCGAGGCCATGGAGGCGCAGATGGGCGCCCCGACGTTCTGGGGCAACAACGAGCGCGCGCAGAAGCACATCGGCAGGCTGAACGGGCTCAAACGCGCCATCGGCGGCCTGCTGGAGTTCAATAAAAAGCTCGCGGACGCCGAGGTCATGGTGGAGCTGGTTGAGGCCGCCACCGGCTTGGAGAAGGAAAACTACGGCCGCGAGCTCGATCAGACGATCGCCGCGCTCGCCGCCGATCTCGACCGGATCGAGCTGCAGAGCTTTTTAAGCGGCCAGTTCGACCGCAACAACGCCATCCTCAGCATCCAGGCGGGCGCGGGCGGCACCGAGTCGTGCGACTGGGCCGACATGCTCTTCCGCCTGTACAACCGCTGGGCCGAGCGCCGCGGCTTCGCGGTCGAGGTGCAGGATGTGCAGGCCGGCGACCAGGCGGGCATCACCAAGGCGACCCTGTTGCTCAAGGGCGAAAACGCCTACGGCTACGCCAAGGCCGAGCGCGGCGTGCACCGGCTCGTGCGCATCAGCCCTTTCGACGCCAACAAGCGCCGCCACACGTCGTTCGCCGCGGTCGACGTCATCGCCGAAATCACCGAGGACATCGCCATCGAGATTCCCGAGAGCGAGATCCGCGTGGACGTCTACCGCTCCTCCGGCAAGGGCGGCCAGGGCGTGAACACCACCGACTCCGCGGTGCGCCTCACCCACCTGCCGACCGGCATCGTGGTCGTCTGCCAGAACGAGCGCTCGCAGATCAAGAACCGCGCCAGCGCCATGAGCGTCCTCAAGGCGCGCCTTTACGAGAAACGCCTCGACGAGCAGCGCAGCGAGATGGAGCGGTTTTACGGCGAGAAGGGCGAGATCGGCTGGGGCAGCCAGATCCGCAGCTACGTGCTGCAACCCTACCAGATGGTGAAGGATCTGCGCACCGGCCTGAGCACGAGCGACACCCAAGGCGTGCTGGACGGCGACATCGACCGGTTCATCTACGCCTGGCTCCGCGCCGGCCAGCCGCGGCACCGCAACAAGGACATCCAGATGGAGGAATAGCCGTCGTCCAAAACCTTCAACGTTGAACGCGGAACGCCCCCTCGCCAGGAAGCAACGTGCGCCAGGCACAGTTGGACGTTGAAAGTTGAACGTTGAGCGTTGAGTGTTCGCCGCGCGATCATGATACAAAGCCTGCCTTACGAGACGATTCGTGCGGCGCTCGCCGCCCAGCCGCTCTTCGAGGCGAAGACCTGGCAGCTTTCGCCCGAGGCCTGGCCGCTGACGCGCGAGCAGGTGGCGCAGCTCGAGCAGATCGGCACGGCGTGCCTCGAGTTTCACCAGGCGCTGGAGACGCTCTATCTGCGGGCGGCCGCGGGCAAAAACCTGTTGCGCAACAAGCCGCTCGTCGCGCCGTGGGTCGCGGAGTATCTCGATCGCGGCAAGCCGGCCAGCCTCGTGCAACACGCGCGGCACAGCCGTATGCGCGGCATCTTTCCCCCCGTGCTGCGGCCCGACCTGCTGCTGACGGACCACGGCCTTGCGCTCACCGAACTCGATTCCGTGCCGGGCGGCATCGGGCTCACGGCGTTCCTCAACCGGCTGTACGAAGCGGAAGTCCCAAGTGCCAAGTCCCAGGTGCCAATTCCGGCCGTCTCCACGCAGAACTCAGAACCCAAAACTCAAAACCCAAACCCCAAAACCCAAGACCCTGAACCCAGAACCCCGAACCCTGAACCGGCCCCCGGCGCCATCCTCGGCGCAGGCGACCAGATGATCGAGGGTTTCTACCAGTCGCTGGCCGCGCTGCTGCCGCGGAGTCGCATGCCGCTCATTGCCTTGGTGGTGAGTGACGAGGCCTCGACCTACCGCCCGGAAATGCAGTGGCTGGCCCGGGAGCTGCAGAAGCAGGGGCGACGCGTCTTCTGCCTGCGGCCCGAGGACGTGTTTCCGCTGGGCGGCGCGCTCTTCTTCGACGTCGAGGGCACGCCCGAGAAAATCGACATCATCCACCGGTTTTTCGAGTTGTTCGATCTCGGGAACATCCGCACCGCGCCGTATTTCTTCGAGGCGTGGACCAATGGCGAGGTGGTCATTGCCCCGCCAATGCGCCATTTTCAGGAGGAAAAACTGGCGCTCGCGCTTTTCCATCATCACCTCTTGCAGGATTATTGGGCCGAGAACCTCAGCAGCCGCAGCCTCAAGCTGCTGCGCCAGCTGGTCCCGATGTCGTGGGTGATGGATCCGACGCCGCTGCCGCCCGGGGCGGTGCTCGACGGTCCGCGGGTGGGCGGCCGGGCGCTGGCCGACTGGAGCCAGCTGGCGCAGGCCTCGCAGAAGGAACGCGACCTCATCATCAAAATCAGCGGCTTCCATGAGACGGCCTGGGGCGCGCGCAGCGTGGTGCTGGGCAGCGATTGCTCGCGCGAGGAGTGGCAGGCGGGCATCGATCACGCCCTCCGGCTCGCCCCCACCAACCTGCACGTACTGCAGGAATACCAGAAACCCCGGCGGGTCAAACACCCGGTCTACCGGCCCACCACGCCGGACGACCCGACCTCCGTGGTCTTGACGAAGGAGGACGGACGTCTGCGGCTGTGCCCGTATTACTTCACCCTCAATGGAGAAGCCCGGCTGGCCGGCGCGCTCGCCACCTTCTGCCCGCCGGACAAGAAAATCATCCATGGCATGCAGGACGCCGTGCTGCTGCCGTGCCGGATCGCAGGCTGACAGGAAATCGACTGCAGATAAGGCTGAACCGGGTCATCATGAAGGTTGGCGGCACACATTACCGGACCATCTGGCCTCACCCGGAGCGGGAAGGCGTGGTGCAAATCATCGATCAGCGATGGCTGCCGCATCGCTTCGTGGTCGAAGACGTCGCCTCGGCGGAAGCGATGGCGATGGCCATCCGCGACATGCATGTGCGCGGCGCCCCGCTCATCGGGGCGGCGGCGGCCTGGGGTTTGGCGCTGGCCGCGAGTGCGGCGGCCTCCGAGGCGGCGGGCGACTGGTACGAACGGTTGCTGCGCGCCGGCGGCAGGCTGAAGGCCACGCGTCCCACGGCCATGAACCTGGCGTGGGCGGTGGACCGCCTGCTGGCGGTCGCGCAAACCTGCGGTTCGGCTGACGAGGTCTGGGTGCGTCTCCGCGCGGAGGCCCGGCGGATCTGCGACGAGGATGTCGAGGCCTGCGCCTCCATTGGCCGCCACGGTTTGCGGCTGATCCGGGAGATCTCCGTGCGCAAGGGCGGGGTTCCTGTGAACGTGCTCACCCACTGCAACGCCGGCTGGCTGGCCTGTGTGGATCACGGTACCGCCACCGCGCCCATTTATGCGGCGCACGATGCGGGCATCGCGGTGCACGTCTGGGTGGATGAAACCCGGCCGCGCAACCAGGGCGCCAGGCTGACCGCATGGGAACTGGGCATGCACGGCGTTCCCCACACCTTGGTGCCTGACAACGCCGGTGGCCACCTCATGCAGCACGGCATGGTGGATCTCTGCCTCGTGGGGACGGACCGTCTGACCCGCCGGGGCGACGCCGCCAACAAGATTGGCACCTATCTCAAGGCTCTGGCGGCCGCCGACAACGGCGTGCCTTTTTATGTCGCGTTGCCTTCCAGCTCCATCGACTGGTCGCTGTTCGACGGGGTGCGCGAGATACCCATTGAATCGCGGGCGGAGGACGAGGTGCGCTTCATCGAAGGTTTGGGCGCGGACGGCCAGGTGCGGTCGGTGCGGATCTGTCCCGAGGGCACCCGCGCGGTTAACTATGGATTCGACGTCACGCCCGCCCGTCGGTTGGCCGGTGTGGTGACCGAGCGCGGCATCTGTCCCGCCACCGAGGAGGGTCTGCTTTCGCTCTTCCCTGAACGGCGGGCGGGGGGCGCCGCTTGACCGGGCTTTTGCTTGTTGAATCGGAAGTTCACCAAATCGTAGTCCCGAACGACGTAGTGTTTGGTTTCGAGGCGCAGTTTGTTCGCGTGCTTGGCCTGGGTTTCGCCGCCTGCGGCGATGAAGTCCGCGAAGCTGATGATTTCGGCGCGGATGAACCCCTTCCGGATGTCGGTGTGGATGGCTCCCGCGGCTTCCGGCGCCGTCATGCCTTGCTTGATGAGCCACGCGCGGTTTTCCGGGCCGCCCACCGTGAGATAGCTGATGTAGCCGCTCTCGCTCAGCACGCGGACCAGGAATTCGTCGAACTTCTTCAGGTCGGCGGCCGTCGCCACGACAACCGGCTTGGAGGTCAGAAATGCGTGTGCGGCCACCGCCTGCAGCTCCGCCGGCGTCAGCCCGGCGGCGGAGACGAACCGCTCGCTCTCCAGCGCCGCCTTGATCTTGCCGAGCACGGATTTCTCTGGCTCCGGCGGGGCGCGCTCGAGCCGCGTCTCCACGAACTCCAGGTCGCGCAAAATCACATCGAGCCGGCTGGACGGCGACACGACGATGGCATCGGCGGTCACGGCCTCCTCCCCGCCGGCAACGTCCACCTGGACGTGGGTTTTTTTCTTCGCCTCCACCAGCTTGTGAGTCTGGTCGAGGCGCGCGTCCTTGACGTTGTGTTTTCCCAGCGGGATGCCGGTGAGACCGAAGAGGCTGACTTTCATGCGAAGCGAGGGAGTGTTGAGGAGTCCCCGTCGGTAGAAAAGACGATTTCGCGGCGAAATGGTGGCGCGATTCATCGGGATTGCCTGGTGACACCCTCCCGTGCAGGCTGGGCGGGTCCCTGCAGCGCGAACCCCCCACGCAACGGGAACTCTGATGACCAACCAGCAATGGAACGACCTGCTTGCCGTCCTGCGGGGTGAAGTGCTCACCCCGGCCCCGGTGGGCTTCATCATCGACTGTCCCTGGCTGCCCGGCTGGCACGGCATCGAGATCGTCGACTACCTGTCGAGCGAGACGCTCTGGTTCGAGGCGAACCGCCGGGCGATCGAGACGTTTCCGGACGTCTGGTTCCTGCCCGGATTCTGGTCGGAATTCGGCATGTGCACCGAGCCGTCGGCCTTCGGCAGCCGCTGCATCTTTCCGCGCAACGAGTTTCCCTTCGCCGAGAAGATCCTGACCGACGTCGGGCAGATCGCGGACCTGCGGGTGCCGGATCCGCACACCGACGGCCTGCTGCCCTTCATGCTCAACCGCCTGAAGTGGGCGCGGCCGCGCCTCGAGGACCTCGGACACCAGATCCGCTTCTCGGTGTCGCGCGGGCCGCTCAACGTCGCCACGTTCCTGATGGGCACCACCGAGTTTCTCATGGCGCTCAAGACCGATCCGGCGCCGGCGCACCGGCTGCTGCGCGTCATCACCGATTATCTCAAGCAGTGGCACGCGCTGCAGCGCGAAACCTTTCCCACCATCGACGGCCTGCTGGTGCTCGACGACATCGTCGGCTTCATGGGCGAGATGGATTTCGTGGCGTTCGGCCTGCCCTACCTGCGCGAACTCTTCGCCGCCGACGTGGCGGTGAAATTCTTCCACAACGACGCCGCGTGCGCCAAGTCGATCAAATATTACCCCGAGATCGGCATCAACCTCTACAACCCTGGCATCCAGACGCCGCTCGCCGAGATGCGACGGCTCTGCGGCCACCGGCTCACGATCCTCGGCACCATTCCGCCGCGCGACGTGCTGGCTGCGGGGACGCCGGACGACGTGCGCGCCGCCGTGCGGCTTCTGCTGGCGGAAACGCCCGACCGTTCGCGGCTGATCCTCTCCTGCGCCGGCGGCCTGCCCCCGGGCGTGAGCACGGAAAATCTTCGGGCCTTCCTCGAAGCGGCGCGCGGCTGACATGCCCATCAATCTACGGTTCTGCGGCCAGGTGTTGCTCCCAGCGTACCGGGAACACGCTGGCGGGCATAACAGTAGGGCAGGACGTATTCCCTGAACACCGGTTCTGGCAAGGTCTTGGCCCGTTCTTCCAAGCCGTCCCATACGGACTGCGCTCTCTCAAGATCAGCGCACGGACGGTCAGCGCACCCGGCGCAACTGGCCAGACCTCGCGAGCGACAGCAGCGGCGTGCCGAGCAGTTGCGAGAAGTGAAGAAGAGATCCTCGTCTGACCCCAGGCAACCTCCGCAGGAGATTACTGCCGGGCCGAAGTTCAGCTCGTAGAGTGTGTGCCAGGCCGCCGCCACGCGCTCGCGCATCGCCGGATCGTTCGCTTGACGGGCACGGAAGGCCGGACACTCGGCACAAATGACCCCACAGGCTGACATGTGAATCGTCATGTGTCAGTCTACGGGACGAGTACGATTTTTCCGTAGGCGGTTGACTCAATGATTTCGTGATGCGCGCGCGGCGCGTCGGCGAGCGGCAGCTCCCTGCCCACCACCGGGCGCAGGGTTCCCGCCCGCAATCCGGCGCCGATGGCGGCATGGCTCTGCGCATACTCCTCGGGGGTGCCCGCCATCACGCCAAGGATCGAGCCCTCGACGCGCATGAGCAGCCGCGGATTGATCTGCACCTCGCCACGGCAGCCGATCACCACGATGCATCCACCCTTGGCCAGCACGGTGAGATCCTTGCCGAGGTTCACGTTGGCCAGCATCTCCAGAATCACGTCCACGCCGCGCCCGTCCGTGAGCGGCATGAGCTGATCGAGATAATCCGGCGCCCTGTGGTCGAGCACGTGCGCGGCGCCTTGCTCGCGGACGAGCTGGCGTCCGCGCTCGGTGCCACCGGTGCCAATGACGGCGAGGCCGGCCGCCACGGCAAACTGCACCGCGGCGATGCCCACGGCACCCGACGCACCATGGACAAAAACCGTCTGCCCGGCATGTGCCTTGGCCCGCTGATAAAGCGCCCGGTACGCCGTCGCATACGGCACGTGCAGCCCGGCGCCCCGGGCAAACGACATGTCGGCCGGCAGCGGATATACCTGCCCGGCATTGCAGAGTGCCAGTTGCGCGTAGGCGCCGCTTAGCGTGCCGGCGGTATAGACCCGGTCGCCGATTCTGCAGCCGGTCACCTGATCGCCGACTGCGGCCACGACGCCGGCGGCATCACCGCCGGGTGTGTAGGGCAGGGGCGGCTTGAGGGCGTAGATGCCCGAGCGGATGTAAGTCTCGACTGGATTCACGCCCGCGGCATGCACCCGTACGACCACCTGGCCGGGACCGGGCGTGGGATCGGGGACGTCCTCCAGTTTCATCACCTCGGGCGGACCAAACTCGTGCACGCGGATGGCTTTCATGGGACCGGATCGTTGGCTGGGTGGGGGAACGTTATTCCAGCTCTGGCACGCTCGTGCCAGAGCTCGGCGAGATGGAGGAGGGTTTCGACGGACTTGGCCATGTCTTGCAGGCTGACCCATTCGCGCTGGCTGTGCACCTCGCGCATGCCGCAGAAGATATTCGGGCAGGGCAGGCCGCGGGCGGTCAGATTCGAGCCGTCGGTACCACCGCGGATCGCCATGGAAATGGGGGTGATCCCCGCCCGGCGCACGGCCTCGCGGGCGTATTCCACCGGGCGCATGTTCTTCTCCAGCCAGTAACGCATGTTGCGGTATTGCTCGGGGAAGGTGAGCGTGAAGACAGCGCGTGGCTCCGTGATGCGCAGCCCGGCCACCACCTGCTCGACGATGGTACGCTTGGCGGCGAGCCCGGTCAGCTCAAAGTCGCGCAGGATCATCCGGACCGTGCAGTGGTCGGCATTGCCGTCCACTTCGACGGGATGGATGAAACCATCGCGTCCGGCGGTGCGTTCGGGGGCAACCTCGGCGGGCAGCGCGGAGAGGAAGTGGCCGGCGAGGCGCAGCGCGTTGACCATGACGCCCTTGGCCCAGCCGGGATGAATGGAGACGCCGCGGATCTCCAGCACGGCGGCGTCGGCGGAAAACGTTTCGTAATCGATCTCGCCAAGATCCTCGCCATCGAGCGTGTAGCCGATGTCGGTGGCGAGTTCCTTCAGATCAAGTTTGGCCATGCCGCGCGCGATCTCCTCGTCCGGGTTGAAGCACACGCGGATGACGCCGTGCGGGATGTCGGGATGACGCAGCAGGTGGCGCACCGTGTTCATGACGATGGCGACGCCCGCCTTGTCGTCGGCGCCAAGGAGGGTCGTGCCGCTCGCGGTGACGAGGTCGTGTCCGATCTTTTCACGGAGATGCGGGACCGTGTCGACGGTGAGCTGCTGCGAGGGGTCGTCCGGCAGTACGATCGGCTGGCCGTCGTACTGGCGATGGACGATCGGCTTGGCGCCGCCGGGCAGTTCGGTGGCCGTGTCGACGTGCGCAAACCAGGCGAGGCGGGGCACGCCGGTCTTGGGCGAGGTGGCCGGGATCGTGGCGAGCGCGTAGCCGTCGGCGGTGAGCCGGACGTCGGCAAGACCGAGTTCCTTCAATTCCTGCTCGAGCAGACGCAACAGGTCCCATTGTCCCGGCGTACTCGGGCAGGTGGGCGAGTGCGGGTCGCTCCAGGTGTCGATGCGGACGTAGCGGCAGAAGCGTTCGAGCAGGTCTTCGGCGTCGATGGAATTATTCATGCGTCCATACCATCACACGATCGTCGGCACGGCGCAAAACAGAAAACTGATTTCGTGCCAACGTTGGCGACCGCGAAGACTGCCGGGCGGTTTTGCCGGGCGCGCAGCCTGGCATCGTCCGAAGTCACGATGTTGCTTTCAATTCTTCGCAAACAGGGATAGCCTCATCTGCAACGTGAAGGTTCTGCTGCTCTATCCGGAGTTCCCGGATACTTTCTGGAGTTTCAAGCATGCGCTGAAATTCATCCGCAAACAGGCCTCCCTCCCGCCGCTGGGACTGCTCACCGTGGCCGCCATGCTGCCGCCTTCGTGGGAAAAGCGGCTGGTGGACCTGAACGTGCGCAAGCTCACCGACAAGCATCTGCGCTGGGCCGACCTCGTGTTCATCAGTGCGATGATCGTGCAGCGGGAATCGGCGAAGGCGCTGATCGCGCGCTGCCGCGCGGCGGGCAAGACGATCGTGGCGGGCGGGCCGCTGTTCGCCAGCGAGTATCCGCAGTTTCCCGGCGTCGACCACTTCGTGCTGAACGAGGCGGAGGTAACGCTGCCGGAATTCCTGCGCGACTTCGAGCAGGGGTGTGCGCGCCCCGTGTACGCCACGACGGAGTTTCCCGACATCCGCCAGACGCCGGAGCCGTTGTGGAAGCTGGCCGAATTGCGCCGCTATGCCTCGATGTGCATCCAGTATTCGCGCGGCTGCCCCTTCGACTGCGATTTCTGCGACGTGACGGTAAAGTTCGGCCACCGTCCCCGCACGAAGACGGCGGCGCAGATCATCGCCGAGCTGGACGGCCTCCACCGGCTTGGCTGGCGCGGGCCGGTGTTTTTCGTGGATGACAACCTGATCGGCAACAAGCGCGCGCTGAAGACCGAGCTGCTGCCGGCTTTGATCGAGTGGCAGAAGCAACGGCGGGGAGTTCCGCTCTACACCGAGGCCTCCATCAACCTCGCCGACGACGAGGAGCTGATGAAGCAGATGGCCGAGGCGGGCTTCGACATGGTGTTCATCGGCATTGAGACGCCCGACGACGCCGGCCTCGCCGAGTGCAACAAGCGGCAGAACCAGGGGCGGGACCTGGTCGCCGACGTAAAGCGGATCCAGCGTGCGGGCCTGCAGGTGCAGGGAGGCTTCATCGTCGGGTTCGACAGCGACACGCCGACGGTTTTCCGCCGGCAGATTGAGTTCATCCAGAAGAGCGGCATCGTGACCGCCATGGTCGGCCTGCTCAACGCCATACCGGATACCAAGCTCTACGCGCGGCTGAAGCGCGAGGGCCGGCTGCTCAATCAGAGCACGGGGAACAATGTGGACGGCACGACGAACTTTGCCCCGTGCATGAAGATGGAGGCGCTGCGCGAGGGGTATCGGAGCATTCTGAAGCACATCTATGCGCCGGGGCCGTACTATCAGCGCGTCCGCACCTTTCTGCGCGAGTACAAGCGCCCCAAGTTCTCCGCTTCGCTGGATTGGCGGCGGATGCTGGCGTTCGTGCTTTCCAGCGTGCGCTTGGGCGTCCTCGGTCGGGAACGCTTCCAGTACTGGCGGCTCCTGATCTGGACGTTTTTCCATCGGCCCACGCTTTTCCCGCTGGCGGTGACGTTCTCCATCTACGGCCATCACTTCCGCAAGTGCTGCAAGGCGATCGGCATATAGCCGTCGGCCGCGAAGCGTGGAGAACGCAGCGACGCGTAGCGCGGTGTTTCAACCCGCGCTTGTTCGCGCCCGCGCAGGCTGAAGCTCTGCGCCACACCTGCACCTTCTGCTCTGCATGACAGCGCAATTTGCAGACCTGTCTTTGGCGCAAGCCGGAATGGTGGAGTTTCATTCCGAAGCCAGGAAACCAGGAAAGGGAATTCCTCGTGGCTTCCTGGCTTCTGAATTTCCCCCTGGCCTTCAGGCGACGGCTTGGAGGGGAGCAGTTCGGCCCTGGCCCTGCAGATGCGCGAAGAACGCGTCGCGGCGTTCCCGGGCCACGTCGAGCAGGGGTGTGCCGAGAGAACGGCGCACGCGCTCCTTGGTGAACGGCGTGGGATGCACCGTGTAGTGGAGGAACCACGTGCCGTGGTTGTTCCAGAGATGATGATTCGGGTTCTCCGCGCGGACGCGGACCCGGAGGAGAGGTGAGGTGAGGGCAGACATGATGCGTAAACGTCGGTTGGAGGTTTGCGCATCAGGGAAAACAAAAAACCGGCCCTTGCATCAGGCCGGTCGCTGTCTTCGGGAGCGTTTTTGTTCGCCGCGGGGGACCGCGACGCACATCCGGGCCTGTGCCCGAAGCCACCGTGGCCGCTCCCGGCCCGGTTGGCAGAACCCCCGCAGGCGGGATTCATTCCTGATGCGGGCGGGAACGTGGCACATCCTCCGGCCCCGCGCCAGTCGAAAATGTGTCATAAACAAACCCCGAACGGGCCGCCAGAGCCGTGAGGCTTTGGCCCCAGCAATGCGGCCAAGCCCAACCTCTCCCGGGTCTGGCGACGACTTGAAGCAATGCGCCGGCCTATGACCGGCGCTCGGAAAGAATCGCCTGCCTCTCGGCAAGCCCCTCGACACGCTCGGGGCCTTGAGCTTGTCGAAACGGCTCGGGGCCCTGAGCCGGTCGAATGAGCAAGCAGGCTTCTACAGGGAATCTGCTACGCCAGCGTGACGCCCTTGGCCTGGGCGGCCCGGATTAGCGCGTCGGCCATGTCGGACGGCGTGACGGCGACCTCGATGCCGCATTCCTTGAAGATGGCGATCTTCGCGGCGGCGGTGTCTTCCTTGCCGCCGATGACCGCGCCGGCGTGGCCCATCCGGCGGCCCGGGGGCGCGGTGGCGCCCGCGATGAAGCCGGCGACCGGCTTCGGGCAATGCTCTTTGATCCAGCGGGCGGCCTCGACTTCGGCGGTGCCGCCGATTTCGCCGATCAGGATGATGCCCTTCGTGTTCCGGTCGGCGGTGAACAGTTTGATGACATCGAGGTGCGAGAGGCCGGGCACCGGATCGCCGCCAATGCCGACGCACGTGCTCTGGCCGAGGCCCTTGCAGGTGACCTGCCACACAGCCTCGTAGGTGAGCGTGCCCGAGCGCGACACGATGCCGACGTGGCCCTTTTTGTGAATGTAGCCCGGGGCGATGCCGATGCGGCAGCCGCCGCGCGAGTTCTTGCCCTTGCCGGGCGTGACAATGCCGGGGCAGTTGGGGCCGATGAGGCGCGTCGGGCTGCCTTGCATGGCGCGTTTCACGCGGATCATGTCGCGCACCGGGATGCCCTCGGTGATGGCCACGACCAGTTCGAGGCGGTTGTCGATGCCTTCGAGAATCGCGTCGGCGGCAAAGGCCGGCGGTACGAAGACGGCCGAGGCCGTGGCGCCGGTGGCGGCGACCGCGTCGGCGACCGTGTTGAAGATCGGCACCCGGTGTTTGCCGTGCTCGAAGAACTGGCCGCCCTTGCCGGGCGTGACGCCGGCGACGATTTTGGTGCCGTAATCGAGCGAGAGCCGGGTGTGGCGGGCGCCGAATTCGCCCGTGATGCCCTGGACGAGAACCTTGGTTTTTGAGGTGACGAGAATGGACATGGGAGAAAAGGAGTCGAAGGTCGAAAGTTGAAAGTCGAAAGAGGAAGATCAGGCCGCGACGAGGCGGACGATCTTCTGCGCGGCGTCGGCCATGGAGTCGGCGCTTTCGATCTTGAGGCCGGAGTCCGCGAGCGTCTGCTTGCCCGCGACGACGTTGTTGCCCTCGAGACGGACGACGAGGGGAAGGGTGAGGCCGGTTTCCCGCGCCGCCGCCGCCACGCCCTGGGCGATGGTGTTGCAGTCCATGATGCCGCCGAAGATGTTCACGAGGATGCCCTTCACCTTCGGATCGGTGAGGATGATCTTGAACGCGGCCTGCACCTGCTCCTTCGTGGCGCCGCCGCCGACGTCGAGGAAGTTGGCCGGGTTGCCGCCGAAGTGCTTGATGATGTCCATCGTGCTCATGGCGAGCCCGGCGCCGTTGACCAGGCAGGCGATGTTGCCGTCGAGCGCGATGTAGTTGAGCGAGTATTTGGCGGCTTCGGTCTCCTTGGGGTCCTCCTCGTTGAGGTCGCGCAGCGCCGCGAGTTCCGGGTGGCGGAAGAGGGCGTTGTCATCAAGCGCGACCTTGGCGTCGAGGGCGAGCACGACGCCGCCCGGCATGGTGATCAGCGGGTTGATCTCGACCAGCGTGGCGTCGGATTCCCACCACGCGCGGTAGAGCGCGCTGATGAGCTTGACCGCGTTTTTGAAGTAGTCGCCGGTGAAGCCGAGTTGGAAGGCGAGTTGACGCGCCTGGTAGGCCTGCAGGCCGACCGCGGGATCGACGTGGATTTTGAAGATCTTCTCCGGGGTGTTGCGCGCGACGGTCTCGATCTCCACGCCGCCCTCGGTCGAGGCGACGATCACGGGGCGGGCGGTGACGCGGTCGAGCAGGATGGCCAGGTAGTACTCCTTCTGGATCTCGCAGGGCGAGGTGAAGTAGACCGTCTGCACCTTGCGGCCGGCCGGACCGGTCTGCACGGTGACGAGGGTGTTGCCGAACATCTTCCGCGCATATTCGAGCGCCTCCGCCGTGGACTGGGCGATCTTCACCCCGCCCTTGAAGCCGTCGGTGAAGGTGCCCTTGCCGCGGCCGCCGGCGTGAAGCTGCGCCTTCACGACGACGGGACCTTCCGGAAACTGGGCAAGGGCCGGTTCAAATTCGGCGGGGGAGCGGGCCGCCACGCCTTTCGGCACGGTGACGCCGTATTTCTCCAGCAACGCCTTGGCTTGGTATTCGTGGATGTTCATGAAAGGTTTGATTGAGTCATAAACTGGAACGGTAAGAAACGAAAAAATCCATCCCAGACGCTGCGGCCTTGAAGAATCCTTGGACCGACCACTCCGGGATCTGCTCAATCACGGTGCCAGCGCAAGACGCCTCGAGCGCCGTGCCGGGGCTCACGATTTCGGCGCCGGAGGCAACCCCCCTTCACTTCGCGCGGGGGCGCAACGGAACCTTTGGCAGCGGCGGAGGGGCGGCGGGCTGGGCGGCGGGCTTCTGGCCGAACTTCTCCTCGACAACCCCGGTGACCTGTTCCGCTTTCTGCAGCCAGTCTTGTGCGGTCTGGACCATTTCGCCGATCTTGGCCTCGGGGAACTTCAACTCTTCCGCCGCGACGTTGCCGATTTTGGCGAACGCGTCGAGCGTCCGGTCCGCCTGCTTGAACAGCTCGCTTGTCTTGCCGGACGCCGCCGTTTCCAAACTCTGGTAACCGTTCGCGACCCACTCCAATCGACCGGACTGCACGTCGATCAGCAGACCATGCACGGGCACCTTGGCGCCGATGAGCGGGCTCACGCGGACAAAGTCCACGCCGCGCATGACGTTCTGCCGCTCCGTGCCGAACAGCCCGAAATACTCGACCAGATTTTCCGGCAGGCGGTGCCGATCGACCCCCAATGCCGCCAGTCGGTCGAGCAATTGCATCGCCGTGGTTCGGCCGACGAGGCAGTCGCTGTGGCCGATGATGGCGATCTCCTTCGCGCCCTTGACGGCGCACGCCAGGGCCAGCGAACGCATCGTGCTGCTGAGCGGACCGGTGACGATATTGCCCGCGTTGCGCAACCAGATGAACTGCTCCTCCGGCAGGCCCAGCATGTCGGGCAGCAGGTGGTTGAGCCGCGTATCGATGCAGGTCAACGCCGCCACGGGCAGCGCGCTGCCGAATTCGCCCACCGGCACACCCGCACTCTTGTCGCCAGCGACCTTGCGCTGGTTGACGTCAAGAATGAGTTCGAAGAGACGCATGGCATCGCAAGCCCCGGGCTAGTCGCCGAGCGGCATCAAAAACCACAGCGCGAGGTAGCCGAGGATGCCGGGGAAGGCGGCACTGAGCAGTGTCAGCAAGAAATAAGCGACGCGAACGCGCGAGCTGGACCAGCCGAGATGGCGGGCCAACCCGCCGCAGACACCGGCGATGTATTTGTCGGAACGACTGCGAGTGAGGGCCATGGTGAGGGGAGGGTTGGGGTTGCGGAAGCCGGCCGCCGCCTTGGCGCCGGTCGTTCGGCCGAGCGGCGGTTCGCCGGCGCATCAAGCTTTGGGCGCCTCGTCCTTGCCCATGGCTTTGCGGAGGGCGGGCACTTGTTCGAGCAGTTTTTCGAACTTCACGCCGGTCAGGCTCTCCAGCACGGGAGGCAACTGGCTGATAATCTGCGTCACGTCGCCGGTGAGTTTGCTGGCGCCGCCGCCCGGGCCGCCGCCGGAGTTGATGATGACGATCTTCTCGGTCTTGGCGAGCGGCTCGCTGATCTTGCCGGCGAGCTGCGGGAGGATTTCGACGATCATCTGGATGACCGCGGCTTCGTTGTATTCCTTGAACGACTCGGCCTTCTTGTGCATGGTCTCGGCGGTGGCCACGCCCTGGGCTTCGATGACGGCGGCCTGGGCCAGACCGCGCGCCTTGTTTGCCTCGGCTTCGGCGATGCCGGTGGCCTTGGCCACGTCGGCGCTGGCGAAACCGGTCGCCTTCGCGGCCGAGGCGGCGCCGGCGGCCTCGGTCTCGAGTTGGAATTTTCTGGCGTTGGCCAGCGTCTCGACCTTGTAGCGCTCGGCGTCGGCGGGTTTCTGCACCGTGGCTTCGAGTTCGCGTTGCTTCCGCTTGATTTCCTGCTCCTGCAACTCGATCTGCTTTTGCTTCTCGATGATGCTGACCTGCACTTCCTCCGCCTTCACGAGCTGGCCGGTCTTGAACTTCTGCAGGTCGTAGGCGAGGTCAGCCTCGGCTTTCTTCTGGTTCACCGCGGCCTGGTACTGGGCCACGTTGGATTGGTAATCGCGCTGCGCTTCCGCGATCCTCGTGTCGGCCAGGAATTTCGCCTCCTGCCCGGCCTGCGTGGCCTGGGAAGACTTGACCATGGCGTCGCGGTCGGCCTCGGCTTGGGCGATGATCGCGTCGCGCTTCACCTGGGCGATGCGCGGTTTGCCGAGTGCGTCGAGGTAGCCCTGCGTGTCCCGGATGTCCCGGATGGTGAAGCTGACGATGCCCAGCCCCATGTTGGCCATGTCGCCGGCCGCGACCTCCTGCACCTTGGAGGCGAAGGCGTCGCGGTTCTGGTAGATCTCCTCGACGGTCATCGTGCCGAGGATGGCCCGCAGGTGGCCCTCCAGGGTCTGCATGGCGATGTTCTTGATGTCGTCGGTGCCCTTGCTGAGGAATTGCTCGGCTGCGGTAGCGATGGAAATATCGTCGCCCTTGACCTTGATTTGCGCCACCCCGTCCACCTTCACCGGCACGCCCTTGCTCGTGTAGACCTCCGGCGTCTGCACATCGATGGTCATCAACTCCAGCTTGAGAATGTCCACCTTCTCGAAGACCGGCCACACGAAGACGCCGCCGCCCTTGACGATGCGGTAGCCGACCTCGCGCACGGCGCCATCGGGATCGGTCATGCGCCGCTTGCGGCCCGAGATGACGAGCACCTCGTTGGGGCCCACCTTCGTGTAGCGGCCGGCCCAGATGCCGGCGAAGATGAAGATGACCAGCAGGATCGCGCCGACGCCGCCGATGAGGCTAAACCACGGCAGGTTCGCGTCCGCAAAAAAAGGTGTGAAGCTCATGGGTCGAAGCAGGGAGTTGTGAGTTGTCGTTTCAGTTCAGAATTTGCACGTAAAACTGGGTGCCGACCACGCGGCAGATCCGGACCGTCTTGCCGTTGCCGATCGGACCGCCCTCGTCCGCGCGCGCGGGCGCCGTGTAGCGCGTGCCGCCCTGCACATAGGCGATTTCGCCCACGCCGTCCGCCGGAATGGGGGTGATGACGGAGGCCGTCTGACCGACGAGTGACGCCACGTGCGATTCGCTGGAGCTTTGCGTCCGCGCAAACATGGCGTTGAAGAGCAGGAAGACCAGCCACGCCACGCCGCCGCCCCCGACGGCCGACAGCGGTGCGCTCGCCCAAACACTGCTGGTGGGCGGGATGCGGGTGAGGATCAGGCCAAACGCGCCGAACGCCGTGACAAACGAGGCGAGCACCGTCGGGCTGAAAAAGGAGATGCCCGGCATGCCGCTGTGATCGAAGCCCGCCTCGACGTGGCCGCCGGTGCCGACATCGACATGGGCGTCGGTGCCGCCAAAGAAATGGCCGGCAACCGCGCTGATGATCGTGAAAAGCAGCCCCACCGCCAAGCAGACCGCATAGATCAGGGTTTCCATAAAGTCACCGCGAGGTATTGCACCGACTTAAAAGTTCAAAAAGCCGCCCAAGCAAGGACGAAACCGATTCGGTTGGACTCCCGGCCAGTCCGTCTCAGGAAGTTTTGCCGTCCCCAGAGGCGTGCGCCCCACCCACGCCAGCGTTGCCAACGACCGCCACTCCCGCACGATGGCCGCATGCAATCGCATGAGCTGCTGAAAGATATCCTCCAGAAAATCAGTGCCAAGCAGATCTCCGCCGAGATGGGGCTTTCGCTCTCCCTCATCTACAAATGGGCCGAACCGGCCGCCGAAGGCAGCGGCGCCGCCAATCCGCTGGACCGCATCGAGCAGCTGCTCAAACTCACGGGCGACCGCCGCCTCGCGCAGTGGGTGTGCGAGCGCGCCGGCGGCTTCTTCATCAACAACCCGCGGGCAAAATCCCACCCGGTCCAGCTCATCCCCGCCACCAACTCCATTGTGCAGGAGTTCGCCGACATGCTCGCCGTGATCGCCGCCGCCGCGACCGACAATACCATCACCAAGCCGGAGGCGAAGGACATCCGCGGGCGGTGGGAGGAACTCAAGTCGGTGACCGAGGGTTTCGTGCAGTGCTGCGAGGCGGGCAATTTCGGCCCGGTGCATCAGCACCTCGCCGCCCGCGCGGCGGGCGTGTGAGGGATCTGCCATGTAGAAAGGTCGCTTGCGACCGATTCTGCTGTACAGCAGAACGCCCGCGAGCGGGCTTCCTGCGCGATTCCGCCTCCTCCACCATGAACTACCGTCACTCCTTTCACGCCGGGAATTACGGCGACGTTTTCAAGCACACCCTGCTGGTGCTGCTGTTGCGCGCGCTGCAGCGGAAGGAGAAGGGTTTCCTCTACCTTGACACGCATGCCGGCCGCGGCGCCTACGATCTGTCCGCCCCGCCGGCGCCCGGGCGGACCGGCCGGCTTCCGGAATGGCCGCAGGGCATCGGCCGGTTATGGGACGCGGCCAACCTGCCGCCACCGCTGGCCGACTACGTCGCGCTGGTGCGGGCCTTCAACGAGCAGGCCGGCGCCGGCCGCGGCCACCCCCGCATTTATCCCGGCTCGCCGTGGTTCGCGGCGCTCGTGCGACGGCCGCAGGACCGGCTGGCATTCTGGGAACAGCAATCCGACGAGGCCGGCGCGCTGCGAAAGGAGTTTGCCCGCCGGCGGCGCGTGGCGGTGGAGTACGGCGACGGTTACGGCGCGTTGCGGGCGGCGCTGCCGCCACCGGAGCGACGGGCGCTCGTGCTCATGGATCCGCCGTATGAGGGTCAGGGTGAGTTCGACGCCGTCCTCGACGCGCTGCGCGAAGGTTTGCGGCGTTTTCCGAGCGGCGTCTACGCCGTGTGGTATCCGGTGACGGAGCGGGCGCGGGCTGATGCGTTCCACGCGGCGCTGCGGGCGCTGGCACCGCCGCCCACGCTCTGGGCGGAGCTGGCGGTGACCGCCGATCCGCAGGTGCGCATGAAAGGCTGCGGCCTGCTGGTCATCAATCCGCCATGGCGCTTCACCGACGAACTGCAGCCGCTGCTGCCGGTGCTGGCTGGAAAACTCGCCATTGATGCCGGTGCGGCGGCGCGCTGCGCGTGGCTGGTGCCGGAGGCGTGAACCGGGTGGTACGCGCTTCTAGTAGGCTGGTTCATGCCGGCCCCGGCGCGTCGGCTGGAGCGGACGCATGGCGGTGAACGGAACCGTGTTGAACAGCCGGGGATAAACCGGCAGCTCGGGCGGACGAAACACGGGCCGGCCCCACTGCACGTCGTGAACGGGCACGACGTGCGACCTCGGGCCGCCAGCGCCATTCGGATGACGGGAAGAAAAAGTTCGCGGGAGAAAGTTCATTGGAAATGGAGTTTAGGAGTCGATCGGTTTGAAGGATCAGGTGTTAGATGGGAAAGGCGGCGGTCAGGCGCCTTTATTGCTAAGAACACAGAAGGTGAGTGAAGTTCCTCATTTTTTTTTGCCGGACGCATCCGGCGGAATCCGCCGGGCGGCCAAGGCAAAGGGACAGAACGGCTTGCCGGTCGGAGGAACGGCAAGCCGTGTTTCGCCGCCCCCACGATAAGCCGCGTACGGGGCGTTGTGAACGGGGTGTTTCCCCTGTTGAGACCGGTCTGGTTCCCGCAGCTACGCCATGGCGCAGGTTGCGGCCACTGCCGTCTTTTTGGGAATGATGATGGTCAGCACGCCGTCGTGCAGCGCGGCTTGCAGCGCATCGTAGGCGAGGCTGAAGCCGAGGCGCAGCCGGAGCTGGTAGTCGCGCTGGGCGCTTTCAAGGTGCGCCGCGCGCCAGTTGGCACGCACGAGATGGCTCTTGGGCGCGGTGACGATCAAGTCGGGTCCGCGCACTTCGATGTCGATGCCGGCGGGGTCGACGCCGGGGACGTAGACCACGAGTTTGAGCGCATCCATCTGCTCCTGGCAGTCGTAGTGCGGCCGGCGGTACGCGTCTTTGCGCGCGAAAGCCGGGGCAGGCTGCCTGGACTTGAGGGAACGGATGATCTTATGCATGTGGATGTGCTCCTTTCGTCGGTTTTCACCGCCGGGTCTCCTGGGAAAAACGAACTACCGGGAAACGGTGTCGTTCAGGCCAGGCAGCCGGCGTCGGTGAGTTTGCTCCAGCGGGCGACGACCGGACGCATATGGCCGCGGCAAGACTGCTGGACCGCCTTCGTGTACGAAGCGCGGGCCGTGCGGCGAATGGACTGGAGCGTCCGGGTCATTGGGAATGAAGCGGGGACAACATGCACAAAGCAGGGCGCGCGCCAAGTTTTATTTTGCGGGTAACCTGATTGTTGCATTCGCGCTGTGCCGGCTGGCGGCGCAGAAATGCAGACTGGCGGTTGGCACACGCGTCATTAGTCATGGGGCATCCTTTCCCACCATGTCCATTTGCACCGACGCCACCACGACCCTTGCCGCCCTCAAACACCGGGTGCTCGCCTTTGTGCGCGAGCGCGACTGGGAACAGTTTCACTCGCCGAAGAACCTCAGCATGGCGCTGGCCGCCGAGGCCGCGGAGCTGATGGAGCATTTTCTCTGGACCGAGCAGGCCGCCTCGCACCCCCGGGCGCAGGAGGCGGCGCGCCACCGCGAGATCGGGGAGGAGCTCGCCGACGTGGTGATCTACGCGCTGGAATTTGCGAACGTCACGGGCATCGACCTCGCCGCGGCCATCGAGGCCAAGCTCGCCGCCAACGCGAAAAAATACCCGGTCGAGAAGGCCCGCGGCCGGTCGGACAAGTACACGGAGCTGTGAAGGGCTAAGGGAGTAAGGGAATGAGGTAGGGAGGGGGTGAGGGAATCGAGCCGGATCAAACCGACCCAAAACCCAAAACCCCAAACCCAAAACTCAAAACCAATCCTCACCCGCGGCCGCACATGCAGGCGCCGTTGCATCCGCACCCGCTCCCGCGGGTGGCCCGGGGAGTTGGCGTGCTCTTGCCGCCCAAGCCCATGAGGCCGTAGCCGCCGGAGATGACGCGGCGCACGGGTTCGCCCGTGTCGGGATGCCGCGTGAGCGGCGCATCCTTCATGCTTTGGATGACCTCGAAGCGCATCGGCAGCTCATTCGGACGCCGCGGAATGGTTTCGTAGACGTAGGTGGCCATGGAGAGTGTCGAGTGAAAGTGAAAAGTGAAAGTGGTCAAGAGGGACAGCGTGGATTAATTTGTGATTGCGACTCTGCTGGCCAGCAGAGCGCAAGGGGGGGACGACTACCGAGCGAAGCGACTTCAGCCAAACAATCCATCTGGACCGCCACGACCCGTTCTGCTGGCCAGCGGAACGGGCCTCGCGATGACAAGGCTAAATAGCCCACAGAGGGATGGGCGCCCATGCCCTCACTCTCACCCTCACTTTCACTTTCACTTCCCTAGAGCGTGTCGCCTTTCCAGCCCCACTGGCTGGGCGGTATGTCGGCAAAGTTCACGAAGATGCGCTCGGACGGCACGCCGAGATGTTTGCTGACCAGTTCGCAGAGGACCTTGCTGAGCTGCCGGGTGCTCTTCATCGGGAGGCCGATGGCTCTCAGCTCAAGAAACGCCGCGGGATCGTCGCAGCCGGCGAAAACCATGGGCGTGTTGTCCTCCAGGGCGACCATCACGTACTCCTCGGGTTTTCCGAGTTCGCGGGCGACAAGCGCCGAAGCCTCCTTGAGCAGGCCGCGACCGGTCTGCTTGAGGTGGGGAAGATTGGTCTGGATTTTCAAGTAGGGCATATCGCACCTCCGGTTGAGGGTTGAAGAATCCCCGGCTCTGCCTCTGACAGCTCCAAGCATGGTCGGTTCAGTGCCGGCTGTCGAACGCAAAGCCGGTGACCGGATGCCTGGCGACGGGGTGCTGCGTGCTTGCGGCCGGACGGCGGGTGGATTCACTCGGGGCAAATTTTCCCACCATGGCCATCAGCAAAAGCAAGGTCGTCCACCACTACTACATCCTGCCGTGCTGTCTGCTGCTGCTGAACCTCGTCAACAGCATCATCAGCTACAAGGCGGGGATCATCGCGGATCCGTTGCTGCGCACGACGGTGGTCATGCTGCTGGTGCTGTTTGGCAGCTCGCTGACGGCGTTTGTCGTCGCGCCGGCCCTGGCAGCCATCGTGTGGTGGGTGCACCAATCGAGCCGCCAGAATGCGGGTGAACTCGGCGAGATGTTTTTCTTCCTGGCGCTGGGCGCCGTCGTGTTCTGGCTTTACTACCGGCTGAGTCTCCACGGCACCGCGGCCATCGTGCCGCCGATGTGGCGGAACTGACGCGCGGCGGTCTTTTGCAGGAGGTCGCAGAGAGCGCAGAGAAAAACTCTCTGCTTCCTCGTGAAGCATCAGCCCGCTCTGGGCCGGAATGCCTTCATCACCGCTTCCTTGGTCTCGAGGCGCGGGCCGCCGATGAGGTCAAGGCAGTAGGGGATCGCGGGAAACACGGCCTCGAGGTTCTCGCGGATGGCCTTGGGCCGGCCGGGGAGGTTGACGATGAGCGTTTTCCCCCGGATGCCGGCGGTCTGGCGCGAGAGAATGGCGGTGGGCACGTACTTGAGCGACGCGGTGCGCATCAGTTCGCCGAATCCCGGCAGCAGTTTCTGGCACACGGCAACCGTGGCCTCGGGGGTCACGTCGCGCGGCGACGGACCCGTGCCGCCAGTCGTCACCACGAGACCGCAGCCCGCCTCGTCGGCCATGCGGCGCAGCTCGGCCTCGATGACCGGCTGCTCGTCGGGCACGACCTTGTAATCCACCTCGAACGGCGTGACGAGCCACTCGCGCAGGAGCGCAAGGGCGGCCTGGCCAGGCGTGTCCTTGTAAACGCCGGCGGCGGCACGGTCGGAGACGTTGATGACGCCGATTCTGATCATGGAGTCAGCTTAACCACGAAGGACACGAAGCGCACGAAGAGATTTCACGAGCTTTGCCTTGGGCTTCGTGACCTTCGCGATCTTCGTGGTGAAATCAGTACCAGGCTGCCCGGATATTTTCCGGACTGCGCCCTTGGGCGCGCAGCGTGCGCAGGCTGAGCGCATCGTGGCGCTTGGCGAGCCTCACCCCCTGTTCATCGGTCAGCAACGGGCAGTGATAGAACGACGGCGGCGTCAGCCTAAGCGCGCGGTAGAGCAGCAACTGGCGGAACGTCGACAGCAGCAGGTCGGCGCCGCGCACGATCTCGCTGATGCGCATCGCGGCATCATCGACCACGCAGGCAAACTGGTAGGCGGGTGTGTCGTCCTTGCGCCAGACGAGGAAATCGCCGAAGTGCACGCCGGCCGTGGCGGACTGCGCCCCGTAGTGGCCGTCCGTGAATGTCAGCGTCGCGCCGTCGGGCACGCGAAAGCGCCAGTTGGCCCGGCCTTCGCCAAGGCTGCGGCGGGTCGGTGCCCCGGGCTTGCTATTTTCGGGGCGACAGGTTCCCGGGTAGATCGGCTCGTCGGGCGTCCAGGCTTCCCCGGGCGGGGCCTCGTGCGGTGCGCCGGCCGCCTCCTGCACGTCGCGGCGCGAGCAGGTGCAGGGATAGATGGCGCCGGCGGCGCGCAGTTGCTCGAAGGCGGCGAGATAATGGTCGCGTCGCTGGCTCTGGTGGTAGGGCCCGAACGGACCGCCAACATCGGGCCCCTCCTGCCAGATCAAGCCGAACCATCGCAGATCCTCCAGCATCGCCGCCGCGAAGTCGGCCCGCACTCGCGCCGGATCGAGATCCTCATTGCGCAGCACCAGCGCGCCGCCGGCCGAGCGGGCGCGTTGCTGCGCCGTCCAGAACGTCCGCGCATGGCCCAGATGCAGGTAGCCGGTGGGGGAGGGCGCGAGCCGGCCGCGATAACTGGAGGCAGATGAAGCCACGGATGGGACGGATACACGCGGATGGGGCGCAGGTGAACAAACTATTTCGACTTTAATCCGCGCCCATCTGTGTCATCCGTGGTTAAGACCATGCTCAGATTGATCTGCGTCTATTGTTCCTCCAGCGACCGCCTCGACGACAAGTACTACGGGGAGGCGGCGCGCTTCGGCCGGCAGCTCGTCACGCACGGCTGGGGACTCGTCTACGGCGGCGGCAACCGCGGCGCCATGGGCGTGCTGGGCCGCGCGGTGAAGGAGGCGGACGGTTACGTCGTCGGCATCATTCCCGAGTTCATGAAATCCCGCGAGCTGGCCTTCGCCGGGGCCGACGAACTCATCACCGTCGGCACCATGCGCGAGCGCAAGCAGCTCATGGCGGAGCGCGCTGACGGCTTCGTCACGCTGCCCGGGGGCATCGGCACGCTGGAGGAATTCGTCGAGATCCTGACGCACCGCTACCTCAACCTCGTGCACAAGCCGACGATCCTCGTGAACCAGGACGGCTTCTACGACGACCTGCTGCGCTTCTTCGAGCGCATGACGCGCGAGCGCTTCAAGTCGCCCGGCCTGCACGACCTTTTCACCGTGGCCGGCACCATCGACGAGGTCTGGCAGCACCTGCAGAATCCGAAGCCCTTCACCGCCGACGCACTCTGGCGCAAGCCTGAGGCGTCGCAGTGACGGGATCTCTCCTCGATGGGACCAAGGCATGACAATGTCGCAGGACCGTCTCCCTTCTCTCGATGGGGAACATGTCAACTATTAGTTGACATTCATACGGGGATCGGGGCGAAGAACCTCCGGTCGAGATGATCAGCAACGGCAGAGCAACCCCGGCTTTCTTGGCCGCTCGCTGAGGCCATGCACCGCACCGCCGTCCTCCGCCTGCTGCGCGCCCATCAACCGGGCGCCACCGATCCACGCGAGGCGGCCATGACCGCCGAAATCATCCGCTTCGTGGAAGAGCACACCGACTGCCTGCTGCGCACCTGCGTACCGGGACACCTCACCGGCTCGGCGTGGATCGTGGACGCGCTGCGGCGCCGCGTGCTGCTCGCGCACCACCGCAAGCTCGACAAGTGGCTGCAGCCCGGCGGCCACGCCGACGGCGATCCGGATTTGCTGGCGGTGGCGCTGCGCGAGGCGCGCGAGGAGACGGGCCTCACGCGGCTGAAGCCGGTGTCAACGGAGGTGTTCGACGTCGACCGCCACTGGATACCACCGCGCGGCGACACGCCCGGGCACTGGCATCTCGACCTGCGCTTCCTCGTCGAGGCTGACCCGGAGGAGGAGCTGATCGTCAGCGACGAGTCACACGACGTGCTGTGGGTGGATCTCGCCCGCGTCGCCGCCCTCAATCCCGAGGAGTCCATGCTCCGCATGATGCGGAAAACCGTCAGCAAGGTGTAAGGTTTAAGGGGTAAGGCGTAAGCGGGAAGTCTGGCGGGCCGTGATCGAAGCAGCGGCACTCAATCTGAGCCTCACTGGCCCGCTTCCCTTTGCGGCGAGTGCTTGCGCTTGCCGCCCATCACCTCTCGCCCATGGCCCATCGCCCACGTCACCGATACAGCCAGACGATGTCTTCCTGGCGGACCCAGCCGGTCTGGCCGTTGGGGAAGTCGAGGCGTACCCAGCCGAGGAAAGTCTTGTCCACCACGGCGAGCGAGCCGGCGGGCAGCGAGGAGGTCTTCTGCTGCGTATCGGCCTCGGTGGGGATCGAGCGCAGCAGCACCTGATGCCAGGCGATCGCGGCGCGCGAATCAGCGGTATCGCCGTAGAAATGGAGCGAGGTCAACGCTGCGAGCATCAACACAACCGCGACGCCCACGACCGCGAGCGCTGCCCGCCGCATCCAGCCGCTGGCGGTGCCGCGGTAGGCGCGCAGCAGAAGCAGCAGCAGGCCGGCGGCCAGCACCACGCCCGCCACCATGAGCAGCCACTGCCATTCGGCGGGCGAGGCCAGCCGCGCCACCAGGTGCGGACCGGAGGCCTGCGCGAACTCACCGAGTCCGGGCGGCGTGTAGCCGGCGCGCTCGTAGCCGAGCGCGAGATGCCAGCGCACCGAGTCGTCGCGCGGATTGAGCAGGAACGCCGAGGTCCACTGGGCCGCGGCCTCGGGCCAGTGGCCCTGCTGGGCCAGCGCGAGGGCGAGATTATGGCGGGCCACCCAGTCGGTGGGCGTGCGGGTGAGCGCAATGCGCCAGGCCTGCTCGGCGGTGGCGAACTCGCCCGCGTTGTAGGCCGCCAGGGGACTGGCGTAGTAGTTCAAGGTTCGAGGCGCGTCCGCCGCGATGGCGGATACCGGATACCGGATACCGGCAAGCAGGATCAGGACAACCGCGGTCGTGACAATCTTTCCGGTATCCGGTTTCCGGGTTCCGGTTTCAGACCCGCCGAACCACGGCAGGAGACTGCGCGGCTGGAACAGCGAGGACGGACGCCAGCCCGGCACGCGGGTGGCTTCGAGCGCGGCTGCGGCGCGCACCAGCCAGTCGTCGGGCAGGGTGGTGGCGGGACCGTAGAGAACGCGATCAGCCTCGGCCCATAACGTGGCCCAAGCGCTTTGGGTCGAAGGTCGAGGGTCGAAGGTCGAAAGAGGAAGGTTCGCCAGCATGGCCGGAATCGGCGCGGCGTGGGCAATGCCGAGGAGCGTGGCGGCGTCGCGCTGCCAGGCGTACAGCGCTTGAAAGCGGGCGGCCGCGTTGGTGGCGCCGCGGAGGAAGGCCAGCGTTTGCACGAGGCGCGCGCGGGCCTCGCGCCGGGAACGCAGCGGGTCGGTCCGCCAGGAGCGCAGCGCGGCCAGGACCAGCCACGCGGGCAGGAGCCAGAGGACGGAGGCTGGAAGACCGAGATACAGGGCGAGACTGGAGAGCGGCACCAATCCCGTGCCCGCGCCGGACAGCGGGTCGCGCGGAATGGCGGCGGGCGCGGCGGGCGGAGCCGGCAACTGCGGCGTGTAGGCGGTGGTTCGCGGCGCCGGTGGTGCGGCGCTGGTCGGTGCCGGCGGCGTGAACAGCGGCCGGTTTCCCGGTTCAACGGCCCCCGGTGGAGTGATGGTCACCGACACAGACTCAGTTTGCACGGTCTGGTAGGCGCCGCTGCGCGGGTCGAAATAGGAATAACTCACGGGGCCGAGCGTATAGGTGCCGGGCTGGGTGGGGATGAGGACGGCGTCCTCGGTGAGCGTGCCGTCGAAAAGTTTGCCCTCGGCCGGGGTGCGCTTGGCCTGCGGCTGCAGGACCTTGAAATCCTTCGAGACCTCGCGCGCCGGGAGCCCGTGGATGTCGGGCCAGTTGCCGGTGCCGCCGAGTTCGAGCGTCCACGTGATCGGTTCACCGACGGCCACGGAAGTCGGCACAACCTTCGAGGTGAAGGTGAACTGGCCGACCGCGCCGCCGAAGTCCGCGGGCGCGCCGTCGGGCAGTGGCTTGATGGTGAGCGCCGGCTCGTTGCTGGTGACGGTGTGCTGTACCATCTCGGGCGCGGAGAAGGGGAACGAGAGCAGGTTGCCGCTCGTGTTGACGACGAGCACGACCTCCTGCGAAGCGGCGGGAATCTTGTAGTTGCCCGGCGTGGCGATGTAGCCGCGGGTCTTGTAGATGAGGCCGACGCGCGGCTCGCCGCTGGTGGTCGTCTCGAACTGCTCGGGCTGGCCCCAGTCCTCGACCGTGAGCGGCGCCGGTTTCCACACGACGGGGCCCGGCGGGCGGGGGCGGAAGCGCTGCGCGATGTCCAGCGTGTAGGTGACGGGGAAAACTTCGCCCGCCCAGAACGCGCCGCCGGCGGGGGTGAGCTTCGCGATGACGGCCATCTCAAGCGGAATGGCACTCTGGCCGACGGTGGCGTTACCGATGGCGAAGGTCGCGGCGGCGACATGCTTGGTACCTTTGTCGGTCTCGACATCGAACGCGGGGATGCTCGCCTCGGGCCGCTTGGTGGGGCGCACGGCGTAGTTCAGCATGGCCCGCCGGGTGACGTTCATGTTCTCCATCGAGAACGTTGAACCGTTGCCGGTGTACTGCATCTCCAGGCCGTTGACGGACGGAATCTTCGGGTCGCCGTCTGGCTGGCAGTTTTCAAAGACCAGCTGGAGTTGACTGACCTGATTGTAAGCGAGCGAGCCGGCGCCGGGCTCCCAATAAACGCGCTGGGCAAGCGCGTCGCCGGATGCCAGCGCCAGCAGGAGCGCAAACGTGAGGAGGGGACGGGACATGAGCGGCTTCACCAGTCGCGGCCTTTCTTGGGGGTGGGTTGGTAGTGCCGGCTGTCGAGCATTTGGAAAAGCTGGGCGGGCGAATCCTGGTTGCGGAGCTGGTCAAGCTTCTGGATGGGCATTGCCAGCGACGGATCGGACTTGATCTCCTTCGGTTGCTGCGGCTGTCCGCCGATTTTCTGGGTCTCGCCGGTGTTGGCCTTCGGCGGCGGGGGCGGCGGATTTTGCGTCTGCTGCTGTTCAGACTGTGGCTGTTCCTGCGCGCCGCCGCCGGAGCTTTGCTGCTGTTGCTCCTTTTGTTGCTGGTCCTGCTTGGGTTGTTGCTGCGGCTGTTGCTGGGGAGGCGGCTCGGGGGGCTTCTTGAGCAGTTCCTCAAGGTCATTGCGGAGCCGGCTCCAATCGGCCGCCTTCGCATCGAGCTTTTCACCGGCGTCGACCCCCGCTTGGGCGTCGCGCACCGGACCGGGCGTCACCGCCTGCCCGGCACCCAGCAGCCGCCGTCCCCACGTGATAGTCTCCTGCGCCAGGGTGGCGAAGTCGCCGGCGGAGAGCTCCGGCTGCGCGGAGAGGCGTTCGACGAGACCGCTGAGCGGCGCGGCGTAGGCCGAGGTGTCCTCAGCGGCGAAACCGGAAACCTGAAACCGGAAACCGGATAGAAATAACAGCGCGATCGTCGCCGCGGTGACGAGTTGCTTTCCGGCATCCGGTATCCGCTTTCCGGTATCGGCTGCCAGCGGCAGGCTGCGCACGCGCGGCCGCACCGGGAATTCGCGCCAGAGGCTGAGCAGCAGGCAGAGCAGCGCGGGCGCCAGCGCCCACTGGAAGCGTTCCAGCTGCCGCACCTGGATGCGCTCCTTGAACTCGCCGCGGCGGCCGGCCTCGACCGTCTGTTTGAGCAGCGCGCCGAGGTCAACCCACGCGCTGGCGTCGGTGTACACGCCGTTGGTGGCCGAGGCGAGCTCCTGCAGCGTGGAGCTGTTGAGCTTGGAAAGCACGACGGCGCCGCGTTCGTCCTTCACGTAGCCGCCCGACTCGTCGGGGATGAACGCGCCTTGCGCGGTGCCGACGCCGAGGCCGATCACACGGATGTTTTTCTTGCGCAAGTCATCGACGAAGTCCCGCCAGGTGTCGGTCTGGCTCTCGCCGTCGCTCAGGATGATCAGGTAGCGGTCGGCCGTGCCGCCGGCGCTGAAGGCGTCAAGCACCGCGCGCAGCATCGCCTCGTAATCCGTGCCGCCCACCGGCATGAACGCCGGATTGAGCGCGGGCAGAAACTCGTTGAGCACCTCGTAGTCCGCGCTCATGGGCACCTGGAGGAAGGCCGTGCCGGCGAACACCACCAGGCCGACGCGCTCGCCGCGCAGCCCGTCGAGGAGGCCCTGGATCAGCAGCCGCGCACGCTCGAGCCGCGAGGGCCGCACGTCGGGCGCCAGCATGCTGCGCGAGAGATCGAGGGCGATGACGATCTCGCGCGACTGGTCGAACACCGGCTCCTCCACGCGGCCCCATTGCGGCCGGGCGAGGGCCACGACGCCGAACGCGAGACCGAGCCAGAGCAGCAACCGCCCGCGCGTGGTGTGGTGGCCGTTGCCGACCGTCGCGTGCCGGGCGCCCGCCCAGGCCCGGAGAATCTTCGGCCAGCTGCGGGCCGACTCCCCGTTGCCGCGGCGAACCGCATCCAATATCGCCAGGATGACCACGGGCACGAGCAACCAAAGGAGATGGGGCCAGTAAAAGATCATGGGAGCGACGGCCCGGTGATGAACGGCGAGTGGACGGACTCAGGACGACGCCACAGGGTGGTCCAGGCAAGGATGAGTCCGGCGAGCAGCAGACCGGCGAGGCCGGGCACGGCGAACCACGGGAAGAGTTCGGTCGTGATGAGATAGGATTTGGCCTCGAACTCGATCTTCTGGGCGCGGTCGATCGACTTGAAAGCCGACTCAATGGTGTCGGCGTCGCGGGCGCGGAAAAACCGGCCCCCCGTTTGATTGGAGATGGTGGTCAGCGCGTTCTCGTCGAGGTCGGCGAGGATTTGCGTGTAGGTGATGGTCCGGCCGTGTTCGTCGCGCACGGGCAGGAAGGTGTAGCCGTCCTTGCCCGCGCCGATGGTGTAGACGGGAATGCCGCGGGCGCGGGCGATGTCGGCGGCCTGCATCGGCGTCAGCACGCCCGAGTTGTTGGAGCCGTCGGTGAGCAGGACGACAAACGCGCCCTTGCGGCGGTTGCCCTCCTCGCGCCCCGCCTGCTCGAGGCGCGTCAGCGCAACGCCGAGTCCGTCGCCGATGGCGGTGTGGTCGGCGTCGATCACACCGATCTCGAGGCGGTCGAGCTGGCGGGCGAGCCAGGCGTGGTCGAAGGTGAGCGGCGAGAGCGTGTACGCGTTGGTGGCGAACACCACGATGCCGATGCGGTCGTTGGGCCGGTTCTCGATGAATGCCCGGATGACCGGCTTGATAACCTGCAGGCGGTTGGGGCCCTCGCCCGGCCGGTGGTTGTCTTCGGCCAGCATGCTGCCCGAAAGGTCGATCGCGAGCATCAGGTCGTAACCCTGCTGATGCACCTCGCGCTTGTCGTCGATGCGCTGCGGCCGCGCCAGCGCCAGCACAAGCAGCACGAGTCCGGCGACGCCCATGCCGGTCGGCAGTCGCGACACCGCCACGAGCGACGGCCGGTACCACGCGGCGGCGAACGGGACCACGAGCGCCGGCACGCCGCGCCGGCCGCGCAGCCAGGCCAGGATGGGAATCACGGCCAGGGCCAGCAACCACCAGGGATCGTGCAGCGTGTAGTTGTCGTAGCTCATGTCGAAAATGCCAAAGGCCAAAGGCCAGAATCCAAATTAAAACCGAGGCGGTGCGCCGGAGACGGAACCATGGTTTGGAGTCTGGACATTGGAGTTTGGGATTTATCCCCGGGAGCGGGTTCTCATCCGGGCGTGGAAGAATCGCACCAGCGCCTCCAGCCGCGGCTCCCGGGTGCTGACGATGAGGCGGCTGAGGGAGTCGGGAAACAGGTCGCGAAAGGCGTCCTCCCGGCGTTTCACCCATTCGGCGTGACCGGCGCGCTGGGCCGCCGTGCCGTCGAGCGTGACCAGGCGGCGGGCCAGCGGATCGTAGGCGATCAGCGTGTCACCGGTCGGAAGGACGCGCTCCCAGGGATCGTCGACGCGGAAACCCATGGTCTGGTAGCGGCGCTGCAGCACGCCCCAGCCTTCGGGCGCCTCGCGGGGGGGAAAGTCGGAGAGCCAGATGAGAATGCTGTGTTTCGGCGCCGCGCGGGCGAGGAGCTGCCAGGGTATTTCGGATTTCGGATACGTGATACCGGAAAGTTGATCAGCAGGCTCCTTCTTTCCGGTTTCCGGTATCCGCTCTCCGGTTTCCTGCAGCGCCGGCGGCGGCGTGCCGAGCAGGGTGGAGGCGGCGTGCAGGATTTGGCCGCGGCCACGCACTGATTCCTTCACATGATAGCCGTCGGGCGCGGCGTAGACGTAGCCCACCCGGTCGCGGTTGACGGCGCCCAGCAGCATCACCAGTCCCGCCAGCTCCAGCAGCGCTTCGCGCTTGGACTGGGTATAGGAACCGAATTGCAGGCTGGGGGAATCCTCGAACACGAGCAGCAGCGTAACCTCGCGCTCCTCGACGAACTTCTTGCGGTAGGGTTCGCCGAGGCGGGCGGTGACGTTCCAGTCGATGTCGCGCACATCGTCGCCGAACTCGTATTTCACGACCTGGTCGAACTCCATGCCGCGCCCGCGGAAGGCCGAGCGATATTCACCGCTGAGCACATTCACGACGGCGTGCCGCACGCGCCACTCCAGCCGGCGCAGCAGGGCCAGCTGGGATTGCGGACTGGCGTTGGTGGTTTCTGGAGTGGTGGCTTTCACGCGGACGATTGCGGTCAGACCGGCGGCACGATGGCGGGCATGAGCGTGGCGCCCGGAAGGGCGGGGGCTGGCGTCATACCGCCGGCACCGGGGTGCGTTCGATGATCTGGCCGATGATCTGCTCGGTGGTGATCTCCTCGGCCTCGGCCTCGTAAGTGAGTCCGAGGCGGTGGCGCATAACGTCGGGGGCGAGTTCCTGCAGGAGGGCGGGGGAGATGAAGTCTTCGCCGCGCAACCACGCCAGCGCGCGGCCGGACTGGAAGAGGGCGAGCGAGGCGCGCGGCGAAGCGCCGAAGTTGAGGTGGCGCTTCGCGCTGGGGTTGTCGGTGCGCTCGGCCAGCATGCGCGTGGCGCGCACCAGCGAAAGGATGTAGTGGTGCACCTCGGGGGACACGTGCACGCGGTCGACCTCGTGCCGCAACGCGAGGAGTTCCGGGCCGCTGGAGACGGCGGCGAGCGCGGGCTGGCTGGTCACCTGGCCCCAGCGGAGCATCACCGTGTGCTCCTCCTCGGCGGAGGGATAATCGAGAATGAGCTTGAAGAGGAAGCGGTCGGTCTGGGCTTCGGGCAGCGGATAGGTGCCCTCCTGCTCGATGGGGTTTTGCGTGGCCATGACGAAGAACGGCGACGGCAGCAGCTGCGACTGGCCGCCGATCGTCACCTGCCGTTCCTGCATGGCCTCGAGCAGGGCGCTCTGCACCTTGGCGGGCGCGCGGTTGATTTCGTCGGCCAGCAGCAGGTTGGCGAAGATCGGGCCGCGGTGGGGCGCGAACGTGCCCTCCTTGGGCTGGAAGACCATGGTGCCGACGACGTCACTGGGCAGCAGGTCGGGGGTGAACTGGATGCGTTCGAACTGCACCCCCAGCGCCTGGCCGAGCGATTTGACGAGGAGTGTCTTGGCGAGGCCGGGCATGCCCTCCAGCAGCACGTGGCCGTTGGCGAGCAGGGCGACCAGCAGGCGCTCGACGATGACATCCTGGCCGATGACGGCCTTGGCGATTTCGGTGCGGATTTTTTGGGACCAGACGGGACCGTTGGGCATGGGACGGAGCGGGTTGGGGACGGGGTGAAGGGAACGGCGTGAAGACGGGGACGGGGGGAACGATTAAATTGCTGAAATCGCGGAGTTTGGTTTGACTGCGGCGCGCCGGTAAAGTTTCACCGGAGAGAAGCAAACCCATGACCGGATTTCCACTGCAAATCGAGGCTGATGTGCGCCGGCGGCTGGCCGGGCTGGGCGTGAGTCCGGGCGATGTCGAGGAACGCTTCGTGCGCGGCACCGGACCGGGCGGGCAGAAAATCAACAAGACCGCCTCCACGGTGTGGTTGCAACACCGGCCGACCGGGATCGAGGTGCGCTGCCAGGCGGAGCGCTCGCAGGCGGTGAACCGGGCGCGGGCTTGGGCCGAATTGTGCGGCAAACTCGAGGCCCGGCGCGCGATCGCGGCGGCGGAGACCCAGGCGAAGCGCGAGGCGGAACGACGGCGCACCCGGCAGAAGAGCCGGGGGCAGAAAGCGCGGATGATCGAGAGCAAGAAGCATCGCGCGCGGATCAAGCTGGCGCGCCGGGGCGGTTATGACGAGTAAATCAGGCTTTAGCGGGCGGTGAAAATCTGCCAATAGTCACGGTATGGAGCAGTCGGACCAAGCTTTGGAAGACGCGCGCGAGGCCGGTATTGATCTCGACCTGTTGGACACAAACCTCGCCCTTCCGATCGCGGAACGGTGGCGGCAGCACGATGCGGCGTTGGAATTGGCTCTGAAGCTGGAAAAGGCGGGAATGATTCGAGATGCAGAACTTCAGTCAGCTTCTTCAACGACTCACTGACGCCGGGCTCGAGTTTGTGATCATCGGTGGGTATGCAGCCATCACCCACGGGTCATCCTATCTCACACGCGATGTGGACATTTGTGCAGTCCTTACAGACGAAAATGTGGCAAAACTTCGTTGCGCGCTCGCCGATTGGAATCCAAAGCACCGGTTGACTTCCCAGCGACTGTCATTCCTTCAACATCCGTCTCTCGGACAACCTCTGAAGAACCTGTATCTCCAAACCGACATGGGGGTGATCGACATCCTGACATCGGTGATGGGAGTGGGTGATTTTGACCGCTTGAAGAGCCAGGCGGAAAAGGTGGAGGTAGATGGGAAACGCTATCTTGTGATTTCGCTGGAGGATCTGATCCGCGCCAAAGAGGCCCTCGGCAGAGAAAGGGACCTGCTGGCAGCGAAGGAACTTCGCGCCATCGCCGCCAAGCGCAATCAGGGCCGGACCGCGCCTTGACCAAGGCCGGGGGTCGTTTAGTGCCGCGTCCGCGAGCGGGCTTCCTGCCACAACTCCACCGCGTCGCCGACGGTCAGGCGGCCGGCTTTCGTCTCGTGGATAAGATTGCGGCCGAACATCACGTCGCCGGCGGCGTCGCGCCGGTAGCCCGCCAGCGTGCGGAGCGGCTCCTTGCCGCGCCCGGCGGTGAGCTGGTCGGTGGTGGTGACGGCGCAGCGGCCGCAGCGGGTGGCACCGTGAAACACCACGCCGCCGATGCGGAAACGCCCCCACGTGTCCTCGGCATAGGGCGCGGCACCGGCCACGACGAGGTTGGGCCGGAAGCGGTTCATCGGGAGCGGTGCGTCGAGCCGCGCGTTGAGATCGGTGAGCGACTCCTCCGAGATGAGGAGAAAGGGATAGCCGTCGGCAAAGGACACTTCGTGTCTGGTCGAAAGCCGAGACACTATAGCTGCGTGAGGCGTGCCGCAGATAAAGAATGTGCTGGTCCCCGGAAGCGCGGGTTACTCGCGGTGAGCGAGCCTATCCGCATGGTGGAGGTGTTAGCCGTAACCACCAACAAA